>JACCDV010942884.1_pt1 | contig 13852 bp, 14 predicted proteins | sample 7446131 | NCBI WGS metagenome assembly JACCDV01 (sample SAMN15323448, study PRJNA562643) | freshwater metagenome | isolation source: river surface water | place: USA:Blue River Watershed | collected 2017-08-17 | reverse complement strand
TGAGCATGTCGTTGATGGTGTAGTTGCGCACGTGGCCCATGTGCAGCTTGCCGCTGGGATACGGCAGCATGGAGCAGGCGTAGAACTTCTTTTTGCTTTGGTCTTCGGTGACGCGGTAGGCGTCACGGGCCGTCCAGCGGGCCTGTGCGGCGGCTTCGACGTCCTGGGGGGTGTACTTGTCTTGCATGATGGCAGCGATTGTAGGTCGGCCACTGCGTTTGGCCGTGGCCAAGGCTCCCCAACGACCCCGACTGATGCCCATGGCTTGCATCTTCAGCCAAAGGCACGGCCAAGCCTTCGTGCAGTCGAAAAATCACAAATTCAAAAAATTTTGTGATTTGAATATAAATTTGTTAATATCGACGCAATCAACAAATTCAGGGAGTCCTTTATGTGCACACGCTACAACCCCATTCACGACAAATCTCGCCTGCAAAAGTATTTCGGCATGACACCCCCAGCCTTCTTGCTGGGACAGGCTGTATGGCCAGGCAAATCCAGTGCTTTCATCCGAAAGGCCTCCGACCCAGGCGATACCGCAAAAAGTACCGTCGCCCGCGAAACGCTGCTTGGCAGCTTTGGGCTGGTTCCCTCCTGGGCCGTGGACACGCAAATCGCACGACAGACCTACAACGCGCGCAGCGAAACGGTGGCCGAAAAGCCTTGCTTTCGGGAGGCCTGGCAGCGTGCACAGCGCTGCATCATTCCGATCGAATCGTTTTATGAGCCCGACTGGCGCAGCGGCAAAGCGGTTCCGGTGCGCATTGCCCACGCCGAAGGTGCCCCTCTGGGAATCGCGGGCCTCTGGTCATCCTGGGAAGACGATGCGGGCGAACTGCTGCACAGCTTTGCCATGCTGACAGTGGAAGCCAGAAAACATCCTTTGATCAATGAATTGCACAAACTCACTGATGAAAAAAGGATGCTGCTGGTGCTGCCTCCGGAACATTACGACGAATGGCTTTTCGCCGCGCCCAAGGACAGCGACAAATTGCTGCGCCATTGGCCGGTGGAGTTGGCCATCACTCAATGAGCCAGCGTCAGGACTCTCCCAGTCCTGCAAAGGTCTGGTCGGATCAGCGGTTGTTGGCCTGCGCCACAAACGCGATACGTGACAACCCGGCCTTCTGGGCGGCGCCCATGAGCACCACCACCTGACCGTAAGGCACGGCCTCGTCCACCCGCAGTTGCACCTCGGTCTCGCGGTTGCGGCGAGCCGTGGCATCGAAGTGCTGCGCCAGCACAGCGGCATCGACCGGCTGGTCGTTGAAAAACACCTGCCCTTTGGCGTCCATGGCGACCGTCACCGACTGCGGCGCCTCGCCCGACTGCAGGCCTTCGGCCTGCGGCAGGTCGAGCCGGATGGCACTGGTCAGCAGTGGGGCCGTCAGCATGAAGATCACCAGCAGCACCAGCATCACGTCCACCAGGGGCGTGACGTTGATCTCGCTCATCGGCTGGGCTTGGGCACTGCGCTCCAGACGACCGAAGGCCATGTCAGTCCTTGCCGGCCAGCAGACCACGCAGATCGTGGGCAAAGCCTTCGAGCTCGGCTTCGATCTGGCCGATGCGGCGGCCCAGCAGGTTGTAGCCCAGCACCGCCGGGATCGCCACGCCCAGGCCGAAGGCGGTCATGACCAGTGCCTCGCCCACCGGACCGGCGATCTTGTCGACGGTGAGTTGGCCCGCTTCGGCCATGCCTGTGAGGGCATTGAAGATGCCCCAGACGGTGCCCAACAGGCCCACAAAAGGCGCGATCGAACCGGCTGTGGCCAGCACCGTCTGGCCCCATTGCAGGCGGCGCAGCACTTCGTGCAGAGCGTCGCGCAGGGTGCGGGTGAGTTGTTCATGGCGCAGACCGGCACCGGCCAATGTGCCCATCAGGGGTTGTTCGGTGGCCTCGACCAGGGGCAGCAGGCTGCGGTCGCGGTCAAAAGCGGGCAGTCGTTCGCGGGCCGCGGAAAGATGGGGCGCCTGCCAGAAGGCCGCGATGCTGCGCGGCACATCGGCCTGCACGCGGGCCAGCAGCCGCCATTTCCAGACGATCACCACCCAGCTGGCGACCGACAGGCCCAGCAACACCAGCGCCAGAAACAGGCTGAAGGCGTCGCTGTGCAGCCAGAAGTCGGCCAGGCTCATGGGTTCAGCGCAGGTTCAGGACGTCGAACATGTCGAACAGGCCACGCTGCTGGCCTGCCAGGAAGCGCACCGCGCGCAGGCTGCCTTGGGCGTAGGTGGCACGGCTCGACGATTTGTGCGTCACTTCGATGCGCTCGCCGGTGCCTGCGAACAGCACCGTGTGGTCGCCCACGATGTCGCCACCGCGGATGGTCGAGAAACCAATGGTCGATGGGTCACGCTCACCGGTATGGCCGTAGCGCTCGTACACCGCGCACTCTTTCAGATCACGCCCGATGGCTTCGGCGATCACCTCGCCCATCTTGAGCGCGGTGCCGCTGGGTGCATCCACCTTGTGGCGATGGTGGGCTTCGATGATTTCAATGTCGTAGCCGGTGGCCAGCGCCTGCGCCGCCATTTGCAGCAGCTTGAGGGTCACGTTCACACCCACGCTCATGTTGGGCGCCATGACGATGGCGATGTCCTTGGCGATTTCGGCGATCTCGGCCTTTTGTGCTTCAGAGAAACCGGTGGTGCCGATCACGGCCTTCACGCCCAGCTCGCGGCAGACCTGCAGGTGCGCCATCGTGCCTTCAGGGCGAGTGAAGTCGATCAGGAATTTCGAGTCCTTGAGGCCCACGCGCAGATCACTGCTCACGGCAACACCCGAGGCCTTGCCCAACCAGGCGGCGGCGTCCTGACCCAGTGCAGGGCTGGCCGCGATGTCCAATGCGCCAGCCAGACGGCAATCGTCAGTGGCCAGAATGGCCTCAATCAGCATGTGGCCCATGCGACCCGTGGCACCGGCCACAGCGATGGGCAAAAACGGGGAAGTGGCAGAAGCGGTCATGGTCGGTTCAGGTTTAAATCCCGTGCCACAGCACGGAACAATTAACGGGGAGCGGATTCCAGCGGCGGGTACGTGGCAGGCAGTGGCACGGAGGGCAAGGGCTTCGCAGGTTCGGTCTTTCGGGCCGGGAACTTGTTCAACTGCTCTTCACTGGCCTCAAGCGCAGGGACGTTTGCAGCAGGTGCGGGACGGCTCAGGCGTTGCACAAACTCGGCCTCACTGGGCAGTTCATCGCCCTCGATGCTGCTGAGCAGGTCGTTGCGAAACTGCAGCGTCAAGCGAAACTGTTGCGCAGGCACGCCCATGCGGCGGATGGTGAAGGCGTAGTCCCAGCGGTCGGCATGGAACAGACTGGTGACCAGGGGGGTTCCCAGCACATCACGCACCTGGGCGCGGGTCATGCCCGGACGCAGGTACTGGCGCTGCTCGCGCGAGACAAAGTTGCCCTGCACCACTTCGGGAACGTACGGTTTGAAGCTGTCGCTGTGCAGGCCCTGCGTCAAGCTGCATCCAGACAAACCGGCCAGCACCAACAGCGCAGGCAGTGAAGCACGGAAAATCACGGAGACTGTCATGGTTGTGGGCAGGCCGATATCATCGAGGCATTGTAGCGGTCCACGGCCTTGGTGGCAGTGACCTGTTCCGAGCCGAATCCGACCCCCCATGCACATCGACGACCTCAAGAGCAGCGGCCTCAAGGCCACAGGCCCTCGCCTGAAAATCCTCGAAGTTTTCCAGCGCGGCGTGCAACGTCACATGACGGCTGAAGACGTCTTCAGGCACCTGCTCAACGAAGGGGCCGACATCGGGCTGGCGACGGTCTACCGGGTGCTTTTGCAGTTTGAACAGGCGGGGCTGCTGCACCGCAACCATTTCGAGAGCGGCAAGGCCGTCTACGAACTCAACGAGGGCCAGCACCATGACCACATGGTTTGCCTGGACTGCGGCCGGGTGGAAGAGTTCTACGACCCTGAAATCGAAGCGCGCCAGCAGGCGGTGGCCCAAGCCAAAGGGTTCGAGATCGCCGACCACGCCCTGAGCCTGTACGCCCACTGCACGCGCAAGCCCTGCCCGCACCGACAAGGCTGATCCTCTTGCCAGCCGCCTGGCCGAGCGCTCACTCCATGGCGCGGCGCTGGCGGTCCATGAACTCCTGGAAGGTGTCGATGCCCCGCATCTGCAGGATGGTGTTGCGCACGGCCGCTTCCACCAGCACGGCGATGTTGCGACCGGCCACCACCTGAATGACCGCCTTGCGCACCGGAATGCCCAGGATGTCCTGGGTCAATGGCTCGGCAGGCAGGCGTTCGTAGTCGCGCTCCAGCGTTTCCTTGCGCACCAGGTGCACGATCAGCTTGAGCCGCATCTTGCGGCGCACAGCCGTCTCGCCAAAAATGGCCCGGATGTCGAGCAGACCGATGCCGCGCACCTCCAGCAGGTTCTGCAGCAGGTCGGGGCAGCGGCCCTCGATGGTGGTCTGGTTGATGCGGTACAGATCCACCGCATCGTCGGCCACCAGGCCGTTGCCACGGGAAATCAGCTCCAGCCCCAGCTCGCTTTTGCCCAGACCGGATTCGCCGGTGATCAACACCCCCAGGCCGAGAATGTCCATGAACACGCCGTGCATGGTGGTGCGATCGGCAAAGTGCTTGGACAGGTAGGCCCGCAGCACGTCGATGACAAAGGCCGAGGACTCCTGGGTCGCGAACATGGGGATCTGCGCCCGCTCGCACATCGACAACAGCGCATCGGGGGCCGTCTGCCCATCTGACAGGACCAGGACCGGCGGCTCCAGCGTCACGATACGCGCAATGCGCCGCGCACAATCCTCGGGGGTCGAATTGGTCAGGTAGGCCACCTCGCGCGGCCCCAGGATTTGCACCCTGTAAGGATGGATGTAGTTCAGATACCCCACCAGATCGGCGCCAGAGGTGGCTTCGCGCACCGCGACTTCGTCAAAACGGCGCTCGGACGCCCCCAGACCGGCCACCCATTGCCACTTGAGCTGGGCGCGGTGGTCCTCGAAGAGGACGTCGGCACTGACCACGGTGGGTTTCATGTGGTCTCCTCGGTCTTTGGTGTGGGGGTCAAGCCGTCTGGGCCGAGCGCCAGCCAGCAATCAGCTGATGCAGGCCTTCCTGGGTAGGACTCGCCTTGATGCTCTCGCGCAAGGCCGTATCGCTGAGCAGCTCGGCGATTTCAGACAGGATTTCCAGATGCTTCTGGGTCGCCGCCTCGGGCACCAGAAGAAAAATCAGCAAGCTCACCGGCTGCTCGTCCGGGGCATCAAACCCGATGGGCTGAGCCAGCAGGAACACGGCGGCCATGGGTGCCTTGAGGCCTTTGATGCGCCCATGAGGAATCGCCACCCCATGCCCCAAGCCGGTCGAACCCAGCCGCTCACGCGCAAACAGGCTGTCCGTCACCAGCGCGCGGGACAGGCCATGCAGATTTTCGAAGAGCAGGCCAGCTTCTTCAAACGCCCGCTTCTTGCTGGTGGCTTCAACCCCCACAAGAACTTGGGCAACGGGCAGGATGGACGCGAGACGATTCATGTTCGAGGGCGGATTATGCACCTGCCTGCCGTGACCACCTGAAAATTTGTTTTAAAAGCAATAACTGCCTGATTCAAACCGGTTTCCATGAAAAAGGCTGCCGAAGCAGCCTTGCGGGACAGTCGAGCCAAACGACTCACATCATGCGCTTGGGCGCGTCGTGGTGGTGATCGGTCAGACGGCTCTTGTGCTTGACCACCTGACGGTCCAGCTTGTCCATGAGTTCATCCACAGCGGCGTACAGGTCTTCATGGGCGCTCTCGGCAAACAGGTCACTGCCCTTGACGTGGATATTGCATTCAGCCCGCTGGCGCTTTTCCTTCTCCTTCTGCTTCTCCACCGTCAACAGCACCTTGACATCGACCACCTGGTCGAAATGTCGGGTGATCCGATCAAGTTTGCCAGTCACGTAACTGCGCAAGGCGGGGGTGACTTCGAGATGGTGACCGCTGATCGTCAGGTTCATACATAGACCTCCTTTGAATGGCTTTTCGCTCGTCCTGCTCACCTGGAGCAGGCTCCTTGCAACCGACCGCCGGGAAAGAAGCGGGGCTGCTGCGATCCACTATGCGCCTGTGCTGCAGACAGCGCAAGCTTTTGTGACACATACCCAGGAAAACCCCGGGGCATGCTTGGCAAGCGCCCCGGGCGGCTGTTATCGTGGTGGACTGGCGCTGTCGTGCACCCGCACCTGGGAGACAAGCCACAAGGTCGCCAGACTCAGCAAGGAGCCCAGCAGTCCTGCCGCCCAATAATGGGTCAGATGGCCTTGGGCATCGCGTCCGATGATCAGCCCCCCTCCCAGTGCGGCCAAACCCATGGCGGCCGACTGGATCGATGCGTTGAGCGACAGAAAAGTCCCCCTCAGTCGCGGATGGGCCGCAGACGAAATCAGGGCCATGCCCGGGATCATGCGACCACTCATCACCGTGAACAGGCTGGTCGAAATCAACAGCAAGGCCCACAAGGGCAAACCTTCGGACAGGGTTGTCGCCATCAAGGGCAGTGGCAAGAGCCAAGCCATGTAACGGAACATGCGGGCCTTGCCCAGACGGTCCGACAGGCGGCCAATCCACCGGCCGGTCAGCAGGGTGGCCACGCCACCGCACAGGTAAATCCAGGGCACCTGGTCGGCACGCATGCCGCTGTTGGACTGCAGGTAAATCGTGATGTAGGGAATGACCAGGAAGCCCGCGAGCATCATCGTGCCCGTCAGGGCAAAGGCGCGCAGGTGGCCCGCATCGGCCAGAACATCGGCGATGCCCGCCCAGGCACGACGCCCCCGGTGGTGGTGCACATGGGCGTCCAGTGCGGGAAATGTCTGCCAGATGAACAGCCACAACAGGATCACCAGGCCTGCGATCGCAAAAAACGGCATGTGCCAGCTCCAGTGGGCGGCGAGGAAGAGGCCCAGAGGCACCCCGGCCACAGTCGAAACCGAAAACGAAGTCATCACCACGCCCATGGCCACGCCACGGCGTTCAAAGGGGACCACATCGGCCACCACGGTCTGCGAGAGCGCCGACAACACCCCGCCGAAAATACCGGCCGCAATGCGAGCGGCCATGAGCCCGGCGTAGGTCGACGCCAGACCACATGCCAGGGTGGCCAGACCAAAAAGCCCATACAGCCAGAGCAGGAGTTGCTTGCGTCCGAAACGGTCAACGCCCATGGAGGCCAGCAAGCCCGAGAGACCGGCCGACAAGGTGTAAGCCGACACCAGCAGACCGAACTGGGCATTGCTGATGCCGAAAATCTGCGTGAATTGCGGCCCCAACGGCATCATGATCATGAAGTCGAGGATGTGGGTGAACTGGACCCCGGCAAGGATCAGCAGCAGCCAGCGCTCTCGGCGCGGCGTCAGGGTAGTGGTCATGCAAAGGTCCTGGACAAGGTTTGAATCTAACAGCTTGCACAGCCATGAAGACCTCACCCCCGGATGTTGGCGCAGACGGGTCATCAGCCGGTGCCATAATCTATCCACTTCATTCGCAAGGACATCCCATGGAAAGCTATCCGAGTCGGTAGCTTTCGGACGTTGAAGCATGCCGCCTGACGTTCGAAAGCACCCGCTGTCACACCGCCGTCTTTTTTGAACCTCAGGCTTTCGGCCACCCGGAGTCCCGACATGCTCAACATCTTCACCCTCGTCAACGGTCGCCTGTTCCAGGAAGAAATCGAATCCCTGGAAGAACTCTCGCGTTTTCAGCCCATCTGGGTCGACCTGGAATCCCCCACGGTCGAGGAAAAACGCTGGATCAAGCAGTACTACGGCCTGTCCATCCCCGAAGACGCGATGGACGAGGACATCGAGGAATCCGCCCGCTTCTACGAAGAAGACAACGGCGAGCTGCACATCCGCTCGGACTTCCTGATCGCTGACGAAGACGAGCCACGCACCGTGCGCTGTGCCTTCATCCTCAACCAGCACAACACCGACTTGCGCAGCCGTGGCGTTCTGTTTTCGATCCACGACGAAGACGTGCCCGTGTTCCGGCTGCTGCGCATGCGTGCGCGCCGCGCCCCCGGTCTGATCGAGGACGCCAAGGAAGTGCTGCTCAAGCTGTTTGATGCGGACGCCGAATATTCGGCCGACACGCTCGAGGGCATTTACGACGAGCTGGAAAAAGCCAGCAAGCTGGTGCTTTCGGGCGATGTGACCGACGAGCTGGCCGGTGAGGTGCTGGGCGCCATTGCCCGCCAGGAAGACCTGAATGGCCGCATCCGCCGGAACGTGATGGACACCCGCCGCGCCGTCAGCTTCATGATGCGTTCCAAGATGCTCAACGCCGAGCAGTTTGAAGAAGCGCGGCAGATCCTGCGCGACATCGACTCGCTGGATTCGCACACAGCCTTCCTGTTCGACAAGATCAACTTCCTGATGGATGCCACGGTCGGTTTCATCAACATCAACCAGAACAAGATCATCAAGATCTTCTCGGTGGCCAGCGTGGCCCTGCTGCCACCGACACTGATCGCGAGCCTGTACGGCATGAACTTCCAGTACATGCCCGAGCTGTCACAAAAGTGGGGCTACCCCTATGCGCTGGCGCTGATGGTGGCCAGTGCGATGGTGCCGATGTGGTACTTCCGTCGGCGGGGCTGGTTGAAGTAAGGCCTGATGACGGCGTCACACTCTGCCAGTTTTTCGCGCAGGCCAAGGGCCTGGCTCCTCAGACGCAAGCTCCACTTCGTCGCCCGGCCCTTGGCCTGCGCGAAAAACGCGCGCCTTGCAGAGTCGTTTCACCCGATGTTTTTCAGCCACTGCGACAGCATGGCCAGACTGTAGCGGCTGGCGACTTCCCGAATAAACCGGCTGAAGTCAGCATGTGCATCGTCATCCGCGCGGTCGGAAATGGTGCGCAGCGCTGCGAACGGCACGCCATAGTCCGCGCAGACCTGCGCGACTGCCGCACCTTCCATTTCCACCGCCAGCGCTTCGGGCAAGGCCTGCTGCAGCGCGCGGCATTCGGCAGTGGTCGAGACAAAACGGTCACCGCTGGCGATCAGCCCGGTGTGCAGGCGCGGCGCGTTCAGGCCGAATTCGGCCACGGCGGCTTCGCCCACGTGGGTGCGCACCTGCGCCAGCACCTGCTGCGCAGCCTGGGCAAGGGCCCCGGAGAGGGCCGTATCGGTGACAAAGCGGCTGCGACCGTACAGCGGCACCTCGTGACGAGGAAACAGCGGCGAGGCGTCCATGTCGTGCTGCACAAACCCCTCTGCCAGCACCACATCGCCCACCTGTACACCGGGGCCAATGCCACCCGCCACACCTGTGAAGACGATGCGGTCCACGCCAAAGCGCTCGATCAAGGCGGTGGCCGTGGTGGCCGCCGCCACCTTGCCAATGCGCGAGAGCACCGCCACCACTGGCCTGCCCTGCCAGTGGCCTTGCCAGAAGTCGCGCCCGGCCACACTCACCCTTTGTTCGTCGGGCATGGCATCGAGCAGCAGCGCCAGTTCTTCGTGCATGGCGCTCATCAGGCCAATGGGGGCAATATCGGTGCTCACGGTGTTCTCCAGACAAAAAAAGCGGCCCCTTGGGGCCGCTGGAAGTTTAGGCGAGCCTGACTCAGGTCGGCTGACGCAGCTCGCGCCTAAGGATCTTGCCCACCGGTGTCTTGGGCAATTCGTCGCGGAACTCGATGATGCGGGGATGTTTGTAAGCGGTCAGCTTGTCACGGCAGTAATCCTGGATCTGCTCTGCGGTCAGGGACGCGTCCTTGCGGACCACCACCAGCTTGACCGCCTCGCCCGTCTTCTCATCGGGCACGCCAATCGCTGCGCACTCAAGCACGCCCGGGCAGGCCGAAGCCACTTCTTCGACCTCATTCGGGTAGACGTTGAAACCACTGACCAGGATCATGTCCTTCTTGCGGTCCACGATCTTGAAAAAGCCGCGAGCGTCCATGAACCCGACATCACCCGACTTGAAATAGCCGTCAGCGGTCATGACCTTGGCCGTCTCGTCCGGTCGCTGCCAGTAGCCCGCCATGACCTGTGGGCCCTTGATGGCGATCTCGCCGGTCTGGCCTTGCGGGACCTCTTGGCCATCGTCGTCCAGGATCTTCATCCAGGTGCCCGGGATCGGCACGCCGATCGTGCCGGTGAACTCGGTGCTGGTGGTCGGGTTGCAACTGGCCGACGGGCTGGTCTCGGACAAGCCATAGCCTTCACAGATGGGGCAGCCTGTTTTCTCCAGCCACAGTCTGGCGACACTGCCGGTGACCGCCATGCCACCGCCCACCGACACTTTCAGGTTGGACCAGTTGACCTTGCCGAAGTCCGGATGGTTGGCCAGCCCGTTGAAGAGGGTGTTCACGGCCGGGAAGCTGTGAAAGGTGTGTTTGGACAGCTCCTTGATGACCGCGGGCAGATCGCGCGGGTTCGGGATCAGGATGGTCTTGCCGCCCGTGCGCATGGACAGCATCATGTTCACCGTGAACGCGAAGATGTGATAGAGCGGCAAGGCGCACACCGAGGTGGGCTGCTCATTGGCGGGCACCCGCTTCATGACCGGATCGTTCCAGGCTTCGGACTGCAAAACGTTCGCAATCACATTGCGGTGCAGCAGCACAGCGCCCTTGGAAACACCCGTCGTCCCCCCCGTGTACTGCAGCACGGCGATGTCCTGCGGGCCCAAATCGGGACGCGTCACAGGCAACTTGCGACCGCGAGACAAAGCCTCGTTGAACCGCACGGCCTGCGGCAAATGGAAGGGCGGCACCAGTTTCTTGACCTTGCGCACCACATGATTGACCACGGCGCCCTTGAGCACGCCCAGCCGGTCGCCCATGCTGGCCAGCAGCACATGCTGCACCGGTGTGCTGGCCACACACTTTTCCAGGGTGGCGGCAAAATTTTCGATGATCACGATCGCCTTGGCCCCCGAATCCTTGAGCTGGTGTTCCAGCTCGCGGGCCGTGTACAAGGGATTGACGTTCACCACCACATAGCCTGCGCGCAGCACGGCAGCCACCGTCACCGGGTACTGTGGCACGTTGGGCATCATGATGGCCACACGGTCACCCTTGGCCAGGCCCAAAGACTGCAGATAGGCGGCCAGTGCCAGGCTGTCGTCATCGGTCTGGCGGTAGCTGATGTTTTTGCCCATGAAGCTGTAAGCCGTTCGATCGGCATACCGGGCAAAACTTTCCTCCATCAAAACCACCAGGGATTCGTAACGAGAGGGGTCGATGTCGGCAGGAACACCTTCGGGGTAGCTGCCAAGCCAGATTCGGTCAGGAGTCATCACAGAGGTCTGCATGCAAATCAGTCTACTCCATGGCTGACTGAAAACTGACACTTTCGAGTCAGGGTTTACGCCAAATGTCCTTGTACAGGCACCCACTGCGCATGAAAAAGGGGCCGCCAAGGCCCCTCGTTCATTCAGCAGCATTGATGTGTCATGCCTTCAAGGCCACAAGCACTTCGTCCAGCATCTTCTTGGCATCGCCAAAAAGCATGCGGTTGTTGTCCTTGTAGAACAGCGGGTTGTCCACGCCCGCATAACCGCTGGCCATGGAGCGCTTCATGACGATGCTGGTGCGGGCCTTCCAGACTTCGAGCACCGGCATGCCGGCGATCGGGCTGGTCGGGTCGTCCTGCGCCGCAGGGTTCACGATGTCATTGGCACCGATCACCATGGCCACATCGGTATCGCCAAAGTCGTCGTTGATCTCGTCCATTTCCAGCACGATGTCGTAAGGCACTTTGGCTTCGGCCAGCAGCACGTTCATGTGGCCCGGCATGCGCCCTGCCACCGGGTGGATGCCAAAGCGCACGGTCACGCCCTTGTCGCGCAGGGTCTTGGTGATCTCGTTGACGGTGTGCTGCGCCTGCGCCACCGCCATGCCGTAACCCGGAACAATGATCACGCTCTTGGCCTCGCGCAGCAGCTCTGCCGTCTCGGTTGCACTGACAGGCACCACTTCGCCTTGCGGCTCGGCGGCGGCACCATCGGCCTTGGGCGCAGGCGCGCCTGCGCCGCTGCCAAAGCCTCCGGCAATCACACTGATGAAGTTGCGGTTCATCGCATTGCACATGATGTAGGACAGGATGGCACCCGACGAGCCCACCAGGGCGCCAGTCACGATGAGCAGGTCGTTGCTCAGCATGAAGCCGGTGGCCGCAGCGGCCCAGCCGGAATAGCTGTTGAGCATGGACACCACCACCGGCATGTCCGCACCACCAATCGCCATGACCATGTGGACGCCGAACAGCAGCGCGATCACCGTCATGACCAGCAACGGCGTCATGCCGCTTTGCACATCGTGCGCATTCAGGAACTCGCGACCAAACCAGACCACCACCAACAATGCAGCGAGGTTGAGCCAGTGGCGTGCGGGCAGCAGCAGCGGCTTGCCGCCGATCTTGCCGTTGAGCTTGCCAAACGCGATGAGCGAGCCAGAGAAAGTGACCGCACCGATCAGGATGCCGACGTAGATCTCGACTTCGTGGATGGCTTTTTCTGCGCCCGCGAACTGGACCGAGGTGTCCACATAGCTGGCAAAGCCCACCAGACAAGCGGCCAGGCCGACCAGGCTGTGCATCAGGGCCACCAGCTCGGGCATCTGCGTCATCTTGACGGTTTTGGCGGCATACAGACCGACGCTGCCGCCAATCAACAAGGCGCCGATGATCCACGGAACGCCGCCAGCCGCGACCCGTGGCCCCACGATGGTCGCCAACACCGCCAGCGCCATGCCGACGATGCCGTAGAGGTTGCCGCGCCGGGACGTTTCCGGGTTGGACAAGCCACCCAGACTGAGGATGAAAAGGATGGCGGCGCCGAGGTAGGCCGCCGTGGCCAGGCTGGAAGAGATGAGACTTTGGCTCATGGTTGTTTTCCTTGTTCTTTTTTTAATCAGTCGGGGACAGAGCTGAAGATCTGTCCCCGAAGTCATTTATTTTCGGAACATGTCCAGCATGCGGCGGGTCACTGCAAAGCCGCCGAACATGTTGATGGCGGTCAGCACGATGGCGGCAAAAGCCAGCCACTGGATCAACACGTCAGGCCGACCGTTGGTGCCCGCCTCAGGCGGCAGGATCTGCACCAGCGCACCGATCACGATGATGCTGGAGATCGCATTGGTCACGCTCATGAGCGGGGTGTGCAATGCGGGCGTCACGTTCCAGACCACCATGTAGCCAATAAAGCAGGCCAGCACGAACACAGTGAAGTGGCCCAAGAAGGCGGATGGTGCGTAAGTGCCGATCGCCCAGAAAGCCAACGCGCCCAGGCCAAACACCATCGCCAGGGTTTTGGCGGGCATGGGGCCGCTGCTGCCATGGCCATGACCACCCTTTTTCTCGGTGACGGCTGCAGCCGGTTTGGCGGCAGGTTTGGGCGCAGGTGCCGCCAAAGGCGGGGCAGGCCAGGTGATTTCCCCATCCTTGATGACGGTGAGGCCACGGATGGCGTCGTCCGCCATGTTGACGTGGATCACGCCGTCCTTGGTTTTGCAGAGCTCTTCCGTCAGACGGAAAAGGTTGGTGCCGTACAGCGTGGACGACTGGCGTGCCATGCGCGAGGCCAGGTCGGTGTAGCCCACGATGGTCACGCCGTGCTTGACCACCGCCTTGCCGGGTTCGGTCAGTTCGCAGTTGCCACCTTGCTCGGCCGCCATGTCGACGATCACGCTGCCAGGCTTCATGCTCTTGACCATCTCGGCCGTGATCAGCTTGGGGGCTGGCTTGCCAGGAATCAGCGCGGTGGTGATGATGATGTCGCACTCCTTGGCCTGCTGCGCGTACATCTCGCGCTGCGCGGCCTGGAAGCCCTCGCTCATGACCTTGGCGTAACCGCCGCCGCCCGAGCCTTCTTCTT
>JACCDV011049350.1_pt1 | contig 13853 bp, 12 predicted proteins | sample 7446131 | NCBI WGS metagenome assembly JACCDV01 (sample SAMN15323448, study PRJNA562643) | freshwater metagenome | isolation source: river surface water | place: USA:Blue River Watershed | collected 2017-08-17 | reverse complement strand
TCATGCGGACGGTGGCCGCGCCACGGCCGCCGCGGCTGTATTCGGTCTTGAGCACGACCATCGGGTCCTTGCCCTGCATGATCACGTTGCCAGCGCGGATTTCTTGTGCGAGTTTCATGGTGGATGCCCGATCAGGTCGGTTTCAGACGGTTCAGTCGATCTGGATCGCCACCCGGGTGCAGGCGGCAAAGCCTCGGATTTTACCCCGAGCCGGTGACGAATGGGGCCACGAAGGCCAGCAATTGCGTGGTGAGGTCGGCCTGGGCCCCCACGCGCTGGTGGGCATCCTGGCTGGCTCGGGCCCAGTCACTGTCCGCCCGTCGCCAGTCGGGCAGGCCGGGGGGCAGGGTTTCGGACAGGCCGCGTGAAATCTGATCAGGCAGCCGGTTGAAGTGGTGCCAGGCAGCCCTCACTGCCGGCGACAGGGACGCGGGGGCGTCGCTCAGCCAGCGTTCCAGGAACGCGTCGAGCTTGCCGGCGTGCACCCCGTCGTCCTGCGGGTAAATGTGCCAAATGTGAGGCTTGCCAGCCCACAGGGCCCGCACGGCCGAGTCCTCGCCCCGCACGATGTTGAGGTGGCAGGCCCACAGCAAGTGGTCAAACTCGGGCTGGGGCAAGGCGGGCAGTTCGTGAAAGGACAGCGCCTGGCGCCGTTGGCGGGACGCCGAGCCTTGCCAGACCCGGGCCAGTTGCGTGGCGTGACCCGGCGTCAGCAGGACGCGGGTGGGTGAGGGGTGCTGCAAAGCCTCGTCGGCAAGGGCGTCGAGCCAGGCCGCCAGCGGCGCCGTGGCGTAGCAGAACACCGAGATCAGGCGGCAGTCGGCCGTGGCGGGCACGCCCAACTCCTGCAGCCAGGCCAGCCTGGCGTCCTCGGTGAAGGCGGCCTGTCGGCTGGGCAGGTCTGCCTCGCGCAGCAACCCGCCGGTGCGGGGCGTGAAGCCGGGGTAGAAGAAATGCTTGCGCAAACCAGCTGCCGGCCCGCTGAAGACCGGTGACTGCAGGCCGTGGCTGCGCTCGACGTAGTCCTCGGCGCTCAGGTACTCGAGGTTGACCCAGGCGGGCGGGGCGGGGCGGTTCATGCGTTGCAGGAAGGCCTCGGGTGGGTCGCAGCCAAAGGCCTCGATCACGACGTCGCCGGGCTCGGGCACGAGTTCGGGGCGTTCGGCATCGGCCCAGCGTTGCACGGTGACGCTGGCGTGACCTGTGCCGGCGTGCCGGCCGGCCGCATCGCGGCCCCACACCACCTCGGGCGCCATCCAGGTCAGGGCCGAGGCGTCGTCCACCCACAGGCGCACCTGCTGGCCGCGCGCCGCCAGGTCGGCCGACAGGCGCCAGCACACGCCGATGTCACCAAAGTTGTCGATCACGCGACAGAAGACGTCCCAGAGCATGGGCGGGATTATCGCCAGCGGCCGGGGCGCCGGCCTTGATCGACAATCACGGCCATGACCGTTGAAGCCGAGAACGCCCCGACCGGTGGCCAGCCGGAGCCAAGCAAGGAAGAAGCCTGGGAGCGCCTGCTCACCGAGGTCGCCAGCCTGCCGTCGCTGCCTGGCGTCTACCGCTACTTCGACTCGCGTGGCGACGTGCTCTACGTGGGCAAGGCCCGCGACCTGAAAAAGCGCGTCTCCAGCTACTTCCACAAGAACCACGGCGGCACGCGCATCGGGCACATGGTCTCGCGCATCGTGCGCATGGAGACCACGGTGGTGCGCAGCGAGGCCGAGGCCCTGCTGCTCGAAAACAACCTCATCAAGACGCTCAAGCCGCGGTTCAACATCCTGTTCCGTGACGACAAGAGCTACCCCTACCTCAAGATCGCCTCGCACGCCTTTCCGCGCATGTCGTACTACCGCGGTGCGGTCGACCGGCGGCACCGATACTTCGGGCCCTTCCCGAACGCCTGGGCGGTCAAGGAAACCATCCAGCTGCTGCAGAAGGTCTTCCTCATCCGCACCTGCGACGACACGGTCTACAACAACCGCTCGCGGCCCTGCCTGCTCTACCAGATCAAGCGTTGCAGCGGGCCTTGCGTGGGGCTGGTGTCCGAGGACGGCTACCGCGACTCCGTCGGTCAGGCCGAGCGCTTCTTGCTGGGTGAGGCCGAAGGCGTGATGGCCGACCTGCAGGTGCGCATGATGGACCACGCCGAAAAGCTCGAGTATGAGCAAGCCGCCGAGATCCGCAACCAGATCGGTTCGCTGGCGAAGGTGCTGCACCAGCAAGCGGTCGAGACCGTCAGCGACAAGGACGTGGACGTGCTGGCCGTGCGGGTGCAGGGCGGCCGTGCCTGCGTGAACCTGGCCATGGTGCGCGGCGGGCGCCACCTGGGCGACCGGGCCCACTTCCCAGTGCATGTGCAGGACCACGCCAGCCTGGCCGAGCTGGAGTCGGGCGAGCAGCCCCTGGGCGCCCAGGCCTGGCAGCAAGCCACCGAGGTGGCGGTGCTCGAAGCCTTCCTTGCCCAGCACTACATTGGCGGTGCGGTGCCGTCGTTGCTCATCCTCAGCCACCCGGTTGATCCGGAACTGGTTGACGCCTTGGGCGAGCAGGCCGGCCGCAAGGTGGCCGTGGTGCATCAGCCGCGTGAGCAGCGCCGCATCTGGCTGGAGATGGCCACCAAGGGTGCCGAGCTTTCACTGGCGAGGCTGCTGAGCGAAGAGGGCTCGCAACAGGCCCGCACACGCGCCCTCGTCGAGGCGCTCAACCTCGATCTGGACGCGGGCCTGGACCTCGATGCGCGCGAGGCGGGGCTGGACGAAAGCGATGGCGGGGCTGCAACACAGGTGGTATCAGGCGAGGGCCCCCCAGTCGAATCCTCCGATGCAGGCGAGTCGGCAGGCACCCAGCCAGCGCCCCCCCGCACCCACGACCCGCTCGCCGGCCTGCGCATCGAGTGCTTTGACATCAGCCACACGGCGGGCGAAGCCACCCAGGCGTCCTGTGTGGTCTACGAGGGGCACAAGATGCAGTCCTCGCAGTACCGGCGCTTCAACATCGAGGGCATCACCCCGGGCGACGACTACGCCGCCATGAAGCAGGCCCTGGAGCGCCGCTACAGCGCGGTCGCTCCGAACCGCACAGGTGGCGCGACCGCGCGTTCCGCCCGCGTGCCCGACATCGTCCTCATCGACGGCGGCAAGGGCCAGGTGGCGATGGCGCGCGAGGTGTTCGAGCAACTCGGCCTGCCGCTGTCCATCATCGTGGGCGTCGAGAAGGGCGAAGGCCGCAAGGTGGGCCTCGAAGAGCTTGTGTTTGCCGACGGACGGCCGAAATTGCAATTGGCACCCACTTCTGCCGCACTGATGCTGGTCGCCCAGATCCGCGACGAGGCCCACCGCTTCGCCATCACCGGCATGCGAGCCAAGCGAGCCAGCGTGCGCACCGGTGGCAGCAGCCTGGAAGACATCCCCGGTGTGGGGCCCAAGAAACGGGCTCGCCTGCTGCAGCGCTTCGGCGGCGTGCGGGGGGTGGGTGCTGCGAGCGTCGACGAGCTGGCCAGCGTCGACGGCATCTCGCAAGAACTGGCCGAGGAGATCTACCGTGCGCTCCACTGAAACGATGTCAACTCGCTTGCCCCGGCTGCAGGGCGTCATCCGCATGGCGGGCATGGCCCTGGCCTTGGGCCTGGCGGCCTGCACCACGCCATCTCCCGAGAAGCCGGCGGACGGCTCCACGGCGACCGACAAACCGGCTCAGGCCGCCAGCCCGGCCGACGGGTCGACCCCGAGTGGCAAGGCCTCACGTGTGATCAAGCTGCCGCCTCCCCGGACGTCGCGAAACTGGGCTGAGCTGCGCCGCCAGGCCGCCGAACGCCTGGTGGCAGCCAACCCCGACGGCAGCTACATGGGCAAGCCACCCTTCATGCTGCTGGCCATCCCGGTGATGACGGTCGAGCTCAACGCGGACGGCAGCGTGCGCCACATCAGCGTCATGCGCCACCCCAGCCAGGCCAAGGACACGGTGCAGCTGGCCATCCAGGCCATCCAGCGTGCGGCACCGTATGGCGATGTGTCGAAACTGCCCAAGCCCTGGAAGTTCAACGAGACCTTCCTGTTCAAGGAAGACCGCAAGTTCAAACCGATGACGCTGGACCGGACAGGGAGCTGATCGGATCACGGCACAATGGCCGCATATGTTCCTGAACCTCCCCACCTTGCTGACCTGGGCGCGCATCGTCGCCATCCCCCTGATCGTCGGTCTGTTCTACATGCCCTGGCCGCCGCACGAGGTCAACCTCGTGGCCAGTGCCCTGTTCATCGTGGTGGCGCTCACCGACTGGCTTGACGGCTGGCTGGCTCGGCGACTGAACCAGACCTCGGCCTTCGGCGCCTTCCTCGACCCCGTGGCCGACAAGTTCCTGGTTTGTGCCTCGCTGCTGGTGCTGCTGGAGTTGCACCGCGTCGAGGCCCTGGTGGCGCTGATCATCATCGGCCGCGAGATCGCGATCTCGGCCCTGCGCGAGTGGATGGCCTCGATCGGCGCCTCGCGCAGCGTGGCCGTGCACATGCTCGGCAAGCTCAAGACCGCTTCGCAGATGGCGGCCATCGTGCTGCTGCTGTTCGATGGCGAGTTACTGCCCGGTGTGCACACCCGCTTGCTGGGCACCTGGCTGATCTACATCGCCTGTGCCCTGACCATCTGGTCGATGGTCTATTACCTGCAAAAGGCGCTGCCCGCCATTCGCGACAAGGTGAAGTGATCGGCAGGGGTGCTCGGGCGCGCTGTCAAGCGAACAACTCCCCGTCCGATCCCTCTGTTGCTGGTCGGTTTGCGGCTCCTAGAATGACCGTCAACAAGGTGCGTTGGACGCCAGGGGACCGCAGTGAACAAGGCTGATCTCATTGAACACATTGCCACGCAGGCCGACATTTCCAAGGCGGCCGCGGGGCGCGCCGTGGACGCGTTCATTGGTGGGGTGTGCGGCACCCTGCAGCGCGGTGATTCCGTGACACTGGCCGGTTTCGGCACCTTCGCCGTGAGCACGCGAGCGGCCAGGGAAGGGCGCAACCCTCGCACTGGCGCGGTCATTCACATTCGCAAGTCGCGCACGCCGAAATTCAGGCCCGGCAAGGCCTTGCGTGATGCGTTGGCTTGAAGTCGATGGCTTATGATGGCGCCCGCTGTCGGGTGCTTAGCTCAGTTGGTAGAGCGGCGCCCTTACAAGGCGTAGGTCGGGGGTTCGAGCCCCTCAGCACCCACCATCCCGGCAGCTGAAGCGCGAGCACGCCCTGGTGGCGTGCTTTTTTGTTGCCCCGGCGCGGCTGGCCAGGGCAAGCGGCTCACCAGCGGTTGCGGGCGGCGCGCGGAGACAGGCGCTCGGGACCGTCGTCGCAGTGACAGTCGTCGCGGGAGCGCGCGTCACGCAGGTTGACGATGGCGGGCTTGCCGGCGGTGGCCTGCAGCGGACGCGAGGCCAGCAAGGCCGGCGAGGGCAGGTTGCGGCTGGTTTCGCCCACGCGGGGCTGGGGGGTGGATTTGGGCATCTCGATCCTTGACGGGGCTTTCCTTGGAGCCCCTTCACCTTGCTTAACGTGGCCCGAGGGGCTTCGGATGACAGCCGCTTCACAAATCGATCGGGTTTTCCTGCAACGGGGCTCCCGAGGGGGGTAAAGAATCGTGGTTAGAATGGCCGCGCACCCTTGCGGGGCCCTGTCATGAATGCCTTGCTGTCCACGCAAGTGGTTGATTCGAAAGGGTTTCTGCTCTGTGCGTCTCAAGGCGAACCTGGGTTCGCCTTTGTTCCATTGGCCTTCGCCGTCCCGTCCGGCCCTGCCCGGTTACGTCATGTTCAATTTCGTCCGCAAGAACACCCGAATCCTCCAGCTCATTCTGGTGATCCTCATCCTGCCGTCCTTCGTGATGTTCGGCATCGAGGGCTATTCGCGCTTCGGGGATCAGGCCGACACGGTTGCCAAGGTGGGCAAGCAGTCGATCACCCAGGCCGAGTGGGACAACGCTCACCGCAACTTCGTTGACCGCGTGCGCGAGCAGCAGCCCGGCGTCGACCCCCAGCTGTTCGACACCCCAGAATTCCGCAAGCAGTCGCTCGAAGCGCTGGTGCGCCAGCACGTGCTGGCCGCCGCGGCGGCCGACCAGCACCTGGGCGTGACGGACGCCCGCCTGCTGCGCAGCTTCACCACCGACCCGCGCTTTGCCGCCCTGTTCAACCCGGACGGCACCTTCAACAAGCAGCTGCTGGAGGCCCAGGGGCTGACCATGCAGCGCCTCGAAGGCATGGTTCGCCAGGAGTTGGTGCTGGGCCAGGTGCTGGGCAGCGTGCAGGCCACGGGCCAGACTTCGCTGACAGCCAACCGCCACGCCGTGGACGCGCTGTTCCAGGTGCGCGAAGTGCAGTGGATGAAGTTCGACCCCAAGGCCTACGCCGCGCAACTCAACCCGAGCGACGAGCAGCTCCAGGCTTTTTACAAAGACCCGGTCAACGCCGCCTGGCTGGCTTCGCCCGAGCGCGCCGACGTCGAGTACCTCGTGCTTGACCTTGACGCCCTCAAGCAGCGCGTGACCGTCAGCGAAGAAGATCTGCGCCGCAGCTACCAGGAGAACCTGGCCCGCTTCAGCACCCCCGAAGAACGCCGCGCCAGCCACATCCTGGTCAAGACCGAGTCCGGTGCTTCGGCCGATCAGAAAAAGGCCGCCCGCGCCAAGGCCGAAGGCCTGCTGGCCCAGCTCAAGCAGAACCCCTCGTTGTTCGCCGAACTGGCTCGCAAGAACTCGGACGATCCGGGCTCGGCCGTGGCCGGTGGCGACCTCGATTTCTTTGGCCGTGGCGCCATGGTCAAGGCATTTGACGAAACCGCCTTCAAGCTCAAGAAGGGCGAGATCAGCGGCATCGTCGAAACCGAATTCGGCTACCACATCATCCAGCTGACCGACATGCGTGGTGGTCAGGCTCAGCCTTTCGAGGCCGTGCGCGCCCAGATCGAGGACGAAGCCCGCAAGCAGATGGCTCAGCGCCAGTACGCCGAAGCCGCCGAGCGCTTCACCAACGGTGTGTACGAACAGTCCGACAGCCTCAAGCCGGTGGCCGATGAGCTCAAGCTCAGCGTTCAGACCGCGCGCGATGTGCTGCGTGAGCCAGGTGCCAAGGACCAGGGCGTCCTGACCAACCGCCGCCTGCTCGACGCCTTGTTCGATGCCGATAACCGGGCCAAGGGCCGCAACACCGAGGCCATCGAAGTCGGCCAGAACAAGCTTGTGTCGGCGCGCGTCGTCAAGCACAACGCCGCGGCCACCCGTGCATTCGATGACGTGAAGGTCGAGTTGCGCGACCGCTGGGTGGCGCAGGAATCGCGCAAGGCAGCCAAGGCCGATGCCGAGCGCAAAGTGGCCGAGTGGAAGCAATCGCCTGAGAAGTCGGGCCTGCCGGCGCCGGTCGAGATGTCGCGCCGCACCGTCTTCAACCAGCCCCCGGTGGTGCTGGAAGCTGCCCTGCGCGTGCCGGCCAATCAACTGCCCGGCTGGAGCGTTGTGGACCTGGGCGCCGAAGGCGTGGCCCTGATCAAGGTGAACAAGGTGCTGCCGCTGACGATCTCCGAGCAGGAAATCAAGGAGACGCAGAACCAGTTCGGTGGCTACTGGGGCCGCGCCGAGGCCGATGCCTACTACCGTGCGCTCAAGCGCCAGTACAAGGTGGAGTTCCTCAACGAGGGCAAGAAGGTGATGGACAACAAGGCGCCTGAACAACAAAAAGCCGCGAACGCTTCGTGACAGCCTGACAAAAGCAGGCTATAATTTTTGTCTTTGCTGCGGTGGCTGTAGCTCAGTTGGTAGAGTCCCAGATTGTGATTCTGGTTGTCGTGGGTTCGAGTCCCATCAGCCACCCCACCGAACATTGAACGCAAACGCCTGATTTCGAAAGAAGTCAGGCGTTTTTGCTTTTTGGGAACGGTTTGGGCTCGGGCATTTGCCACCCTGTGGCGGGCTCAACTTCTCGGTCGGATGGCCGATACCCAATGGATTCTCAATCCGTTTGCAGGTGAGCTGTGCGCCAGATGACTTCCTCCAGCCAATCGATCGGCCAACGCATGGCCCTGGTGCTTGGCCTCGTGCTCGTGCTGTCCTTCATCGGGTCAGGGATTGGTTATGTGTCCCTCAACCGCATTGCCACCGAAACCGAATCGATGTTGCAGCGCTCGCTGGCGGCCGAACGAGTGGCTTCCGATTGGTATCGCAACATCACCAATGGGGTGAATCGCACCAGCGCCATCGCGGTCAGCACGGACTCGTCACTGGCCCAGTTCTTTGCATCAGCCGCAGCCGAATCGACCAAGCAGTCGTCTGAGTACCAAAAGCAGCTCGAAGGACTGCTGGAGGGGGACGAGGCCCGCAGGCTGTTCGACAGCCTGTCCGAGGCCCGCAAGCGTTACCTCAGCACGCGTGATGCGGTGTCCTCGGCCAAAAAAGCGGGGGAGGCCGATCGTGCCAAAGCTGCTTTTGAACAGGAGTTTCAGCCCGCGGCGACTGCCTTCCAGGAAGCGATGAAGGCCTTGATGCAGCACGAACGGGCCCAACTGGATGCGGCGGCTGAGCGAGTCGATGAGGCCAATCTGCACGCCCGTTGGGCTTTGCTGGCGTTCGGTCTGCTGGCGTTGATGGCCGGGGTGGGCCTGTCGTTCTGGCTGGCACGTTCGATCACGCGACCGCTGTCGCGCGCGGTGGAGGTGGCCGAGGCCATCGCTCGCTTCGACCTGACCAGCCGCATCGATGTGCGCAGCCAGGACGAGACGGGCCGCCTGTTGAACTCCCTCTCCAGCATGCAGTCTGCATTGCAGAACCTGGTGCGCAGCGTGCGCCATTCGACCGACAGCATCAGCGTGGCCAGCGCGGAGATCGCCACCGGCAACATGGACCTGTCGTCGCGCACCGAGCAGACTGCTTCGAGCCTGCAGCAGGCTGCCGCGTCGATGATGCAGCTGACCGGCACGGTGCGCCAGACGGCGGACTCGGCGGCCACCGCCAACCAGCTGGCCAGCTCGGCGGCCGAAGTGGCTCAGCGCGGTGGTTCGGTGGTGTCGCAGGTGGTCTCGACGATGGAAGAAATCAGCGGCAGCTCCAAGCGCATTGGTGACATCATCGGCACCATCGATGGCATCGCGTTCCAGACCAACATCCTGGCGCTGAACGCCGCGGTCGAGGCCGCGCGCGCAGGCGAGCAGGGGCGTGGTTTCGCTGTGGTGGCGGGGGAGGTGCGTTCGCTGGCTCAGCGTTCGGCCGAGGCCGCGCGAGAGATCAAGGTGCTGATTGGCGCCAGCGTCGAGAAGGTGGAGTCGGGGGCGCGCCTGGTGCAGAACGCGGGCGAGACCATGACCGAGATCGTCTCGAGCGTGCAGCGTGTGACGGACATCATCGGCGAGATCTCGGCCGCGGCGCAGGAGCAGCGCGACGGAATCGACCAGATCAACGTGGCCGTGGGGCACCTGGATCAGATGACCCAGCAGAACGCGGCCTTGGTGGAAGAGGCCGCTTCGGCCGCAGAAAGCCTGAAGGATCAGTCCGGCAAGTTGGCCGAGGAAGTGACCGTCTTCAAGGTCTGATCAGTTCCCGAAGGCGCCTGGGCGTCTCGGATGAGGCGGTGCGCTGCGCTCGAGCGGTGCGTCAACTCAGCAGATCAAGCAGCGAGCGCGCCACCACCTTGGTGGCCTTGCGCAGGTCGTCCAGCACCAGGTGCTCATCGGCGCGTTTGGCATTTGACTCGCGCACCGTGCGTGGCCCTGCGCCGTAGATGACAGCGGGGATGCCTTGCGCGCAATACAGCCGCACGTCGGTGTACAGCGGCGTGCCCTTGGTGGGCAGCGGTTCACCGAACACCGCCTCGCCATGCTTTTGCAGCGCGCTCACCAGCGGCGCGTTGCCCGGCAGCGGCTGCAGCGAATGTGCCAGCAACAGGCGCTTGATGTCGACGCGGATGCCGGGGAAGCTGGCCGCGGCGGTGTCGATCACGCGGCGGATGTCCGCCTCGACCACCTCGGGGTCTTCTTCCGGGATCATGCGGCGGTCGAGCTTGAGCACCACTTTGCCAGGCACCACGTTGGTGTTGGTGCCGCCTTCGATGCGCCCGACGTTCAGGTACGGGTGCGTGATGCCCGGCACCTTGGACATGACTTGCTTGTAGAGCGTGTTCTGCTCGTACAGCGCGTTGAGGATGCGCACGGTGCCTTGCAGGGCGTCGACACCGGTGTGAGGGATGGCCGCGTGCGCCATCTCACCGTGCACGGTGACCTCCATCTGCAGGCAGCCGTTGTGGGCCGTGACCACCTCGTAGCTGAAGCCGGCAGCGATCAGCAGGTCGGGCTTGGTCAGGCCCTGCTTGAGCAGCCAGCCGGGGCCCAGTTCGCCGCCGAATTCTTCGTCGTAGGTGAAATGCAGTTCGACGCCGCCCTTGGGTTGCGCCAGCCCTCGTGCCACCAGGTCGTCAAGGGCTCGCAGGGCGAAGGTGAAGGTGGCGAAGTCGCTCTTGCTGACGGCCGAGGCGCGGCCATAGAGCTTGCCATCGACCACTTCACCGCCGTACGGGTCGTGGCTCCAGCCTTCGCCCGGGGGCACGACGTCGCCGTGCGCGTTGAGGGCCACGGTGCGGCCGCCATCGCTGTAGCGGCGGCGCACGATGAGGTTGGTCAGGCTTTGCAGGCCATAGGCGTGCACCTCGTCGGTGGGCACGGGGTGGGCCTCGGCCTGGTAGCCGAAGCCGGCCAGCAGCTGGGCCGTGCGTTCGGCGTGCGGGGCGTTGTTGCCGGGCGGCGTGTCGGTGGGCACCTGCACGAGGGCCTGCAGGTAGCGAACCTCTTCGTCGAAGTGAACGTCGATCCAGGCGTCAAGGGCCTCGTAGGCTGATTGGGGGGGCAGGGCTTGGGTCATGCTCAGAGCGCGTCCAGCAGGTTCATGAAGGCGGTGACGGCGCGCTGGGCGTCGTCGTTGGTGACGGTCTCCAGCGGGTTGTGGCTGATGCCGGCGTTGCCACCCCGCACGAAGAGCATGGCTTGCGGCAGCACCTGGTGCAGCTTCATGGCGTCGTGGCCGGCGCCGCTGAGCAGGCGGAAGGCGGGCAGGCCCATCTGCGTGACGGCCTGCTCCCAGCGGGCTTGCCAGGCGGCATCAGATGGGGCGGCGGCCACGGTCAGGTGCAGGTCGCAGCGGATGTGCACGCCACGGCGCTCAGCGATGCTTTGGACGCGGGCCAGCACGTCGGCGGCGAGTGCATCGCGCTGGGCGTCGGTGGGTGCGCGCAAATCGAGCGTGAACTGGCAGCGCCCTGGCACGACGTTGATGGAGCCTTGCGGCACGCCCAGCACGCCCACCGTGCCGACCGATGGGCCGGCTGGGGAGTCGGCATCTTGCTTGGCGCGGGCCTCGACGGCGAGGATGACCTCGGCCACTGCAGCGGCAGCGTCCTGCCGCATGGGCATGGGCGTGGTGCCGGCGTGGCAGGCCGTGCCGACGGCTTCGCAGCTGAAGCGCTTGGCGCCGTTGATGGAGGTGACGATGCCCAGCGGCGTGTCGAGTCCGTCGAGCACGGGGCCTTGTTCGATGTGCACCTCGACGAAGCCGAGGTAGCGGGATGGGTCTCGCTTGAGCGCCTGGATGTCTTTCAACTCGCCACTGAGCCCTGCCGCCTGCATGGCCTGGCGCACGGTGACGCCGTCGGCATCGGCCAGGTCAAGCCAGTTGGGGTTGAAGTCGCCGGCCAGGGCCGATGAGCCGAGGAAGGTGGCCCGGTAGCGCTGGCCTTCTTCTTCCGCGAAGCCGACCACTTCGATGCCGTGCTTGAGGCGCCGGCCTTGCGCGTGCAATGCGCGCACGCAGGCCATGGGCACGAAGATGCCGAGTCGCCCGTCGTGTCGGCCGCCATTGCGCACCGTGTCGTAGTGAGAGCCGGTCAGCAGCAGGGGGGCGGTCGGATCGCTGCCGTGAAAGCGTCCCAGCACGTTGCCCACCGCGTCGCGCGAGACCTCGTCGAAGCCGCAGGCGCGCATCCAGGCCATCAGCTGGATGGCGCAGGCCTGGTGGGCTTCGGTCAGGTAGGTGACGGTCAGTGGGGGCTGGTCGTCCATGCCGTTGTCCAGGCCGGTGCCTTCGGTGTGGGCGGCGAGGGCTTCGGCCCATTGCAGGATGAGGTCGCCATCGGCGGGGGTGAAGCCGAATTTGTCGTTCAGGCGGATCTCGGCGATGCGGTGGATGTTGCGCAGGCACTCGGCCAGCTCGAAGGCAGGGCTGTTGGACAGCCGGCGAGCAAACGTGCGGACGATGTCGGCGCGGGGCAGGCCTCGGCCATGCGGGCCGCGCACGGCCAGGATGAAGGGCCAGCCGAAGCGTGCGTTGTAGTCGGCGTTGAGCTGCTGCAGCTGCGCGAACTCTTCGGGGGTGCAGTGGGTCAGGCCGGCCTTGCTTTGCTCGTTGGTCGACTCGGCCGTGAGTTGGCCCGCCACGGCGGCCTTGCCGGCGAGCTCGGGGTGGGCGCGGATGAGCGCGAGCTGGGCATCCTGCGAAGCGGTGCGCACCACCTGTGCCAGCGCGTGCTTGAGCTGGTCCAGGCTGGTGAAGCCGCTGGCGGGCTTGCCCGTCCACGCCTGGGCCGCGATCCACGGCGAATGCTCGTAGATGCCATCCAGCAGGGCGGTGAAGCCGTTCTGGTCGGCGGCGTTGAGCTGGGCGAGGGTGAGCGCGGGCATGGCGGTGGGCGTCGGGTCTGAAGGTTTCAGGCGGTGGGCGCGGGGTGCGTGGCGCGCCAGTGGCGGGCGATGTCGATGCGGCGGCAGACCCACACGTGCTCGTGGGCCTGGAGGTGATCGAGGAATTTTTGCAGCGCGCGCATGCGGCCAGGGCGGCCCAGCAGGCGGCAGTGCATGCCGATGCTCAGCATCTTGGGGCGGTCCAGGCCATTCGGGTCACCTTCTGCATAGAGCACATCGAAGGCATCGCGCAGGTAGGTGAAAAAGTCCTCGCCTTGCGAGAAGCCCTGGGGCAGGCAAAAGCGCATGTCGTTCGTGTCCATGGCGTAGGGCACGATGAGCTGCTGAACGACCTCGCCATTCGACTTGGCCACGGGCATCCAGAAGGGCAGGTCGTCGCCGTAGTGGTCGCTGTCGTATTCAAAGCCGCCGAAGTCCGCCACCAGGCGGTGCGTGTTGGGGCTGTCGCGGCCGGTGTACCAGCCCAGCGGGCGCTCGCCGGTCAGCTCTTCGATGATGCGCATGCCTTCGACCATGTGGGCGCGCTCGGTGGCTTCGTCCATCTGCTGGTAGCTGATCCAGCGCCAGCCATGGCAGGCGATCTCGTGGCCCAGGTCCTTGAAGGCTTGCGTGAGCTCGGGGTGGCGCTGCAAGGCCATGCTCACGCCGAAGATGGTCAAGGGCAGGCCACGCTGCTCGAATTCGCGCAGCAAGCGCCACACCCCAGCGCGCGAGCCGTACTCGTAGATCGACTCCATGCTCATGTGCCGGTCAGGGTAGGCGGGCGGGTTGAACATTTCGCTCAAGAACTGTTCGCTGCCGGCGTCGCCATGCAGCACGTTGTTCTCGCCACCTTCTTCGTAATTGAGCACGAACTGCACGGCGATGCGCGCGCCGCCCGGCCAGCGGGCATGGGGTGGGTTGCGACCGTGGCCGACGAGGTCACGGGGGTAGTTGCGCTGTGTGCTTGGAGTGGGCATGACGCGGGAGGGCTCAGGCCTGTCGCCGGGCGATCAGGGCAGGGATGTGGGGCGCGCGCGGGCGCTCGGTGAGCTGATGCTCCACCGTCATCAGGTGGTCGTCAACCAGCGCGGCGGCGGTGTCGGCATCGCGCGCTTCGATGGCCTTGAGGATGGCGATGTGCTCAGCGTGCGAGGTCTCGGCGTC
>JACCDV010076572.1_pt1 | contig 13854 bp, 16 predicted proteins | sample 7446131 | NCBI WGS metagenome assembly JACCDV01 (sample SAMN15323448, study PRJNA562643) | freshwater metagenome | isolation source: river surface water | place: USA:Blue River Watershed | collected 2017-08-17 | reverse complement strand
TGTTCTACTAAAAATACATTCAGGTAATGTTTAAATATGGTCATTTGCTATAATACCAACATTAACTTTTCCATCATCAATTGTAGAATATAAACCATTATATTAGAAATATACTGGATTTACATTAAGTATAGTGTCTAAACCTCTACTGAAAGGTGTAATATTCTTTTTAGTTCTTATGTCCGAAGTATTAATCCAGGCAGTTCCTGTACTCTTTGCTGCATCGCCTACCAGTTGTAATTCATAAGCAGGAGTTGATGTTCTCATTCCAATATCTCCATTTGAAAGTATAGTCATTCTGGTCAAGGGTGAAGAACCAGCTGTTGCATGTGTATTGAAAGTTATAGGTCCTGCATCATAATTTCTTATTGAAGTGGTAATATTATTGTGTCCATACCATGTTCCAGATAAATCATTTGTTGTTGTAGAGCCTGTACCTGTCATTCTAACAAAACATTATGTATCATTTGAACTATGAAAAGATGCTTTAATTGTATTATCTTCAACTTAATTATGATGTTTTCCTCCGACATACAATACAGATGCAGTTGTATCGGATAATATTGATGGTAATGGTGCCCACACAGAACCATTACTTAAAACACTTCCAGTAAAATTAATAGTACCTCCAATATCCAATGTATATGCTGGTGTTGTATTATTTACACCAAGTCTATTATTTGTTGTATCCCAGTGTAATGTATCTGTTGTTATAGCACTTGTACCCTAACCAATTAATAATCTCCCCGAAGTAAAAGTTGTAGCACCCGTTCCCCCTTATGATACTGTTAATGTTCCTGTGTGATTTGAACGAGTTAAATAATATGACCCCTATTAACTATCTAATAAATCAGCATTAAGATTTGATACTAATGTTGTAACCCCAGTAGTTAAACCTCCATCTGCTCTTACAACTCCCGATGCTCTAATATCACCGGTAGTATCTAATGTGTATTGAGGTGTATCAGTCGAAATACCAACATTACCACTTGAAAGTATTGACATTCTTAATTAATTACTTGTATAAAATAATAATTTTCCAGTTAGTGATCTGTTTCCCAATTTCATATCAGCGGTATAATCTTGATATAATAAAAATTCTCCTCCATTACTATTTTATAAATAAAAATCATTTGTTCCAAAATTTTGAATATTAAATCCACTTCCATAATTGCGAATATTAAAACTGCCAGATGCACGTTATTATATTTCACCGGATGCACCATTTTAAAATAAAATCAATGAATTACTTTCATTTGTTCCAGTAGTTGTGTTAGTTAATTATAATCCACATAATGATGAATCTGGATTATGAAATTTATAATAGTTTGTTGTTTATGTTGTTGTTCCAAATGATAATGTTTCTGCACCATTTTAAGTAATAATACCGTTGCTTAAATTTAAATTTCCATTCATTAAACTATCACCTGCCACAGCAAATGTATATCCAAATACGGGTTCTTATTTGAAACCTATTTCACCAGAACTATTTGCTTAAAATGTAATAGTTTTACCAGTAGCGCTTGCTTCATTAATATCAGCACCTGTCCAACTCGATAATTCAAAAATTGTATTATTATGTATAAATCCCCAAGTTGGATATGTTGAATCTGATCTTTTAACAAGTTAATTTGTTGTGCTGTATCCATTAAATATCATTGTATTGTAATATTATAATGATGATTTAAATTACATTGTAGGTAAATCAACAGATATATGTTAATTCACAAATGCTAATGAACCATTCCTTTAACCACCATTTGAACCACTTGTTATTGATATTGTTCCTTTTGATATATTTGTAGAAGGTATTTCAGATATACCAAAATGTGATTCAAGTGAATTGACATGTAATTCAGAATTTAATTATGAACGTACTGAATTTAATCTTAGCATTTCACTGTTGTTTATACTTAATATAATATCATTATCAGTAGTATTTGTAATCTAAGTTTCTGTATTAGCATTATTTGTTAATGATAAAATACCGCCATTACTATTTATAATCCCAAAATTACCAGTTGAAAATGATGATATTTGTGAAGATTGATTGGATTATTTTAACATTAGAGTATTTATAGTATTTGTTCCAACATTATTATTTTGTAATAAAATTTAAGTATTGGAATCGTTGTTATAAAAACAATATGAATCAACTGTTTATACGGTAGAACCAAATGTAATCAATTCAGACCCGGATTATCTAAAAATCCCACCTGTATTAATATCTCCACCCGCATCAATAGTATATTATGGTGTAATTACATCAATACCTATTCTATTATTAGCTGAATCATAATTTAATGCTGCTTCTGATGCAATATCAGTTCCATCTGATGAACCATAAATAATTTATCCCGCAGGTTATCCTAATGTAAAAGCATTTCCATTACTGCGAAGTGTTCCAGTAAAATTAATATCACCAACCACATGTAGTTTATATGTAGGACTTGTTGTACCAATACCCACATTACCTTTAGAAGATAATGACATATAATCTGTTAAATTATTTGAATCAGATTATGTTCCGTCTGCTCCTGCAAAAACTAAACTTACAGAATTGATTGTTGTATCTGTTCCTGAAATATTTTTACGATATATTCTGTTTGTAAATGTATCATTTGTATTTTAAAATATCAATCCCGAATTACCACTTACATTGTCTGTGCATTTTAATATAATAGAAGGACCATTTGATGATAAACCCGTTAATCTATATTAATCACCAACAATATTTAATTTATATGTATCATTTGTTGTTCCAATAGATACATTACCATTTGAAGTTATTTTAATTCTTTCGGTATCATTTGTATAAAATGATAAATAACCATTTTCTTTATTGTTAATTTGCAAATTAGATGTAGATTATGTAATTATTGTACCATTTGTGATTGTGCTGTTTAAAATTTACATGGATGTAGAATTAGTATTGTTTGAAATTGTTAATTGTTATGAAGGTGAATTTGTATTAATACCAAGTCTATCATTATCTGTATCCCAGTAAAGATTACTTGAAGTATAAACACTATTTTAATCATTACCTATCATAACTTGTCCCTGAGGAATAGAATACAATCCTGTTCCACCTTATTATACAGGTGCGCTTTAAGATAATTAATTGTATTATTTAATTTAGAAATTTCTAACACGCATAATTTAAGAACCAGTAATATTTTCTGCTCCAATTTATACAAATTATACACTATCATTGTACATTTCTGTAATATATATAGATTATGTATATTGTGCTTCAAGAATATCATTAATGTAAATTTCAAGTTTTCCAAAATCAAAAATAATTTTGATTGTATTCCATACATTTGATTATAATGTTGTTATTGTTGTTTTTTCAGAAGCAGAATATGATTTTTCATTAGGAGTCATTACCGCTATTTCTGTTGCGGTAATTGATATTTTATAATAATCATAAAGTATTGTTTCTTTTTAACTTTCAATTGTATTTACAGGTTTCAATAATGTCAAATAAAAACCTTCACTTGGTGTATTATTGAAATATATGTCAAATTATGATACAAAAATTTTACCTACACGACGAGGCCATGTTACATACCCATTTTCATTATTTGTTCCAGTTGTTAATTGTATATAACCATTTTATTATGTATATGATGCAGGACTTGTTAGTATTCCTTCTCTAAGTGTTGCTTCTTCAAGGGATTCATTAATAATGTAAAAATTACCTTCTTCATAAACTTATTCTAAAATTTAAGGATATGCTACACCATTTTTATACATATTTCCTGTAAAATTAATATCACCACTTACATCTATTTTATAATTTGGTAAATCATTACCAACTCCAACTTTGGAATCTTGTTATAATGCTATAATTACATCTTCTGAACTATTACTGTTAATATAAAGTGTAGAATTTAAATCGTTATTAATTTATGTAAATGATGAAACACCCCCAATCAATGCACCCGCAAAAACCAAATCTCCTCCAATATTCACATTACCATTTACATCTAAATCATACCCAGAAGAAGGTGAAGTTTTGTTTATAGCAAATTCACCATTACTATTAACCACTAAACGAGTATTTAAACCTAATTCTAAATTTGGTAATGACGATGGAGAACCTTATTGAAATTTGAATAAATTTTAATCCTATTTAAATATAAATGTTTAATAATTGCTATCACTTGACATTAATGTGCTATTATTATTTGATAAGAATCCATTGAACATAATTATATTACTACCTTATGATATGTTTTTAAAATATAATTGTGGTGAATTTGTCGGCGAAGGAACAATTGAAATGGCATTTGAATAAGAAGTATTTGATTATACTGAACCAATAATTAAACTTTACGATGCTCTAATTATCCCAGAAGCATCTATTGTGTATAATGGTGTTTCTTAATTTACACCAAGTCTATTGTTAATATTATCCCAAAAAAATACAGAGTTTGAAGTTAAAACTTCATCATTATCTCCAAATGGTATATAACCAGTTTCCGTATTTGATAATTTTGTACCAAATACCTTAAATACACCATCTTGGTATATTTCACCAGTATAGTTTATATCACCATTTACATCTAATAAAAATTATGGATTATTCGAATTTATTCCAACAGAACCATTTGCTGTTATTCTCATTTTTTCTGTAAGGGTTGTTGATTAATTTCCTGAATTGGCAGTTTATATTACAATGTCTGTGCTACTATTTCCGTTGTCTATTGATTTAATGGCGTTTGTTGCTCCTCCTGTTCTTTCTGAACCATTTATAAACATAATTCCTTATTCACTACCTGTTCCTCCTGGACCATAAAATGTCATATAATTTTTACCAGTGTTTCCAGAAATATTATTATTACTAAAACCAATTCTTGTTGTATTATTTGCTGCATTATCTGTGTCATTTGGATATATTTCAAAATCATCTTAAAATTAATGTTATAACTCATTTCCACATACTACAATTTTACCGGAATTATCAATATGAAACTTAGTTATAGGATTTGTGTCAGAAGCAACATCTGCGGGTGTTTATAAATCTGTTGGATTTGTAGAATATGTTTGAAGTTTAATTTCGTTTGCAATAACGCGAGTTGAATTAATAGTATTTGCTATTAATTATTCGGTAGAATTTTAATTTATAAAACTTGGATATATATTAGAATCAATATTTGAATTAAAAACAATGATATTTTCTGTATTTAATTCTTTAAAACTTGTTTATGGATTAGAAGTTGAAGTATTGTATATAATGTTTTATGTTGATGATTATAAATGTTTAATAATAATATATTATATTTGTTATTATGATAATACATAATCATAAATTTTTATTTATGAAAATGAACCAAGAGAAGTTTCTGTCAAATTGCCACTACCAATATATTTTATTGGATTAGAAGTCATTGAAGTATTTAATAAAGTATATTAACCAACTTGTTTTCCATCAATATATAATAACAATGATGTATTATTTGTAATTGTCATTGTAAAATTATACCACTTATTTAAACTAAAAGTAAAATCTGGAATTGTATATGTTGCTATTCCATCATTTATGATAATATTTGACGATGATTGTTCAATCGCTAATTATAAATTTCCACTTGTATCTTAAATAAGTGTATTTTGTGAAGAGTTATTTAAAGAACTTGCTTTATACCACAATGATATTGAAATATTTTAAGAATTAATTGTATTTGTTAAAGAAAAAGAAGTTTATTATGAAGTTGTAAATACAGATATTTTACCCAAAATATTATCATTGCTCAATACATATGTTCCATTATTTTCTGTTGTTGTTGCGTTATTGCTATTGCCACTCCTATCAATTAATGAAGTTAAAGTATTTTAATCATTAAAATTATAATACAACACAGGTTGATCTAACAAATTATCTTAAAATGATAAAAATTCTAAATCTTTTATTCCAGAAGCTGTTGTATTAATAGTTGTTGCGTTGATTGTTCCATTTACATCTAATGTGTATTATGGATTTAATGTTCCAATTCCAACATTTATTGAATCACCTTATTCATCTGTAATACTAACATTTGATGCAACTAAATTTAGAGGGTATAATGTTGAAGTTGTTTTATCTATTGATTAAATATATCCAGTATCTGTGCTACCATTAAATTACATATATATTCCTTTTGGTGCATTTGTGTTTGTATTTGTGCTTGTTCTTATGACCATATCTCCATTAATGTCAAGTTTAGAAGTTGGTGTTGTATCGATACCTAACCCATCAGGATTATATGTCATGGTTTTAGATAAATTATCTGTTTTCCATTAATGATTACTATCAATTGATATATTATATTTATCTGTAAATGTTGGTGAAACACCTGCGTTTGTTTCATTACCAGATATACCCATTTCAATACTACTTATACCAGATTCATTATTCATTGAAATTTTTTATGTTGTTGTATTACTTAAAATAACATTTCCGTCGTTATCAATATTATTTAGAATATTAAAATTACCAGAATTATCATTTGTTGTAATACTTCTTTGTTATTGATTATCAAATATAATTTAAGATTTATCATGTTATATTAATATTCTACCTTTATTTGTTGAAGTCCCATCACCTATTAATATTAAATCTTAATTTGATAATGTTACATCTCCATTTTAAAATTTAGTAGTACCACTTACATGCAATTAATGTGTTGGTTCAGTGACATTAACTCCGAGATATCCAGTGTCTTTTGCAATTTATAAATCATGTCTATCATTTTAAGATTTAAATTAAAAACCTGTGGAATTATATTATATTCTTCCATCAAAATCACTATTTCCTCCGGTAGTTTTAAAATCAATAGTATTTGTAGTATTTGCTTATAATTCAATTGAAGAAGATTTATATGTTTCAATGTTATTTATATAATATGAATTTGAAGTATTAATTGGTCCATTAACATCAAATGTTTATTATGGTGTATCAGTATCAATACCCAATCGTTTATTTACATTATCCCAATGTAATTCCGTAGGTTATAATATTGGATCAGTTCCTTAACCAATTAATAACTTATTTGAAGTCAATGTATTTGAACCTGTGCCACCATATTAAATTGATAGAATACCTGCATTTGTATTATCAACATCTGTATAATAATCGCCTGTTTAATTATCTAAAAGATCTGAATTTAAATTTTCTACTTTTGTGGTGCTTGATACAACTAATGGAGGTGTTCCTGTTGCTACTGTTGAAATTAATTAGTTTGTTGCCCTAATGTCTCCGGTAGTATCAAGTTCATATGAAGGTGAATTGTTATTTATACCTATATTTCCATTATGTATTATTGTCATTCTTTCAATAGCATTGTTTGAACCATTGTTTCCCGAAGCAGCTGTCCAAAAACTTAAATTGGCAGTTTAATCATTATCTATACTTTTTATTATATTTGCGGGTCCCCCGTGTCGTGAAGCAAAGGGATAAAAATTAATTTTATTTTCATTACCCTAACCACCAACACCATAAAAATTTGTTTATATTGACCCATTTGATAAATCATCTACTATATTTACAGTATATCTTGAATTAAATGTAGAAGTCCCATTAGTAGTTGGATATAATTCTAAAACATGTTAATTTTATTTTGTTCCAGTATTTCCAATTGATATATTACCTGTATCTCTATTTATTATCATATCAACTCTTGAATTTGAACCAGAAAATAAAAATCCGATATTTGAAGAATATAAAATTTTACCATCATAATTAGTATTTCCACCAGTTTATTTAAAATTAATATATGTAGATTATGCCGGTTATAATTCAATATGATCTTTAAAATAAGTATCAACTCCTTCAATTTTTAATGGTTAAGTAGTATTGATAATACCCGCAACATCTAAATGATATGAAGGGGTTGAAGTATCAATACCCAATCGTTTATTTACATTATCCCAATGTAATTCATTTGGTTATAATATTGGATCAGTTCCTTAACCAATTAATAACTTATTTGAAGTCAATGTATTTGAACCTGTGCCACCATATTAAATTGATAGAATACCTGCATTTGTATTGTCAACATCTGTATAATAATCGCCTGTTTAATTATCTAAAAGATCTGAATTTAAATTTTCTACTTTTGTGGTGCTCAATACAACCAATGGAGATGTTCCGGTTGCTACTGTTGAAATTAATTAGTTTGTTGCTCTAATGTCTCCGGTAGTATCAAGTTCATATGAAGGTGAATTGTTATTTATACCAACATATGAATTAGTATTTTATATTGTTAAAACATCAGTTGTATTATTTTAAATTTTAAAATCTTATGATGTAGTATCAGTTTTAAGTGTAAAATTATAATTCGAAGATGTATCCGAAAATACAATTTTTTAATCTCCCAAAGAATTTTACACTTTATATGATGGACCAGTTATTGTTGTGTCAAAAGTAATTGTATTTGTATCTATGTTTCCAATAACATCCAAATCATTTTCCATTGTTGCAAGTTATTATACATTAATTGTATTGCTTAATATTGCAGAACCAACAACATTTAAATTACTATTTAGTAATGTTGTATCATCGATTGTCATTGTTCCTTAATTTGAAAAAGAATTTGTATTAATAACATCATTAGAAAATGTTGTTATAGAAGTAATATCTAAATTAGTTGAAGAAATAGTAGTAGTATTACCAGAAGCAGTCAATTCAGAAATATTTGCCACTCCTTATAATTATGTTGTTCCTGTCGCTGTTAAATTGCTTGTATTTAAATATGTTCTCGATGTCAATGATTCAACTTCTAAATTGGAGTCCAAATTAACATACAAATACCCTTTAAAATTAATATCTTCTTATGTTGATAATGTTATAGTTGATTCATTTATAACAACATAACCAATTTTACCATGTTAATCAAAAGTATACAATCCATTCATTATTTCATTATCATCATCTGCATCAGGTGTTCTTTATAATTTTAATGGTTATGATAAACCAACGTCTTCCAGTTAAATAACATAATAAATACCATTTTAATATGCTCTACCATCACTTGATGTTTAATTATTAATAAGATACGCATCACCTTAATTTTTAATTAAAATTCTATCGTCTAATAATACAGAAACACCACCAATTATATTATTTGTTGTATTATTGATTTGAAGCGTATATATATTTTTATTTAATTAATTATTTAATATACTTTAATAAACTACATCATTATATTCAATAGTTGAAGCAACTTTAACACCATCTTTGATTCTTAAACCTTATGCGATATTATCAACATATGTTTTGACAGCTTTTAATGTTGGTAATATCTAAGAACCCCCTGTAAAATTAATACCACCAAGGGTTGCGTCATCACTAATTCCGGTAACAATATGGTGTGTTTCTCCAATTGGTCCAATTGATAAATTTCTTGTTTATAAAGTATCTTATACGCTTAAATTTTAAAGAATAGCTCCTAAAAATTAAGAATCAATAAGTAATTCAGAAGAACTTCCCAAGCGAGGTTAAGAAGAAATTCTTGCATGAGCATATTAAATAAATGATTCTTCTGGATCCAAATTTCTTGAATCTGGATATATTAATTTATATAAATCTACATTATAATCAGTTGTATAATCATATAATCTGTTTCTAATTGTTGTATCTCCTCTATCATAAATAACATATGCTAATCGTGTATCATCTATTTGTTATTAATATGTAGGGTTCAAATATGTATCAAATTCTCCGCTTTCTTTTAAATCTTCTGTATCTAAAATAAAAATTTTTGGATTAAAACTATCAGGAATATTATCATAATTATAACTAAGTCCTAAACTTGATCCTGTATTTACATAATGCGTAATTGCATCTTCTGGGCGTGTAATATTATTATCAAATTCAATTTCTGGATTTAGATATATGTATGCTTAGGGATCAAAATCATTTGGAACACTTGTATAAGACATATTTATTTATTATATATTATTATTAATTCTTATATTTTTATATAAACATACTTTTTTTATTTTTATATTTTTTAAATCATTTTTGTAAAAATAAAAATTAAAAAATAATTATATTCAAATATTTTCAAATATTTTTTTTTCAGTTGGGTTATTATTGATTATTATTGTTTAATAATGTTTAATTTTTACTTTAACTACTAAATAAAGATCTTTAACTTTTATTTTGTTATTCTTTTTTTGTTTCTTTCTTAACATTTTCTATCATATTAATGGTTTAATTTAATGAATTATCAATACCTTTTGTAATTTATGATATTGCTTATTGTATATCTTTTTTAGTTGTTTCTTATAGATTTAATTGATTTAAAATTTTTAACATTTATTATACAGTTTCTTCAAAAACTTTATCATGATATGTCATTACATTTCCAGCAAGTATCATATATTACATATATTCATTGTTAAGTTTTTATGCTATATATTTGGCTTATTCTTAAAATTATGTTATTACATTATCTTAAATTGAACTACTAAATCCTGTTTTAATTAAATTTTTTTAGAATTGTTATATATTTTTATTCTTACGAGCAACATCTGTCCTATTTAAAATATATGAATCAAGAGGTTATTCATATATTTATGATTATCCCAATAATTTTGCCAATTCTTTTAAAACTGCGGTTTTGCCTGATTCTGACAATTAACTAAAATCTTTCATAATATTATTTCTTTTTTATGTATTTGTATTAACATTGCTATTTGATTATTATTGCTAAGATTTAATTAATCTTTATAATTATTATTATGATGCCATAATTAACTAAGTATTATTTTTATATAATGTAATTTAATATTTATAAAAATAATTAAAAAATAATTAAAAATTTTTCAAGTAGTATTTTGTGGATAAAACATTTTTCTCATAATTTATCCGGTAGATTTTGTATTATTATTAGAGTTCGTTGATGCTTCGTTAATACCATCGATATCATGTATCATTTCAGATAAATATTGTTATTAATTTAATATAGAGTATTTAAAATCTTCTGATACTCTACCGAGTATTTTAATCATCATTTCAGGTGTAAAACTATCTTCTCCATTCATTTTAATTTTCCTTTGTTATTCAAAATATTAAGACAATTTAGATGTAAATGCTTATTATTAAATTTATGACGATTTAATATCTTCTCTAATGTGATTTAAAATATTATTGATACTATTTATATATACTGATTTCAATAAATGAAAATTTAAAATCAAATAAACCATTTAAAAAGTTTTATATTATTTTTATACAAAAATCAAGAGTGCTGTTTCTCCTGCTTATTATGCTTATTTATAAATTGGATTTGACAGTTTTGGAACAAGTCCAATACCTTTAAGGCGATTTTCTAAACCCCTCATTTATTTAGATAATATTTCACTTTTTACAGCTTCATATGGTAAAATATACCCTTATTTTGTATAAATTTTACGATAAGTTTCAAATACTTACAATGTTTCTGGATCGTCACTAAAATAATATTTAATACCCTGTTTAAAATCTTCATCATTCATATAACTCTTTGAAAGATTTGTATATGCTTCTTTTATTTTTTCTTGATTTTATTCTAAAATTTTAATAAAAATATTTTTTGATGAATTTCCTTTTGTTATTTTTATTTCATCATCATTTGATTTAATATTTTCATAAAGTTTTTATTATAGTTATGGAGATTTCTATAATTAATTTTTATATTTATCATAAAATTATTATCCTTAATCTATATAACCTAATATGTTTCCTATTCTGCTTAACATTATATAGTATAATTTATATTTTAATAAAATAATATTTTATTTTATGTAATATAATAATTATAAAATTAAAAAATTTAAAAAATTTGAAAATACAATCATTAATTAATAGTTATTTCAAAAAGTTGTTGTGTTAATGGGTATGCCCATGTCCATATTCAAAATATAATGTAGAATTTAAGAACTTTAATTTACTTTTTATTAATCATCGCTTGTTAACATTATTATAAGTTAATCATATTGAGATGTTATAGAAGTTGGTATAGCTGGAACATTAATATTAAACATATTTGCAAAAGCAGATGGATGTGTATTTCTCATTTATATTAATTATTATTCAAGTTCTCGTTTTTAGTTTTAATGTTTCGGTAATTAATCAATTTAATTTTATCCAATACCAATCATTTATAATATTTCTTTCAAATTATCAAAAAGACTTTCTCTAATTTATGGATTTCCATTAATATCACTATATGTAAGAATTTATCTTTTAATTGGAACACTTTATCCAGTAGTTGTATTTGTTCTTGAATTTGATAAGTTTTCATTACCTTAAACAATAACTTTTAATGAATTCATTATTTTAGATGCCATTTCGGTAGAACCTGCCAATTCACGAGCTTTTTCTAATGCTTAATTTTCTTGTTCTTAATTAGAATAATTAACAAACCTATCTTAATATTATTAAGATTATTATACAAGTTCTTGTTATTTTGTTTTAATTTTATTTAAGTCCATAACAAGTGTTCTTTCCATATCTTAAAGAATTTTGTTTTATTATGATGTTACATTGTTTGGAAGTCGAGTAGTTTATTAAAGTTAATTAAATTAATCACTGATAGTACTCATTGTTTTAACTAATACCGTCATAGCATTGTCAATTGCTTCTGCTGATATTATTGTTAAGTTATCTATAATATCAATATAATTTTTGTAAAAGTTATAAAATAACAAGTTTGAAACAATGTATTTATATTAATAAATAATACTTTTTGCACTGACTTCTCCAATTGTGCTTGTAATATTTTTTGTTTATTTTAAGAGATTTTATGATAATTTACTTTATGTTAAAAGTTTTTCATCTTTAAATTTAGTATCTAATTCCGAAAGTGATTGTTATACTAAATATTATTTTAATGCTTGAATTTAACTACCGTCATCTGTACCTCCAATTCGTCCAAGATTTGTTTATAAAAATTATATAGTTTTTTATTAATCATTTGAAAGACCTTTTAAATATTTTGGATCAACTTTATTTTATGCTGCTTGTTTTACAAATTCCATTAAATCTTTTAATTTATCACCAATTGATCCAAGTGCTTTATCGGTTGTGGTTTATTGTTTTTATGTTTAAGAAGTTTAAGCACCAAACATTTATTCAAAAAATGAGGGTGAATTTTCTGAAGTTTTCATAATATTTTCTGGTTTAGGTGTAGGAGGTGATAATAAACTTCCAGATTAATATTTTGTGGCATTTTAAATTTTTGAATTAGTTTATTATCCCTGAGCAAGAGCACTAATTGCTTTATTTAAATCAATAGCATCACCTCCTTTTTAAGATTTGGTATTTTTTTAACTTTTCTTTTATTATTATTTTGGTAAATTTTACTTAACCATAATTACTAATAAATTTATTATATTTTATAATATTATTATTTATTTTATGAAATATAATAAAAAAATTATTATTGATATTTTAATTAAATTTTTATATAAACATTATTTAAATTTTAATAATAATAGAATATTATAATAAATAATATTATCGTAATATATAATATATTTTTTCATATAAAATATATATAATGAATTCCAACTCTAATATATAATTATAAGAACTTTATAAGTTCTATAAATCTAATGATAAAATTTAAGAATTAGAAAGTATATCTTAATTAGTAAAATATATTAATGATAAAAGTTAATATGATTAAATTATTGATTATTTTGATAAACAAAGTGAAAATAAAACGTTAATAAAATAAGTTTTAAAAAATTAAAATATTATTACATTAAATTATCCTTAAAATATTCGAGGAAGAATATATAATTTTAATAAAAAAATTTAATAATAAGATATTGAATATGAAAAAAAATAACTTATTTAAAGAGTTGAGGATTAAGATT
>JACCDV010795320.1_pt1 | contig 13856 bp, 9 predicted proteins | sample 7446131 | NCBI WGS metagenome assembly JACCDV01 (sample SAMN15323448, study PRJNA562643) | freshwater metagenome | isolation source: river surface water | place: USA:Blue River Watershed | collected 2017-08-17 | reverse complement strand
TTTTTGATTGAGTAATTATAGAAAAGAAAAAAGAGGCAATCACATGTTGAAAAGGACATAATAGAATAACAAATCACAGTAGAGCCCTTAAAAGACCAAATATAGCCACTGGTAATGAACTAAGCCTAAATTATTGAAACTGAAAATGTCTTCATAAATAAAATAAGGCTTATTAACAATAACAAGAAATCCTTTCAATAGATTGAACCTCATAATGAATCGATATAAGCAGAGCCGGTGATATAATAAATCGCATAAAAGAAAGTGGGAAAATCAAAGAAGAGAAAGCAGCTTGAATAGCAAATACATATCTGTGGCTGGTAATAATAAAATGGGCCAAAGACTGTTTATTTTTAATTTTGATATCCAATCAATCAAACAATCATTATTTTTTATTGAAGTTAGCTTTGAGTTAAGCAAGCACCATTGTTATAAATTTGTACTTCCCTCCTGCATCTTTCAAAAATCTATTTTGGAAGACCTTCTCAATAGGCTGGCCAGTGTCGCATTCATAGCAGGATTACGCATAAGCATCCTTACATTTGGTGCAGTAAGTATGCCCACATAGAGCCAGAGTGATAGGAGTGGAAGGCAACTACCCGCAGAATGCACAATAAAAGTAGAAGGCTAGTGATTTGACTGCACTTTACAGTTTCTGCATTGAGTCTGTGAGGAGGTGGGCATTTTTCTAATTAATCTGCTTGTGAGTCATGAGGGTTTCAATATTGAGCTCTTTCATAATTTAATCCATTTCCTTCACTTTAACTTAAAGGTTTCTTTTATCAAGCTCGATCACGAAATTTTTCTCATTCAAGTCAGCATTCCTTTCCCTTAAGACCCCCACTTGAGATTTCAGGTTTTCGATCATTTATTTGTTCTATTAGATCATCTACTGATACCTTTGGTTGGCTTTCCTGGATTCCTCTAGTTCTTTTTTGACACGGAATAAATCTGCAGTTTTGAGTTTCAACACCATCATCTCTTTTCTCTACCTCTCCAGCTCTCTCTATAAATCCTCAATCTTATTCTCTAGCTGTTTTTTCACAAGTAACAGCTGATCATTCGACTTTTACATTAAAAGCATCGATTATGTTTTCTACTGAAAGATCGATATGTATTGAGTTTCATCTGTAGGTAATTAAAGCTGTCGGACTTATATGTTCCGCATTATTGAATCTCTTTCCTGAGCAAACACAATCACTTTTTAGTCAAAAGCAATCTTTTGTTACTTCATTTGGGCAGTTAGATCATTATAGTTTCTTGTCAGTGTATAAAAGCTATCACGAATTTGATTAGCTCCCTTTTATGATCCTTGCTAAATAAGTCGATTGAACTCCTCAAATTTCTGCTCGGTTTTATTGAGAGTAATTTTTAAGTCTTAATTCATGATTTTTATCTTTTTTATTTCTTATGTATTAGCCACAAGGTTTAGGTTAACCTCGTCTGCTATCCTCAAATATCCATCGATAACTTTTCGTAGTTAATGTTCTTGGCTTTGCAGCAATTTATTTCTTTACTTGAGTGCCACATTTTCTTACCCTTGCCTTTTATAAAACTGATTCTTTCCTTCAACTTCCTGCTTCAGCTACACTACTATCTTTTTCTCAGCTGATAGATCTGCCTCAAGCATTGCAATTACTTCCAGCTTTTATTTGTATTGTTTGGTTAATTCGTTATACTCGATAGTTTTTATTTATAATTTCTAGAGGGTTTCTTCATAGACCGTCTTGTAATGATTCCTCTCTGCTGTAACCCTAATAAGGTTGTTTTTTAGGGATGTGATTTGTTTAATATAATCATTTTCTCTACGACTGTAATCCTCCATTTTCCTGGAGAGGTCTAAATTGACTCTATCCAAATATACAATGCGTTCTCTTAATTCTTGTTATCTCGGCTTAGATAGAGCTATGTGCTTTTACAATAGCGCAATTTGCTACAAGCCTGCCTTTTCTCTCTATTATGCGTGTTTTTTCAAGAGCTTCTCCTCACGTACTTGAGCTTAAAGAGTTATTATTCTTTATTTCAGAGGATCGAGTTACTTGAGCTTTATTCTGAGTTTCTACACTTCCTGAGAGAGGCCCTTCGCATTTTCAATTAGTACTACCTTTTACTTTAATTATGCCTCGAGCGTTTTATAACTTTTATTAGTCTGCTCCAATGACTATCTCAGCTATTGATTCTCTATCTTCAGAAGTGCTTTATTCTCTTTCTCTACTTTTAATTCGTTCTAGCATTGCTTGAGCTTGGTCTACAAATATTTTCGCAGATGTGCATACTCACTAATTTCTTCCTTCTTCTTTGAATTTTAAAGTTTTTAATTAAGCGCAGTGCTCACTGCTGTTTATAGATTCCTGCGTAATTTACTTATTTAATTATCTTTGACAAGTACTATACTTTTTTCCTCATCCATCTTTTTGGTCTCATTGAAGATTTGCTGCTTTAATATAGGTATACACTTTATCGTTGGGAGATAATATTCATGACTGAGGTTTGCCTGGTTGGTAATGAAGAGACGCTTCTTTCTCTAAATAAGTTTTTAGAGGATCTGGTGGTCGAATTATATTGTGTAAAACTCATTTATCAAATACAATCTCATATCAAACATTGAAAAGGATAATTGACGAATACTAATAAATTAACCAAAATACTTATATATGCATTGTTTCCCAAAAACATAACTCTTAAGAAGAAGGAGCCAAGACACAATAAATTACAGACTGTCCTTCTTACTTTCCTTTAACGGTCTATTTATCCAATTTACAGGAAAACTTGTTTTCTATAAATGGAATATTATTATAATGAACGAGCCATCATCAGCCTAATCGAACCTCAAATAACTTTTCGACTAGTTTAAGTTTCATCTCATTTATAAGAATAAGCCCAAGGCCACTTAGGGCCCTGCATGCGAATAACTCAAAAACATACTTTCAGAACTCAAAAAGGACTGTAGCTAAAAGCGTAAGAAAAAGAAAAATATTGGGGACATACTTCACAATTGGGAGTAATAAGCAAGGCGAAGGCCCTCCTCGACCTTGCAAAGTAGGATCTGGAAGCCCAAAAAGATAGATCCCAATAGCCTTTAAGCAGTAAGTTAGCATTTGCTCGTTATTGAGCAGGAAAAGTAGTCTCTTTTATCGTAAATAAGCGAACTGCACAACTCACTCAACTCCCTCAAGAAGAATGTAGCCACTATAAAGAAGAAGGTGTAAATTGAATCAGCGAAATAGTAAAAATATAAGCATATTTCTTATCTCTCTAAGAGCATTCAAAGAAGTACGTAAAGCAGCAAGACCAATAATTATAGGTCTTATAAAAAGTTAATAAAATCTCAAGAAGACGCAATCGGTAATTTGAAGAAGTTTAAAAATACTCTCAGAAAAGACAACGAAGATTCTGAAAGTAAGTACTTGCAGTATAAATAAATGTTAGAAAGCCAGTAAGCAAAGAGAAAGAAAACAGATATACGATCTTCAGCTTCCCTTAAAATGTAAAGTAGTAATGATTTTAAAATCGATAAGACATTTTTTAACAAACTCGAAGAGTTAATAAATCTATTCATGCAAAAATAATAGAACTTTGAGTCAATGAAATCTGAGCAAACAACCAAAATTCGACTAAAGAAGATCCAAAAAAGATATTTAAAAGAGGAGAGAGCCAAAATGCACGATATGATTGATCGTTTTGAGTAATATCACGGCTTAAAGATTTAAAGCTTCCCGAACTTGATATTGTACCTTTACAAAAGGCTCAACCAAGACAACTAATAGATGTAAAATGAATGTGCTAAGCATTATAAGATCAAATAGATTCTCTTGGAAGATCTTTAAAAACTCAAGGAAAAGTAACAGGAAATACAAACTGCGTAATCCAAAACTAGTGAATCAAAACCAAGCAACTAGCTAAATAAGAAAAAAAGAATCAGCCGCAACAGTAAAATGTTTATTGACTTCGTTGTCCTTCTCCACAATCTCATCGGCAAATTCAAATATCTCTTTACAATGGCACTTACTCTCAACATTTAGAAGAAGAACTTTCAAGACTTATTGTCACAAATGGCCAAAACATATAAATAAGACTCTATTTTTTACCAAAAAGATATGGAGGATAACACTGTCTTTGCACAGTATGAGAATATTACTAATTTAACTGAGATGGAAAGCATTTTAAAGCAATATCAGCCTGCCAATGATAAAAATGAGCTTCTTAGTTTTATCTTCAATGACCTTAGGTACAGCCTTATGTTTAGGAGATCTTGGCTTTAATAATAGATCCACTAAGGTCTTTAATAAGATACCCTTCTTTAAAAGATATCTAATATCCAATAAAGATGCGAGTAAACATTTTAACTAAAGCTAAAAGTATACATTCATCTGCTTATCAATTCTCTCAAGTCCCTCGCCATGAATAAATATGAAAAGAAAATTATTGCTTCGAGCAACGTAAAGGATTCTCTATTCCTCTCTATTCCCAAGACTAATAATCTATTTATCCTTGAAGAAAATGAAGATGATTAACTGATTCGAGATACAAGAAAAAGCGAATAAAACCATAAATTCAACTCAGAGTCGAGCTCATAGGACCCTCCTAACTTTCAGTTCCAGCAAAACCCTCGAAAAATAATTAACCTTTTGTAAGATCTAAAAAACCAATAGAAGAAAACATTTAAACCGTTGTAATTGTAATCTTCTCAAGTTTACCTTTACGACAACAAAGTTATTCTACCCAAGTACGCTTTTTGATCATTATATTTCCTTTATTATTACACCAAATCTATGATAATTTAAACTTTGGAAAATAAGAAGATGGGCTTTAACCTTACATCTGACCAGATATCGACTGGAGTAGGAAGCTGTCTCCTGCATATAGTGGCAGGCATTACGACAATTTGGGGATCAACCAATATCTATTACTTATCTTACTTCCATCACAACAATTACCCAGTCAATGAAAACACTAATTCCTTCATTCTCATCTCAATCATTATCCCAATCAGCATTACTTTACTCCTTTCTACGAAAATCTCAGATAGGTTGGGTTACACGCAAACAATCCAACTGTGTTCGTGGATTTTTTTCGCTTCACAAATCATCCTCTACATAAAGCTAACATTAGTATTATTCACAATATTCACATTGATTATTCCAGTGGCGATGATAACAGTGAGTCTTATTCCTACAGTAAGCATTCTTTGGTCCCACTTTCTACGCCAAAAGAGTATTTGTACAGCCATTACTTTGGTATTCCTAGGCCTAGGAACAATTATTTGGAATATCGCATTTATTGAGCTCGTGAACCCCGATAATGAATAAGCCATCATCGATTAAAATCAAAATGCCTATTTTTCTACGACAGTCACATCCAACATCAAACGAGCCACTAAGATCATCATGTTCATCTGCAGTATCTTATTTGTTATTGGTGGTTTCTTGATAAAGCAGTCAAAGCCAATAGTTTAGCAAGACGAAGAGTAAAAAAAAGCTGTATAATTAAAAAACTAAGATGCTCTCGATAAATAATAGTAAAATGCAAAAGAGAAGAATAAAGCAAGTTAAAGGAACATATTAATGAAAGGCAGCTAAGATATCATCATAATAGAGGAACAAAAACCTTCCATTCTTAAATCATAGTTATAAGGTAAGATTAGTAAAAAGGCATAAAGAAGTGAGTTTTGTCGTGCTTTGAAAGATCCAAAGTGCCTTTTAATCTTTGCCCTTCTCATTGTAATCGATATATATCCTATCTATCTGTTTAGCAATTTCAAAGTCATCTTTATGCCTATCTTCAACGACGATCATTTCTTAGCTTTATGCATAGTCGTAAATACAGTTTCGAACATTTTAGGAACATTTTTGTGGGGTTTCATTGCCCATAAGATAGGTAATATTTCAACAGTAGCATTCGTTGGGACCTTTGCGCTCGTTGGGGGGATCTTAGGATTTTTCACTTACAATAAGATAGTGATTCTATTGTTTATGTTTGTATTCGGAGTTGGGGATCGAGGAATGTAAACGATTGCAGGCCCAGTCCTTGTTTAGATATATGGGTTGAGAATCGCAACTTTGTTACTCCCATACAAGGGACTAAGTCTTATTGTGGGCTTTCTTTTAGCGCCTGTCTTTCAAATCATTACTTCAAGCTTCCTAAGCCCTTACCAAGTTCTAAAGTCCCTTTTCATCTACTGTGCCATCTCATTCCTCATCGGAATTTATTATACAAAAAAATACCAATAATTCAGCTAGAATAGCAGAAGTTAACTTTAAAAGAGAAAAAAGTAAATCGTGGAAGAGAACCAGCAACAATATGAGGAGTACCAGTAATTTGAAGGGTAGCCCCAGTTATAGAGTAAAATTACAGAGAGTTGATGATTCCTGATTTATATGGTATATATATCATTTGGATACATTTTGGGTGATATAAGAAGGGTTGGTAATATTAAAAATGGAAGAGTATGTTTAATGGAACCTCTTCTCGCAGGTTTAGTCGAACAGGTGTCGTTATTTTCTCAGCTTATTTGTTTGCAGCATGCGGGAACATTATGAACTTGTTTCTTCCACCCCTAAATACCTCTATTTATCCTCAATGCAATAAGCTCCGTATTTAATGGCTTTAGGGATTAGTACATACTATCTTTATTGATCTTAGCAGTATGCCTCATCAAGATATGTCTTTTCTGAGAGACTCACAGTTGGGTTGAATTTTGGCTCTCTTTGCTTGAATTAGTGCAGTCCTTATGAAGAAGCCCTTATAAAATGGTTGATCTTATTTGTTTACAACGAATTTTGCTTAATCTGCTTGATTATATTGTCCCAATTTTTATTTGATCTATCTTCATTTAATTGTTATTTCTTCTGCTAGGGGGTTTTGGTTGCAGTGTTGAAGAAATGTTAGGTCTTCAAATGCTTATTATTGGGTTGTAGTTGTGGACGATGAGAGATCTTAACATTGTGGTGAATAAAGGACTGCTTTTCATGGTTCTTCTTGAAGAAGTAGTCAAAAGATGCACTGTTCTGGTTGGAGTTGATGAATTACTGTGTTGGTTTGCAGACAGTTTGGCTCTTCTGCAGGAACATATATTTGTTCTCGTCCCCTTTCATCTCAGCCTCGTATTTGTCCGCATTGTAATCGAAGTCACATCCCTTCATCTTTTTCTTCACCAACTTCGGCAGTGCTTTAACCACCAAATTCTATTTCAAGTTCTATTTAAATTAATCCAGAGGCGTTTGAAGTCTCTCCTCTTTGCAGGATGAAAAGTTAGTCCACTTTCGATCAACTCCGATTTTCTTAGGAACTTTTAAGTTGGATATCTTGTTGTTTGAAGGTTTTTCATGAATGGTGTCCACAGTTTCTATTTTGCAAAGAGATTTGGGTTTCATTTTGATGGAATACTTTTAGTAAATAATCTTTTTATGGTTGATTTGGTAGGTCTTGGGCGCTACTTCTAATCCAATTATAGCGAATACAAGAATGATATAGATCTAAGATTATAGGTTCTTTTCTACATCGATATCGAGGAAGGTGTCTCTTAAAAACTAAGCAATTACCTTGGTGAGAAAGACAGACAGGAAGTAGAAATAGGAGTCTGCCTTCATTATAATGTTTATGTTTATCACTGCATATTCTTATTTGATCTTGCTACTTAGCTCCAACAAATCGCCTTCACTATTCTAATGGATGAGCAAGGGAAACCTTTTCAAAAGTGCATACTGCATTGAGTTTATGGTGAATGTTTTTTATAGGTCGATAATAAATCTAGGGAAATACTTGAAGTATTGCTGATGGATAAATACGTCTATATCGAGGGCTTAAACCCAAGCTTATATAAGCTTTAGAAAGGATGCCTTTTTAAGTATTTTGACACCAAAGGGAAGTTTCTTTTGCATCTTCTACAATTAGAATATCAATTCTATAGAACTTATTATAATATATGCAGCCTCCGATCAGCAAACGAAATATCTTTCAGCTATCATAATAAGAAGAAATTGAAAAGGAATATTAGTCCTTTGTCTGTTGTATTAATGTAAGATTGCCTTTGGAAAATAATATAACTTAATTAAGGAGTGTTAGGGAGGATTTTAGTTAATCGATAATGGTTAAATAGATAGGTATTGAATTTAACGATTATAATAATGAAAACAATATAGGGATACACCTACAAGGTTGGTGAGCATATCGGCAAAGGATACAGCAGCACTGTGCACAAGGGGCTTAATGATAAGACAGGACAATAAGTCAGCATCAAGGTCATCTAAATGGCCAAACTCTAGGACCCCATCAATCAAATGCTCCTACAACTCGAAGTCACCGCACTCAAATCTTTAACGCACTCCAAGCATGTCCTTCACTTGTATGATGTCTACGCCACCAGAAATAATACCTACCTTATTACTGAACTCTGCGAAGGAGATTTGAATGGTTTGATTAAGCAACGCAAGACCATTCCTTACTTTGAAGCCGTGGACATCATGAGGCAGCTTATTAATGGGTATGATGATATTCACAAAGCTGGGTTCCTGCATCGAGATATAAAGCCAGCTAATGTATTTTACTTGAATGGAGTTTACAAATACGGAGACTTTGGGTTCGCCATTCCAATAAATGACATCCACAATCATAAAAACTATAATGTAGGATCCCCTGTCTACATGCCTCCCTAAGCTCTAAAGGAGAATGTCTACAGTGTTAGCTGCGACATTTGGGCAATCGGAGTCATTTTCTATCAGCTCTTAAAAGGATCTGTCCCTTGGAGGGCTGTTTCAGAACAAGTTCTATACGATAAGCTGATTTCATAACCGATTGATTCTCTCACAGTTGGACTCCCCGAAGTTGCTCGCAAATTTTTATCCGAAATATTATGTATAGACCCAGCTCAAAGACTGAGTCCATAGAAGCTACTTTTGTGGCCCAATCAATTACAAGCTGCACCTATTGAATTAAGGACTATTTCGCCCTACGACCATAGAGGAAGGGTTTTGGTGCCTTTGAGATAAATAAATGGTGGGAATAATAACGTAGCTGTAAAGCCAACTACTTATTACTTCAGCCATAACACTTTATCTCCCCAGAGATAGAATCGGAATAACAACCCAATGCTATGTAGTAAAGACCAATCTTCAATTTATCAGATGATTGGGAAGGATTCATAGCTCAGGCAGTAAGATCCTTAATTCAAGGAATCCTACTTCTTTGCTAATAACTCAATCAACTATATCAGGTTTATGCATAGAGTGCTAAAGTTCATTTAGTGCAAGTAGATTAATCTTACTCCCTTGGTTAATTCAATCACCAAAGAATTGTTTATGGAAATATAGAAACTTCGGTAGCTACTTGAGGTTACATGTTAAAACACACAAATAAGAATTGAATCCTGGAAGTAATTTTTGAAGAGTAATAAGTGCCTCAACATAAAGAAAAAGCTTAAAAAATATGAAAGCAAATATAGCATGTTCCACGAAGCTGATCCAAGCTGTGTAAACCTATGCGACAAACAAGTTATGTAAGGCATTAATACAATAATGAACTACTTGACTAATGAATAGAACTATAAGGCCAAATTAGTAGTTGGGGCTGATTATTTGACAACTCTTTATCAGCTCATCCATCTTCGCCACAAATACGAAACCCATTAGTTTATGAAGCTGTCCAAGATCGACCTAATCATGCAGGGCAATCCTTACAACACCAACCCTTAGCATTTGTAGAAGCTCAGGAAGAAGTTAGTGTTAATTCGGCCATGATCTTATAATTGACTTAATCTATATATAACTATATTAAATTCGTTAGGCTAATATGCTGACTATTGCTGCCTCTGAGCTGTAGTTCTATCAGAAGAAGATATTCAAGTTGTAGATGGAGGTAATTACCTTGCAATAAGAGCTGCTTAACGCAAAGGCAAATTATATGGACTAGTATAAAATCAAATATGAACTCCTCTTAGAAAAACTTGCATAATAAAAGTAGCTCAAGCAAAGCCAAAGAAGCGAAAGTATACTCCAACAGGAAAAAAGTGTCAATTAAATCAATTCCAAATGGGAAACCACCCTCAATTAAAGGATCGCATAATTCAATATTCAAATATAGGCACTAAGCCAGGATAAAGTTAATTTGAGGAATAAAGTTGTAGAACTTGAAATCAAAATTATTAAATTGCAAAAAGACATTGATGAAGGGGATTCATAGATCCTCAAGATTAAGTTGGAAACTATCAAAAAATAAAATGAGCGGCTAAGGAAAGAAAACAATGACCTCTATAGAAATAGATAGGAAATCATTCACGAAATGAAGGCAGAGACAGAATCAAAGATATAGAGTGTAAAGTAAAGATAAAAAGGCTTCTATCGGGACCAAATTTAAGCATTATAAAAGAAAATTGAAGAAATGTAAGTTGTTTTGGAGTCTTAAAGAAAGAAGATTAGTCCACAAAGATAATAATTAATCCACTCGCTATAAAGAGAAATACTATCTATCAAAGCAGCTCAGGATTAAGAACTATCAAAATTAGCCCAACTGCTTTAAAAAAGGAATCAATAATTTAGTATTTATCGAGAGTAAGCGCAAAGAATTAGATAGTCGGACTTGGACCTTATTAGAGATTTAACCAAACAGGTTAAGTTTCTATAGGAGAAACTTTTTAACTACAACTATGATAAGTAAATATAGCTAAAGTACCTACAAAGTTAAATGTCAAAAAAGAGACAAAACTAAGCTAATGACATTAAACATGAGCTTTAATCGATCACGGCCTCATTCTAACAAGAAAGGCTTTCTTGGAAAAAACTTGTGGATTAGGCTCAGCAAAACTAAGTTTTAGTCAAGAGAGATGCCTAGTAATAAAAAAGGAAGTTTATATAAGAAAAAAAGGCTCTTAAAGAAAAAATATAGGATTTGAAAGCTATCATTAAATAAAGATAGGATTAGAGGGCAAAAGGAGAGTCTTAAAATAATATGAAAAGCTTGAGGGACTTCAATAGCAGTGAGGCAAAGTACAGTACTTATGAAAACGCAATTACTTTTATGGACAGACAAGTTCGTAAGTCAGCAATGAAGATCTAATAGAAGAATCGATAAATAAATAATCTTCTTGAAGAGCTTAAAACCCTTCAAAATGAATCCGAGTAAGAAGTCAAATAGGTGAAACAAAAACTGAAGCAAGAGCAAATTAAGCTTTATGACAAGATATTCGCATTAGAAGAATAATTAGATAGCGCTAACCAGGCATTAAAGGAAAAAGACAAATATATCAAAAGGAAATAAGCTGATTTGCTTGAAGAACAAGAGGGACATCAATCCGAAGTTGAAAATCTGAAAAAGATAATATAGGAAATGTAAAGGGACTATAAGCGCATCACAGGCAATAAGAAGAATATCTAAGATTCCTATCGAGAATAAAGATAGAATGTTATTTCGGGTAAGCTTGACATAAACCAATAGAAAAAGAAAAAATGGGTTTAGCTTGTGAGACAAAGGAACTAGCTGGAAATCGTTTACCGTGAAAGATAGATGCAGCTCAAGGGAGAGTTTTAGACCCAAATCGATAAGCTCAAAAGAGAAAAGCAAAGGTACGCATAAGAAAGAGAAGAGTATCGAGCCTAAGTAGAGTTGCTTCGAGACAGGCTTAATGAGGGAACCTAAAATAAATAAAATAAGGCAGTTTAGTACCAAAAAAAGCTAGCCACTTTAGATCTAGAAATTGCCCTCACTCAAACACTGTTTAACACTCTCTCCAACGCCACTTCCAAAAAAAAGTAATCTCCAAATAATGTAGATCTGAATTGTAGTAATTGAGTGAGAACCAAAGCTCCTCCCAATCCTTTGAGGTGAGAGTGACTGATGTGATGACTCCTCCATTCACGAGTGTGGATATGCCTAAGTAGTAGATTTACAAAGGCGCAACATACAGCTTCACTCCATACACTAATAATAAATGATATTGATCGTCGACAATATTTAATTGTATCACTGCTATTTTTGTTTGGCTCCCACCTTCACTTCCTATTCGTATATTGGCTTCTCCTATGGGTGCTCGATTTGGTTTTCGATGTCTGCTAGTTTGAGAATGCTGGCGAATATTCTATTGAATATGAAGTAGGCGAAGAGTGCAGATGATGTGAGCATAATATTTCTTTCAGACATGTAATACTCTCTGTATTCTTTAATCGTCATGATTGTGTCCTCCATAGTGTGCCCGTGTCGGTGGTGTCCTCCAACAAGATCAAGCTTTTATAGCTTGCCTTCTTCAAAGATATGATCTTCTTGATTAGAAGATAGTTACGTGAGCTTAGGTGGCTATGGACTTGCTTAAAAGAATAAAGAGACTCCAGTAGGATGATGAGTATGATTGCAAATGAAAAGTAAACAATGCCGTTGAGTATCTGGTTGTTGAAGATTTTGTTGTACTTGAATTGAATTTTGTGAAGGAGTCTCCTCAAAGGACGGAAGACGAATATGAGGAGAGTGCATGTTAGGGCGATGATTGCCAATAGGAAGTAGTAGATATATCCAGTTACTATCTTCATTCTTATCAAATAAACTAATATTATTTCAATAGTAAGTATGATGGCATATGCAATAAATCAAACATCTAGCTCAAAAGAACACAATATCGTTCAAAAGAATTTTGATAATCCAGATATAAACATCATAACAAGAGAATATTAAATACTCAATTTTTATCAGATTTATCATTGAGCATCGCTTAATTTGTTCAAATTGAATATTTTGACTTATAATAATTATTATTGACATGAGAACAATAAAATATTCGGCCTAACAAAATTAAATTGGTCGCCATTTTTTAATGAGACCTTCTTCTACCTCCAACCTCAGCTTATTCCAATGCTTACTTCCCTGCTCTGCCAGGGAGTTATAGCTTACCTACAGGCCGAAAGTTCAAATGAATAAGAGATCAATGAAAAATTTATTACAGCGATCCACCTCTTAGATCTTTCAAAATGTAGAAATAGATGAAAGCAAAGCTATTGAGTAAGATAGGAAAACACTTGTACATAATACGCCAACACCACTTCGAGACAGGAAGCCATCAGAACTTACCCAAATTAGCAGCTCTTCCATTAATATTCACTCACAGAAGACCACTCCCAAAAAATATACCACTAATAATCAACTTGCAGGCAAGAAACTGGCAAGGGAAGAAGTAGATATTCAAAATGAAGACCACAACACTACCCGAAAATACGATACTTTACACCGTTATTTATCGTAGGGGGATAAGACCACTCATCGCAAGCCTCAAAATCATTAGCCTCACACCTATGATTTTACTGGACTAGAAGATACCATTCCTGAAAATACTGATACCAGCCCCAAATGGAATCAAGTTTAAAGCTTTGCTCCTCCAGAAACAGTAACTCATAAAGATCAACCTAACACGTATAGGTTTTCCTTTGGACACCAACAAAACAAAATGTTCATGAATAAATTCGGAGGCTTTAGGGAGGTTAGTTCTAATCGGCCCTCGAAAGAGTCCTTCAGTTCATAGGGCGTGGGAAGCCTAGGCCTCAAAGAGTAATTCGGTAAGTCAAATTTGACAAGTGGTAAAAAACTTTAAGCGATGGTTCGAGATGTGGATATCATGGACGAATAATTCGATGATTTTAGTGAAAGTAACTCCTAGGTGATCGACAGCTACCAGAATATCATGAGCAGGATTCAATCAGGAAAAAATTGATTATACAATTTTATTATCATTCGCTATCACATCATTATTTTGTTAATTAGGGCGTGGGAGTAAGCAGAATGAGTAATTTGGTTTTGAATAGGTGTTGCAGTTTAAGTTGGGGTTATAGCTCAGTTGGTAGAGCGCGTGCTTAGCATGCACGAGGCCCTGGGTTCAACTCCCA
>JACCDV010768658.1_pt1 | contig 13857 bp, 10 predicted proteins | sample 7446131 | NCBI WGS metagenome assembly JACCDV01 (sample SAMN15323448, study PRJNA562643) | freshwater metagenome | isolation source: river surface water | place: USA:Blue River Watershed | collected 2017-08-17 | reverse complement strand
TGTTCATCACATAATAACAAAAATATTATTGATATTTATCAATAGTTTTTATTCCATTATTGCTATCAACAATTTTTATACCTCTCCATTTTGTATTTTATACGACATCACATCAATCATTCTATAAAGATAATTTATGCTTAAATGACTAAATTAGCTTATTTATTTATCCAAAGCCTTTATCTAATCCAAGATTATAATTTGACAATAAAGTTAATTAGAGTGAATGAATAGTCTTGACTAAAGATTATATCATTATGAATATCGTAGGCAACGGCCAAACAATCCAACATAGTATTTTGAAGATTATTTAGTAACTCTAACAATGTTTTCAGCTCTATTAATATGCTCACCCCCATCGATTATACCCCATCTCAGATTCGCAGCAATGGTAGATATAGTTTAGGCAAAAATGAAAGTATTATGATGAACAATTCTGAGATTGTTAGCTCGAGGGCTGCAGGAAACTATTCGAGTAATAATTTACTAATCGATAGGAATTCTACCTTTCCTGTAAATACCTCGAAAAAACCCTATTCTAAGCGATAAAGATTCTCTGTATTTACAAATGATCGGCGAAAGAAATCAAAATAGGTCAATGCGAAATCATAGTGAATATGATAGGAAAGTAAGCTCTTCGATTGAAAACATATAGAACAAGAATGATTATACGATGAATGGAGAAGATTCACTAACAAACAAAGTGAAGTAGTTCTAAAAGCAAAGAAGATGATCCAACATATTGTCATCCTTTTTAATATTTGATAAGAAAATAAAATTCTACCCTTGTGTCTTTTGTTCACTATTTTATGATTGATTATACCTCTATTGGCAACTCCAAAGCAGGATTATAATTATAAAATGGATCGATAAGGCAAGCGCAAAGTGTCTTACTTCTACAATCAAAACTTCGGTAAGTTTGTATACTCCAAATAGCATCCAATGAAACCTGAAAGAATTGCAATGGCTCATTCCTTAGTTGTCAATACTGGACTGTATCGGCATTTAAATGTTTATCACGCTCGGCAAGCTAGCCGGGAATAAATGGCACGATTTCACTCAGATGACTACTTGAACTATCTTGAACAATTTGTCAGCAGGGATATTACAAGCAAGTTTAGTAGTATGGGTATTGATCGTTTTGCCTACCCACCAAGCACTTCTGGCGGGGTACATTTTTTGGAGCAACGCCAACGTTATAAAGTTGGGGAATCCACTGACTGCCCTGCTTTTAATGGTCTCTACAACTTATGCCAGATCTCTTCAGGCGCATCTATTGATGCGGCAAGTCTAATTTTAAATGGGGAGACCGATATAGCCATCAACTGGACAGGTGGACTGCATCACGCCAAAAAATCATAGGCTAGTGGATTTTGCTATGTCAATGATATTGTCCTCGCTATATTGGAGTTGCTGCAGGTCTATCCACGGGTTCTGTATCTCGACATTGATGTTCATCATGGGGATGGAGTGGAGGAAGCCTTCTACCTTTCCAATCGCTGTATGTCTGTCTCTTTTCATCAATATGGAGATGAGTTTTTCCCTGGAACGGGAGGACTTCAAGAGCAAGGTGAGGGAGATGGTAAAAAATATGCGCTTAATATTCCACTCAAACCTGGAATTTCAGATGATAGTTTCTTTGAACTCTTCAGAGATATCATGACAGGGGTCATGTCTAAATTTAGACCTCATGCTTTACTTATGCAACTTGGTGCCGATAGCTTGTGCTATGATAAACTTGGACAGTTCAATCTCAGCATTAAAGGACACGCTCGATGCCTATAATTTATGCTGGGGTTCGGGATTCCAACAATAATGGTTGGAGGAGGCGGATACACAATATAAAACGTTGCTCGATGCTGGGCATTCGAAACAGGAGTGGCTTTAGGAATATAGATAGACAACAATATTCCTAAATACGATCCTTTCTTCCCAAGATATGGATACGACCAAAAGATACATTTTCCTGTGAAAGTGGTGGAGGACAAAAACGCTGTTGATTAAATCAACAATATAAGGAAGACTGTATTCGAAAGGTTGAGATAAATTTAAAGTGCACCCGGAATGCAATTTCACTATTTGCCCAGTGTTATTTCCCCTTGGGCACATCTTCCAGAAGCTATGGAGGAAGAAGAACCGTTCATGTGATTCATTTATTGTAAAAATAGCATATGTAAAATTAGTGAATTTCGCTTGGAATCATTAAAGCCTCATTACTTTGGGAATTTTCTCATTAAATTTTTATCCTTAGATCCTGAGCATAGTTTATTACAATTGATTATTATTGATTACCCCATTGAAGTTATCCCAAATTGAAGGAAGTTTCCCATAGATATGGAGTTCGTTTCCTACTATTTTGACTAGCCCCTTTTAATTCTACAATTTATAATCCTTCTAGCTAATCTTAAAGACTTGCCCAATAAGAGACGATGATGTAACCTTCAAAGCAAAAGAGTGAAGATAAATTGCCTGTCCTATATCCGAAACACGTCTTCCTAAGTAAAGATCGTCATTGATTATAGGATTAATTAAATTCTGTGAGAGTTGACATCTAATCTGATGCTTTCTGCCAGTAATGATCTTCAATCCTAGGAAATTTCTCCAAAGAATATCAGATAGTTTCTTTTACTTCATCACCACATAATTCGTAATTGCAAGTTGTGAATTTTTATCCTTCCCTAAATATTCAGTCACTCTTGCTTTGTGCTTACTCGTCCATTCAATTTGATTCGCAATGGTTCCTTTCTTCTCAGCAATCTACCTCCCTACTTCTCATTCTATGTACCTTAAGTCAGCGCTAAATAAAATTTGGATATGCCTGTTCTGCTTTCCAAGGCCTCCCCAAGCAGCTGTGCTGTTGCCAAATTCTTAGAAATGAGGACCAGTCCTGTGGTAGGCTTATCCAGTCTATGAGAGATATAAATCATATCTTTCTTGTATCTACTGGCCATAAGTGAGAAGATGTTATGGTGAGGATCCGAATCACCCTGCACGGAGTATCCTGGCAGCTTATTTAGTATGCTTATATTCTGGTTATCGAAGATTAGCATTTCGTTCATCTTTTGTTCGACTATCTTATCCTCCATTTTAATGTACTCAATGTTTTTCTTCCCGATTAGGTACTGCTCGATATCTTGTCCTCGACGCACCATCAATTTGTCCCCAGATTGTATTCTGTAGTTATTCTCGGTTATGAGCTAGCCGTCTGGCTTTAGAATGACTATCTGACGCTCTCGTAAATATTTCTGGGCGGAGAGCCATCCGATTTCAGTTTTTTTCAAGTAGCGATCAAGACGTTGGCCTATATCATAAGCTTACAAAGGGAAGGAATCATACTTTGTTAGATCTATCTTGGTGGTGAAGCTGAAGTAGGGTTTATAGAGTAGCTTCGAGAGCCTTAATTTAAAGTTCATAATTATAATTGATATGCAAGGCGATAAGATCATCAGATATGCAGTTCACGCAGGATCTTGGTATACAAATAACAGTAAAGCATTCCCTATGAAGAGGCAAAGCTATTGCAATAATTGGATGTAAATCTTGCGAAAGCTGAGAAGAAACCATAGATTGACCCCAAAACTATTAAGGCGTTGATTGGGCCTCATGCAGGATTTAAGTATAGTGGACCTGTAGCTGCTTGGGCATATAAATATTTGACGAATAATACTAAAAAACTGCGAGTATTTCTATTAGGACCTTCACATTATAAATATTTAGATGGAGTTAGTTTCTCGATTTGTTCGGAGCTTTAAACCCCAATTGGAAATATTGAAGTAGATGCTTAAAGTAATATTGCTATTATGAAGCCATCAAATAACTGAGAAACAATATTTAAGAAAAGGCTTTTTCTAAAAAGGATGAGGAAAAATAGCATAGTTTGGAAATGCATTTACCATATTTACGTCAAACTTTAGGTTAAAATATCAAAATTGTACCAATAATCGTTGGACCATTGAATGAGAATAAAGTGAAAGAACTTGGTTCCAAATTAGCCAAATATTTCGATGATTAAAATACAATATTTGTGGTTTCAAGCGACTTTTGCCATTGGGGAGAGCATTTTGATTATCAACCGCATTCAAAGCAAGCCCCAATATTTGAGTATATAACTGCTTTGGATAACAAGGGAATGGCACTGATTGAGAAACATGATCTTAAAGGGTTCACTGCCTATCTTGATGAAACGAAAAACACAATTTGTGGTAGAAATCCGATCAAAGTACTATTAAGTACCATAAATCATTCAAAGTTAAAGCTTTCGACCAAATTCGTGCAATACGACCAATCATAGAAGGTGAGAGATCTATAACAATCATCAGTAAGCTACGCCTCATCAGTTACCTATCTATCATGATAATGTTAGATGATATAGTTGTAATTATTATATTGAATCATTCAAGTAAACTAAGCTCGAGAATGCTGTTTTGGAGTATTAGTCTTAAGCTTCAATTGATCTTGTGCTTATTTCAAGGCTTTCAAATGAATTATGCCGTATTTGTTAGCCGGGTTGTATTTTGATGCTTTCAAGGATTTGTACACTTCAGATGGGGTTTAGGTTTGCGATCGGAATTTTAGTTGGTGCTCGTCTTACTCAACTGATATTCTTTAGTTTATCTATTGCACCTTATTTTGATATTTTTAGTGCATCTCTTTAATTTTGCGCTAATTTACATCATAGAATGACCCTTGAAATTTCTGCTGCCTCTTGTTTACTGATTATGAACCTCGTGACTACTTTCTTATATGGCTCTGCTTGATCTCAACAAAGCTGTCTTTTTTGTTACTCATTTTACTATTTTTTTCAAAATTATCATGAATACCATTAAAGGGACCTTTATCTGATAAATTGTACTGTTTGGATTGAATGATTTAATCTTTTCTTGTGGAGATTAGAAAGAACTATCTCCAACAAAATTGTCAATTTTAGTGGGTAAGCCTATCAGAGTCGATAGTGGATGGAGTAATTATGAGAATTTGGGAGGTAAATACTTATGTTCTTCGTATTGCTGCATTTTGGATATGATCTTAGCATATGCTATCACTTTTGAGTTGTGCATTTTTTATGGAGGCATCACTTCGAGTAGATGCGCTTGTAGAAGTTTGAGCAAACGCGCCAGTAATTGATTGTAATTCGCCTCGTCCTTTCTCGTAGGGAATCCACTATATATAGACATTTAATATTATTACCAAAATTATTAATGCACAAAGAAAACATAGGAGCAGGCATTATAACGGTCTATCAGTATTTAGTATTTGACAATATATATTTTAGGTTGTAATTATTAAAAGTAATTATGAATAATTTTGAGGAGAGAAAATAAGATCTGCTTAAGAAGATCCTGGTGGAGCGGTAAAAAGACAAAGCAAGGCTTGAAGAGTATTTAAAGTCGATTGTGATAAAAAGAAATAGGACTTCACTGGTTATGAATAGTTTTATGCACAATGTGGTGGATATCGAAAATAGTGTTTAGACCACAAGGTAGTTTTTAAAGTGATAGTTGAATAGTTATGGGCTAAAATTAATGACTATCAAAAGAGATTGTTTTAAGCAAACACATCTTGAACTGCTCTTCCTAAATTTACATGGAGCTTTTGAGCTAACACTCCGTATTATTGTCTTAACTTGGCGTTCTAGAGCTGGGCATTTCTTAAGGAAGTTTCAAGCTAGTTTAGCCTAAATATATATTTATTTACTTTTAGATTTGAGAACGTTTTTCCTGTTATTTTTGTCTACGAATGTCAGTGTTGTCGATAATGATTTTGTCGACTTGGTCCTTATTGTATTTTTTCTTTAGGTCAATCTATTAATTTAGCCGATTGAGCTCTTCTTAAAGCTTTTAAATGCTAATTTATTTCAGTTGAATTTAGCTTTTAAGTTTTTCATTTTTATTCAAAAACTCCTTGTTTTTTATGGTGAACTGCTCTTCCTTAATTCTCAACTAATTGATTTCTTCCTAAAGCTCTGCATTTTCCTTCAAACTGTTATTCTCTGTCTTTTCGATCTAATATAGCAAATCCTGATTCCTTCTTATTAACTTTTCTCTTGTTTCTTCGATTTCTCTTAATTTGGCCTGGAGTGCTGATAATTTCAATCCATACTTCTGCGCCTCCTCTTCCTCAATTCTATTTTTAGCTTGGTTTTATTCCTCGAGATACTAAACTCTGACCCTTTCTCGCTTTTCCAATCCCTTCTTGATTTCATTCTAAACCTGATTGTTTTCATTCTACACAATCCTGATCTTTTCCTCCAAAGATCGTAACCTTCCTTACCATTCCCTCGCAATTTCTTTCATCTTCATATCGTGCTCTTTTTGCATACGCTCTTCAATCTCTTCATACTTTTGCTATAGCTCTTGAATCTATTTATTTGCCTCTCGCAACTTCTATTCATGGAGACGAAGGTGGAGCTCCTGGTCTCTCTCTATCTGTTGATGCTATGAAGCTGTCCTATCCAACTAGAATTTCAAGTTTCTATTCTGGATGACGAGCTAGTTGCATTTGTTTTATAATTATTGGAGATCTCTTGCATCATTCTTTTATCTTCTTAACAGATCTTATAGTTATTTCTCAAGACGGATTTTCATCTATGCCGTATCTTTACGATTTTGATCCAAAATCTATTACAGGTGCCGGACAACATTCTCTCTTGAGAGGTCGTCGATTGCATTTGTTTTGTTCATGTAGAATGTTCCAATATTGCCTGCTGATGATCTTTCGTTTTGGATACTGTTTTCCGCAAATACGCCTCCAGTCATCAAGAGCTTATCTTTAGAAATAGGGTTTTTCCCACGATTTACTTTAAGGATAGCTTCGAGAGCATCCACACTTTCTTTTTTAATCTTGTTTCCTGAAAGCTACACATAAAGCAAAGTTTAGTTTTTAGATCTTTTGAGCTCAGCTGTCAAATAGTCAACGTCACTTGAGTTAATGCTGTTATATCTGAGCTCTAGCAACTTGAGAGATTTGGAAGCACTGATGGAAGAGACAATTCTCTTGAAAGCTTCACTGGCAATCTTATTGTTAGATATATTCAATCTTTCAAATTTAGGACTGACATCGATGAGACGACAGAGTTTGTCCTCCCAGTCATCAAACTGACTATCCCCAAGATTATTGTATTAAACAATGAGCTGCCTAATGGTTGAATTCTTGGTGAGTGCCTAGAAAACCTACTTGAAACCTTATGCAGAGATGTCGTTACTCTTTATCTCTAGAACTTAGATCCTGCGATGCTCGGCAATAAACTTAGCCAGTTCCTTTGCACCTTCGTCTCCGATGAAGCGGTCATTGAAAATAACTCGGACACTGTCCCTGAAATTTTAGAATTGTGCTGCGAGTGACATCAAATTCAAATAAATAAGAATAACGTAATTTAAAAAAATTGATGGGAATGATTATAATGAAGGAAGGTTAACAATTTTATTGATTAATTTTCTCAATATATTATAACAAATAAGATGGGTTGTGGCACCCTCTGTGGAGATACAAATACTATTGATAGTCTCATAAGCGCGCAGACTAAAATCGCACATGAAAAAATATTTTAGGAAATCTATCAAAACAAACAATTAACAAGTTCGCAGCCTTACTTATCTTTTGTGGAAAAGTATAGGGCAAATCCTTCATAGTTTTATGTAAATATCAAAAGAAAACCAAGCAAGGATGAGGAAGTAGGCATATGCTTGATGATGAAATGGAGAATTTTCATTATTGGGGTTAATTTCAATAATAACTTGGAGTATGATAGCATCACAAAAGATAAAAACTGCGTTTATTAAACATAAAATCATATGTATGAGATTAGTCACAGTAATAACCTTATCAATCATAAATAATTTGCTCAGATAGAGAAAGATCTTTAGAGGACCTTTGGAGTGTTCGGCAAGGTGGGGGATTATTAAATAAAATTTAAACAGCTTTAAAATGTTTTGAAACGAATCACCAATTATTTCCCTGTTATGGGATATAGCCAAGGAATAAACTTCATCGTTTCCTACTTATTAGTAGTTGGCTATTCATAAGCATAATCATTTAATCTATTTGTCCACTTAGCCACAGGAAAGAAATACATTCTTTTAGGGATGTATGAAATCGACTTTCCCCTCTTCAAAATATTTAATTTGCTTTTTACTAACATTATCAAGCGAGCTAATCCTTCACTATATAATCACCTCATCAATAACTTGAACGTTGATCCTTATTCATGGATTTACAAATGGTTTAATACATTTTTTATAATAAGTTTCCCAAAAGAAGTCATTAAGTACCTCTGGGATTTCGTCATTATCGTGGGAAGTATTGGGATGATATTCCTTGCAATAAGTATCTTGTAGCAGCTTCAACCCTACATAATGCAGCTATCGTGCCCATAAGACTTCTACATTTTTATTTATGAACTCAAAGAAATTGAAGTATTCAATCAACACATCAATATTCAACAGGTTATAACCAATGCATATAGTAAGGAATTGCTTGAGTCGGATTTCAAAAATACTGCAGATGTTGGAGGATTTTATGGGGAATATTTAAAATTGAGCTTATTTTAAAAATTGAAAGACAAAAGAAGAAGATAATCGATGATAATAATGGATTAGTCTTAGATTGAAAAAAGCTAATAGTTGTTTATAAATTGGAGGAAATAACTCTAAAAGGATCGTAATAAATTCAGACAAGAATATTAAAAGTCAATAAAATTTATTTATGAATAGCCAAAGCAATCCACAACAGATAGCATATACAATCCAAACTAAGATATCTAAGTTGTAGTTTTCAACATTTAAAAGCCACAAGACAAAACGTAAAAGGTTCCTGTTAGGCTATCTGATCGAAATAGATCTGCCAAAAGTGAAACAAGAATATATCCTCGCAAAAGGGTGGAATATTTATTTAATGAAATAAACTAAAAGGTATCAGAGTAGGATCAATAAGCCATTTCAGAACCCTCAGTCATTGATAAAAATTAGAAAAAAATTAAAGAAATCTAAGATTTAGATTAACTTGACAAATTATAGCTTGAGGTTACAAACAAAAAAACTAAACCTTATCAACTGCCAAATACCTTAACAAATAATTACAATTATACTCAAAAAAATCCATAGAATTGCTAAAATCAGAACCAGCCTAACTTATTTACATTAGTTGGAAACATTAGCTTAAAAAATGATAACTCTTATGATGCCGTCTCTATCTCATCAAACCAACACTCCAATAAAGAAAAATCAACCCCTAACAGGCAAGTTTTAGGAGTAAAAAGTAATCGAATATGCGGATGCAAGACCAAGACCTAATAGATCAAATGTCAAAGCGTGGACCAAAGAAGCGAAATGGCTTAGTCAAAATACCAATTTAGTGATAAAGACTCAATATCCATAAATCATTACTCTCAAAATTCATAAATCAACGAGGCAAATAGTGTTAGCAACGTTAACTCACATCGATAAAGAGTATCAACCCATACTAACTTTATGGTGAACTCACATCTCCCAGCCATAACAGACCTCAACAAGAAAACTGCTGAAAATCCTAAGATAGAATCAGATGTAGAAATAATTACCCTTCATCAACCCTTCAAGAAAAATAGAAGAGCACGTGTAAATATAGTATCTCCTTCATCATAGTCGCCAAGAAGATAGCCCATTTTAGTAAGAACAATCGTATTTGAGCCCTAAGAGTAATCGCTTGAATAAATAAACCAAATGGACCGATTTTCAAGAGCACAGAGTCATTATGAAAAGGGAGAGAACAAATGCTAGATTGAGAGTATCAAATGAAAGCTAATAGTAAATGATCATTTTTATATTTTGCAGCTGAAATAGAATAAATTTAATATACAGGCTATTAAATAATATTTTATCTTGATTTCTATTGGAGTGATGAAAGAAATCCACAGTCAAAACAAACTAAAAAGTGACATCAATTTAGATTGGGTATGCTTTAACTGTACTAATCTTAACTATTCCTTTCGTAAAATTTGCAACCGTTGTAAGAAGATCACCCGATAATAAAATCATCAAAACTTTATACAGATGCAATACCTCCAGATCTATTATCAACAACCTTACATTGTATCACATCAAGACAACACTCATTTATTAGAAAATCATAATGTTAGTACAACTTTATCATCCAATTTAGATAGTTCTAAAAGTGAGAAAAATAAGCAAACATTCAGGAAAGAGTCGTGTGAAGGGAGCTAATATTCATAAATATCTGATTTTAGGAATATCGATTGGAATAACTCTTAAACTTAGGGAAGGTTTATGTTCTTGCTCGAGAATGCTTGGGAAGGACTTTACAATACAAATGAAATTTCATAGTTTAAAACAAGCTAGGAGACGGAAAAGACAAGGGAATAAGAAGAATCTTAATATGAAAACGAAGATATTCTAACGAATTTTGATTTTACATTTATTTGATGAGTGTTCTTCTTACTTACTGACTTGTTATCAACATTAAAGATTTTAGATATATAATAATTATCATTAGGATTTATGTAATAAATACAGAAGGATATACTTCATTTATATCAGACTTAGTATTCTGCATAAAATTAGTGGGTACAAATTGTTTAAGATAAAGTATTACCTTTCAGAACCTATTATGCCGAAGTTAAATGCGAGCCATATTTATTGTAAGGATGACGAAAGCATTAAAAGATAATAGCAAAGTACGTAAAAGACTAAGAAAACAAAGAGAAAATATATATTTCCATAGGAAATACTGTATTTGACATATATTGCAGACTATTCTAACAATTTAGGGAAGGAAAGATCTGCATGGGAAGCAATTAAGCAGCAAGATATACTTTCGATTTTCACAAATCTGAGCTAAAATGGATACAATAAATTTTAGTTCTTACAGTTTTATATCAAAGTAAGGAAGAAATCCAAACTTATCTAGCGATATAGAGATGCAATAATCAACTACAATTAAGAAAAACTACCGTTCTATAAAATATACAAGACTGTGTAGGAGTATAAACAAAAAAATAATGGATAGGTTTTCTATCTTGCGGAAAAATAGTAAAAAATTAGCAATATATTAAGTGCTAGAAAGAAATACTAAAGTAATAATTTTTTAAAGGTACACATCTTATCTAATTTGGATGGAATCACAATATTACTAAAGCCAAGTTTCTCGATAAAATTAAAACAAAAAGAGAGTGATTGATAGTAAAAATAGCTCAAATCATATTTTAGTATATTTCTTTATCTTCAATAAAATCTCTTTGGAGGTTTGTTTCGAAAGAATCTCTTTTATCTTGAATCCTTATCCTAAATAGCAAACCAAAGTTGTTTTTATTTTTAATTGATCTCGTTTAATATAAAGAAAATATTCACCTGTTTTCATTTGCAGAAAAGGACAGCCAAGATCTAAATAAACCAATGATTACATAAATTGTTTCCCACTGAAAAATTATCTCTTTAGATGATATTCAAATTCCCTCCTTCTTATTTGTAAAGAATCATTTAGGTGCAAACTCCATTATGATTGTGAGGGGCATTTTCAAATTTTGGATTCAAAAAAGAAATCCTTATAGAGACCTTTTGATCCTTTTCTACTTGAAATCGATAAAGTGACTATTTCTGTGGGCCATTATGAAATGACAGAGATCTGATTTAATGGCCTCTGATTGTTCGAACATTGTATATATCTGATTTATCGTTACCTTGAAGATATGAGACTTTTTAATTTTCAATTACCTCTTTAAATGAACTTACATTATTAATCTCATTGATATGGACGACTGAATCTCTGTTTAGCCATTACTCACCTTTTCTTTTAGAAATTTAGAAGGGAAGGCCTGTAATTTCTTGAAAAAGCTCAGGCAAAGTAAATTCTTCAACAAGTGCATAGTTTCCAAGCAGTTTTGCAAAAGCTTTTTCTATCAAAAAGTACCATTTGTTTGTTGATGTATAGTATCGAAGGTGACTTGTGGGAATCATATCATCAACAACAACTTCTTCACGATTACCGTTAATGTAGAGATAGCAAACAGCCAAACCAACCTTGCTGATATAGATTGGTTTAATGGCCTACAAGCAACCCGATAAATTTTATTCCATTAGCTCAAGAACTTAGATAATCCGTGATTTGCTTGAATGTCCAATTCCTTTATATATCTTTGCAACTTATTAATTCATGTCAGAAAGACGAGCCCAGTCGTTCTCAGCTTGGTCTCCTCCCCAAATTAAAGAACTTGCAGATGCTGTGAAAATTTGATCCTAAAATTTTTTCTTTTAAACAAAAAGATAGTTGACGAATTCGATATAGTGGGAAGGGACTGATTTGATCTATAGTAAGAACTAATTGTTCCTATGAAGAGACGCCTTGGATTTAACTAGATTTTATGATTCGTTATGATTGAATTAAGGTAGTTGTGCACCCATATTTGAGAAGTATATTTCAGATTTGTTTCTTATCTTTGTATTGACTCCAATCCGTTGACATTCCATCTCACAACTTTCTAACATTACTTGCCCCATTTGAATTTATCTAATTATATAGAATCTGGTAACGTTAATAAATAAAGATAAATTCTGATTGTTTGGAAGTTTATCATATATAGGAATTCTTAGGTTAATTCAACAATATTTTAATCGATCAAATTTTGTGTTTAGCTAGAGTTCCTTGTTGTATTTTTTTACGGTTGAATTTTTATCTTCCTTTTTGTCTTCCTTTTTATCAGTTATGTCTGATTTTTGTGCCTTGAAGCCAGATTTATCATTTTTATTTTTTGGAGTCAGCTTTCCCTTGGGAGTAACGCATTGAGTTTCAACCCTTCTTTCTTTAAGTAAATTGCTGTCTTTGTTTCTGAAGTTTAAAGGAGATCTTTCTTATTTTACATCTTTGTTTTTGGTATTTGTTGGTGTTTTAGCCTTATTTGAAAAACTTCCGTTATTTTCTTTATCTTCTGGAATCAACTCTTTAATTTTTTACATGTCTAGAGGCTTTATTTTTTTTACTTAGTCTTGAAGTAAGCGATGATTAAATGCTTATTCCCAACTAATACGGTCTTATTCGTAAATCTAAAGACATCTTTTTATAAAATCTTTTGATTTTTCAGATATTTCATGAGAAAAAGTTACTTTTTTATTATAGATGCCATTGATTAGTTAAATCTCATTTTGGGCTGGCCAAGGGGTCCTTCCATGAAGCATCTCATAATAAATTAATCCTATTGACCATAGGTCAGATTTTGTTGTATACTTCCCTTTTTTCAGTATTTGAGGAGACATATATAAGGGAGTTCCAACAATTGATTTCATTATCGCCTATTAACTGTTCAAACTTTTTGCAAAGCCAAAATCACTCAACTTACAAACTCCATTTTTCAAAAGGATGTTTGCTGGCTTTAGATCACGATGTATAATCCCATTTTTATGTAAATACTTAGCACCATTCATGATATCTTTTAGAAAAGATTTGGCCTAATTTTCTGAAAACTTTTTTCTTTTCTGAAGAAGCTTATAGAGATCACCATCTTGGCAAAACTAAGTAACAATATACATATTATTGGCTGTTTGATAGATATCGTAAAGCTTAACTATATTCTAATGATTGACTTTCTTCATGATGTCAATTTATGATTGAATATTTTTGACATTGTATGCGTTGGAGAATATCTTCTTATCAATAACTTTCACAGCAACGGGTTCTGAAGTTTCAATCGATCGTCCTAGATATACCATGGCGTAGGAACCTTGGCCTAGTAATTTCTTGAGGCTAAACTGGTATTTTTATATCTTTTTTTATCCTTACATCTACAAGTATTATATTTTTAACGAATTATTGTCCGAGATCTATTCATCAAAAAAATAAATAAACAATGTTAGTGAAAACATGTTTAATTGCTCT
>JACCDV011030815.1_pt1 | contig 13861 bp, 11 predicted proteins | sample 7446131 | NCBI WGS metagenome assembly JACCDV01 (sample SAMN15323448, study PRJNA562643) | freshwater metagenome | isolation source: river surface water | place: USA:Blue River Watershed | collected 2017-08-17 | reverse complement strand
TGCCGCGCCAAGACCCCGCCATGATCGCATCTATAGCCCCGGCATAGCCCGAGCGTGCCCGCAGCACTTCGCTGCCTGTGGCCCCCGCGATGGCATCGGCGAGCATCTCGGCAAAGGCCACGCAGGCATCGACGGCCTCGGGGGCGGCATGGGTGGTGCGGCTTTGCCGGGCTGCAACATCGCGCAGCGTGGCAGGGGTGCGGAAGTGGCGCAGGGCGACGGGGGCAAGGCGCATCAGGCTGCCATTGCCTGCCGTCTTGGGATCGGTGGACCCTGCTATCGGGTTGCCGGTCGCGGCCCATCGGGCGAGGGCTTCTCGGGTGGTGATGCCGATATCAAAGCAGCGGCCAGTGCAGGAATAGCGGCCGCGCTCGTGCCAATCGACAAAGCGCTGCATCAGGTCTGCCGCGTCCAAGTCGCCGTCCTGATCAAGGCTATCGGCGAGGGCCAGTGCCATGGCGGTATCATCGGTCCATTGCCCGGGCTGCAACTGGAACGGCCCGCCGCCGATCATGTCCTTCAGGGGCGCGTAGCTATCGCGGGGTGTGAACTCCAGCGTGGTGCCCACCGCATCCCCGACGGCAAGGCCCAAGAGCGCCCCGCGGGCCCGATCTCGAATAGCCGCTTCCGTTGTGGCAGGGACCGGCTCCGGCACCGGCGTCTGCGCCAGCACAAAGGCCAGTTGGGCCTCTGTCTCGATAGCCCCGGTGCGGGCCTTGCGCACGGCTGCCACCGCCTCGGCCGCTGGCACCCCAAGCTCCACCATCAGCCGCGCTGCGGTCAGCCCCGCACGGCCAAGCCCGCCTTTGCAATGCACAAGGATATCAAACCCGGCGCGCAGCCTCGCCCGCAGCCCTTCCCCCGCATCGACCCAGAGCCGCTCAAAGCCCGCATCCGGCACCGACACATCAACAATCGGCAGATGCAGCCAATCCATGTGCCGCGCCCGGACCTCGGCACCAAGGCCCGCCACGCCAAGGGCCTGCAACTCATGCGCCTCCGTCAGGGTGACCACCGCAACCGCGCCCCAGGCGGCTATCGCGTCCAGATCGACATCTAACTGTCGGTCCCACGCCCCCGTCGCCGCATCAGGCTGCCTCTTGCCCGGGCAGAAGGTAATCCCGATCCGACCAGAGGTCGGCGTCGGGCGAACAAAGGCAATCTGAAGAGGATGCGTGTGGCTCGTGCGCATGGAAGGCTCCGATAACGACCTTGAAAGGGGTGCGCACCAACGCTTGCCACGCGGAGGTAGTCAAGTCAGGGGATGGGGGCAGTAGCAGTACAAGTTGATGGTAGCGGCCAAAAAGCCTTGCCCATGATCTGGCCTTCCATGAGACGGCTTTCCTTCTAAAGAACTAACCCATGCATCTTGCTTCGAAAACTTTTCAATGAAATTGACAACTAAGGTGAGGATTAACCCCTCGAATGCCCGGTATCACTTGATCAAGAGCGACATCCGTCCAAGCAAATCCACACCCATCTGGCCAAACAGATGCAACATGTCGATGGGGACCCAGTTCTCGCGGATCAGGCCTTCGTGGTGCAGGTAGAAGTCCATTACACGCATGAACACGGGCTTTCCGGTCGCGGGCATGCCGCAGAAACCTGCGCCCATGTGCATCGCATAGACCGAAGGCCAGCCACCGGTCATCGAAAACGGGCCATCGCCGATGCGGATATAGTGACCCGCGCCATTGCGGGCACGTTCGGCCATCACCTCGTCAAATGTGCCTTGCGGGCGGTGGAAGGCGATCCGGAACGGCAGTTGGTGCCCATCGACGAAACCCTCCAGTCCACGGGTCGTGCCAATGCCTGCGGGACCGTACCACATCATTTTGGGGTGCCAATGGTCACGCTGGGGCATGGCGATGAGCGCTTCGCGAGTCAGGCTGCCACGATCATCGAACTCGGCCAGTGTCTTGTGCATACGAAGGGTCTGTTCAAGGCTCTTTCGGCTTTGATCCGGATCTGATGGTGCAAGGCGCACGCCGTCTGCCGTAAGCGGCCCGGGCCACATGCACTCGACACCCAAAGAGGGTGCGAGGGGCCAAACGCCGGCCTGTCGCATGACGTCGAGAACGTCCCACAGAAGAGTGGCCTGTACCGCACGGCCATCGTCGCCAATCTGCCAGACTTCGCCATATCGCAACCAGACGGTCTTACCTGTCGCCGGAATGCCCAGCCAGTCGCGCTTCATCGTGCCGCTGTAATGACCGAGGGTTGCAACCTGCGTCTTTCCCTGAAAGCGGCCTGCCAACAGGATCACATCGCGCCGTTCCAAATCTGGAAACGCAGCAAAGAGCGGTGACCAAATCCGGTCCGCCGCCATGGCATTCCCCTGCATCTCATTCATCGGGTGCACTGCGCGCCATTCGCAATTTGGCGCAGCAAGCTTGCCGAGGGACATTTGCAACCCGGACGCCCCTGCTTCGGCCAGATGGGTCAGCTTTTGGTGGACCTGCGCCCGGAGGCGTCCATCCGGCGTTGCTGTGGCATCAAACCCGGCGCTTAGCAATTCGGCTACCCGTCTTCGTCTATGTCTTCCGTCTTCATGACGCATTCTGCAATCGTATGCAATAAATCCATTGCATACGATTGCAATGCGCACCTATCTTTCCCTGAGCCGCTTTCGTAGCGGTGATTCCCGCAGCATTCGCGGGCTTAACAGGGAGAACAGAATGACAATGTCGACCCGGGGCCTTGCCCTGTCTGCCCTCTTGGGCACCACCGTGCTTGCGGGTGCAGCCCATGCCGACTGTGGAATTTCTGCGGGAAAAGTGTCGATCATCGGCAACGACTTTCCAGCTGTGCACACTGTTGCCGACGCGGCGGCGGCCTGCGCGACCGACGCGGTCGAGGTCAAACAGAACCTGACCAAGGATCATGAAACGCTGAACGCTCCTGGCATGACGGCCAATCCTGCCGAGTACTCGGCGGCCATCATTTCGTCGTCCTCTCTTGTGACACTGATGAGCGCGGGTCTTGTCCGTCCGCTGGATGACCTGATCGCTGCACATGGCGCAGACATTCCCAAGAACCAATTGGTCACCATCGATGGCAAGGTGATGGCGGTGGCTTTCATGGCCAATGCTCAGCACATGTTCTATCGCAAGGACCTTCTGGATGCGGCCGGGGTGGCGGCACCCAAGACCTATGAGGAGCTGTTGGCTGCCGCAGAAGCGGTTCGCGCTGGTGGCATGGCATCCCCCTTCTGCTCGACCTATGGCGTGGGCTGGAACCTGGGCCAGGAATTCGTCAACATGTACCTCGGCATGGGGGGCGCGTTCTTCAAGCCCGGCAGTGCCGAGCCTGCGATCAACAATGAAAAGGGCGTTGCCGCGCTTGAGATGATGAAGTCGCTGGCGGGCTATATGAACCCCGACTTCCTGACCTTTGATTCGAATGCCGTCACGGCGGAATGGGAAGCCGGGAACTGCGCCATCGCTACGCTTTGGGGTTCGCGTGCCGAAGTGCTGATGGATGGTAAGGATTCCGCCCCTGGCGTGGCGGAAAACACCATGGCGACGGCGACGCCGACGGCCGGCGGCAACAGCTTCCCCGCGACGACGTTGTGGTGGGATGGCTGGGCCATCGCAACCAACACGTCGGACGAAGACGCGGCAGCGTCCTTCATGGCGATGAAGGCTGGGATTGCCCCGTCGATCCTCACCGCTGACACGATGGGTCAGGCAGTTTGGATGATCGAAGGCTATCAGCCTACCCCGGCAGCACAGGGCGTTGCAGAAAGCATCGCCGGCGGTGCGCCGTCCTATCCGATGGAGCCTTATATGGGTGCCATGCATATGGCTGCTGACGGCAACCTTGCGGACTTCCTGAGCGGCAAAGAGGACGCAGCTACTGCCTTGGCAGATATTGAAGCGGCTTACGTTGCGGCGGCGAAAGAAGGCGGCTTCCTTCAGTAACCACCTCGGGCCGACGGGTATACTTCTGCGCCGTCGGCCCACATCCCCTGCCCGAGCCCGTTACCGATCGCTCGATGCGGTGCGGATCTAGATGGTCGTGCCAAAAAGGTCGTCATGAAACACAAGACATTTCTGTGGTTCATCCTGCCCTCGGCGCTGGCGATGATCCTGTTCATCGCCTTGCCCATCGTCTCGGTCCTGTTGCAGTCGGTTTTCGCGCCGCATGAACAAGTCATGAAAGAGGTTGAGAATTGTGACGTTTTCGGCTGCAAGACATCCGTGACGGTCGATGTAGAGGCAACCGCTGCGCAAAGCGCGGCTTCGCCCTTGGGCCGATTTGTTGGTGCCGACATCTACACTGACCGCAACCATCTGGCGCTATCAGAAATCAGCGCGATATGGTCTTCCTCGACAGGGGTCCGCGACTTCCTTGACCAGATCCTCAACCTGCCCTTTTACGGTGCTTTGGCCTTCACACTTACCTACACGGCGCTTGTCACCCCCTTTGCAATACTTCTGGGCTTCGCCATTGCCTTGTGCGTGAACTCTATCCCGCGCCTGTTGCGGGGGCCTGCAATCTTTTTCTCGCTGCTTCCTATGATCGTGACGCCTCTGGTGGGCGCGCTGATCCTGTTTTGGATGGTGGATGCGCGCGGTATCCTCGGGGCTGCGCTTCAGTCGTTCGTGGGCGATCCTGACTTGTCGGTCAAGGCGTCGACGCCGCTGATGTGGACCATGCTGATCGTCTACGGGGTCTGGTCCACCTGTCCCTTTGCCTTTGTCGTCTACTATGCCGGGCTACAGACCGTGCCACAGGATACGTTGGAGTCCGCAATGATCGATGGCGCGACCCGCTGGCAGCGGCTGCGCTTCGTGATCATCCCGCATCTTCTGCCACTGACCACCTTTTTGGTGCTCATCAAGATCATGGACAATTTCCGGGTATTCGAGCCGATCGTAAGCTTTAACGGAGGGGCACATGCGCAGAGCCTGAGCTACTTCATCTACGCCGACCTGAATGCCACGAACAAACTTCTCTCGTCGGCGGCGGCGACCTCTGTGCTGACCATTCTGGGTGTCATCGTTCTTTTGTCGCCCGTGATCGTCCGCACCTGGAAATCCATGGGGCGCCCCACATCATGACGACCAGCGTAGCCGAGCGTCGCCCGCTGCCCTTGCAGGCCCTACTTGTTGGATTTCTGATCCTGTGGATCGTCGTCGCGGCCTTTCCCTTCTTCTGGACGCTGTGGGGAAGCTTCAAGGTCGAGGGCGACTTCTTTTCCAAGGCAGACTGGACAAATGCGCTGACGGGTCCGATGACCCGCGCCGAGACCGGGGCTGCCTTTACTGCACAGGGCTATTACGGCGCGTGGATCACGAATGAATTCTGGCGTGCAGGGCTGAACACGCTGATCGTCGTTGTGTCGGTCGTCGCCATATCGCTGACTTTCGGGACGCTTGGCGGCTATGCACTGGCCCGGTCGGGCCATCGCTATGTGTTCTGGATCCTGATGGTCGCGCTGGTCTTCCGCGCAATGCCACATGTGACGCTGGTGTCGGGCTATCTTTTGCCCTTCTACCAGTGGAACCTCTGGGGTCACCTGCCGACCGCGATCATCGTCCTTGTGGCCATCAACCAGCCCTTCACCCTTTGGATGCTGACGTCGTTCTTCCAGAACATCCCCAAAGATCTAGATGAAAGCGCCATGGTCGACGGCTGTTCGCGGTTTCAGGCCTTCCGCCTTGTCATCATCCCGGTGATGTGGCCGGGGGTGATCACCACTGGCCTGTTCAGTTTCCTTCTCGCCTACAACGACTTCGCCGTGACGGCGATGCTCTTGGACCAGCAGAACCAGACCATGATCCCCAAGATCGCGTCATTCCTTGGCACCACCCAGACAAAGGGCAACGTGATGTTTGCCGTCTCTGCCGTCGTTTCGGCGACCGCACCGCTCTTTCTTCTGGTGATGGTCTTTCAACGCCAGATCGTAAGCGGCCTGACCGCCGGCGCTGTGAAAGGATAGATCATGGCCGATATTCAACTGAAGGGCCTGACCAAGCGCTGGGGAAGCTTCACCGGCCTAAAGCCGATGGACCTGCACATCGGCGACGGCGAATTCCTTGTGCTGCTTGGCCCGTCGGGATGTGGAAAGACCACCACGATGCGCATGATCGCGGGGCTGGAGGATGCCACAGAAGGTGACATCCTGATCGGCGGGAAAAGGGTAAATGATCTAGAACCCAAGGACCGCGACATCGCCATGGTGTTCCAGTCCTACGGGCTTTACCCCACGATGACGGTGTATGAAAACATCCGCTTTCCGTTGAAGGTGCGTGGCATCCCAGAGGCAGATCACCACGACCGCGTGATGCGGGCCGCTCGGACGGTGGAACTGACCGAGTTTCTGGACCGCAAGCCTGCTGCCCTGTCAGGCGGCCAGCGCCAGCGCGTTGCACTGGCCCGCGCCATCGTCAGGAAGCCGAAGGTCTTCCTGATGGATGAGCCGTTGTCGAACCTTGACGCAAAGCTGCGCGTCTCGACCCGCGCGCAGATCAAGAACCTGCACCACGAGCTTAAGACCACGACGATCTATGTGACCCATGACCAGATAGAAGCGATGACACTTGCCGATCGCGTGGTGGTGATGAGCCGGGGCGAAGTGCAGCAGGTTGGCACGCCTTTGGAAATCTATGATCGTCCGGCCAATGCCTTTGTTGCAGCTTTCATCGGCAACCCGGCGATGAACCTGATGCAGGGAACGCTGAATGCCGGTGTGTTCGAGGCGACGAATGTCCGCATTCCGGGACTGAACGGTCCAGATGGTCCGGTCACACTGGGTTTTCGCGCCGAGGACGCGACCATCGCCGCATCGGGTGAAATTGCTGCGCCGATCTATTCGATGGAACTGCTGGGCGATGCGTCCATGGCGACGGTTCACGCCGGAAGTGCGTTGGTCGCAGTAAAGGCCGCCAAGGATTATGGCGGCCATATCGGCCAGCCAATCTGCATCCACGTGGCTCCAAACATCTGCCACCTATTCGATGCCAAGACCGGCTTGCGCCTGAACTCGAAGTCTTGAGGAGACCGAATTGGCCATACAGTACCTAAAATCCGGCAAACCTGCCGAAGCACGCGCCGAAGACGACGCGAAAGTCAGGACCGCGGTCGAAGGAATCCTGAAGGATATCGAGACCCGTGGCGATGCTGCCGTCCGCGATCTGGCGCAGAAGTTCGACGGTTACGCAGCCCCCTCTTTCCGGCTGACATCGTCCGAGATCGAAGCAGCGATGCAGAAAGTCAGCGACCGCGACATGGAGGACATCCGCTTCGCGCAAAAACAGATCCGCACCTTTGCCGAGGCACAGCGTGCCTCGATGGCAGATATCGAGATCGAGACCCTTCCGGGCGTTGTGCTCGGTCACAAGAACATCCCTGTACAGTCTGTGGGCTGCTATGTTCCCGGCGGCAAGTTCCCGATGGTTGCATCGGCGCATATGTCTGTTGTGACGGCTGCGGTCGCAGGCGTCCCGCGGATCATAGCATCGGCCCCCCCTGTGAAGGGAGAACCGCACCCCGCCATCGTTGCCGCCATGCAGATGGGCGGGGCGCACGAGATCTATGTGATCGGCGGCATTCAGGCCGTTGGTGCCATGGCCTTGGGAACCCAGACGATCAAGCCTGTCGACATGCTGGTTGGACCCGGCAATGCCTTTGTTGCTGAAGCCAAGCGTCAGCTTTTCGGTCGAGTGGGCATCGACCTGTTTGCAGGGCCGACTGAAACCATGGTCATTGCCGATGATACCGTGGATGCCGAGCTTTGCGCGACGGACCTTCTGGGTCAGGCCGAACATGGGTACAACTCGCCTGCGCGCCTGATCACGACAAGCCGCAAACTGGCCGAAGGCACCCTGGCCGAAATCGACCGACTGTTGCAGATCCTGCCGACTGCCGAAACCGCATCGGTCAGTTGGCGGGACTATGGCGACGTGATCCTTTGTGACACCCATGACGAGATGCTGCAGGTCGCCAACGACATGGCCTATGAGCATGTGCAGGTGATGACCGACCGGGACGACTGGTATCTGGAGCGGATGCACAGCTATGGCGCTCTGTTCCTTGGGGCGCGGACCAATGTGGCCAATGGCGACAAGGTGATCGGAACCAACCACACCCTGCCGACGAAGAAGGCTGGGCGCTACACCGGCGGGCTTTGGGTCGGAAAGTTCCTGAAAACCCATTCCTATCAACGGGTCACATCCGATGAAGCTGCAACTTTGATCGGCGAGTACGGTTCGCGGCTGTGCTTGCTTGAAGGCTTCGTTGGCCATGCCGAGCAGTGCAATATCCGTGTCCGCCGATACGGGCACAAGAATGTTGGCTATGGGATGGCAGCGGAATGAGCAGCGAAAATCAACGGAACAAGGCACGGGCAGCCGAATATCTGGCAGTTTGCGACACAGCTCCAGAGGCTGGTTTGGTTCAGGCGATTGCGCCGTACATTTCACCGGAATGCGTCTGGCAGGGCTTCAGGCCGCTGAAGGATACGGAAGGACCAGATGCCCTTGTCGCGCAGTATCTGGCCCCCCTACGCAGCGCCTTTCCCAAACTGGAGCGCATCACTCATATCCTGATCGGTGGCCGCTCAGACGGGACGGTAAAGGGTGGCAATGACGGGCGCGCTTGGGTTGGTGCCATGGGGTATCTGGATGGCGAGCAGGCGCATCCTGTGTGGGGCATTCCCGTCCGCCCCGGCACACGCCGTCTGCGCTGGTCCGAGTTTATGGAGTTCGACGCCGAGGGCCGCATCATCCGTATCCAGATGCTGATCGATGTGCTGGACTGGCTGGAACAGATGAACCTTTCGCCATTACCGAAACCGAAAGGCGTGCCCTTCGTCTGGCCTGCGCCTACCGGGTGCAACGGTGTTCTGATGGAAGAACAGGATCAGGCCAAATCCGATGACCTTCTGGCTTATTCCCGCGATTTCATCTTTGGCGGGCTGAACGCTTTCGACAAGTCGGACCTGAAGTCGATGGGGATGGCCCGCTTCTTCCATCCGAATGTCAAATGGTACGGTCCCGGCGGCATCGGGGCCTGCCTGTCACTGCGCGAGTTCGAAGATTTTCACCAGAAGCCGTGGCTCGTGGCCTTCCCGGACCGCAAGGTGGGTGATCTGGACAACCTTTTTGCCGAAGGCGATTTTGTTGGGGCGTCCAGCCTGCCGGGTGTCCACGCCACCCATACCGGCCCCTATCAGGGGCACCCGGCCTCGGGCTGCAAGACAGCCCATAATGGCATCGACTTCTGGCGGCGGGAAGGGGACCAGTTCACCGAAAACTGGGTCTTCGTCGATATGCTGCACCTCTTTGGGCAGATGGGCGTCGACTTATTGGCACAGGTTCAGGAACTGGACAAAAAATGACGTCTGCCGAACATCTAAAGGGCGCTATCGAGGGCCTGCGCAAGGCACTGGCTACAGCAGATGCCGCTAGCCTGCGCGCGACGCTGGGCGCGGCCTTTGCGCCTGATGCTACGATGCACCTGTGCCATCCCTTCGGCGATCTGCAGGGCCCCGATGCGCTGCACGACCGGGCCTACGCACCGCTTCTTTCCGCCATGCCGGATCTGGAACGCCGCGACATGATCGTCATGGCGGGCACGACACCAGAAGGGCAGGATTGGGTCGGGTGTATGGGCAATTACATGGGCACCTTCACGGCCCCCTTCCTCGGCATCCGTCCTACCGGGCATCTGGCCCATATGCGCTATCATGAGTACTTCCGGCTGGAAGGCGGGCGGATCGTCGAGATGCAGGCGATTTGGGACATTCCCGAACTCATGATGTTGGCGGGCGTCTGGCCGATGGCACCGCAGATGGGGGCATATCTTTGCACGCCGGCGCCAATGACCGGCGATGGACTCGCGGTAATGGGTGATGGCTCTGCGGCCTTGGCCAGAGTGAAGGCCATGCTGGAAGATCTCTGCCGTCATCCCGAGAACCCTGATCCAAAGATCATGCGGATGGAAGCGCACTGGCATCCGCGCTTCAACTGGTACGGTCCGGCCGGGATCGGCACCGGGCGAGGGATTTCCGGTTTTCGGCACTGGCACCAGATCCCGTTCTTGCAGGCCATGCCCGACCGCAAACTCGATTCCATGGGCGCTCTCAGTTCGCACTGGTTCGCCCAAGGCCAGTATGTCTGCGAAACCGGCTGGCCCAACATGCGCCTGACACTAAGCGAGGACGGCTGGATGGGCATTGCTCCGGCAGGGCACGAAGTCCTGCTGCGCAGCCTCGACTTCTGGCGCATTGAGGACGGGCTGATCCGCGAGAACTGGGTGCTTGTCGATTTGCTTGACCTTTATGCACAGGTTGGCGTGGACGTGCTGGCGCGCCTTGCGGCCTTCAATAAGGCCCGCAATCTGGGGCCGGTCGCCCTTACTGACGGAATGACCATATGAGGCTGCCGCGCACCCCGTCTTTCCGGCTGGATGGGCGCCGCGCCCTTGTGACGGGCGCGTCCTCTGGCATCGGGCTTGGCGCGGCGGCAGCGCTGGCAGACGCAGGGGCGGAGGTGACGCTGGTGGCGCGACGCGCAGCCGAGCTTGAACAGGTGCGGGATGCCATCCGGACATCTGGCGGCCGCGCCGAAATGCTGGTGCTGGACATCACCGACCTTGCGGCAACGGCTGCGGCGTTGGCAGGAGGAGGCCCCTTCGACGTCTTGGTGAATTCGGCCGGTCTGGCCCGACACGCCCCGGCGCTGGATACCACGACTGAAGATTACGATGCCGCCATGGGGTTGAACTTGCGGGCCGCTTATTTTCTGACGCGCGAAGTGGCGCGCGGTCTGATCGCGGCGGGCAAGTTCGGCAGCCTGATCAACGTGAGTAGTCAGATGGGCCATGTCGGCGGCCCGGATCGGGCGGTCTATTGCGCCAATAAGCATGCGCTTGAGGGAATGACGAAAGCGATGGCGCTGGAATGGGCGCCTAAGGGCATTCGCGTGAACACGCTATGCCCGACCTTCATCCGCACGCCACTGGCCGAGCAGACCCTAGCGATCCCCGAACGCCGGGACTGGATCCTGTCGAAGATCAAGCTTGGCCGCGTGGGCGAGATTGAAGACCTGATGGGTCCAGTGGTGTTTCTGGCCTCGGATGCATCCGCCATGGTGACGGGCACTCATCTGATCGTTGACGGAGGTTGGACCGCAGAATGAACGAACAACCCACCAAGGTAACCGCGATGGATGTCGCCCGGTTGGCCGGGGTCAGCCAGTCGGCCGTCAGCCGGGTCTTCACGCATGGTGCCTCGGCTTCAAAGGCTACCGTCGAAAAGGTGCGGGCTGCGGCACAGCAACTTGGGTATCGGCCTGATCCGCTGGCCCGGGCGATGATCACTGGAAGGACGCGGATGATCGGGCTGGTGGTGGCCTATCTGGACAACCAGTTCTACCCGGTTGCTCTTGAACTTCTCAGCCGGGCCCTGCAGGAGCGGGGCTATCACGTTCTGGTTTTCATGGCCGAAAACGCGACCGAACGTGTGCCCGAAGTGATGCAAGACCTGTTGGATTATCAGGTTGACGGGATCATCACCGCCTCAGTGGCCATGACGAACGATCTGACCGCGCGGTGTTCGGCCGCCGGTATCCCGGTCGTGATGTTCAACCGCGGGCAGGATGACGACCGACTGTCCGAAGTCACCTCGGACAATATCGCAGGCGGGCGTCGGGCGGCGCGCTATCTGATCGAGACGGGCCATCGTCGTATCGCGCATGTGATGGGCTGGCAGGGGTCTTCCACCGGCCGTGACCGGACCGAAGGGTTCATGCAGGCCTTGCGCGAAGCAGGGGTGGAACCCTTTGCGATGATCGACGGCATGTATTCGCGCGACGTCGCGTCGGATGTGGCGCGGACCATGTTCTCGGGAAGCGTAAAGCCAGATGCCGTCTTCGTCTCTAGTGATCACATGGCCTTCGGCGTCATGGATACGTTGCGCTTCGAATTGGGCCTGTCGGTTCCTGATGATGTATCGGTCGTTGGCTATGACGATGTGCCGATGGCGGCATGGCCCTCATACAACCTGACCACCATCCGCCAGCCTGTCCGCCGGATGGTCGATGCGACTGTCGACATCCTTCTGAACCAGATCGAGGGCGAAAGCGCACCCAACCGAATTCGCATCGACGGACCACTGATCAAGCGCGGTTCCGTCAAGGAAAGGACAACCCTGTGAAAGGCTTTGACCCCAAGTACCGCGACTTCCCCGATTTCATCATCGGGATCACGAAGGAAATCTGGGAGGATCGCCACATCTCGGTCCTGCATCACCATTATTCCGACGATATCGTCGTCCGCGCGCCTGCAGCGGTAGTGGTCGGGAACAAGGGCGTGATCGGGGCGACGATGGCCACCTTGGCCGAGTTTCCCGACCGCACGCTCTTGGCAGAGGACGTTATCTGGTCAGGTACGCCGGAAGAGGGCATGCTGTCTTCGCACCGTATCCTGACCACGGCCACGCATCTGGGTGATGGGGCTTATGGCAAGGCGACCGGCAAGAAGCTGCGCTATCGGGTCATTGCCGACTGCCATGCGATCAACGACCAGATCAATGATGAATGGCTGATCCGCGATCAGGGGGCCATCGTGCGTCAAATGGGCTGGGACCCCAAGGATTTCGCCCGCGACCAGATCGCACGTGAGGGTGGGCCCGAAAACTGCCCACGCCCGCTGACCCCCGCCACTGACAAGCCCGGCCCCTATAAGGGGCGCGGCAATGACAATGAATGGGGTGCCAAGCATGTCGACCTGATCACCCGGATCATGAATGCCGACATGGCCGCCATTCCTGCGGTCTATGACCGGGCCTGCAACCTATACCTGCCCGGCGGCCAGATGGGCTATAGCCACGGCGATGCCGACCGCTTCTGGATGAGCCTGCGCTCTGCCTTTCCGGATGCTAAGCTTTCAGTCGACCATGTCATAGGTCGGGAAGACCCATTGTTGCCGCCGCGTTCTGCGGTGCGCTGGAGCCTTCATGGCAAGCATTCCGGATGGGGTGCCTGGGGCGCGCCGACAGGGGCCGAGGTCTACATCCTTGGCATTTGCCACGCGGAATGGGGGCCGTGGGGCCTGCGGCGCGATTATGTCCACATCGACGAAACCGCGGTCTGGAAACAGATCCTCTTGCATACAGGTGAGCTATGACACCCGCTGAAATGGATGCCCGCATCGTTCGCTATGGCGAGTTGCGCCCCTGCAAGACCGCCTTCATCGACGCCCATACTCCGGGGTCCAACCGCAAGGAAAACTTCACCATCATTGGCGGCGGCGTTTCGGAAAGCCCGGATCAGCACGTCCATATCCGCGACACCCCCGGTTTCAACATCGGGGCCGCGGGTCAGCCGCCCGGTTGCCGCAATTCGCTTCACAGCCACCGGACGGCAGAGGTCTTCTTTGTGCTAAAGGGACGCTGGCGGTTCTTCTGGGGGCGCTGGGGGACTGCGGGCGAAGTCATCGCCGAAGAAGGCGACATCTTCAACATCCCCACGGGCATCTTCCGCGCCTTCGAAAATGTCGGCACCGATTACGGGATGATCATGGCGATCCTCGGTGGCGACGACGCCGGGGGTGGCGTGATCTGGGCCCCTCAGGTGATCACCGATGCCAAGGACTACGGCCTAATCCTTGGCAAGAACGGCAAGCTTTACGACACGAAGCGCGGCCAGAACTTGCCCGACGGCGTGCCCCCCATGCCACTTCTGACCGAAGACGAGCTGAAAGCTTTTCCCGAACCCACGACCGCCGAGGTCATCCCGAACCACGTCGCGCGTTACTGGGACTTGATGGCCCTCTCCGACCGACAGCCGGCCAAAGTCATCGGTGAGCATGGAAAACTGCGGGACCGTCCAGGTTTTGAAGTGGAATTCCTGTC
>JACCDV010343534.1_pt1 | contig 13867 bp, 14 predicted proteins | sample 7446131 | NCBI WGS metagenome assembly JACCDV01 (sample SAMN15323448, study PRJNA562643) | freshwater metagenome | isolation source: river surface water | place: USA:Blue River Watershed | collected 2017-08-17 | reverse complement strand
TTGTTTGCTACTAAAGTAGTATTTTTTATTTCTTTGTTAAAAAGAAAATCATGATAATTATTTACCATAATCCAAGATGCACCAAATCGAGAGAAGGTTTGTGCGAAATTGAAAGTTTAAATCAACCATTTGAAATCCGAAAATATTTAGAGAAACCGTTCTCAGAATCCGAACTTAAAGAAGTAATTCAAAAATTACAAATTAAACCAATAGAATTAGTTAGAACCAAAGAAACGATTTGGATAGAAAATTACAAAGGAAAAGATCTTAATGATGAAGATATCATAAATGCCATGCTTCAAAATCCAAAGTTAATTGAGCGTCCAATTATTGTTAATGGCAATAAAGCCGTTATCGCTAGACCCAAAGAAAAGATTAACGAAATCCTCTAGTAGTTTTAACAAAGATTTAGCAATTAACGACTAAACCTAAGGTTACTTTTGCAGTCTTATTTGCAAAAAAACATTTATGAACAAGAAAATTATTATTGCTACACTTTTGTTATTCTTAAGTTTAACAACTTTTGCTCAACGCCCAGAAGCAAAAAAAGTAACCATTTCGGGAAAAGTAATTGAAAAAGGAACCGATTTTCCTTTAGAATATGCTACTATAGTCTTTGAAAATGCAACAACCAAACAACTTTCTGGAGGAATTACAAATGAAAATGGAGATTTCAAATTTGAAGTTCCAGCAGGTAAATATAATGTTAGAGTAGAATTTATTTCTTTTAAAACTGTAACAGTTCAACAAAAAGACTTCAATAGAGATACAAATTTAGGGGTTATTCAAATGGCTCCTGACGTTGCTCAACTAAACGAAGTTGAAGTTATTGCTGAAAAATCTACAGTTGAAATTAAATTAGATAAAAGAGTTTATAACGTAGGCAAAGACATGATGGTGAAAGGCGGAACCGTTAGTGATGTGTTAGATAATGTACCTTCTGTAACCGTAGATGCCGAAGGAACTGTTGCTTTGAGAGGTAACGAAAATGTAAAAATATTAATTGATAGAAGACCTTCAGGTTTAGCTGGAATTAATATTGCAGACGCTTTAAAACTTTTACCAGCAGATGCAGTTGAAAAAGTAGAAGTAATTACCAATCCATCTGCTCGTTATGACGCTGAAGGTGGTGGAGGTATCATTAATATTGTGCTGAGAAAAGGAAAAGCAAATGGAATTAATGGGTCAATTATGGTTAATGCTGGAGATCCTGAAACGTATGGAACTAGTGTTAGTTTGAACAAGAAAAGTGAAGCTTATAATTTATTCTCTAATATTGGTTATAACTACAGAAATAATCCAGGAAATACTTTAGTTGATTCTGAATACTTTAATGCTGATGGAACAACTAGTCGTTTTATTAATGAAAGAAGAACTAATGATAGATTAAGTGAAGGTTATAATGCAAATTTTGGAATTGATTTGAATTTATCTAAATCATTAACTTGGACTAACGCTTTAACTTTTAGAGAAAATAGAGGTAAAAACCCAGATAATGTATTTTTCTACAATTTTGATGCTGCTTTTAATCCTACTTTCACTAGAAATCGTTTAAATGATCAGAGAAGTGATGAATTTAGTATAGAATACGCTTCAAATTTTGTGAAAAAATTTAAAAAAGATGGTCACCAATTAACTGCCGATTTATCTTTTTCGCAAAATAGAGAAAATGAATTTGCTACTATTTCAGACCAAATTATTGGCGATCCTAGCTCATTAGATTTAGAAGAAACAATCAATTTACAAAAACAACAAAGAAATTTAATCCAAACAGATTATGTGTTACCAATTGGTAAAAATGGTCGTTTTGAAGCAGGTTATAGAGGGAGTTTTTTAAAAAATTTAACTGATTTTTCTGTAACTCCAGATATTTCTAATTTTTCAAATACACTTGAATATGTTGAAAATGTAAACGCACTTTATACACAATATGGATCTAAAGTAAATAAATTTTCTTATTTCTTTGGAATACGATTTGAAGATAGTAACATTCAAGTAAATTCATTATCTGAAAACGATTATAACACAAAAAAGTACAATAATCTATTCCCATCAGCTACATTTAATTATGAATTTTCTGAATCAAGTTCTGTAAGCTTAAGTTATAGCAAAAGAATTAATCGCCCTAGAGGTCGTTTCTTAAATCCGGTTTCTTCTTTATCAAGTAATATTAACATATTTCAAGGGAATCCTGACTTAGATCCATCCTTAACAGATGCTATTGACTTAGGTTACTTAAAAAAATGGAACAAATTAACTTTTAACACTTCAGCTTATATCAATGTAACCAATGATTCCTTCCAATTCATTAGAAAAGAATCTGGATTATTTGTTGAAGGTGTTCCTGTAATCTTGAGTACTCCAATTAATTTAGCTAAAGAATATAGAGCTGGTTTTGAATTCAATTTAAATTATACACCATACAAATGGTGGAGATTAAATGGAAACTTCAATGCATTTAGAAATGAAACACAAGGAGATTACAGCTATGTAGATTTTATTGGTAATACAGTTGAACAAAATTTTGATAATGTAGCTTTCACTTGGTTTGCTAGAATTAATTCAAAAATAACATTACCTTATAAAATCGATTGGCAAACTAACGCTACTTACAATGCTCCTCAATCAAATGCTCAGGGACGTTCGTTAGGAGTAGCTTCAATGAATCTAGCATTCAGTAAAGACATCTTAAAAGACAAAGGAACTATCTCTTTGAATGTTAGTGACGTTTTCAATTCTAGAAAAAGAATCATGGAAACAAATATTGCTAATGTAGTGAGTTCTTATAGCGAAATGCAATGGAGACAAAGACAAGTAATGTTAACCTTTACTTATCGTTTTAACAAACAGAAAAACGAAAAAGATAGACAACCTCGTAGAGAAGATAATGGTGGTGAAGGGGAATTTATGGGAAGACCATAATTACAAAAACCTATTCATAAAAAAGTCCCGATTAAATCGGGACTTTTTATTTTTAAAATTAAAAGAAAATTATCCTTCTAATTCAGCTTGTCTTTTAGCTCTTTTCTCTTTGATTAATTCCATAATAGCACCGCCCAACCAATAGTGAACAAATCCTACTAAGAAAATCATCAACCAAAAACCAATAGTTAATATGGTTAAGAAAAGTAAAAAACCTAGGTACTGTTGAAATTCAAACATGTTTTCCGGAATTTTTATGAATTCACGTCAAAGATAGTAGTAATATTTATTTTTGACAATAGAATTCAAAATTATTTTATTTGAACTAAAACCACTTTTTTAATTTAAAATAAACAAACATAAATAGCACCACAACAATCATTACTCCCCAAATAATAAAGTAACCATTCTCCCACTCTAACTCTGGAAAATTTTTAAAGTTCATTCCATAAACCCCAACAATAAAAGTTAAAGGTAAAAAGAACATCGAAACCACAGTAAGGGTTTTCATTACTTCATTCATCTTGTGATTCTGTGCAGAAAAAAAGTAACTAGAAGCACTCTCCAAAGTAATTAAATCGGATTCGATTTGTTCTAGTAACTCCAAACATTTTTGATGCAGTCGTGAGAAAAAAGAATAATTTTCATGCTGAATATCATTAAAAACATCATCATCTTTCATACTTTTTATCGAATACAAAGAATCGCGTAATGGAATAATAGAACGTTTTAGAAAGTTAAAATTATCACGATGTTTTTCAATTAATTCTAAAACTTCAGGTTTAGTACTTGTTTTTGACATATCGATAATTTCATCTACTCGATCTTCTTCGCTCTCTATAGATATATAAAAATTTTCAATTATAGCATCTAAAAGTAAATACAATAAAAAATCTGCTTTTTTGGTTCTAACTACACCCGAATTTGTTCTGATTCGTTCTCTAATGTGTGTAAAAAAATCACTTCGCTTTTCTTGAAATGATAACAAAACATTGTCTTTTAACATGAAACTAATTTGTTCATAACCTAAAGCATCACTATCCTTAATAGGTAAAAGCGATTTTACATTAAAAAACAAAATATCATGATATTCTTCTAATTTCGTTCTTTTAGTTGTATTTAAAATATCTCCGATGATGAAATTATCAGCTCCAAAAATTTGTCCAATAGCAGCAATTTTATCAGGCTCATTCAATCCGTGAACATTAACCCAATTCACTTTTGTTATATCTATACTGTTTTTCACATCCGAAACTTCTAATTGTTGCATTTCGGTTACATCATCAGCATTATAAACAAACAATTGAATTTCAGTTGGCGTAGTTTTATGAGAACCCGTGTATTCTAAAACACTAGGTTGTACTTTTCTTCCTTTCTTATATTTAATTTTTCTCAAAACAAACAAATTTTATATAAAGATAGGAGTTTTTAAAAATGAGAAGTATTTTTACTAAAAATTTTATTTCAAATGCAAACACTTTTTATCAATATTAAAGAGCTTTTACAAGTTAGAGAAAATCCAATCGAAAAGGTTTCTGGAAAAGAAATGGCTACTTTACCCAAAATCGATAACGCATATCTTTTAATTGAAAATAATCTTATTGCTGATTTTGGCCCAATGGATAATTGCCCAACGATTTCAGATGCTAAAATAATTGATGCAACTGGGCAAGTAATTTTACCAACATGGGTAGATAGTCACACGCATATTGTGTATGCAGGAAATAGAATTCAGGAATTTGTAGACAGAATCAATGGTTTGTCGTATGAGGAAATTGCTAATCGTGGAGGTGGTATTTTGAATTCAGCAAAAAAACTGAATGATACTTCTGAAGATGAAATTTACGAACAATCGAAATTACGTTTAGAAGAGGTTATGCAACAAGGAACGGGTGCGGTCGAAATCAAATCGGGTTACGGATTAACTGTGGATGGCGAATTGAAAATGTTACGCGTAATCAAACGCTTAAAAGAAAATTATCCGATTGCGATTAAAGCTACATTTCTTGGCGCACATGCTTTTCCTATGGAATATAAAGAAAATCATTCGAGTTATATTGATTTGATTATCAATGAAATGCTTCCGAAAATTGCTTCCGAAAATTTAGCGGATTATATTGATGCTTTCTTAGAAACGGGATATTTTTCAGTTGAAGAAACCATAAAAATAATGGAAGCCGGAAGAAAATATGGTCTAGAACCAAAAATCCATGTGAATCAATTCACGGCTATTGACGGAATAAAAGCTTGTGTTGAAAATGGGGCATTATCAGTTGATCATTTGGAAATCGTAACCGATGAAGATATTGAAGTATTAAAAAACAGCAAAACAATGCCAGTTGCTTTACCAAGTTGTTCCTATTTTATTAGCATTCCATACATACCAGCAAGAAAAATGATGACAGAAGGTTTACCATTAGCTTTGGCTACCGATTATAATCCTGGCACTACTCCATCTGGAAACATGAATTTTGTAGTAGCTACCGCCTGTATTAAAATGAAAATGACACCGGAAGAAGCTATCAATGCAGCAACTATAAATGGTGCTTATGCAATGGGAATTTCAGAAACGCACGGAAGTATCACAAAAGGGAAAAAAGCCAATCTTATTATTACAAAACCAATTATGAGTTTTTACCAATTGCCTTATGCTTTTGGGACTAATTTAATTGATAAAGTAATGATTGAAGGTGAATTCATTTAATAATTTAACTATGATAAAAACACTTTTACTTGTTGGGTTTGGAGGTGCTATCGGGAGTATATTTCGATACTTAACCCACTGGTTAACTACTAAATATTTTCAGAGTTCTTTTCCTCTAAGTACTTTTTTAGTGAATGTTATGGGAAGTCTACTTATCGGATTATTTATAGGTTATATTGGAAAATATTTTCCTGAAAATCATCCGTTAAAATTTTTACTTATTGTGGGGTTTTGTGGAGGATTTACTACTTTCTCTAGTTTTGCATTAGAAAACTACAACTTACTACAAAATAACCATCAAATTACAGCTTATTTTTATATGGCATCTTCCATTATTTTAACTATCTCAGCAGTTGGATTAGGGAGTTACTTATCAAAATACATTTAATAAAAAAGTCCAATGAAATCAACTCTCATTGGACTTTCTATGTATAATAAAATTAATTATTTCAATTCGAAACTTGTTTTAGAAACTAATTCAGCATTTTTGTCAAATACATTTACAAAATAAGTTCCTTTTGCAAAATCTTTACCTGGAACATCTTCATTTACCTGAACCGTTTTATTTTCATACTTAACAGTAGAAATAAAGCTGTAAGTTAAAGTTCTATCTCCTGCAGGAATTGTTTTCTTTTCACCTAAAATATTACTTTTACTATCAATAATTTGAACATAATATTCTCTGGCTCCTGTTTTAGCAATTTGATTTTCAGCAATTAAGAAACTTACTTTTAAAACATCCGCTCTACTAGCTTTATCAGTTTCAATTTGTTTTCCAGAACTTCTTTGTTTAACAGCTAATACTTTTAAATTTAAAACTGCTAATTTAGAACCTTTTTCAACTGTTTTTGTTAAACTTTCGTTTTGAGTTAATAAAGTGTCGTTGAATTTTTTTGCATCTGATAAAACAACATTAGTACTATCTAAACTAGATGTTAATGCAACATTTTGTTCTTTTAAAATTTTATTTTCAGCAACCAAGTTATCCATTTCTCTTTTAAGACGGAAATATTGATCTTTATATTTTTTCATAGCTGCAGCATCACCTTTAGATTTTTCAACTTGTTCTAAAAGTTCAACCATTTTTGCTTGCTCTGCTTGTAACTCTTCTTTTAATGCCGTATTATCTGCAATCATTGCGTCATAATCTGCAATTTTTGCTTTTAATTCATCAACTAAATTCTCTTTTTCTGAAGTTAGTGTGGTTACAGTTTCTTTATTATCCGAGTTAAGCTTAAAAATATAACCTATACTACCTAAAAGCAATAAAGCTAGCACTACAACTGCTGCTTTTAATCCAGAATTGTTTGATTTGTTTTCCATTTTTTAGTTTTTTGATGGAGTTGTTGATAAGATTTTTCAAAAATACAATATTTAAAGTATTTTTTAAATTTTAAACTAAATTTATTTTTAAAGTAGTATTTTTGATTTGTATTTTATAAATATTATGGAGAACATATCAATTTTAAGCCAAAATGAATTAGCAAAAATTACCAATCATAGAAGTGGTGAAATCAAATTTGGAGAAAAAATCATTACTATTCCTAAAGATGCAAATGTTTTGGATTTTATAAGTAAAAGTGATGCTGAATTTGTTCTACTAGGAATTCCAGAAGATATAGGGATTAGAGCTAATTTAGGTCGTATTGGAGCCGCAACTGCATATGAAAGTGCTTTACAAAGCTTAGCTAATATTCAACATAATAAATTTTGCAAAGGAAGTAATTTGATTGCTCTTGGTCAAATTAACGTTTCCAAAGAAATGGAAAAAGCCCAAAATCTAGACATTTCAAACAAAGAAGATAGAAAAGAACTCTTCAAGTTAGTTGAAAAGTTAGACGTAGAAGTATCCCACATAATTCACCAAATTTGCTCTACAGGGAAAATTCCAATTATTATTGGTGGTGGACATAACAATGCTTATGGAAACATAAAAGGTTTAGCTTTAGCCAAAGGAAAACCAGTAAATGCCGTAAATTTTGATGCACATACCGATTTTAGAATCCTAGAAGGAAGACATTCAGGAAACGGTTTTAGTTATGCTTTTGAAGACGGATTTTTGAAAAAATACTTTGTTTTTGGATTGCATGAAAACTTCGTTTCAAAAAGTGTTTTCAATACATTAAAAGAACTTACTTCGAGAGTAAAATATGTTACCTATGAAGAAGTAGAAGTAAAACGTGAAAAAAACTTCGAAACTGAGTTAGAAAACGCACTTAATTTCATTAAAAATGAACCTTTTGGTGTAGAATTAGACTTAGATGCTATTCCAAATATTCCTTCAAGTGCCATGACATTGAGTGGTTTTAGTGTAGACAAAGCCCGCCATTTTACTTACTTTTTGGGAAAACATCAAAATGCATCCTATTTTCATATTTGTGAAGGAGCTCCTGCACTCGATGATTCTAAAAATAATTATTTAACCGGTAAATTAATAGCTTCATTAATCACCGATTTCATGAAGGCAAAAATGGGATAACTCAATATATTCAAAATAAAACAATAACGATTTTACTTTCTGCTAAACTCATTATGAAAAACATTATATTTTTTATAATATTAATCCATTTTCAATTAATATCAGCTCAAGAATTTGAGTTTGGGGTAATTTATGATAAAGATGGATTTGTAAATGTACGAAGCTCTAAAAATTTAAATGAAAATAATATTGTTGACAAATTAGAAAATGGTTTTGTTATTACCCATTTTGGAGCTGAAGAAAATTGGATATATATTGATTACAAAAAAAACAATAAAGATTGTAATGGTTACGTATATTTTGATAGAATCAAAAGTATATTAAAATTTAAAACTATTTCAAAAAAAGAAAATAACAAAAATCAAATTGTTTTTTCCAATAAAAAAATTGAAGTGAAAATTTTAAACAAAATATTTGATAAATCTAAACACTCCTATGAGTACCATAAAAATAATCCAAATCAACTTTATAAAATAGATAATAAAGAAATATTTGGAACAGATGGAAACTTACCAAGAAGAGAATATGAAAGTATTGAAATTAAAATTGATGATAAAATAATATATCTCCCAAAAGAAGCTATAGAAAATCTTTACGAACCTAATTCAGAGTTTACATTAGTTAATTTTGATGAAAAGAGTGAAACACTTTATATTCAATCACTAAATGGTGATGGTGCTGGTGGATATGCTGTATTATGGATAATTGAAAAAGGAAATTTTAAAAAAAGAATAACTTCTATTCCATTTTAAAAAAAGTAACTCAAAATAATGTACCTATTTCATGAAAGCAAAAATGGGATAAAACCAATTTGCTTAAAATAACACTATCTTTGTACTCTTATCGAACTTATTTGATAGGAAAATTAATTATTTATGACATTTAACGAATTAAAATTATTTAACAATATACAACAAGCTTTAGAAGAAGAAGGCTATACTAACCCTACTCCTATTCAAGAGCAAGCCATCCCTGAAATATTAGCAGGTCAAGATTTAGTGGCTTGTGCTCAAACTGGAACAGGAAAAACGGGTGCTTTCGCCATTCCAATTCTAAATTTAATTCATCGAATTGTAGGTTCGGCAAAGAAAACAAAACATATACGAACATTAGTAGTAACACCTACTAGAGAATTAGCCATACAAATTGATGAAAGCTTCAAAACCTATGGAAAATATACCAATGTAAAATCATTAGTGATTTTTGGTGGTGTAAATCAAGTACCTCAGGTGAACGAGCTAAAAATGGGTGTTGATGTTTTAATTGCAACTCCTGGAAGACTTTTAGATTTACACAAACAAGGTTTTATCGATTTGAATCACATGCATCATTTGGTTTTAGACGAAGCTGATCAAATGTTAGACATGGGATTTATTAATGATGTAAAGAAAATCATCAAATTAACTCCAGAAAATCGTCAAACATTATTGTTTTCCGCTACAATGCCTTTAGCCATCAGAGAATTAGCGGATACGTTTTTAACTAGACCAAAATACATTTCGGTTACACCCATTTCGAGTACAGCTGAAAATGTTACGCAAAAAGTATATTTTGTAAACAAAGACGAAAAACGATTACTTTTAAAACAGTTAATTATTCAGGAAAGTTTGAGCAATGCTTTAGTGTTTACCAGAACCAAACATGGTGCTGACAACATTGTAAAAGTGTTGAAAAAAGCAAGTATTAAAGCAGAAGCCATTCACGGTGATAAATCTCAAAATGCCCGTCAACGTGTTTTAGAGCAATTCAAAAATAAAGAAATTGATATTTTAGTAGCAACTGATATTGCTGCAAGAGGAATTGATATTGAACAACTTCCGTTTGTAATTAACTTTGATATTCCAAATATTTCAGAAACCTATGTACACAGTATTGGACGTACAGGTCGTGCTGGAAATTCAGGTTTAGCAATTTCATTCTGTGGAAAAGACGAAAAAACTTATTGGCAAGATATTGAGAAATTAATTCGAATGAAAGTCAAAGTGATAACGGATCATCCATATGAATGGAAAGACGAAGTTAAAAATCCAGATGCAAAACCTGATCTAAGAAACAAAAATAAGATGAATCCGAATTCAAAATCAAGAAAATCGGATGCTTCAAAGAAAAACAAAAAACGTTGGTATTAACCAACGTTTTTTTATAACCTTATCGAATTAATTTCTTGTATTTGATTCGGGTAGGAACTACATCTTTTCCTAAACGTTTTTTCTTGTTTTCTTCGTATTCAGAGAAACTTCCTTCAAAGAAATATACTTGAGAATCTCCTTCAAAAGCTAAAATATGAGTACAAACTCTATCTAAAAACCATCTATCGTGAGAAATAATAACCGCACAGCCAGCAAAATTCTCTAAACCTTCTTCTAAAGCACGTAAAGTATTCACATCCAAGTCATTCGTAGGCTCATCTAATAATAATACGTTTCCTTCTTCTTTTAAAGTCATGGCTAAGTGAAGTCTATTACGTTCTCCACCCGATAAAGTAGCTACTTTTTTGTTTTGATCGCTTCCGCCAAAGTTAAAACGAGATAAATACGCTCTCGAATTTACTTGTCTTCCGCCCATCATAATCAACTCTTGACCATCGCAGAAGTTTTCCCAAATGGATTTATTTACATCAATATTAGCATGAGATTGGTCAACATAAGCAATTTTTACAGTATCACCAATGGTAAAAGAACCACCATCTGGAGTCTCTTCTCCCATAATCATTCGGAAAATAGTTGATTTACCAGCACCATTTGGACCAATGATTCCAACAATTCCCGCTTGAGGCAGTACGAAATTCAAATCATCGTATAATAATTTATCACCAAAAGCTTTTGCAACTCCTTTCGCCTCAATAACATTAGTTCCTAAACGAGGTCCATTTGGAATATAGATTTCTAATTTTTCGTCTAATTCTTTTTGGTCTTCGTTTAATAATTTATCATAATTCTGTAAACGAGCTTTTTGTTTCGTTTGACGCCCTTTTGCTCCTTGACGCACCCAATCCAACTCACGTTCTAATGTTTTTCTGCGTTTTGAAGCTACTTTTTCTTCTTGTTCTAAACGTTTTGATTTTTGGTCTAACCAAGAAGAATAATTTCCTTTCCATGGAATACCTTCTCCTCTATCTAATTCTAAAATCCAACCTGCAACGTTATCTAAGAAATATCTATCGTGCGTTACAGCTATAACTGTTCCAGCATATTGTTGTAAATGTTGCTCTAACCAAAGAACAGATTCTGCATCTAAGTGGTTGGTTGGCTCATCTAATAACAATACATCTGGTTGTTGCAATAATAAACGACATAAAGCTACACGACGTTTTTCTCCTCCTGACAATACACTAATTGGCGTATCAGAATCTGGAGTACGAAGCGCATCCATTGCAATTTCTAATTTATTATCGATTTCCCAAGCACCACAAGCATCAATTTTATCTTGTAATTCTGCCTGACGATCCATTAGTTTTTGCATTTTATCGGCATCTTCATACACTTCTGGCAAACCAAAATCGTCATTAATTTTGTTAAATTCTTCTAATAAAGCAAAAATCTCAGCAGCTCCTTCGCGAACAACTTCAATTACGGTTTTAGTTTCGTCTAATTTTGGCTCTTGTTCTAAATATCCTACTGAATATCCTGGTGCGAAAACTACATCACCTTGGTAATTTTTGTCAACGCCAGCAATAATCTTTAATAAAGAAGATTTTCCTGAACCATTTAAACCTAAAATACCAATTTTTGCTCCATAAAAGAAACTTAAATAGATATTTTTTAATACTTGTTTGTCACTTCCTTGGTAAGCTTTGCTTACTTTTTGCATGGAGAAAATGACTTTCTTATCGTCTGACATAAACTATATGTTTGATTATTTGAATATTAAAACTTTGTACTTTTAACTTCGTACTTCGTACTTTTTTACACTCTTCCTTTTAAGGCATTAAAAACCCAAGCAATAGCAAAGAAACCAACTCCTACAGCTGAAAATCCCCAACCAGCTACATCGGCATATCTATAAATTCCTAAGCCAATCAATAATAATCCCATTAAAATCATAATGAAAGTAGCCCAAGCTAATATTGTATTTTTATTCATTCCCATAATTCTATATTATTAACTAAAGATTTGTGAAATTTAGGACTGCGAAGGTACAAATTTTAAAACTTTTTATACTTTGTATTAAATGAAAATTTTAATCAACATTTCCTTCAATAAATCGTGTTGTGACATAGAGGAAGCACCTACTCCTTTACTTTTAACATCAATATCGCGTAAAGCGGCTACAATAGCACTAACTTTTTTCATGGGATAATTTCGAAATGCTACTTCGTAATCTTTAACAAAATAAGGACTTACTTTTAAAACTTTAGCCGCATTGAACTGCGATTTATCCTTTAATCCATGATATTGTAACAATTGTGAAAAGAAACCAAATACTAATCCTGTTGTAACTACAATAGGATTATCTTTTGGATTTTGAGAGAAATGATCAATAATTTTGTAAGCTTTCAATTGGTCTTTTTCACCTAATGCTTTTCTTAACTCGAAGTTGTTATAATCTTTACTAAATCCGATATTTTCCTCAATGTCTTTTGGTGTAAACGTGTGTCCTTTAGGAAGTATAATTTTTAGTTTTTCTAATTCATTATTGATTTTAGATAAATCGGTTCCTAAAAATTCTACTAAAATAGCAGCTGCTTTAGGTTCAATGCTATAACCTTGCCCAGATAAAACACGTTTAATCCAATCACCCACCTGATTTTCATACATTTTTTTGCTTTCGAAAACTACTCCGACTTTGTCTAAAAGTTTGGTGATTTTTTTACGTTTGTCTAAAGTCTTGTACTTGTAAGTAAAAACCAACACAGTTGTGGGTTGTGGGTTTTCGGCATATGCCTCTAATTTATCAATATGCCTCGATAATTCTTGTGCTTCTCTAACTACAACCACCTGACGGTCAGCCATCATTGGATAACGTTTTGCATTTCCAACCACATCTTCCATAGTAACATCACGACCATACAAAATCGTTTGATTGAAATCGCGTTCGTGTTCTTGCAAGATATTTTGCTCAATAAATTCGGTTAATTTATCAATATAATAAGGTTCATCGCCCATAAAAAAGTAAATGGGTTTGATATTTCCAGCTTTTATATCTTTCGTAATTTGAATTACTTCATCCATTTTTTTTAGTATTCGGTGTTCAGTAGCAGTTGGCAGTTAGTATAAAATAACTATTTTTGTTTCATGCAAAAGTTGAATTTTCCAACGTATTCCTTTCGGTTCAAAAATAGTGAAAATAAAGTGTCTATTTTTGATGAAATTAGAAAAAAATTTATTCTTCTTACGCCCGAAGAATGGGTGCGTCAACACGTAGTTCAGTTTTTGTTGCAAGATAAAAAGTACCCAAAATCATATATCAACGTTGAAAAATTAATTAAAATTAACGATTTAAGTAAACGATATGATGTTGTAGTTTTTCAACCTAATGGAGAAATATTTTTACTTATCGAATGTAAAGCACCAGAAGTTCCTATTTCCCAACAAACATTTGACCAAATAGCTCGTTATAACTTAGTTTTGAAAGCAAAATATTTAATGGTTACCAACGGACTAAATCATTACTTTTGTCAAATGGATTTTGAGAATGAGAAATATGTTTTCTTAAAAGAATTACCAGAATATAAATGATGGAAGCTGGATGATGTAAGCTAAATGATTGTTTTTTTTTTGAAACTTTAAACAACTTAAAACCTGAAACAAAATAAACCCGAA
>JACCDV010676220.1_pt1 | contig 13875 bp, 14 predicted proteins | sample 7446131 | NCBI WGS metagenome assembly JACCDV01 (sample SAMN15323448, study PRJNA562643) | freshwater metagenome | isolation source: river surface water | place: USA:Blue River Watershed | collected 2017-08-17 | reverse complement strand
GCTCCTCGGTGGGGCAAAAAGTACAGAAAAGTACAATGGCGGGTTATCTGCGAATCAGCGTACACGGAATTCAAGAGGGTTGTCATGGCAGGTCATAGCAAGTGGGCCAATATTCAGCACCGCAAAGGCCGGCAGGATGAAAAACGCGGCAAGATCTGGACGCGCATCATCCGCGAGATCACGGTGGCGGCGCGCCAGGGTGGCCCGGACCTGAGCGCCAATCCCCGCCTTCGTCTGGCGGTCGACAAGGCCAAGGCGGCCAACATGCCGGCAGACCGGGTGAAGTACAACATCGACAAGGCCTCCGGTGCTTTGCAGGATGTGAACTACGAGGAAATCCGCTACGAAGGCTACGGCATCGGCGGAGCGGCCATCATTGTGGACACGATGACCGACAACCGCGTGCGCACCGTGGCCGAGGTTCGCCACGCTTTCAGCAAGCACGGTGGCAACCTGGGCACCGAAGGTTCGGTGGCCTTCCAGTTCAAGCACTGCGGCCAGCTCATTTTCGCGCCCGGCACGTCCGAAGACCGGGTGATGGAAGTGGCGCTGGAGGCGGGCGCCGAGGATGTCGTGAGCGACGACGATGGCGCCATTGAAGTGCTGACCGCGCCCGCCGACTTTGAGGCCGTCAAGAACGCGCTGGAGGCTGCCGGCCTGACGCCCGAGGTGGCCGAGGTGACCATGCGCGCCGACAACACCATCGAACTCAGAGGCGACGACGCGGCCAAGATGCAGAAGCTGCTGGACGTGCTCGAAGACCTGGATGACGTGCAGAACGTGTTCCACAACGCGGAAATCAACGAATGAGCGACCGAATGAAAGTGCTGGTGGTGGGGGGCGGCGGGCGCGAGCATGCGCTGGCCTGGAAGATGAAGCAGTCGCCGCGCGTGGCTCAGGTCTTCGTGGCCCCGGGCAACGGCGGTACCGCGCTGGACCCGGACCTGACAAACATCGACATCACCGATGTGCGCGCGCTGCGCGAGTGGGCACAGGCGCAAGGCATCGCACTCACGGTGGTCGGCCCCGAGGCGCCGCTGGCGGCCGGTGTGGTGGACGAGTTCCGCGCCCACGGCCTGGCCATCTTCGGCCCCACGAAGGCGGCTGCCCAGCTGGAAAGCTCCAAGGCATTTTCCAAGGCGTTCATGCAGCGTCACGGCATCCCCACAGCGTCGTACGAAACCTTTACTGACGCTGCGGCGGCCCACGCTTATGTGGACCGCGAGGGCGCGCCCATCGTGGTGAAGGCCGATGGCCTGGCTGCTGGCAAAGGCGTGGTGGTGGCGATGACGCTGGCCGAAGCGCACGAAGCCATCGACTTCATGCTGCTCGACAACAAGCTGGGCGTGGCCCACAACGCCGGTGGCGCCCGGGTGGTGATCGAGTCTTTCCTGCAAGGGGAAGAGGCCAGCTTCATCGTGCTGTGCGATGGCAAAACCGTGACCGCTCTGGCCACCAGCCAGGACCACAAGCGCCTGTTGGACGCCGACCAGGGCCCAAACACCGGTGGCATGGGCGCCTATTCGCCCGCGCCGGTGGTCACGCCCGAAGTTCACCGCCGTGCAATGGAAGAAATCATCCTGCCCACGGTGCGCGGCATGGAAGCCGATGGCATTCCCTACACCGGTTTTCTGTACGCCGGCTTGATGATCGAGCCCAATGGGTCGGTCAAGACGCTGGAGTTCAACTGCCGCATGGGCGATCCCGAAACCCAGCCCATCATGATGCGCCTGCAGAGCGACCTGGCAGAGGTGATGCTGGCCGCTGCCGAGCAGCGACTGGATGAGATCTCCCTGCAATGGGACGAGCGTTGCGCCCTGGGTGTGGTGCTGGCCGCACACGGCTACCCGATGCAGCCGCGCAAAGGTGACGCCATCACCCGTTTGCCGGCCGACCAGGCTGACGCCGTGGTGTTCCACGCTGGTACCTCGATGCAAGCCGGACAGGTAGTCACGGCCGGAGGGCGGGTGCTGTGTGCCACCGCCTTGGGCACCACGGTGGCCGATGCGCAGCGCCGTGCCTACGAACTGGTCGGCGGCGTGGCCTTTGACGGCATGCAGTACCGCACCGACATCGGCTACCGAGCGCTGAGGTCATGAGTCGCTCGCCCACCACTGCGATGCGTGAGTACCTGCTGGGTTTGCAGCAGCGCATCACCTCCGCGATCTCTGAGATCGATGGCAAGGCTTTTGTTTCCGACGGCTGGGAAAAGGCCCCTGGTGACGCCCTGCAAGGCAACGGCATTACCCAGATTCTGGAAGACGGCCCGGTGTTCGAACGTGCTGGGTGTGGTTTTTCGCACGTCAGCGGGCCGAGGCTGCCGCCATCGGCCACCCAGCACCGGCCGGAACTGGCAGGGGCTCCTTTCGAGGCGCTGGGCGTCTCTCTGGTGTTCCACCCTCGCAACCCCTACGTGCCCACGGTACACATGAACGTGCGCATGATCACCGCTACCCCGCTGAACGGCGGCGAGCCGGTGAGCTGGTTTGGTGGCGGCATGGACCTGACCCCTTACTACGGTTTCGAGGAAGATGCGGTGCACTTCCACCGTACCTGCGCCAACGCGCTGCAGCCTTTCGGTGCCGACAAGTACCCGCGCTTCAAGAGCTGGTGTGACGACTATTTCTGCAATAAGCATCGTCAGGAGCAACGCGGCATTGGTGGCGTTTTCTACGATGACTTCGCTGAACTTGGCTTCGAAGGTGGGTTCGCGATGACCCAGGCTGTGGGCGATGCGTTTCTGCATGCCTACCTGCCCATTGTGCAGCGCCGTCTGCAGGTGCCTTACGGCGAACGGGAGCGTCAGTTCCAGCTGTACCGCCGTGGTCGCTACGTCGAGTTCAACCTGGTCTGGGACCGGGGTACCCATTTTGGACTCCAGTCTGGCGGGCGCAGCGAATCGATTCTGCTGTCCATGCCCCCCCTGGTGCGCTGGTCCTACAACGAACAACCTGTGTCTGGCACGCCGGAACACCGGCTGGTCCACGAATTTCTGGTGCGCCGGGACTGGTTGTGAACCAGCGGCCCATGGCCCAGCGTGTGGGCATGTTCGGCGGCGCGTTCGATCCTCCGCATTCGGCGCACCGAGCGTTGGCGCAAGCCGCGCTGAATCAGCTGCGGCTGGACGTGCTTTACATCCTGCCCACTGGCTTGGCATGGCACAAGTCCCGCACGTTGAGCGACGCCGAGCACCGGGTGGCCATGTGCGAGCGTGCGTTCGCAGACCTGCCTGGGGTGCGCATTGACCAGCGCGAAATCCGTCGCGCCGGTCCTTCCTACACCGCCGACACCCTCAACGAACTGAGTGCCGAACACCCAGGCGCTCAGCTGTTTTTGATTGTGGGTGCGGACCAGTTGCTGGCCTTCCGCTCCTGGGTGCGCTGGGACGAAGTCTTGCGCCTGGCCCAGCTGGCTGTGGCGAACCGACCGGTTCAACTCGGTGCCGCCAATACCTCAGGTGCCATGGTCGAGACCAACATGAGTTCGACCGAGCTGCCCTTTGTGCGCATCGACATGCCGTTGCAGCTCACCAGTTCCACCGCCATCCGGGCCCATGTGCGTGGCCAGAGCCAGCGCCATCCAGATCTGGAGGTGCTGGTGCCCGAAGGCGTAGCGCGTTATATTTCCGAACACCACCTTTACGAATCAACTACATGAGCGATACCGCCGTCAAGAAAAACATCCAGAAACTGCAGCGCGCCATCGTCGATGGCCTGGAAGACGTGAAAGCGCAGGACATTCAGGTGTTCAACACCGAGCTGCTGTCGCCCCTGTTCGAGCGGGTGATTGTGGCCAGCGGCACGTCCAACCGCCAGACCAAGGCCTTGGCCGCCAGTGTGCGAGACGCGGTGCGCGAGGCCGGGTTCGAGAAGCCTCGTACCGAGGGCGAAGAAAACGGCGAATGGATCATTGTGGATTGTGGTGCCGCGGTGGTGCATGTGATGCAGCCAAGCATCCGCCAGTACTACCGTCTGGAAGAGATTTGGGGCGACAAGCCGGTGCGCATCAAGCACGCCGCCAAAGCCAAGTTCGCCCAGCCGAGTGAAACGGGTACCGAGCCAGCGCGCAAGACCGCCAAGCCGCGCAAGTCCGCGACGTTGGCCGAGGTTCCCGCGGTACCCGCCAAGCGGGTGCGCAAGGCCCAGGCTGCGGCAACCGCAGCAGCTCAGGCACCGGCCAAGAAGGCGCCGGCGCGCAAAACCGTGGCTGGTACCAGTCCGGCGGCCCGCCCAGCCGCCTCCCGTTCCGCCGCCAAACCCGCTGCCAAGTCCACCCGCGCAGCCCCGGTGAAGGTGGTGAAAGTGGGCGGCGAAGCCAAGAAGCCGGCGGCCAAGAAAGCTGCTGCCAAGGCACCGGCCCGCAAAGCGCCTGCCAAGGCCGCCAAGCCCCAGGCATGAAGTTGATCATCGTCGCGGTTGGGCAGCGCATGCCCGACTGGGCCCAGACCGCCTACGACGATTACGCCAAGCGTTTTCCACCCGATTGCCGGGTGGAGGTCAAGACCGTCAAAACCGAGCCGCGCGGCTCCAAAACGCTCGAAACCTTGCTGGCTGCCGAGCGCGCCCGCATTGAGGCGGCCATCCCCAAGGGCGCTCGTGTGGTGGCGCTGGACGAGCGCGGCGCCCAGTTGACCACGGTGGCGCTGGCCAAACACCTGCGGGACTGGCAGATGGGCGGGGATGACGTCGCTTTGATCATTGGTGGGCCTGATGGGCTTGACCCCGCTTTCAAAGCTGCCGCGCAATTGCGCATCCGCTTGTCTGACATGACGTTGCCGCATGCCTTGGCGCGAGTGCTGCTGATTGAGCAGTTGTACCGAGCCTGGTCGGTCAACGCCAACCACCCTTACCACCGGGAATGATGTTGCATGACTGAACCGCACGAAGGTCCTTGGGTTTACCTGGCTTCTCAAAGTCCGCGTCGCCGCGATTTGCTGGCCCAGTGGGGCGTGCGCACCGAACTGCTGCTTCCTGATGCGGGCGAAGATGCCGAAGCGCTGGAGGAGGTGCTGCCCAACGAAGCGCCGGCCCGCTACGTGCAGCGCGTGACCCGCCACAAGCTCGATGCAGCGGTCGCTCGCTTGCAGCGCCGAGGTCTGCCTGCTGGCCCCGTGCTGTGTGCGGACACCACGGTGGCCTTGGGACGAGAGATTTTGGGCAAGCCGGCATCCAAGGCGGACGCGCGCCGGATGTTGCAAGCGCTGGCTGGTCGGCGCCATCAGGTGTTGACGGCCGTGGCTGTGGCCCACCGGGGTGAGATTTTTCAGGCCCTGAGCCGTTCGCAGGTGGAATTTGGTGAATGGTCTGCGGCCGACATTCAGCGCTACGTGGACACCGGCGAACCCATGGGCAAGGCGGGTGCCTACGGCATACAGGGGTTGGCAGGGCTGTGGATCAGGCGCATCAGTGGCAGCTACACCGGGATCATGGGCCTGCCCGCTTTCGAGACGGCACAAGTGCTGCGCGCTGCTGGTCTGCGTCTGCTGTAATCCGACCATGGCTCAAGACATTCTCATCAACTGGTCACCCCAGGAAACACGCGTCGCGGTGGTGGAACAGGGCGCCGTGCAGGAAGTGCACATCGAGCGCACGCTGGAGCGTGGGCTGGTGGGCAACATTTACCTGGGCAAGGTGTCGCGTGTGTTGCCGGGCATGCAGTCTGCGTTCATCGACGTGGGGCTGGACAGGGCGGCGTTCTTGCACGTCGCCGACCTGCTGCCCAACATCACCGCGCGCCATGCTGGCAAGGACAAGGCGCCTCTGGTGGCCAGCGGCCAGCCCGCTGCTGACGGAGCGCCCACTGTGACAGCACCCGCCACGGCAGCGGTGTTGCCGATCGAGCGGCAGATTTTCGAGGGTCAGGCACTGATGGTGCAGGTGCTGAAGGACCCGATCGGCACCAAGGGCGCACGCCTGACGGCGCAAATCAGCATTGCCGGACGCCTGCTGGTGTTCTTGCCCCAGGACAAGCACATAGGCGTGTCGCAGAAGATTCCCTACGCTCAGCGCGAGGCTTTGCGCCAGCGCCTCGTGGCACTGACGGCCGAAGGCGGTGGTGGTTTCATCTTGCGCACCAATGCTGAAGACGCGACCGACGATGAATTGGCCGACGACATCGCTTACCTGCGCAAAACCTGGGCCGCCATCAAGGCGGGCGCTGCCCGGCAGCCGCCGGGCACTTTGTTGCACCAGGACCTGACCCTGATGCAGCGCGTGCTGCGCGATCTGGTCAGCGCGCAGACGCAGTCGATCCAGGTGGACTCGAAAGAACAGTTTGACCTGCTGCAAACCTTTGCCCGCGAGTACATGCCCGGCACCCTGGACCGCATGGCCCGCTACAGCGGCGAGCGACCGATCTTTGACCTCTACAACATCGACGAAGACATTGCGCGGGCGCTGGGCCGGCGGGTGGACCTGAAATCGGGCGGTTACCTGGTGATCGATCAGACCGAGGCCCTGACCACGGTGGATGTGAACACCGGTGGTTTTGTTGGAGCCCGCAATTTCGATGACACGGTGTTTCGCACCAACCTCGAAGCAGCTCAGGCGATTGCGCGGCAATTGCGCCTGCGCAATCTGGGGGGTATCGTCATCGTCGATTTCATCGACATGGTGCGTGAAGACCACCGCGATGCGGTACTGGCGGAATTCCGCAAACAAGTGGCGCGCGATCGGGTCAAGACCATGATCGGCGGTTTCTCGCAACTGGGGCTGGTGGAAATGACGCGCAAGCGCACCCGAGAGTCGCTGGCGCACATGCTGTGCGAGCCATGCCCGGCCTGTGCCGGCAAGGGCGATGTGAAAACCGCGCGCAGTGTCTGTTACGACATCCTGCGTGAAATTTTGCGCGAGGCGCGCGCCTTCAACCCGCGCGAGTTCCGCGTGGTGGCCCCGCCGCAAGTGGTGGAGTTGTTCCTCGATGAGGAAAGCGCCCATCTGGCTGGTTTGAGCGACTTCATCGGCAAGCCGATTTCGCTGCAAAGCGAAAGCTCGATGACGCAGGAGCAGTACGACATCGTGCTGCTTTGAAGGGTTGGCGCGTCAGTCGTCCAGACTGTCGCGCCCCTGTGCTTGTGCTTTGAGGCGGGCGAACAGGCCGTTGGCCGCCAGCAATTCCGTGTGGGTTCCTTGCTCTGCGATGCGTCCTTCAGCCATCACCACCACCCGGTCGGCATGTTCGATGGTGGACAGTCGGTGCGCGATGATCAGCGTGGTGCGTCCGACCATCAGCCGTGCCAGGGCGTCTTGCACCAGCCGTTCCGATTCGTTGTCCAGGGCCGAGGTCGCTTCGTCCAGAATCAGGATGGGAGCGTTCTTGTAAATTGCACGAGCGATGGCCAACCGTTGCCGCTGGCCGCCCGAGAGTTCGGTCGCGTTGTGCCCCACCAAACTGTGTATTCCCTGAGGGAGCGTGTTCACCAGATCACCCAAGTTGGCCGACTGCAGTGCCGTAAGCACCCGTCTCTCGTCCAGCGATTGGCCCAGCGCCACGTTGTCTGCCAAGGTGCCGTTGAGCATCACCACATCCTGGCTGACCATGGCGAACTGGGCACGCAATGCCGGCAAGGCCCACCGCGGCAGCGGCACGCCATCCAGCCGCACTTCGCCGCTTTGCGGCTCGACAAAACGCGGCAGCAGGTTCACCAAGGTGGTTTTGCCCGAGCCCGAGGGGCCCACCAGCGCCAGCACTTCGCCCGGTTGAACCGTTAGCGTGACCTGGTTCAGCGCGAATCCGTCTTTGCCGACGTAGCGCACGCTCACCTGGTCGAAGTCGATCCGTCCCTGAGTGCGCTCTGTGCGGTGACTGCCGTCGCATTGTGCCGGGGTCTGCTCGATCAGATCCAGCCCACGCTCCAGCGCCACCAGGCCGCGCGTGATGGTGCCAGCAATGTCTGCCAGCTGCCGGATCGGCGTGATCAGCATCAGCATCGCGGTGACGAACCCCACAAAGCCGCCCACTGTGGCGCCAGAGCCGCTTTGCCAGAGCGCAACCATGACCACGGCGGACAGGGCGGCAGCGGCCAGCAACTGACTCAGCGGCGTCATTGCCGAACCTGCAATGGTGGCTTTCATGGCCAGGCGGCGCAGGGAGGTGCTCAGTTGCTCAAAGCGCTCAGCCTGTTGCTGCTGCGCGCCATGCAGGCGCACCATTTTGTGAGCCAGCACGTTCTCTTCCACCACATAGGCCAGCTCGTCGGTGGCGTTCTGGCTGCTGCGGGCGATGCGGTACAGGCGCTTGGAGAGCAGCTGCATCACCCAGGCCAAGGGCGGGAACAACAGCAACACGATCAGCGTGAGCTGCCAGTTCAGGTACAGCAGGTAACCCAGCAGGGCGACGATGGTCAGTACGGTGCGCACGGTGGTCAACAAGGCGCCGACCAGTACCGTCGTGCCCGATTGCACTTCATAAACCAGGGTGTTGGACAGCTTGCTGGCGCTCTGCTCGGCGAACAAGGTCAGGTCGGCCAGATTCAACCGTTCGAACATGGCGCGCCGCAGCGCCACCATGCCATGGGTGGCCGTGTGGTTGAGGCCGTAGTTGCTCAGGAACGTGGCCATGCCACGCAGTGCAAACAGGCCCATCAACGCCGCGGGCACCATCCACAGCGGAAAGGCATCGGCCGAAAAGCCTTTGTCCAGCAACGCTTTGAGCAACGCAGGAATGGCTGGCTCGGTCAGCGCGGCCACGACGGTGCCTGCCAATGCCAGCAGCAGCCCACCTTGCGCATGACGGAAGTAAGGCCAGAGTCGTCCAATCCGGCGGCGCAGGGGCAAGGGGTGTGTGGGCGTGGGCGAACTCAAGAGAAGGGTGGCCGTGGAAAATAATGTGTGTTGACCGGGAAACCTTTTGAAACCAAAAGGACACTGATGGCCAACCGCTGTCCGGTATTATCGACGCCGTCGTTGTCTTTCCCCTTGCGCCGCCCCATGCCGATCGTTCCGCCTGTTGTTTCTCCGTACGCACTGAACCGCCGCCAATGCCTGGCGGGGCTGGGGGGCGTGGCATTGAGCGCTGCGCCGCTGGCTTCCGCCTGGGCGCAGTTCCGGGTCGAGGTGTCGGGCGTGGGCATGCAGCAGATTCCATTCGCGGTAGCCCCCTTCCGCGTGGTGGCAGGCGCGCCGCAAGATGTGCCTGCCATTGTGCGAGCCGACCTGGAGCGCAGTGGCCAGCTGCGCCACGTCACAGGCAGCAGCACGGTGCTGGACGAAATGGCCCGGCCCGATCTGGCGCCCTGGCGCGAACGCGGTGCCGACGCACTGGTCACGGGCAGCGTGTCCCGCTTGGCCGATGGCCGCTTTGACGTCCGTTTCCGCCTCTGGGACGTGGTGCGTGCGCAAGACCTGGGTGGTGTCAGCTACCCGGTGGCTGCGGGTGATCTGCGCTTGGCCGCGCACCGCGTGGCAGATTATGTGTACGAAAAGCTCATCGGAGATCCCGGTGTTTTTTCCACCCGGATTGCTTACGTGTCCAAACAAGGTGATCGTCATCAGCTTTGGGTGGCCGATGCCGATGGCGAGAATGCCCAGGCCGCCCTGGCGAGTCCAGAGCCGATCATTTCTCCCGCCTGGTCGCCCAATGGAGCTCAGCTGGCCTACGTTTCGTTCGAGTCGCGCAAGCCGGTCATCTACACCCACGAAGTGACCACCGGTCGCCGCCGTTTGCTGGCCAGCTTCCGAGGTTCCAACAGCGCACCGGCTTGGTCGCCCGATGGCCGGCAAGTGCTCGCCACCTTGACGCTCGGCGGCAGTTCGCAGATTTACGCGCTGGACGCGAACGGTGGCCAGCCCCAACGTCTGACGCAAACCGCCGGCATCGATACCGAGCCTGCGTTCTCGCCCGATGGCAAGCAGGTGTATTTCGTGAGCGATCGTGGCGGCTCACCGCAGATTTACCGCATGTCCGCCAATGGGCGCGATGTCAGCCGCGTCACGTTCGACGGTAACTACAACATCTCGCCCGCCATCAGCCCCGACGGCCGCTGGATGGCACATGTGGCCCGGGTGTCGGGTGCGTTCAAGTTGCGAGTGATGGAATTGGCCACCGGTGCGCTGCAAACCCTGACCGACACCACGGCCGATGAAAGCCCCAGCTTTGCGCCCAATGGGCGTCTGATCATCTATGCCACCAAAGTGCAGGGGCGCGAGGCCTTGATGACGACCACGCTGGACGGCCGCATCAAAACCCGGCTGGCCAGCGTGCCTGGCAGTATTCGCGAGCCCGACTGGGGCCCTTTCGTGCGCTGACTTAAGATACCCGTCCTCTTTTCTCTTGTTCCAACCCGCTGTCTGATTCCATGAGCTCGAAATCCAACGTTCCGTCTTCCATCTCTGCTGGCCGCACTGGCCAGGCTCCTGTGCGCGCTGGCCTCGCTGGTCTGCTGGTAGCTGCCTTGCTGGCCGGGTGTGGCTCCAGCGTGAAGCTGGACGACAATGTGCCCGTGTCTGACCGCACCGGCGTGCCGGCCGGGGCCGTGGGTGGCGCGCAGGGCGCTGGCGCCAACGCAGGCGGCGTGGGTCAGCGCGGCGTTGTGGGTGTCGAGGCGGGTGCGCAGACCGCTGGCCAACCGCCTCAGAACCTCTCCCGCGTCATTTACTTCGATTACGACGACTTTGCCGTTCGGGGCGAGTTCACCGCCGTGCTGGAAGGCCATGCCCGTTTCCTGAACGCGGACCGCCAGCGCCGTGTGGTGCTGGAAGGCCATACCGACGAACGTGGTGGCCGCGAGTACAACCTCGCTTTGGGCCAGAAGCGTGCTGACGCGGTGCGTCGCTCCCTGGTGCTGCTGGGCGTGGCCGATGCGCAGTTGGAGTCGGTGAGCTTCGGCAAGGAGAAACCCGCCAATACCGGTACCGACGAAGAGGCTTATCGCCAGAACCGTCGGGTTGAACTGAACTACCGTTGAGCCGCATGTTCAACCTCCACTCGTTGATGCCCAAGACCGCCACCCGCTGGGTCAGCCTGGCTCTGTGGCCCGCCGCGGTGTTGCTGGCCACGCCCGCACACGCGTTGTTCAGCGATGACGAAGCGCGTCGTGCCATTCTGGACTTGCGCAATCGGGTGGAGACCAACCGTCAGGCGGCCGAAGCATCCGATCGCAAGCTGTCCGAAGAGCTCAAAGATCTGTCCGAAGGCGGAGTTGCCGCCACCCGGCGCAGCATGCTCGATCTGGTCAACCAGATCGAGGCCCTGCGCCGCGAGCTTGCTGAGGTTCGCGGGCAAAACGAAAAGCTGGCCCGTGAACTGGCCGAGGTACAGCGCACACAACGCGATGTGCAAGAGTCTGTGGATGTTCGGCTGCGTCCGCTGGAGCCGGTGAAAGTCACCCTCGAAGGGCAGGAGTTCTCCGCTCGGCCCGAAGAGAAGGCGGCCTTTGACGCGGCGATGACCAGTTTGCGAGCCACTGATTTTGCCGCCGCTGCGCGCCAGTACGGTCAACTGCTCGAACGTTATCCGGACAGTGGTTACGTGCCCATGGCCCTGTACTGGCAAGGCAACGCCTTGTATGCCGTGCGAAGCTACAAGCCGGCGATTGAGGCCTACCAGCGCCTGTTGGAAAAAGCCCCGAACCATCCTCGTGCGGCCGAGGCTTTGTTGGCCGTGGCCAATTGCCACCTGGAACTGAAGGACGCCAAGTCTGCTCGCGCCACGCTTCAGCAAGTGGTGGCCAAGTATCCAAATTCTGAAGCCGCATCGGCCGCCAAAGACCGCCTCGCGCGCATGCGCTGACCCCCGGCCCGGCAGGGCCGTGTGTCGCCACTTACAATTCGCGCCATGGAAATGGCCGAGTTTCAATCCCTTTACACCCAGGTTTTATGGGCTGCGTTCGCGGTGTCTGCGGCGTTTGGCTTGATTGCGCAACGCACGCATTTCTGCACCATGGGCGCCATCAGCGACATCGTCAACATGGGCGACTGGACCCGCATGCGCATGTGGGGCATGGCGGTGGGGGTGGCCATGCTGGCTTTTCACGTGATGGCGTGGCAGGGGTTGATCGATCCCAGTCAGACCATTTATGCCAGTGGACGGGTGATCTGGTTGTCAGCTGTGGTCGGTGGCGCCCTGTTCGGTTTTGGCATGGTGCTGGCCTCTGGGTGTGGCAGCAAGACCCTGGTGCGCGTCGGGGCAGGCAGTCTCAAGTCGCTGGTGGTGTTTTTCGTCATGGGTTTGGCTGCTTTTGCCACCATGCGGGGCATCACCGCGGTGCTTCGGGTCAATACCGTGGACCAAGTGGCGTTTGAAATGAGCCCCGGCAGTGCTTTGCCGGCCTGGTTCGCTGTCCAGTGGGGTGGCCAAGCGGCGGACGGGTGGTGGATTGGTGCGCTGTTGGGATTGCTCTTGGTGGGGTGGGCTTTGGCGGCGCGCGGTTTCCGCGCTCACTGGCACAACTGGCTGGCCGGAGTTGGCGTGGGTGCTGCGGTTGCGGCCATGTGGTGGGTGACGGGCCGGCTTGGTTTCGTCGCAGAGCACCCAGAAACGCTGGAATCCGTTTACCTGGCAACCAATTCCGGGCGCATGGAGTCGCTCACTTTCACCGCACCCATGGCCTACGCACTGGATTGGTTGATCTATTTCAGCGATGCGTCCAAGGTGTTGACCCTGGCCGTGGTTTCTGTGTTTGGCGTGGTGGTGGGTGCTTTGGTGGATGCGCTGCTGAACAAGACGTTCCGCTGGGAAGGGTTCCGGGATACCCAGGACACTGCCTTGCATCTGGTGGGCGCCGTCTGCATGGGCGTCGGTGGTGTCACGGCCATGGGCTGTACTGTTGGACAAGGCCTGTCTGGTCTTTCGACTTTGAGCCTGACCAGCATTTTTGCGGTCGTCGGCATCGGGCTGGGGGCCTTGGGTGGTTTCCGGTTCCAGATGTGGTTGCTCGAGCGTGAGTGACTTTGAGCGGCGCTTTGGCGGTCTGCGGCGGCTCTACGGCGTAGAGGGTGCTCAGCGGGTGTTTGATGCCCATGTGCTGGTGGTCGGTATCGGCGGCGTGGGTTCGTGGGTGGCCGAGGCATTTGCTCGCAGCGGTGTCGGCCATCTGACCCTGGTCGACATGGACCACGTGGGGGAGTCCAACACCAACCGGCAAATTCATGCACTCGGCAGCCAGTTTGGTCGGGCCAAAGTGGATGCGATGCGTGACCGCATTCTGGACATCCACCCCGAAGCCGCGGTGCACGCCGTGGATGATTTCGTCACGCCTGACAACTGGACGGATTTGGTGCAGCAAGCGCGAGCGCGCACGGGCAACCGCACACTGGCGGTGGTGGACGCGTGTGACCAGATGTCTGCCAAAGTGGCAATGGCCGCGTGGGCCATGAATACCGGATCGCTGTTTGTCACCGCCGGCGCGGCCGGAGGCAAACGCCGGGGGGATCAGGTGGAAATGGGCGACCTGAGTGTGACCACCCATGACCCTTTGCTGGCCCAGCTGCGCTACCGTTTGCGCAAGCACCATGGGGCAGCTCGGGAAGGGCGGATCGGCGTGCAGACGGTGTTCAGCCGGGAGTCTGTGGCAGGGCCTGATGCATCCTGCATGTTGGGTGGTGAGGGCGATGGCTCGCTGAATTGCCACGGTTACGGTTCGTCTGTGGCGGTGACCGCCACGTTCGGTCTTTGTGCCGCGGGATGGCTCATGGACAGTCTGGCGAGCGGTAAACTTTTTTCAAGAAAAACAGCGGACACTTCAAAAGTCTCCAAAAAAACCATATAATTTGAGGCTCAGCAAGCAACGAAATTGTTTGCAACAGTTTAAAGGTTGGGTCGTTAGCTCAGTTGGTAGAGCAGCGGACTTTTAATCCGTAGGTCGGGCGTTCGAGTCGCCCACGACCCACCAACCGAATCAAGCACTTAGCGCAGAAATGCCTAAGTGCTTTTTTCTTG
>JACCDV010437459.1_pt1 | contig 13877 bp, 13 predicted proteins | sample 7446131 | NCBI WGS metagenome assembly JACCDV01 (sample SAMN15323448, study PRJNA562643) | freshwater metagenome | isolation source: river surface water | place: USA:Blue River Watershed | collected 2017-08-17 | reverse complement strand
GGACGATGCCGAGCGCCGCGCCATCGCCGAAGCCGAAGCCGCCGAGCTGCAAGCCTCCTCCGAGAGCAGCGAAGGCGCCGAGAGCCAGGCGTCCTGATCCGGCGCTGCCGGCCCCCGTGGCCGGCAGCCTGGCACAGTCCCCAGCCCCGCTGCCCGAAAGGGTGGCGGGGTTTTTTCATGGCCGCGCCCGCAGTTGCCCGGCTGGGCGCTGCGGCGCGCCTGCGCTACAGTGCCAGCCAGCCCCTGCCCACCGGACCATGTCCACCGAACTGCTGATCCAGATCCTGCTTGTCGCCGTGCTCCTGTGCTGGGGCGTGGGCGCGCACAACCGCCTGGTGCGCCTGAAGAACGCCGTGGGCAAGGAGTTCGTGCACATCGACACCCAGCTGCGCTTGCGCCAGGACCTGCTGGGCCGGCTGTGCGAGCCGCCAGAGCGCATGGACCCCGAGATCCTGGCCGAGCTGTCCGAGGCCGTGCGCGCGGTGCGCACGGCGCTGGAGCAGGCGCGGCTGCAGCCCTCGGGCGAGGTGCAGGCGAAGGCCCTGCAGCAGGCCGACCAGCGCCTCGATGCACCACTGGCGCGCCTGTGGCAATCGCCGCAGACCCAGGCAGCGGTGCAGGCCGACCCCCTGCTGCGCCAGACCGTGTTCGACCTGGCCCAGCTCGACAGCCGCCTGGAAGTGCTGGCCGAGCCCTACAACCTGGCGGTGGCCAGCTTCAATGAGGCCGTCCAGGAGTTCCCGGCCTGGCTGATCGCGCGCCTGGCCAGCCTCCGGCCCCTGCCCGGCTTGCACCTGGGCCGGCATCCGGCGGCGCGCGAAGCGGCCCGTCCGCTCATGGTCGGTCGGCGCGGCGACGATGTCCCCGATGAAGACGGCTCCATATAGCGCGCCGTAATATCAAAAAAACGCAAACAAGGTTCGATGGGGCTATAGTTCGCGCTCCCCGGCGGGCCCCCTGGGCCGCCCCGACGAGACCACCTAGGAGACACCGCATGATCCGACATCTGGGCCTGGCCCTGACCCTCGGTGCGGGCCTGGCGGGCGCGCAGGCGCAAGTCACGGCCCCGCAGGACGCGCTCAACATCAAGGCCCTGGCCGCCACCTGCGCCAATTGCCACGGCACCGCGGGCCACGCGGTGGCTGGCTCGGCCAACGTGGCGCTGGCCGGCATGGACAAGGACTACATCGTCACGCAGATGAAGGCCTTCAAGAGCGGCGCCCGTCCCGCCACCCTCATGCACCAGCTGGCCAAGGGCTACAGCGACGCGCAGATCGAAACCATCGCCGCCTACTTTGCGGCGCAGAAGAAGTAAGGGGCTCGCCATGCGCCAACACCTCTCCCGCCGCAGCGTGCTGCACAGCGCCGCCGCCCTGGGCCTGCTGGGCCTGGCCGGCTGCGCCACCACCGCCATTCCCCAGCGCGCCAAGGTCGTCGTCATCGGCGGCGGCTACGGCGGCGCCACGGCCGCCAAGTACGTGCGCTGGCTGTCGGACTACAAGATCGATGTGGTCCTGATCGAGCCGCAGGAGGCCTTCATCTCCTGCCCGATTTCCAACCTGGTGGTCTCGGGCGTCAAGCAGATCGCCGACATCCGCACGCCCTACACGGCGCTCAGCCGCCGCCATGGCGTGACCGTGGTGCGCGACCTCGCGCAAAGCGTGGACACCCGCGCCAAGACCGTCACCCTGGCCAACGGCCCGGTGATCGGCTATGACAAGCTGATCGTCTCGCCCGGCGTGGACCTGATGTTCGACACCATCGAAGGCCTGCGCCAGGCGCACCGCGATGGCCAGATCCTGCAGGCCTGGAAGGCCGGCCCCGAGACCGTGGCCCTGCGCCGCCAGCTCGAGGCCATGCCCGACGGCGGCGTGTTCGCCATCACCATCCCCGAGCAGCCCTACCGCTGCCCGCCTGGCCCCTACGAGCGCGCCTCGGTCGTGGCCGGTTACTTCAAGGCCCACAAGCCGCGCAGCAAGGTGCTCATCCTGGACGCCAACCAGGACGTGATCTCCAAGGGCGCGCTGTTCAAGAAGGTCTGGGCCGAGCAGTACAAGGGCATCATCGAATACCGCCCGCAGCACCGCGTCACCGCCGTCGACGCCAAGGCGCGCCTGGTCAAGTTCGACGTGCAGGACGACGTCAAGGCCGACGTGCTCAATGTGCTGCCGCCCATGCGCGCCGGCGCCATTGCGATGCAGACCGGGCTGAACAACCTGGCCAACAACCGCTGGTGCGGCGTGCACTACCTCAATTTCGAATCGACGGTGGCCAAGGACGTGCACGTGCTGGGCGACTCGATCCAGATCGCGCCCGGCATGCCCAAGAGCGGCCACATGGCCAACAGCCATGCCAAGGTGGCGGCCGCCGCCATCGTGGCCGAACTCTCGGGCTGGCCGATCAACCCGCAGCCCATGCTGACCAACACCTGCTACAGCTTCGTCGATCCCAAGACCTCGATCCACGTGGCCAGCGTGCACGAGTACGTGGCGGCCGAGAAGACCTTCAAGACCGTGGCCGGCTCCGGTGGCGTGAGCGCCGCACCGTCGGAACTCGAAGGCGTGTACGCGCTGAGCTGGGCCGCCAACATCTGGGCCGATACACTGGGCTGACCGGCCCGCCCCGGACCGCCGCCCCGTGCGGCGGTCCCCAGTCCCCTCCAGCGGGCGCCGCCTCGTTCGCACGCCCGATGTCTTCTCTCCCCCCTTCACCGCCGCTTTGGCGCCTGCTGCAGGCTGGCGCCAGCGTGCTGGCAGCCGTGCGTGCCGGCCGCTCCACCGCGCAGGCCCTGGACGCGCTTGCGCCCGAGCTTCGCCCCGGCGCGCAGGCCTTGTCCTTTCACGCCCTGCGCGGGCTGGGCCTGGCCCAGGCGCTGCGCGAGCAGCTGGCCCGTCGCGCACCCGCGCCCGAGGTCGATGCCTTGCTGTGCACCGCCCTGGCCCTGGCCGCCGGCCCCCGTGAAGGCGCGGGCGTGGACTATGCCGACCACACCCTGGTCAGCCAGGCGGTGGAGGCGGCCAAGCAGTCGCCTGCCACGCGCCACCAGGCCAGTTTCATCAATGGCTGCCTGCGGCGTTTCCTGCGCGAGCGCGACGCCCTGCAGCAGGCCGCCGAGCGCCAGCCACAGGCGCGCTGGAACCACCCGTCCTGGTGGATCGAGCGCCTGCGCCAGGACCATCCGCAGCACTGGACGCAGATCCTGCAGGCGGCCAATGCCCGCGCGCCCCTGACGCTGCGGGTCCATGCGCGCCGCATCGGCCGCAGCGAATTCCTTGCGCACCTGCACGAGGCCGGCGTGGCCGCCCAGCCCGTGGGCGCGCACGGCGTGCAACTGGCGCGCTCGCTTCCCGTGCCCTCGCTGCCGGGCTACGCCCAGGGCTGGTTCTCGGTGCAGGACGCGGGGGCCCAGCTGGCCGCGCCGCTGCTGCTCGACGGCTTGTCCGGGCAGCCGGGCCTGCGCCTGCTCGATGCCTGCGCGGCCCCCCGTGGCAAGACGGCGCACCTGCTGGAGCTGGCCGACGCCCAGGTGCTGGCCCTCGACGTGGACGCCGCGCGCTGCGAACGCATCGGGCACAACCTGGCGCGCCTGGGCCTGCAGGCGCAGGTGCTGGCGGCCGATGCCGCCGACACCGCCGCCTGGTGGGACGGACAGCCCTTTGACGGCATCTTGCTCGACGCGCCTTGCACCGCCTCGGGCATCGTGCGCCGCCACCCGGATGTGCGCTGGCTGCGCCGACCGGGCGACGTGGCCCAACTGGCCCGCCAGCAGGCGCGCCTGCTCGAGGCCTTGTGGCCGCTGCTCAAGCCCGGCGGCCAGCTGCTGTACTGCACCTGCTCGGTGTTCCGGGCCGAGGGCCAGGCGCAGATCGAAACGTTTCTTGCGCGCCACAAAGACGCACAATCGCGGCCCGCGCCCGGCCATTTGCTGCCGGCTGCTGCGGGCCTGGCCGGACAGTTGCCGGACAATCTGGCCGGTGATCATGACGGTTTCTTCTACGCGCGGCTGGCCAAGCGGGGCGCTTGAGCGCCGGCGGTGCTGGTGCCGCTGGGTGGCGCATTGGCTGCTGGCCGGCCTGCTGCTGGCCGCTGGCCTTGGGCTGGCCCGCGGCGCCGAGCTGGCTGCGCTGCGCGCCGAGCGGGGTGACGATGGCATCTACCTCAGCGCCAACGTCGAATTCGAGCTGCCGCCGCCCGTCGAGGACGCCTTGCTCAAGGGCATTGCCCTGATCTTCGTGGTGGAGGCCGAGATCCTGCGTGAGCGCTGGTACTGGACCGACAAGCAGGTGGCCCAGGCGTCCCGCAGCCTGCGCCTGGCCTACCAGCCCCTGACCCGCCGCTGGCGGGTCAGCCTGGGCAGCGAGCCCGGCGGCGTGGGCCGTGCCGCGCTCGCCCAGACCTATGACGGCCTGCCCGAGGCGCTGTCGGCCATTCAGCGCATCTCGCGCTGGAAGATCGCCGAGCCCGGCGATGTCGACGGCAGCAACCATGTCCTGAACTTCCGCTTCCGCCTGGACCAGGGCGCCTTGCCCAGGCCGTTCCAGATCGGCATTGCCGGCCAGCGCGAGTGGCAGATCGCGTTCGAGCGCAGCCAGCGGCTGCGCCTGGAGCGGCGCCCGACCGAGCCGCCGGCCGGCGAGAAATAAGCCATGCAACCGGCCGCGCCTGCCATGTCGCCGCGCCAGGGCCGGGCCCTGCGCTGGACCGTGGGCGTGGGCCTGGGCGTGGTCGCCGCCCTGAGCCTGGTGCTGCTGTTCATGCTGGCCCAGGCCACCGGCAACCGCGAGCTCTACGAGCGCTACTACACCGTCCTGTTCGTGCTCAACGTGGCCCTGGCCGGCCTGATCCTGGCGGTCATCGTGTGGCTGGTGCTGCGCATGGGCGTGCGCCTGAAGCAGCGCAAGTTCGGCAGCCGGCTGCTGGTCAAGCTGGCGGCCATCTTCGCGCTGGTGGGCCTGGTGCCCGGCCTGTTGATCTATGTGGTGTCCTACCAGTTCGTCAACCGCTCCATCGAGAGCTGGTTCGACGTGCGGGTGGAAAGCGCGCTGGGCGCGGGCCTGCAACTTGGCCGGGTGACGCTCGACCGCATGGCCGCCGACCTGGGTGCGCGCACCCGCCAGGCGGCGCGCCAGGTGGGTGAAAGCGGCGAGGGCAGCACCACGCTGGCGCTGGAGCGGCTGCGCGATCAGCTGGGCGTGCGCGAGGTGGCGCTGTGGAGTGCCAGCGGACAGCTGCTGGCGCGCGCCAGCGACTCGACCCTGCTGCTGGGCGAGACCGAGCGCCCCGGCTCGGCCCAGATGCGGCTGGCGCGCAGCCAGGGCGTGGCCACCCAGATCGAGGGGCTGGACGACATCACCCAGCCGGGCGCTGCCGCCCCCAAGGCCCGCATCCACGCCCTGGCCGTGGTGCAGACCGTCAGCCTCGACCTGTCGGGCGGCCAGCGCTACCTGCAGGTCAGCGAGGAGCTGCCGGCCGACCTGGTGGCCAACGCCATGGCCGTGCAGGAAGCCAACCGCGAATACCAGGAGCGCGCCCTGGCGCGTGGCGGCCTCAAGCGCATGTACATCGGCACGCTCACGCTGGCGCTGTTCCTGGCGGTGTTTGGCGCCGTGCTGCTGGCCGTGGTCATGGGCACGCAGCTGGCCAAGCCCTTGCTGCTCCTGGCCGAAGGCGTGCGGCAGGTGGCCCGCGGCGATCTGCGCCCCAAGGCCGCGCTGCAAACGCGCGACGAGCTCGGTGGCCTGACCCGCTCGTTTGCCGAGATGCCGCAGCAGCTGGCCGATGCCCGCTCGGCCGTGCAGGCCAGCATGAGCCAGGTCGATGCCGCGCGCGCCAGCCTGCAGACCATCCTGGACAACCTGACCGCCGGCGTGATGGTGCTCGACGCCGAAGGCCGCATCCAGCTGGCCAACCCGGGCGCCACGCGCATCCTGCGCGCGCCTCTGGCGGCCTGCGTGGGCCGCACCCTGGCCGAGGTGCCCGGGCTGCAGGCGCTGGGCGAGGGCGTGCAGGCGCAGTTCCAGGCCTTTGTGCAGGAACAGTCCGCCCACGGTCTGGAGCATTGGCAGCAGTCCTTCGAGCTGCCGCTGCCCGGTGGCGGCATGGACAGCCGCATCACGCTGATCGCCCGCGGCGCGGCCATGCCCGGCACGCAGGAGAGGCTGCTGGTGCTCGACGACGTCTCCGACGTGGTCTCGGCCCAGCGCACCGCCGCCTGGGGCGAGGTGGCCCGGCGCCTGGCGCACGAGATCAAGAACCCGCTCACGCCCATCCAGCTGTCGGCCGAGCGCCTGGAGCGCAAGCTGGCCGACAAGCTCGAGACCCCCGAGCAGCAGGTGCTGGCCAAGTCCGTCAAGACCATCGTCGACCAGGTCGATGCCATGAAGCGCCTGGTCAATGAATTCCGCGACTACGCCCGCCTGCCCACCGCCGACCTCAAGCCGGTGGACCTCAATGCCATCGTGGCCGACGTGATGCAGCTGTATCCCGCCGACCAGACCGGGGTGCCGGTGCGCATGGAGCTCGCCCCGGCGCTGCCGCCCATTCTGGGCGATGCGCAGCAGCTGCGCCAGGTGATCCACAACCTGCTGCAAAACGCGCAGGACGCCCACGAAGGCCGCGCCAGCGATCCGCAGGCGCCACCGCCGCAGGTGCTCATTCGCACCGAACACGCCAGCGCCAGCCACCGCGTGCGGCTGGTGGTGCGCGACCACGGCACCGGCTTTCCCGAGGCCATTCTCCAGCGGGCCTTCGAGCCCTATGTCACCACCAAGGCCAAGGGCACGGGCCTGGGCCTGGCGGTGGTGCGCAAGATCGTCGACGAGCACCACGCGCGCATCGACATCAGCAACCGGGTCAGCGAGGGCGTCCTGCAGGGGGCGCAAGTCTCGCTATCATTTCCGGTGACACAAGATGCCGGGGCCCCGGCCGCCACCCACGCGGCGAGCCCCCCGGCCAATCAGGCATAACAGCGAGATCGGGTTCATGGCAAACATACTGGTGGTCGATGACGAACTGGGCATCCGTGACCTGCTCTCCGAGATCCTCAACGACGAAGGCCATCAGGTCGAGCTGGCCGAAAACGCCGCCCAGGCCCGCGCCGCACGCCAGCGCGCCCGTCCCGACCTCGTGCTGCTCGACATCTGGATGCCCGACACCGACGGCGTGACCCTGCTCAAGGAGTGGTCCACCACGGGCTTGCTGACCATGCCGGTGGTCATGATGAGCGGCCACGCCACCATCGACACCGCCGTCGAGGCGACCAAGATCGGTGCCATGTCCTTCCTGGAAAAACCGATCACCCTGCAAAAACTGCTGCAGGCGGTGGACCAGGGGCTCACCCGGCACGCGCCGCGCAAGCCCGCTGCAGCCGGTCTGGCCGGGGCCGGTCTGGCCGAGTCGGCGTTGGCCGCTGCCGCCGTGACCCCGGAGCCCCAGGGCCCGCTGCCGGTGCAAAGCTTCACGCTCGAAAAGCCGCTGCGCGACGCGCGCGACGAATTCGAGAAGGCCTATTTCGAATTTCACCTGGCCAAGGAAGGCGGCTCCATGACCCGCGTGGCCGAAAAGACCGGCCTGGAGCGCACCCACCTCTACCGCAAGCTCAAGCAACTGGGCGTGGACCTCTCGCGGGGGCGGCGCACGGGTTGAGGCGCCCGCGCCGCCCCTTTCTCATCTGCTATACTTTTGCCTCTTGGCCCGGTAGCTCAGTTGGTAGAGCAGAGGATTGAAAATCCTTGTGTCGGTGGTTCGATTCCGCCCCAGGCCACCAAATGCGGGAATAGCTCAGTTGGTAGAGCGCAACCTTGCCAAGGTTGAGGTCGACGGTTCGAGACCGTTTTCCCGCTCCAGATTTCAAGACGCCCGGTGATCCCGGGCGTTTTGCTTGGGGGGCCTCAGAAGTAGGTCCCCGCCAGCGTCAGCACCTGCCCGCCCGTGCCCAGCTTGAAGCGCGAGATGCCCGGCAGCTCATGGGTGTTGACCCCGCCCAGGTCCAGGGCCTGGAGCCCTTGCGCATGAAAGTGCTCGATCGCGCGCCACAGCAGCAGGTTGTGCGTGTTGAGCGGGCGCGCCTGCTCGTCGGCCCAGCCCATGTGATAGGTCGCGCGCCGGCCATGGACGAGGAACAGCATGGCCGCCACCGTCTCCTTGCCCAGCCGTGCCGTGGCCACCGCGTAGGCCTGCGAGGGCTTGTCGTGCGCCTCGATGTAGGCGGGCACCAGCTCGGTGGGCAGCCCATGAAAGCCGCGGCGGCTGCGCTGTTCGCCCTCGCGCTGCAGCAATTGCGCACAGGCCGGACGGTCGGCTTGCACCTGCACGCGCAGGCGGGCATCGGCTTCGGCCTTGGCCAGCCGGTTGCGCCATTTGCCCTCCAGGGCCGCGCGCAGGGCGGCCGGGCCTTGGGTGAGGTCCAGCATCACGGTCGAGTAGCCGGTCATCACGCGCGACAGGCCCTGGGTTTCACCGGGGGACAAGGCCTCGACGCTGGCCTCGGGCGAGATCAGCGTGACGCGCAACGCCCGCGTCGGCATGCTGCGCTGCAGGGCGCGGTAGGCCCGTGACCGTTGCTCGGCGGCCAGGCCGGGCCGCCACACCGGCCCGCGGGTGCAGGAGGCCAGGCTGATGTAGCCGGCCACGCGCCGGCAGATGAATTGCGCCAGGCCCAGCACCTGGCCGCTTTCTGCGATGCAGGCCCGGTGAACCTGCACGCCCAGGCTGAGCATGGCCTGCCCATAGGCCCACCCCTGCTGCAGCGAGGCGCCGTGCGCATCGCACCAGGCGTCCCAGGCCGGCCGAGCTTGCTGGTTCCATGTCACTTCCATGGGCCGGGATCATACGAAGCGCGGCCGCATCGGTCGCCCTTGCCCGACAATGCGCCCAGCTTGCCACCCACTGAACCATGCGCTCCCGTCCTTCGACCCAGGTGCTCGGCCACGACATCCCCAAACCCCGCCTGACCCTGGCCGGCGCGGCCTGGTGCATGCTCTACCTGGGCGTTCCGGTGTTCCTGTTGGGCGCGGTCATCGACGCGCTGGTTCAATGGGCCCTGGGCTGGTGCCTGGGGCTGTGGTGCATGCTGTAGAGCAGCTGCCGACGGTAAGTAAAACTACCATCCTCTCCATAACCCTCATGACCGGCGCCCGCGGGTGCGCTTAGGATGGCCCTTTGGACCGCACCGGCCGTCGGGCGCGGACAACCAGGAGAGACGGCCTTGCCGGCAGAGATCATTCTCGAGACTCGGGGCTTGACCAAGGAGTTCAAGGGCTTCGTGGCGGTCAACCAGGTGGACCTTCAGGTCCAGCGTGGGCACATCCACGCGCTGATCGGCCCCAATGGCGCCGGCAAGACCACCTTCTTCAACCTCCTGACCAAGTTCCTGCCGCCCAGCGCGGGCCGCATTGCGTTCAACGGCGTGGACATCACGCATGAAAAACCCGCGCAGACCGCGCGCCGTGGCATCGTGCGCTCCTTCCAGATCTCGGCCGTGTTCCCGCACATGACGGTGCTGGAGAACGTGCGCGCGGCCTTGCAGCGCCAGCTGGGCACCTCGTTTCACTTCTGGCGGTCCGAAAAGACGCTGTGGCCGCTGCACGAGCGCGCCCGCGAGTTGCTGGCGGCCGTGGACCTGCAGGACTTTGCCGACGAGCTGACCGTGAACCTGCCCTACGGGCGCAAGCGCGCCCTGGAGCTGGCCACCACGCTGGCCCTGGAGCCCGAGCTGATGCTGCTCGACGAGCCCACGCAGGGCATGGGCCACGAGGACGTGGACCGGGTCACGCAGCTCATCAAGAAGGTCTCCGCAGGCCGCACCATCCTGATGGTGGAGCACAACATGAACGTGGTCTCGCGCATTGCCGACCGCATCACGGTGCTGCAGCGCGGCGCCGTGATCGCCGACGGCCCCTACGCCGAGGTCTCGCGCAATCCGCAGGTGATCGAGGCCTACATGGGCTCGGCCGACACCGAGCTGGTGGGGGCGCACTGATGGCCAAGGAATTCCTGCACATCGAGAACCTCAACGCCTGGTACGGCGAGTCGCACATCCTGCACGGCGTCAACCTGCATGTGAACGAGGGCGAGGTGGTCTGCCTGCTGGGCCGCAATGGCGCGGGGCGCACCACCACGCTGCGGGCCATCGTGGGGCTGACCGGCGCGCGCACCGGCTCCATCCGCGTGCGGGGCGAAGAGGCCATCCGCATGGCGCCGCACAAGGTCGCGCGCCTGGGCGTGGGCTACTGCCCGGAAGAGCGCGGCATCTTTGCCAGCCTCTCGGCCGAGGAAAACCTGATGCTGCCGCCGGCGGTGGCCAGCGGCGGCATGGGGCTGGACGAGATCTACACCATGTTCCCCAACCTGCAGGAACGGGCGGCCAGCCCTGGCACCCGCCTGTCCGGCGGCGAGCAGCAGATGCTGGCCGTGGCCCGCATCCTGCGCACGGGCGCGCGCCTGCTGCTGCTCGACGAGATTTCCGAAGGCCTGGCGCCGGTGATCGTGCAAAAGCTGGCCGAGACCATCCGCACGCTCAAGGCCAAGGGCTACACCGTGGTGCTGGTCGAGCAGAACTTCCGCTTCGCCGCGCCGCTGGCCGATCGCTTCTACGTCATGGAGCACGGCCGCATCGTCCAGCAATTTGCCCAGAGTGAATTGGCTGCCAACACCAAGATGCTGCAGGAATACCTGGGCGTCTGAATTCCGCCAACCATCCCACTGACCAGAGGAGACTCCAATGAAACTCAAGACCCTCGCCGCAGCCATCACCCTCGCGGTGGGCAGCCTTGCCACCGTCGCCACCCAGGCCCAGGCCCCCGGCCCCGTCAAGATCGGCTTCATCACCGACATGTCCAGCCTGTACGCCGACATCGACGGCCCGGCCGGCGCCGAGATGATCCGCATGGCCGTGCAGGACTTTGGCGGCAAGGTGCTCAACCGGCCGATTGAGGTGCTGTCGGCCGACCACCAGAACAAGGCCGACGTGGCCAGCTCCAAGGCCCGCGAATGGATCGACAAGGACGGCCTGTCTGTGCTGATCGGCGGCACCAATTCGGCCACCGCGATTGCCATGTCCAAGGTCGCATCCGAGAAGAAGCGCCCCTTCCTGGTGATCGGCGCCGGCTCCTCGCGCCTGACCAATGAGGACTGCACGCCCTACACCGTGCACTACGCCTACGACACCGTGGCCCTGGCCAAGGTGGCGGGCTCGGCCCTGGTCAAGGCGGGCAACAAGAGCTGGTACTTCCTGACCGCCGACTACGCCTTCGGCCATTCGCTGGAGAACGACGCCGCCGCCGTGGTGCGCGCCAACGGCGGCACGGTGGCCGGCTCGGTGCGCCACCCGCTCAATGCCTCGGATTTCTCGTCCTTCCTGCTGCAGGCCCAGGGCTCCAAGGCCCAGATCCTGGCGCTGGCCAACGCCGGCGGCGACACGATCAACGCCATGAAGGCCGCGCGCGAGTTCGGCATCAACCGCAACATGAAGGTGGCGGGCCTGCTGGTCTTCATCAACGACGTGCACAGCCTGGGCCTGAACACCACCGAGGGCCTGCAGCTGGCCGACAGCTGGTACTGGAACCAGGACGACGCCAGCCGTGCCTTTGCCAAGCGCTTCTTCGAGAAGTTCAAGCGCATGCCTTCGAGCCTGCAGGCGGCCAACTACTCGGCGGCCACCACCTACCTCAAGGCCGTGCAGGCCGCCGGCACCACCGATGCCGACCGCGTGATGGCCGAGATGAAGAAGATGAAGATCTCGGACTTCTACCACCAGAACGCCAGCATCCGTGCCGATGGCCGCACCATCCACGACATGTACCTGTTCCAGGTCAAGGGCCAGAAAGAGTCCACCACGCCCTGGGACTACTACAAGCTCGTGGCCAAGGTGCCCGGCGATCAGGCCTTCACCACGCTGGCCGAGTCGCGCTGCGCGCTGGTCAAGCGCTGAGCTGCGCCTGACCTGAGGCGGGGCCGGGCACTTGCCGCGGCCCCGCTGGACCTTCAACCCGCACAAGAAAGAGATCCATGGAGATCTTCGGCATCCCGCATCAGGCCTTTCTCGGCCAATTGATGCTGGGCCTGGTCAATGGCGCGTTCTACGCCATGCTCAGCCTGGGCCTGGCGGTGATCTTTGGCCTGCTGGACATCGTCAACTTTGCCCACGGCGCCTTGTACATGCTGGGCGCGTTTGCGGCCTGGATCATGCTCGACAAGTTTGGCGTGGGCTACTGGTGGGCGCTGCTGCTGGCGCCGCTGCTGGTGGGCGCGCTCGGCGTGGGCATCGAGCGGGTGTTCCTCAAGCGGCTCTACGGCCTCGATCCCTTGTACGGCTTGCTGCTGACCTTTGGCCTGTCGCTCATCCTCGAGGGCGTGTTCCGCGAGCTCTACGGCGTGTCGGGCCAGTCCTACCAGGTGCCCGAACAATTGCAGGGCGCGACCAACCTGGGCTTCATGATCCTGCCCAACTACCGCGCCTGGGTGGTGCTGGCCTCCCTGGTGGTGTGCATCGGCACCTGGTACCTGATCGAGCGCACCCGGCTGGGCGCCTACCTGCGCGCCGCCACCGAAAACGCCAAGCTGGTGCAGGCCTTCGGCGTGAACGTGCCGGTGATGGTCATGCTCACCTATGGCGCAGGCGCGGCGCTTGCGGCCATGGCCGGCGTGCTGGCCGCGCCCATCATCCAGGTCACGCCGCTGATGGGCTCGAACCTCATCATCGTGGTGTTCGCGGTGGTGGTGATCGGCGGCATGGGCTCCATCATGGGCTCCATCGTCACCGGGCTGCTGCTCGGTCTGGTCGAGGGCCTGACCCGCGTGTTCTACCCCGAGGCCTCCAACGTGGTGGTCTTCGTCATCATGATCATCGTGCTGCTGCTGCGGCCGGCCGGTCTCTTCGGCAAGGAGGCCTGAGCCATGGCCCTGACGAATCGTCTTGCCCGCGTGGTGCAGGTCCTGCTGCTGGCCCTGCTGGTGCTGGCCCCGCTGCTGGGCCTGTACCCGGTGTTCGTGATGAAGCTCCTGTGCTTCGCGCTCTTTGCCTGCGCCTTCAACCTGCTGCTGGGCTTTACCGGCCTGCTGTCCTTCGGCCATGCGGCCTTCTTCGGCTTTTCGGCCTACATCACCGGCTGGGTGGTCAAGGCGCTGGGCTGGTCGCCCGAGCTGGGGCTGCTGGCCGGCGTGGCCACCGGCGCGGCGCTGGGCCTGGTCTTTGGCGTGGTGGCCATCCGCCGCCAGGGCATCTACTTCGCGATGATCACCCTGGCGCTGGCGCAGATGGTGTTCTTCATCTGCCTGCAGGCGCCCTTCACCGGCGGCGAGGACGGCCTGCAGGCCGTGCCGCGCGGCCACTTGCTGGGCCTGCTGCCCTTGTCGTCGGACACCGCCATGTACTACCTGGTGGCGGCCGTGTTCCTGGCCTGCTACCTGGGCATCTCGCGCATCGTGCATTCGCCGTTCGGCCAGGTGCTCAAGATGATCCGCGAGAACGAGGCCCGCGCGGTCTCGCTGGGCTATGAAGTCGACCGCTACAAGCTGCTGGCCTTCGTGCTGTCGGCGGCGCTGGCCGGCCTGGCCGGCTCGCTCAAGACCCTGGTCATGGGCTTTGCCACGCTGTCGGACGTGCACTGGTCCATGTCGGGCGAGGTCATCCTCATGAGCCTGCTGGGCGGCGTGGGCACGCTGTTCGGGCCGGTGCTTGGCGCAGGCATCGTGATCGCGCTGCAGAACCTGCTGGCCGACAAGGTGGGCTCCTGGGTCACCGTGATCATCGGCGCGATCTTCGTGATGAAGGTGATGTGCTACGCGCTGTTCGCCTGCGCCTTCAACCTGCTGCTCGGCTTCACCGGCCTCTTGAGCTTCGGCCACGCGGCCTTCCTCGGCGCGGCGGCCTACGGCGC
>JACCDV010128025.1_pt1 | contig 13882 bp, 11 predicted proteins | sample 7446131 | NCBI WGS metagenome assembly JACCDV01 (sample SAMN15323448, study PRJNA562643) | freshwater metagenome | isolation source: river surface water | place: USA:Blue River Watershed | collected 2017-08-17 | reverse complement strand
TCGCCTGGCGCACCCGAACGTCCTGGAATTTGGCGCGGCGTGTGTTGAACAGGAAGCCCTGAAAGTCGCCCGCGTTGCGGTGCGGCAGCTCGGCCTTGACGATCTCGCCGCGTTCAAACTGCCGCCCGGTGTAGGCCCGAGCCCATTCGCGGGCGATGAAGGCCTGGATGTAGTCGAATTCGCCCGCCTTGAAGGCTTCGAGCTGGGCCGTGCTGTCCTTGTAGATCTTGTAGGTGATGCGGTCAAAGTTGTAGAGACCGCGGCGCACATTCAGGTCACGCGCCCAGTAGTTCGGGTCGCGCACATAGGTGATGTCCTTGCCAAACTGCACAGGGCCAATCTTGTAAGGGCCGGAGCCGATCGGGATGTCGGTGACCAGCTGGTCCAGCGGCTTGTGACCATGGGCGGTCTGACCCCAGGCACGGCTGAACACAGGCAGGCTTCCAACAATGAGCGGCAGCTCGCTGCTGGGGCGCACAAAATCAAAGCGGATACGTCGTTCGGCCTCGACCACAGCGGCCTTGACTTCGCTGAAATAAGTGCGGTACTGCGGCGCTGCTTCCTTGCTGGTCAGGCGCTCGAAGCTGAATTTCACATCGGCTGCGAGCACCGGCTCGCCGCTGTGAAAGCGGGCTTGCGGATGCAGTTCAAACGTCACCGACTTCTTGTCGGGCGCCATCTGGATGTCGCGCGCCAGCAAACCATAGGCCGTGGTCGGTTCATCCATCGTGCCGGTCAGCAGCGTGTCGAACAACAGCCCCGACAAGGCAGGCGGTGCGCTGCCCTTGAGGATGAAGGGGTTGTACTTGTCGAAGTTCGATTGCCGGGTGGGCGGCACCAGGACGATCTCGCCGCCTTTGGGGGCAGACGGATTCACGTAATCGAAGTGTGCGAAGCCCGCCGGGTACTTGACGTCGCCGAATTGTCCATAGGCGTGGGCGGCCCACAGCGGTCGGATCGCCAGCAACAACACCCCGATGGCCCACAAGCGGGCGAAACAGCCCCACGGATTTCGCATGCGACAATTCTGCCCAGAATTTTTCGGAGATTCCCTCATGACCACAAAAACAGGTTTCCTCGCGGGCAAAAAGCTGCTGATCACCGGCGTGCTGTCCAACCGATCCATTGCTTACGGCATCGCCAAGGCCTGCCACGCCCAGGGCGCCGAGCTGGCGTTCAGCTATGTCGGCGAGCGCTTCAAGGACCGCATCACCGAATTCGCCGCCGATTTCGACTCCAAGCTGGTGTTTGACTGCGATGTGGGCAGCGACGAGCAGATCGAGCGCCTGTTCCAGGACCTGTCGGCCACCTGGCCCAAGTTTGACGGTTTCGTGCACGCCATCGGCTACGCCCCACGCGAGGCGATTGCCGGGGACTTTCTGGACGGCCTCTCGCGCGAGGCGTTCAAGACCGCCCACGACATCAGCGCCTACAGCTTCCCCGCCATGGCCAAGGCTTCCCTGCCCTACCTCAACGACAAGGCCGCCGTGCTGACCCTGTCGTACCTGGGCGCCATCCGCACCGTGCCGAACTACAACACCATGGGCCTGGCCAAAGCCAGCCTGGAAGCCTCGGTGCGCTACCTGGCCGAGTCGCTGGGTTCGCAGGGCCGCGGTCTGCGCGCCAACGGCATCTCTGCCGGCCCGATCAAGACGCTGGCGGCCAGCGGCATCAAGGGCTTCGGAAAGATCCTGTCGGTGGTCGCCGAGAATTCCCCCATCCGCCGCAACGTGACCATCGACGATGTGGGCAATGTGGCTGCTTTCCTGCTGTCCGATCTGGCGGCGGGTGTGACGGCTGAAATCACCTATGTGGATGGTGGATTCAGCCAGGTGGTGGGTGGGATTGCGGAGCCTGTCGAGGCGTCCTGATTCAGTTGCGCTGGCTTTTGCCACATCAACTGCCGCCAGACCGGTGGCGGGTATGGCTCTGTGGTTCATCCAAAACAAAAGCGGCCTTGAGCCGCTTTTGTTTTTCGCATCACCCACCTGCGTAGCGAAGGGGGTTGCCGGCGCTGTTTGGGGCGATGTCGGGCGCTTGCGCTTCTGAGCCAGCAGTGCCGGCAACCGGCTGCGCAGAACTTCAGGCCTTCACGCAATCCGCGTAGTACCGCTTCTTCCCATCTTCGCCCAGCACCTCCACCAAGCCGTGGATGTCCGTCTCGAAGCCCGGGCACTCGAGGTTGAACTGGCGGGCAAACTTCAGGTAATCGACGATCTTGCGGTTGAACACCTCGCCAGGGATCAAGAGCGGAATGCCCGGCGGGTAAGGCGTCACCAGACCCACCGTGATGCGACCTTCCAGGTCGTCGATCTCCACCCGCTCCGTCTTGCGCCGGGCGATGTGGGCATAAGCATCGGCCGGGGTCATGGCCGGCGTCAGGTCCGACAGGTACATCTCGGTGGTCAGGCGCGCGATGTCGTAGCGGGCGTACATCTCGTGCACATGCTGGCACAGGTCGCGCAGGCCCATGCGCTCGTAGCGCGGGTGCTTGGCGCAGAACTCCGGCATGATGCGCCACATCGGCTGGTTCTTGGCGTAATCGTCCTTGAACTGCTGTAATGCCGTGAGCAGCGTGTTCCAGCGGCCCTTGGTGATGCCGATGGTGAACATGATGAAGAAGCTGTAGAGGCCTGTCTTCTCCACCACCACGCCGTGCTCGGTCAGGAACTTGCTCACGATCGAGGCCGGTATGCCGGTCTTGTCGAACTTGCCATCCAGGTCGAGACCCGGCGTGACGATGGTCGACTTGATCGGGTCGAGCATGTTGAAGCCGTCGGCCAGCTGCTGACCGAAACCGTGCCACTTGCTGGCCTTCTTGCGCGGGTCGTTGCGCAGGATCCAGTCGTCTGCCTTGCCCACGCCCTCGTCGGCAAACTTCTCGGGGCCCCAGACCTTGAACCACCAGTCCTTGCCGTATTCCTCATCCACCTTGCGCATCGCACGGCGGAAGTCCAGGGCTTCGGCAATGCTCTCTTCGACCAGTGCGGTGCCGCCAGGCGGCTCCATCATGGCGGCGGCCACATCGCAGCTCGCGATGATGCTGTACTGCGGGCTGGTGGAGGTGTGCATCAGGTACGCCTCGTTGAACAGCGGGCGGTCCAGCTTGGTGTTTTGCGCATCCTGCACCAGCACATGGCTGGCCTGGCTGATGCCGGCCAGCAGCTTGTGAATGGACTGCGTGGCGTACACCATGGACTCTTTGGGGCGAGCGCGCTTTTTGCCCATGGCGTGGTAAGGACCATAGAACGGGTGGAACGCCGCATGCGGCAACCAGGCTTCGTCGAAGTGCAGGTTCTCCACATAACCGTCGAGCATGCCCTTGATGGTCTCGGTGTTGTAGAGCACGCCGTCATAGGTCGACTGCGTGAGTGTCAGGATGCGTGGCTTGACCTTCTTCGGGTCCACACCCTTGAGCAGCGGGTTCTTCTTGATCTTGGCCTGGATGGCGGCCGGCTCGAACTCGCTCTTGGGGATTGGGCCGATGATGCCGAAGTGGTTGCGCGTGGGCTTGAGAAAGACGGGAATAGCCCCGGTCATGATGATCGAGTGCAGGATGGACTTGTGGCAGTTGCGGTCCACCACCACCACATCGCCCGGGGCCACGGCGTGGTGCCAAACCATTTTGTTGGAGGTGCTTGTGCCGTTGGTCACAAAGAAACAGTGGTCGGCATTGAAGATGCGCGCGGCGTTGCGCTCGCTCTCGCCAATGGCGCCGTTATGGTCAAGCAGCTGACCCAACTCCTCCACCGCGTTGCAAACGTCAGCGCGCAGCATGTTCTCACCGTAGAACTGGTGGTACATCTGGCCCACTGGACTCTTCAAGAAAGCCACACCTCCGGAATGCCCCGGGCAGTGCCACGAATAGGAACCGTCTTCGGCGTAATCGAGCAGCGCCTTGAAGAAAGGCGGTTGCAGGCCCTCCAGGTAACTCTTGGCTTCGCGGATGATGTGACGCGCCATGAACTCGGGCGTGTCCTCGTACATGTGGATGAAGCCGTGGAGCTCGCGCAGGATGTCGTTGGGCAAGTGCTGGCTGGTCTTGGTCTCGCCGTAGATGTAGAGCGGCACATCGGCATTCTTGCGGCGCACCTCCTCAATGAAGGCACGCAAGTTGACCACGGCGGGGTCCAGGTCCGGGCCAGGCGTGAACTCCTCGTCGTCGATCGACAATATGAAGGCGCTGGCGCGGCTTTGCTGTTGGGCAAACTGCGACAGGTCGCCGTAGCTGGTCACGCCCAGCACTTCAAAGCCTTCCGTTTCAATCGCCTGGGCCAGTGCACGAATGCCCAGACCCGAGGTGTTTTCGGAGCGGTAGTCTTCGTCAATGATGACGATGGGGAAACGGAATTTCATGCTGGCAGGCCCGGGTGGCCCCAAAGAGGACAAACAGCCGCGAAGTTTAAGGAAAAATCCGCTGCCGGCACCAAAGCAGTGAAAGTTTTCTTCAGGTATTGCCAAGCCAGCCGGGCACGATGCGAAAAAAATGCCCTCCGGCACTGCTACAATAGAAAGCTCTGGAGCGGTGGATGAGTGGTTTAAGTCGCACGCCTGGAAAGCGTGTGTGGGTTAATAGCCCACCGCGGGTTCGAATCCCGCCTGCTCCGCCAGAACCCCTGCAAACAAGCGCCTTCGGGCGCTTTTTTGTTGTCTGCGATCGTTTCCTGTGTTGCTGGCGACGGACTTATTCAGTCAGCAACGCGATCAGCGGCATGCTGGCGCCAGTAGTCCTCGGCGCTGCGCTGCACGATCTGCTGGGCCATGCGTTCCATCTCTGGCCGAAGCGCCACCAGCCACTGGGCCACCAGCTTTGCCAGCAGGTCCTTCTCCATGGCACGCGCATCGAGCGCAACCGCCAGCCTTTCAGGCACGCTGGGCATGCGCTGGGACTCTGGAAGCTCGGGAATGTTGTCGGGTGTCTGACCGGCCATGTTCATGTGATGCTTGCTTGTGAAAGGTCGTGGCGCACCAGCTCGTGCCCCAGGCGGCTGTATTGCCGCCAGCGCTCGCGTCCCTGGGCACGGTGCAGATCGTCCACGCTGACCACGTCGATGATGCGTTCGAAATCTTCAAAGCCTTGCGGGATCAGTTCGCCCAGATTGATCAGGATTCGCCGATCCCAGTCGGCCTGCGGCTGCTCGGACAGCAACACGGCCGAAGCCGAACGCATGACCTGTGGGGCATCTGCAGCGCAATGGGACAAAAAATCCAGCGGCGAAAAAGTCCACAGCGCCTGGTCGAGCTGGGCCAATGTGGTGGCGTGCCCGACCACCTGTGCACGCAAGCCCCGCGCCTGCACCTTGCGCAGCAAGCGGCAGGTGTAATGCACCAGCGCGGGTGCATTGAAATGGAACTCGATGCGGGCCATGCCCTGATCAGGCCTTGCGCGAAGCGCTGCGACCCGAGGTCTTGGGCGCCTGGCGCGACAGCAGGTATTCGAGCAGCAGACCAACCGGTCGCCCGGTCGCGCCCTTGGCGGCGCCACTGCGCCAGGCGGTGCCGGCGATGTCCAGATGCGCCCAGGCCAGCTTGCCGGCAAAACGCTGCAGGAATTTGGCCGCGGTGACGGAGCCCGCAGCGCGCCCTCCGACGTTGGCCACGTCGGCGAAGCGGCTCTTGAGTCCCTCGGCGTATTCGTCGTCAAGTGGCATGCGCCAGCACAGGTCTTCAGACACTTCACCGGCGCGTGTCAGGGCTTCGGCCAGAGCGTCGTCCGGTGTGAACAGGCCGCTGCGCACCGCGCCCAGGGCGATCACGCAGGCACCGGTCAGGGTGGCGATGTCGATCACGGCAGCGGGTTTGAAGCGTTCGGCATAGGTCAACGCATCGCAGAGCACCAGACGGCCTTCGGCATCGGTGTTGAGGATTTCGATGGTCTGCCCGCTCATGCTGGTGACCACATCGCCGGGCTTGACCGCCTGGCCATCGGGCATGTTTTCGGTGGCAGGAATCAGGCCGACCACATGCAGCGCAGGCTGCAGCTGCGCCAGGGCCTCGAAGACGCCCAGCACACTGGCCGCGCCACTCATGTCGAACTTCATCTCGTCCATCTCGGCTGCCGGCTTCATGGAGATGCCTCCGGTGTCAAAGGTGATGCCCTTGCCCACCAGCACCACGGGTGCGCCCTTGGCCTTGGCAGACCTGTACTCCAGAACAATGAAGCGCAGCGGCTCGACGGCCCCGCGGGCCACCGCTAAAAAAGCCCCCATGCCCAGGCGCTCGACATCTTTGGGCCCCAGCACCTTGCAGCTGACACCTGGGGACTTGGCCAGGGCGCGAGCGGCCTGCGCCAGGTGGCTGGGCGTGGCATGGTTGGCGGGGCGGTTGGCCCATTCCTTGGCCAATTCGATGCCTTGCACGAGGGCCTGGGCCTGCTGAAGGGCTGCGCTGTGTCCAGCCGACACGCTGGCCATGCCGATCTGCACCTTGGCCAGCTTGCGCGGCTGCGGCTTGCTCAGGGTGTGGGCGTACACATAACTGGCATCGGCCAGCTCGGTGGCCATCGTGCGCAGTGCCGATGCCGGCAGACCCTCGCCTGCGCAATGGACCGCAAGGCTCTTGATCTGTGACGACTGCAGCGCACTCCAGGCCGCGCGCAGGGCCTTTCGGATCTCGCGGGACTGTCCCTTGCCGCAAGCCACGACCACCAGATGGCGGGGCTTGACCCCGGGCATGCCGTAAGATTGCAGCACCGAACCGGCGCTGGTCTTGAAATCTTCCTGGCGACGGGCCTTCGTGATCCAGTCGGCCAATGCGCCGTCTTCACGGGCGGCATCGGGCCAGAGCACCACCAAGGCATCGTGTGCGCCTTGGGCGGCCTGGGTCAGAGTGGTTTGACGGATTTCAAATTTCATCGTCGGCATCGTCCTTATCTCGCTCAATGTTATTCGATTCTTCACTGCGCAAGGACCTGGCGAGGAACTTCGTGGCCACGGCCGTGGTGATCCTGACGATTGTCATGACCATCATGCTGATCCGCACCCTCGGTCAGGCCAGTCGGGGCTCGGTCAACCCCTCCGAGGTGCTCCTGATCATGGGCTTCAGCATGGTCAGCCAGCTGACCACAGTGCTGGCGCTGAGCCTCTTCATCTCGGTGATTGCCACCCTGTCACGGGTCTACAGTGACAGCGAAATGGTTATCTGGCTCAGCAGCGGTCGCAGTCTGGCCTCTTTCGTGCCCGTTCTGCTGCGCTTTGCCTGGCCCATCCTTCTGGCCATCAGCCTGCTGGCTTTGCTGGCCTGGCCCTGGAGCAACCAGCAGATTCAGGAGCTGCAGGAGCGTTACGACAAGCGCAATGATGTCGAGCGTGTGGCACCGGGGCGGTTTCAGGAGTCGGCTGGCGGTCGCCGCGTTTTCTTCATTGACAAGGATTCGCCCGACCAGACCACCGGCACCAATGTGTTCATCTCGGCCACCGACAACGATCTGGAAGTCACCACGACCGCCCGGCGCGGGCGCATCGAATGGCGCGGCAATGACCGTTTTCTTGCGCTGGAGCAGGGTGAGCAGTGGCTGCACCAGCCCTCCACCGGCGAAACCCGCTGGACGCGTTTCGAGCACTACGACCTGCTGATCGACGACTCGGTCTCGCGCAACAACAGCCTGCAGGCGAGCCGCCAGCTGCCCACGCTGGCCTTGCTGGAGAACCCCACGCCGATCAATTCAGGAGAGCTTTCCTGGCGCCTGGGGCTGGGATTGTGCGCGCTCAATTTCACGCTGCTGGCGCTGCCGCTGTCGGCCGTCAATCCCCGTCGGGGCCGCAGCTACCAGTTTGCGCTGGCCATGCTGGTGTTCGTTGTTTACTACAACCTGGTCAACATTGGTCAGAACTGGATTTCGCACGGCCGCTATGGCCTGCTGCAATGGATGCTGATGCTGCACGGCACGGCCACCGTACTCACCCTGATGTGGTTGTGGGCACGCCACCGGCAGTGGTCGTGGCGTGACCTGCTGCCGACCCCCAAGGACAGGAGCGCCCCATGAAAACCGTGCGTCGACTGCTCTACCGCGAGATCTTTTTGGCTGTTGGCTTTGTTGCCTTGGGCTTTCTCGGGCTGTTTGTCTTTTTCGACATGGTCGAGGAGCTGCAAAACCTCACCAAACTGGCGGCACAGGGTTACCGCATCCAGCACGCAGTGCTGATGGTCGCTTCCAAAGTTCCGGGGCACCTGTATGACCTGCTGCCGATCTCGGTACTGATCGGCACCATCTTCGTGATGGCGCGTCTGGCCCAGAGTTCCGAATTCACCATCCTGCGCTCAGGTGGCCTGGGGCCGGGTCGGGCCCTGGGGCTGTTGCTCAAGATGGGCTGGGTGTTTGTGCTTGTGACCCTGCTGCTGGGCGATTACGTCTCGCCCTGGGCTGAGCAGCAGGGCCTGCTGCTCAAGGCCCGCTTTCGGGGCGACCTGACCTCGGGCCAGACCGGCGCCTGGCTCAAGGAGCGGCAAGGTGAGCAGCAATTCGCCATCAACGTGCGGGCCATGAACAAGGACGCCCGCATGATCCATGTCCACATCCAGCGCTTTGGCACCGATGGCTCGCTGCAAGGCAGCCTGCGCGCCCGGGAGGCGGATTTTGGCGATCAAGCCTGGCAGCTGCACGATGTGCAGGTCATGGACATCCAGCTTCAGGGCGAGTCGGCCACCATGCGCAAGCAGCACTTGGCCGAGATGGACTGGCCCACCCAGATCTCTCGCGACATGGTGGGCGCGGCACTCATAAGCGCTGACCGCATGAAGATCTGGGACCTGGTGCTCTACACCCGGCACCTGAGCCAAAACAACCAGAACGCCCAGCAGTACGAAATCGAGCTGTGGCGCAAGGTGTTCTACCCACTCAGCTGCCTGGTCATGCTGACCCTGGCCCTGCCCTACGCCTACCTGCATTTCCGCTCGGGACAGATCGCCGGGCATGTGTTTGGCGGCGTGATGGCGGGCATCAGCTTTTACCTGCTCAACAATGTCTTCAACCACATTGGCAACCTGCGCAACTGGGAGCCCTGGATCACCTCGGCGGCACCTTCCCTCATCTACACCCTGATATCACTGGCGGCCTTTGGCTGGATGGTGCTGAGACGATGAACAAAGCTTCTTGCGCCGTGGTCCTGTTTGCCCACGGCTCGCGCGACCCGCTTTGGCGCGGCCCGATCGATGCCGTGGCCGAGGAAATGCGCCGCCAGTCCCCGCAAGTGGCGGTGCGCTGCGCCTTTCTGGAACTGACGACGCCAGACCTGCCCAGTGTGGTGGACGAGCTGATGCGTGAGGGCCACCGGGCCATCCGCATCGTGCCGATGTTCCTGGGCGTGGGCCGCCACGGTCGCGAAGACCTGCCCGCGCTGGTGGCCCAACTGCGGCAAAGCCACCCTGAGCTGACGCTGGAGTTGCTGCCCGCCGTCGGCGAAATGCCCGAACTCACCCGCTGCCTGGCAGGACTTGCGCTGCTGAATCTCCCGACCGCATAAAACCGGAAGGCATAATCTGGTTTGCTGATATGGCAAATCGAATATGAACCTGCACCAATTCCGATTCGTCCAGGAAGCGGCCCGCCGCAACCTCAACCTCACCGAAGCCGCCAAGGCACTGCACACCTCGCAGCCGGGCGTGTCCAAGGCCATCATCGAGCTCGAAGAAGAGCTCGGCATCGAGATCTTCGCCCGCCATGGCAAGCGCCTCAAACGCATCACCGAGCCCGGCCAGCATGTGCTCAAAAGCATCGAGGTCATCCTGCGCGAGGTGGGTAACCTGCGCAAGATCGGCGACCAGTACAGCGCCCAGGACAGCGGCACGCTCTCGATCGCTACCACCCACACCCAGGCCCGCTATGTGCTGCCGGTACCGGTGGCGCGCCTGCGCGAGAAATACCCCAAGGTCAACATCAGCCTGCACCAGGGCGCGCCCGACCAGGTGGCCCAGATGCTGCTGCAGGACGTTGCCGAGATCGGCATTGCCACCGAGTCCCTGTCGGCCTACGAAGACCTGGTCACCCTGCCCTGCTACGAATGGCAACACGTTCTGGTGCTGCCGCAGGATCACCCCCTGACCGGCAAAGCCCGCTTGACGCTGGAAGACATTGCCGAATACCCGCTGATCACCTACCACCCCTCGTTCACTGGCCGCACCCGCATCGACCAGGCATTTGCATCGCGCAAGCTGCAGCCGCGCATCGCGCTTGAGGCCATCGACTCCGACGTGATCAAGACCTATGTGCGTCTGGGCCTGGGCGTGGGCATCGTGGCCGAAATGGCCGTCCAGGACGACCCGGTGAAGGACCTGGCCGTGCGCCCGCTGGGGCCGTTGCTGGGCATGAATGTCGCGCGCGTGGCCTTCAAACGCGGGGCCTATCTGCGACACTTCGTCTACCAGTTTGCCGAACTGCTCAGCGACCGCCTGACGGCAGGCCTGGTCGCCAAAGCCATGTCCGGCCACGCCAGCGATTACGAACTCTGATCCCGATGAACCCGCGTACCCCCACCTTCCCGTCCAAGACGCCCAACATGGGCACCACCATCTTCACCGTGATGTCGGCCCTGGCGCTCGAAAAAGGCGCCGTCAACCTGGGCCAGGGCTTTCCGGACTTTGCCTGCGACCCCCGCATCGTCGACCATGTGACCGATGCCATGCGCGAAGGCCTCAACCAGTACCCGCCCATGACGGGTGTGGCCCCACTGCGCGAAGCCATGGCCGCCAAGATCGAGGTCCTGTATGGCCGCCGCTACGACCCGGTGAGTGAAATCACCGTCACCGCCGGTGCCACCCAGGCCATCCTGACGGCCATCCTGGCCATCGTGCACCCGGGCGACGAAGTCATCGTGCTCGAGCCCTGCTACGACAGCTATGTGCCCAACATCGAGCTGGCCGGCGGCGCGGTGGTGCGTGTGCCGCTCACCCCCGGCACCTTCCGGCCCGACTTCGACAAGATCCAGGCGGCCATCACCCCAAAAACCCGAGCCATCCTGATCAACTCGCCGCACAACCCCAGCGGCATGGTCTGGACGCGCGAAGAGATGCTGCGCCTGCAGGAGATCCTCGACCCGACCAATGTGCTGCTGATCTCTGACGAAGTTTACGAGCACATGGTCTACGCCCCCATGCAGCATTGGAGCGCCGCGCAGTTCGAGGGGCTGGCGGCACGCGCCTTCATTGTCTCCAGCTTCGGCAAGACCTACCACGTGACGGGCTGGAAAATCGGGACCGTGGCCGCACCGGCAGCGTTGAGCGCCGAATTCCGCAAGGTCCACCAGTTCAACGTGTTCACCGTGAACACGCCGATGCAGTACGGCATTGCCCGCTATATGGCCGACCCCAAGCCTTATCTGGAGCTGCCGGCCTTTTACCAGCGCAAGCGCGACCTCTTCCGCCAGGGGCTGGCGCAAACCAAGTTCCGTCTGCTGCCCGGCGAAGGCACCTATTTCCAGTGCGTGGACATCTCGGGCCTGTCGGTGCCCGAAAAAAACCTGGGTGAAGCCGAATTCTGCAAATGGCTGACCACCGAGATCGGCGTGGCCGCGATCCCGCTGTCGGCCTTCTATGGCGGAGGCTTTGACCAGCAGGTGGTCCGTTTTTGCTTCGCCAAAAAGGACGAGACCCTGAAGCTGGCGCTGGAGCGGCTGGCGCGGCTCTGATCAGTCGTCTTCGGCGGCGCTGATGTCTGGAAACAGGACTTCGGTGAAGCCAAAGCGGCTGAAGTCGCGCACCCGCATGGGGTAGAGCTTGCCGATCAGGTGGTCGCATTCGTGTTGCACCACCCGGGCATGGAATCCGTCCACCGTTTGGTCAATGGTCTGGCCTCTTTCGTCGAACCCTGTGTAGCGGATGCGCGACCAGCGCGGCACCACGCCGCGCAGCCCAGGTACTGACAGACAGCCTTCCCAATCTTCCTCTTCGTCGGCGCCCAGCGGGGTGATGACCGGGTTGATCAGCACCGTGGGCGGCACCAGCGGCCGGTCGGGGTAACGCGGATTACGAGCCGTGCTGCCAAAGATCACCAGTTGCAGGTTCACTCCAATCTGCGGTGCCGCGAGGCCCGCGCCATTCACCGCGGACATCGTCTCGCGCATGTCGGCAATCAGTGCGTGCAGCTCGGGCGTGTCAAAGGCCTGCACCGGCTCGGCGATGCGCAGCAGGCGGGCGTCGCCCATCTTCAGGATTTCACGAACGGTCATCACGACCCCTCGTTTGTCCACGTTGATTGGCTCTCTGCCCCCGAGGCGGCCATCGCACCTTGGGACGGTCCGGCGGTGCTCATGGCTTTTTCCCCTCCAGCAACTGCATCAGGCCGACCTCATCCAGCACCGGCACCCCCAGCGTCTGGGCTTTTTCGAGCTTGCTGCCCGCCTCGGCACCGGCCACCACATAGCTGGTCTTTTTGCTGACCGAGCCGGCCACCTTGGCACCCAGGGCTTCGAGCTTGTCCTTGGCTTCGTCACGGCCCAAGGTGGGCAGCGTGCCCGTGAGCACCACCGTGAGGCCGGCCAGCGGCATCTCGGTAGGTGCCAGAGCCTCGCCCTCAGGCCACTGCACCCCCGCACTGCGCAGCGCCTGCACCACCTCGCGGTTGTGCGGCTGGGCAAAAAAGGTGTGGATGCTGTGGGCCACCACCGGCCCGACATCGGGCACCTGGGCCAGCGCGTCCTCGCTGGCATCCATGATGGCCTGCAGCTGGCCAAAATGCCGCGCCAGTGCCTTGGCCATGGCCTCGCCCACATGGCGAATGCCCAGGCCGAACAGAAAACGCGGCAAGCTGGTCTGCTTGGAGGTTTCCAGCGCATCGAGCAGATTCTGTGCCGATTTTTCGGCCATCCGGTCCATACCCGCCAGATCTTCCAGCTTCAAACCGTACAGATCGGCCAGGGTATTCACCCGGCCTGAATCGACCAGCTGATCGACCAGCTTGTCCCCCAGACCTTCGATGTCGACTGCACGGCGCTGGGCATAGTGCAACACCGCCTGCTTGCGCTGGGCGGGGCAAAACAGTCCGCCGCTGCAGCGGTAGTCGGCCTCCCCCTCCTCCCGCTCCGCATCACTGCCGCACACCGGGCAATGGCGTGGCATGCAGAAGATCTGCGCTTCGTGAAGGCGTTTTTCCGTCACGACCGACACCACCTCGGGGATCACGTCACCGGCACGGCGCACGATCACGGTGTCGCCCACCCGCACGTCCTTGCGGCGGGCTTCGTCCTCGTTGTGCAGCGTGGCATTGGTGACCGTCACACCGCCCACAAAAACGGGGGACAGCTTGGCCACTGGCGTGAGCTTGCCGGTACGACCGACCTGGACGTCGATCGCCAGCACCTCGGTCATCATTTCCTGTGCCGGGTATTTGTGGGCGACGGCCCAGCGAGGTTCACGGGTCACAAAGCCCAGCTGCTGCTGCAGCGCCAGGTCATCAACCTTGTAGACCACGCCGTCGATGTCATACGCCAGGCTGTCGCGCTGCGCAGCGATGCGCTGATGAAACGCCACCAGCCCGGCTGCACCCTGTACCACTGCGGTCTGCTCGGCTACCGGAAAGCCCCAGGCCTTGAGTTGCATGAGCATGTCGTGGTGGGTCCGCCACTGCGAGCGGCCATCCGTCGGAGCCGAAACCTCACCCAGACCGTAGGCAAAAAAGCTCAGGGGCCGGTCGGCCGCGATTTTCGAGTCGAGCTGGCGCACCGCACCGGCTGCCGCATTGCGCGGGTTCACAAAGGTCTTCTCGCCCTTGGCGCCGGCCGCGATGCGCTGGCGCTGGCGTTCGTTGAGGGCCTCGAAATCGGCGCGGGCCATGTAGACCTCGCCGCGCACCTCCAGCACAGCAGGCACATCGACGGGCAGACGCAGCGGCACCTGGCCGATGGTGCGCACGTTCTGGGTCACGTCTTCGCCTGTTTCACCGTCGCCGCGG
>JACCDV011077999.1_pt1 | contig 13885 bp, 8 predicted proteins | sample 7446131 | NCBI WGS metagenome assembly JACCDV01 (sample SAMN15323448, study PRJNA562643) | freshwater metagenome | isolation source: river surface water | place: USA:Blue River Watershed | collected 2017-08-17 | reverse complement strand
TTCTCGCTGGCCCAGAAGATGGTTGGTCGCGCTTGTGGTCTGCCAGAAGGCAAAGGCATCCGTCCGGGCACTTACTGTGAGCCGAAGTTGACCACCGTAGGTTCGCAAGATACCACCGGGCCAATGACCCGTGATGAGCTGAAGGATCTGGCTTGTCTGGGCTTCTCGGCTGACATGGTCATGCAATCGTTCTGTCACACTGCGGCTTATCCAAAGCCAGTGGACGTGAAGATGCACCACGAACTGCCAACCTTTATCGAAACCCGTGGTGGCGTTGCGCTGCGTCCGGGTGATGGTGTGATTCACTCGTGGCTGAACCGCCTGCTGCTGCCTGATACCGTAGGTACCGGTGGTGACTCGCACACCCGTTTCCCGATTGGTATTTCGTTCCCTGCCGGTTCTGGCTTGGTAGCCTTCGCCGCTGCTACGGGCGTGATGCCACTGGATATGCCAGAGTCGGTACTGGTTCGCTTCAAGGGTAAGCTGCAGCCTGGCATCACCCTGCGTGACATGGTCAAGGCCATTCCGCTGGCTGCCATCAAGCAAGGCCTGCTGACGGTTGAGAAGAAGGGCAAGAAGAACGTGTTCTCTGGCCGTATCCTCGAAATCGAAGGTCTGCCAGATCTGAAGGTTGAACAAGCGTTTGAACTGTCGGATGCTGCCGCCGAGCGTTCGGCTGCTGCCTGTGCCATCCAACTCAACCCAGAGCCAATCGCTGAATACCTGACCTCGAACATCACGCTGATGAAGTGGATGATCGCCAATGGTTACCAGGACAAGCGTACCCTGGAGCGTCGTATCAAAGCCATGGAAGCCTGGATCGCCGATCCTAAGCTGCTGAAGGGCGACGCCGACGCAGAATACGCCGCCGTGATCGAAATCGACATGGATCAGATCAAAGAACCGATCGTGGCCTGCCCGAACGACCCGGATGATGTGAAGCTGCTGTCGGAAGTCGCTGGCGACAAGATTGACGAAGTGTTCGTTGGTTCGTGTATGACCAACATCGGTCACTTCCGTGCTGCCTCCAAGCTGCTGGAAGGCAAGAGCGACATCCCGGTGCGCCTGTGGATCGCCCCGCCGACCAAGATGGACCAGCATGTGCTGACCGAAGAAGGCCACTACGGTGTTCTGGGTCGCACCGGTGCCCGCATGGAAATGCCGGGCTGCTCGCTGTGTATGGGTAACCAGGCACAGATCCGCAAGGGCTCGACCGCCATGTCCACCTCGACCCGTAACTTCCCGAACCGTCTGGGTATCGACACCCGCGTGTATCTGGGTTCGGCTGAGCTGGCCTCTGTCTGTGCACTGCTGGGCAAGATCCCGACCCCGGCCGAGTACATGGAACACCAGGGCGTGATCAGCAAGAACGCTGACTCGATTTACCGCTACATGAACTTTGATCAGATCAAAGAGTTCAAGGACGTGGCAGATACGGTTAACGTCTAAATTGAAACTGCACTAAAAGAAACCCGCCGCTTGTAAGACCGGCGGGTTTTTTGTGCCCGATTTTCTGTAAGATTCATCCTATCAACCGCAGAGGATTCTCGTCATGAAAAAATCGACTTCAATCGCAATCCTTGGCTTGCTGATTGCAGCAACTGGTGTTGCTCAAGCTGAAACACTGCGCGCTATTACGGTGGAACAGAACGCCAGCTATGCACTCGATACCGATAGCCTGGTGCAATCCAATGGCAAAACGGCTTTTAGCGTTCAGACGGTTTACACCAGCAAAATGAAAGCACCGAATGGTGCGGAATACACCAAAGCTACCAACACCTTTCTGGCAGACTGCAAAACCAAGACCCAGGCCTTGACCGGTGTGTCACTGATGGATGGGTCGGGCAAGGTGGTTTACAGCTACAACCCAACCGTTACCGAAGCCCCCATGATCGCCCCGGAAAGAAATTCGCTGGATGCCAAGATTATGCAGACAGCGTGTGCTATTAAATAACCATTGAATCGATCTATGACGCGTAAAAAAATTGCTATTGCCTGTCAGGGCGGTGGCAGTCAGACGGCATTCACTGCAGGGGTCTTACAAGGTCTATTCACTGCTGGCGTACAAAATTCACATGAAATTCTGGCTATAACAGGTACCTCGGGTGGCGCACTTAATGCAGCATTGGCTTGGTATGGCCTGTTGAAAAATGCAGCGGGTGATTCGACGCCGGTACAGCAACGTATTGCAGATTTCTGGGATGAACTTAAAGCCTCCGAGCCGATGGAGCAGTGGGTCGACATGATTGCGACTCAGATGTTGCGAGCCTCTGGTGCCGGTTATATGCCCAGATTGGAGAGCAGTCCGTCGTCGCAGTTTAGTCAGATGCTGCAAAAGTTGATGGGCTATCTCTTGCCTCGGACAAATTACACGGATTTCAAAGGGCTGATCGAATCTCATATTGATTTCAAAGCCGCTGCCAGACTCAATACGCCTGATAGTACGACGTTGCTGATGGGTGCGGCGGATGTCCTCAAGGGAAAGATGAAAATCTTTAACTCGCGTGAAGATGCCATCACCCCGGAAACCATTATGGCCTCAGCGGCGATTCCGAGCGTGTTCCCGGCGGTACAGATTGGTAACGAATATTACTGGGATGGTTTGTTCTCTTCGAACCCGCCGTTAAGCCCGCTTTTGCGGCAGATACGAATGGGCAATAGCCGCATGCCAGAAGAGATCTGGATTGTGATGATTGATCCATTGGAATATCACAAGGTGCCAACATCACCGGACGAGATTCTGGAGCGGCGCACGCAGATGACGAGCAATATTTCGCTCGTTCAGGATATTGAAAAAATCGCCATGCAGTGGATCATGGTGAACAACGGCGGCGTAAAGCCGGAGTATCTGGAGGGTATGGGGTTTGGACATGCCCAGCAGTTGCGCATTCGCTTTATAAAGATATCCGAAGATATCCAGAGAACCCTCGATTACTCGAGCAAACTTTCGCGCAGCCCGGAGCTGATTGATAGTTTGATTACTGAAGGTAAAGCGCAGGCCGAGCAGTTCTTGGCATCGCTCAGTGAGCCGGGTCTAACGCCGTTGGAGGCACTGACTCAGATTTCTGCTTGAATCAGAGGTCGAGGCGGACAGAGATAATCATCGTATCGGCTGTCGGCAGACTCAGGAATTCCTGTGCTTGCAAGCTATTGCGATACATCATCCTAAATAGTTTACGCCGCCATTGCATCATGCCTGGTCCTGGTTGAATGGGAAGCACCCAACGACTTATAAAGTAGGAAATCGGGTTGGGGTGTGCTGTGATGTGAACGGGCCAGTGTGCTTTTAGTTCATCCGGAATGGAGATGCGCTCCATGAAACCGCAGTTCATCTCTAACTGAATAAACCCCTTGCTGCAAACCGTTACATTGAGTCGGTCTTCCGGTGCGACTGTGGGTGTGAGCGCATAGTGGATTCGAAGCAGCGCAATTTGTTCATGAATAACACCAAAATGGTGCATGGTGGCCAGAAGGCCTTTCGGAGTCAGATGCTGGTCAAAAACGAGGTAGACGGCTGCACCTTTGACGCGGGGTGTCTGGTCGGTGATTTCGTTGGCAATGAATTCGGTGAGCGGGATCACATCGACTTTATTACGTTCGATGAGCGTCACGCGTCCCCGGTGCCAGGTGGTCATGATGATGATCATGCCTAGGCTTAAGACTAATGGCAGCCAGCCACCCTCATAAATTTTCAGTGAGTTGGCGGAAAAGAAAATCCCGTCGATAACGATGAAGGTGCTGGCGCCGAGAATGGCGCGCCAGGTCTGCCAGCGCCAGATATTGATGACGGCCACAATAGCCAGAAAGTCTGTGATCAGCATGGTTCCGGTAACGGCAATCCCGTAGGCAGAACCCAAAGCGTTGGAAGACTGGAAGATCAGAATAACGGCCACCACAAAAAATGCCAGCAAGGCATTCACAATCGGCACATAAATCTGGCCATGTGATTCGGCTGATGTCTGGCTGATGCTCATATGGGGTAGAAAGCCCAATTGCCATGCCTGACGGGTCATGGAGAAGGCCCCGGAAATCACGGCTTGCGAGGCAATCACTGTAGCGATGGTGGCCAGGACAATTAGAGCGGGGTGCAATACGGCGGGCGCCATCATGTAGAACAGATTGCTCAGGGCATCCGGTTGTGTCAGCAGCAGGGCACCCTGACCGAAATAGTTGAGCACGAGCGAAGGCAGAACCAGGCCCATCCAGACTATACGGATGGGTAGGGGGCCAAAGTGGCCCATGTCGGCATAAAGTGCTTCGGCACCTGTTAGGCAGAGCACCACGGCGCCTAGCGCAAAAAAGGCGAGCGGGCCGTGTGTCACCAGGAACTCGATGGCATAAAAGGGGTTAAGTGCTGCTAGTACGCCTGGATGCTGAAGGATATTCAGAATGCCGAGCGCACCGATCGCGATAAACCAGACAAGCATTACTGGCCCGAAGAAGGCACCGATGGTGCCGGTACCATGGCGCTGCGACCAGAAGAGGGCCAGCAGAATGCCCAGTGCTACGGGGATAACGAAATCCTTGAGGTCGGGAGAGATCAGCTCAAGGCCTTCAACGGCAGAGAGTACGGAAATCGCTGGCGTAATGACGCCATCACCATAGAAGAAAGAAGCACCTAGTAAACCCAGGATCATTAGCGTACGGCGTTTGGGTGAGTCTTCCGGGAGTTTGCCCATGGCCAGCGCCATTAGCGCCATGATGCCGCCTTCGCCGTGGTTGTCTGCACGCATCATGAAGATAACGTACTTTAGGGTGACCACCATCATCAGTGACCAGAAAAATAGGGAGAGTACGCCGTAGATGTTTGTCTGACTGATCGGGACTGAATGCACGCCGTTCGAAAAGACTTGCTCGAAGGCGTAGAGCGGGCTCGTGCCAATATCGCCGAAAACGATACCCAATGCGGCGAGGCTAAGGGCCTGCAGGGATTGTTTGGTGGTTGCTTCAGTGCTGCTCATGGTTTGATTTAGACGATTGTATAACCTTTGATTATATCAATCGAAGCTATGCATTCACTTTGGGGTCGACCATAAAAAAGCCCCGAAGTTTTTAACCTCCGGGGCTTTTTTGTTATTGCTTAAGCAGACTGCTTAGCCGCAGGTGCCTACAGCACCGCAGGCGGTACAGAAGTCACAACCATCGTTTCTGATCATGGTAGTGTTGCCGCATTCGCTGCAGAGCTTGCCCTGAACTGGCTTCACTGCACCTTCTTCGGTTGGGGCTTGCAGAATTCCCATCTGCTTCAGTGGGAAGCCGTTTTCGTCCAGAATACCCAGCATGGCGTAGCGATGCAGGATTAGGTGAGCCAGGTAAGCAATGGTCGACGGGTAGGTCTGTTGCTTACGAGAACCTGGTACGAAAGCCAGCATATCGCCCAGTGGTTCCGGGTAGTCCAGCAGCTTGCGTAGCTTCATACCGATCCAGGCTGGGTCAATGACACGCATGTCGGTCGACAGCAGTTTTGACAGACCATCCAGAGCACGCGGGTAGTTACCCGATAGCCACATCGAGTATGGGCGGCTCACGCCATCTGGCAGGGTGATTTCCTTCAAGCCCAGTACGAAATCTTCACCGGTGTTCGGGTTGTAGATGTCTACCGTCCACGAAAGGGTGCCATCGGTACCGGTCTTCGGTTCTTTGGCGCTCATCAGGGCGTCGAATACTGGAGTTGGCAGATCCTGTTTGAACCAGCCCAGTTGCTCAACACGGAAGCGCACCAGTTGTGCGAAAGCCGAAACCGATGACGACATCAGCTGGCGTTCGCCATTCGGTGGGAAGGCCATGTCGAAGGATTCGCCGGCCGATGGGGTGTTCGACAGCGAGTCGAGCTTCAGCTTCAACCAGGCCGGGTCGTTGGCACGCATGTCCATCGACAAGGTCTTGGCAACTGCACCCAAGCCACGCGGTTGATCCGGGCCGTTGACCCAGACTTCGAATGGCCAGTTTTTGGCTTCCTGTTCAACGTGACCGACGAACAGCGCGAACTTACCGAACGGACCATCAATCATGTAGGTCCAGGCCAGATTGCCTTCAGGCAGGTTCGGGCGGTTTGGCCAGCGCAGCGATGAAAGAACCGGTGCCGGCAGATCCTTGATGTGCAGACGACGGTTAGCATCGTTGGTCACAAAGTCTTGTGGCTGCTTCTTCTCTTCTTCTTGCTTTGGCGTATCAACCGACAGCACCGAGCCCAGTACGCTGTTTGGACGATAGGTGGCCAGACCCTTCAGGCCGGCCTTCCAGGCTTGCATGTACAGATCCTGGAACTCTTCGTACGGGTAGTCTGCAGGTACGTTCACCGTCTTCGAAATCGAGGTGTCGATAAACGGTGCCACTGCGGCAACCATGTCTTTGTGCGCCTTGGCCGACAGTTCTAGCGCCGTCACAAAGTAGTCTGGCAGATTGTTCACGTCGCCGCCGAGGTGGCGGTACAGACGCCAGGCGTGGTCTTCAACGGCGTATTCTTTGATCGTGCCGTCGGCCATGCGCTTCTTACGGGTGTAGGTCCACGAGAAGGCCGGTTCGATACCATTCGAAGCGTTGTCAGCAAAGGCCAGCGAAATGGTGCCGGTAGGCGCAATCGACAGCAGGTGTGAGTTACGCAGACCATGCTTGCGGATCTCGGCCTTCACTTCGTTCGACAGACGCGAGGCAAAGTTGCCGCCCGATAGGTACAGCTCGGCGTTGAACAGCGGGAAAGCACCACGCTCTTTAGCCAGATCGACCGAAGTCAGATACGCGGTGTCGCGCATGTATTCGGAAATCTTCGAAGCCATGGCCAGCGCTTCTTGCGAGTCATAGCGCAGCTTCAACATGTACAGGGCATCACCCAGACCCGTGAAGCCCAGGCCGACGCGACGCTTGTTCATCGCTTCCTGTTGCTGGTTGGCGAGTGGCCAGTGGGTGGCGTCGAGCACGTTGTCCAGCATGCGGGTCGAGACCTTGACCACTTCACCGAAGGCGGCGAAATCGAATTCAGCCTTCTCACCAAATGGATCAATCACGAAGTGGGTGAGGTCGATCGAACCCAGGCAGCAGCAGCCGTAAGGAGGCAGTGGTTGTTCTGCACAAGGGTTGGTGGCTTCGATCAGTTCGCAGTAGTTCAGGTTGTTGTCTTTGTTCATGCGATCCAGGAACAGGATGCCTGGTTCAGCATGATCGTAGGTGGACTGCATGACCTGATCCCACAGATCACGGGCACGCACCTTGCGGTAAACCCACATGCCGTCTTCGCGCTGGTAGGCTCCTTCGGCCAGGATGTCTTCGTTAGGCTCTGCAATGTGGACCAGTTCAACGTTATCGTCAGCTTCAACGGCTTTCATGAAGGGATCGGTCACGCCGATCGAGATGTTGAAGTTGGTCAGGTCGCCTTTGTCTTTTGCGTGGATGAACAGTTCGATATCCGGGTGGTCGCAACGCATCACACCCATCTGTGCGCCACGGCGTGCGCCGGCCGACTCAACGGTTTCGCACGAACGGTCGAATACGCGCATGTAAGAAACAGGACCCGAAGCGCGGGAGTGGGTGCCTTTAACGCGGGCGCCTTGTGGGCGAATCGACGAGAAGTCGTAGCCCACGCCGCCACCGCGACGCATGGTTTCGGCCGCTTCAGCCAGGGCAGTGTAGATGCCAGGGCGGCCATTAACTGTTTCAACGACCGAGTCACCGACCGGCTGCACAAAGCAGTTGATCAGCGTGGCTTGAAGGTCGGTACCGGCAGCGGAGTTAATACGACCCGCTGGCACAAAACCGTTTTCCTGTGCCCACAGGAATTTGCTTTCCCATTTGGCGCGGTTTTTTTCGTCTTCCACCTTGGCCAGGGCGCGGGCAACGCGGGCGCGTACTTCCTGGATCGATTGCTCTTTGCCCTTGGCGTATTTTTCAATCAGAACTTCAGTACAGATTTCCTGTGGTGGAAGATCGGCACGTGCAGTTGCGGCTGTCTGTTGGGTGTTTGTCTCGGTTGTCATGGTTGTGTCCGTAACAGTTTTGTATTTGATGGAGTCTGGAAGACTCGTGGAAATTTGTATGGATGAAATTTACTACATCTAGTGTCTAAGTTCAAACTTTTCTCTAGATATAGTGTTTTGTGCCAAAGCGAGACGTATCAAGGGCTTGCGCGTTTACCCTCACGGAACCCCTTGATTTACCTGTTTGAAAATAATTTTTAGTGTCTAATCGAACTGGATTTGCGGGTTGCGTTGTCAGATACCTGTGCCGGGTGCACCGTATATATGTTTGCTGCATAGCGGCATACGCAAAGCCTTGTCCGTACAGGGAATAAGCACAGCACATGCTAGAATTTGTGCATGTTCAGGCGCAATGGAAGTGATTTGTCGCCAGAAATTTCATATAAATTTCAGAAAAATTAGACACTATGTCCGGAAATACGATCGGTACCCTGTTTACAGTCACCTCGTTTGGCGAATCGCACGGTCCAGCGATTGGGTGCGTGGTTGATGGCTGCCCCCCGGGGTTGGCGATTACTGAAGCCGATATCCAGGCAGAATTGGATCGCCGTAAACCCGGTACATCACGTCATGTGACGCAGCGTCGCGAACCGGATTCGGTAGAAATTCTGTCGGGTGTTTTCGAGGGTAAAACCACCGGCGCACCGATAGGGTTGCTGATTCGCAATACCGATCAACGCAGCAAAGACTACGGCAATATCTCGGAGCAGTTCCGCCCGGGGCATGCCGATTACACCTACTGGCAAAAGTACGGCATTCGCGATTACCGCGGTGGCGGTCGTTCATCAGCCCGTGAAACTGCTGTGCGTGTTGCCGCGGGGGCAGTTGCCCGCAAATGGTTGTTCGAGCGTTATGGCATCACCATCCAGGGCTGGATGGATCAACTGGGCCCGATTGAGATTCCTTTTGTTGCGGCTGATCAGATTGATCAGAATCCGTTCTTTGCGCCGAACAATGAGATCGTTCCCGAGCTTGAAGCGTATATGGACGCGCTACGTAAAGATGGCGATTCAGTCGGGGGCGGTATTACCGTTGTCGCACGTGGTGTGCCCGCCGGTTGGGGAGAGCCCGTCTATGACCGTTTCGATGCCGATCTGGCGCATGCGCTTATGGGTATCAATGCCGTCAAAGGTGTAGAAATCGGTGCTGGTTTTGATTCGATTGTTCAGCGCGGTACCGAACATGGGGATGAAATTACGCCACAGGGTTTCTTGAGTAATAACGCCGGTGGTGTGCTGGGTGGTATTACAACGGGGCAGGATGTTGTGGCGCGTATCGCGATTAAACCCACCTCGAGCATCCGCACGCCGCGTCGTAGTATCAATGTCCGTAATGAAGAAGTGATGGTCGAAACTTTTGGTCGTCACGATCCTTGTGTGGCGATTCGTGCCACACCGATTGCCGAATCCATGATGGCGATTGTGTTGATGGATCACGCCTTGCGGCATCGTGCCCAATGTGGCGATGTCGATTCTGGGTTACCGCAGGTACCGGCTTCGGCACCGCGTGTCTGAGCCATTGAACGTTCTTTAGGTTCCGTTCTCTGATGACTGGCGTGCCGCTCCCATATTGGCGGCTGTCGCTCTATTACTTTTTCTATTTCGCCTTCATTGGCGTTTTTTCGCCGTATTTCACACTCTATCTGCAAGGCTTGAGTCTCAGTGCGGCGGATATCGCTTTGCTGATGTCTCAGATGCAGTTGATGCGACTGCTGGCACCCACGTTCTGGGGCTGGCTGGCCGATAAGCGGGGGCGTCGGGTCGATATCATCCGGTTGTCGGCGCTCTGCGCCTGTGTTGGCTTTACCGGATTTTTCCTGACGGATGATTTTATTCATCTGTTCATCCCCATGACGCTGATGGCCTTCTTCTGGAGTGCATCGCTGCCACTGGTGGAAAGCCTGACCTTTGTGCATCTCAAAGATCAGCCTCAGCGCTATAGCCAGATCCGCGTCTGGGGTTCGGTGGGGTTTATTGTGGCCGTGCTGCTGGGTGGCGCGTTGCTCGATCAGCTGCCGATTAGTGATGTGCCCGCGATGGTATTTGTGGTGCTGATCGGCATTCTGGTCATGGCGTTTAAAGTGCCGGAGGGGTTGCATCTTCCCCGAACAGGCGCAGCCGAAGCCGCTGATGAGGCAATCGCATCGCTAGGATCGGTGATACGGGAGCGTCGAGTCTGGATGCTATTGCTTGCATGCTTTCTGATGTCTTCGGCGCATGGCGTGTATTACGTGTTTTATTCCATCCATCTGGATGCGCTGGGTTATAGCAAGGGCATGATCGGTTTGCTCTGGTCGCTCGGCGTTCTGGTCGAGATTGGCCTGTTTATGGTGATGGCGCCCTTGATGAAGCGCTATAGCTTGCGGCTTTTGTTGCTGGTGACCTATGCAGTCGCAGTCGTACGTTTTCTGATGATCGGGTGGGGCGGTGAATCGCTCGTTCTGTTGCTGATTGCACAGACGATGCACGGCGTGACCTTCGGGGTACATCATGCCGCATCGATTGCCGCCGTGAATGACTGGTTCCCGAAACATATCCACGCCAGGGGGCAGGCGCTGTATTCCAGCCTGTCTTTCGGGGGTGGCGGTTTGTTTGGCGGCCTCGTCAGCGGCCTGGTTTGGGATCCGCTCGGTGCGGGTTGGGCTTTCACACTCGGCGCGCTTTTTGCATTGGCTGGGTGGTTTTGTATTGCCAAGGGGATGTCTGTAGCGGCTGAAACCCCAAACAGCGCGCCCCTTGTGCGATAATTTCCGGCTCTGGGCCGTGCTTGGCACGGCATTGCATCTACGGAATTCGCCATGGCAAAAACACTTTACGATAAATTGTGGGAAAACCACGTTGTCCGTCAGGAAGAAGACGGCACAGCGTTGATTTATATTGACCGTCATCTGGTGCACGAAGTGACCAGCCCACAAGCCTTTGAAGGCCTACGAATGGCCAATCGCAAGGCCTGGCGTATTGAGTCTGTGGTGGCCACGGCAGACCACAACACACCGACCGATGGTTGGGAAAAGGCCGAAGGTACGGCCTGTATTGATGACGAAATCTCCCGCCTGCAGGTCGATACGCTCGATGCCAACATTCGCGCGAACGGCGCGTTGGCTTATTTTCCATTCAAAGATGTGCGTCAGGGCATCGTGCACGTGGTTGGCCCGGAGCAGGGCGCAACGCTACCGGGCATGACCGTCGTCTGCGGTGACTCGCATACCTCAACACATGGTGCGTTTGCTGCGCTGGCCTTTGGTATCGGTACATCTGAAGTCGAGCACGTGCTGGCCACGCAGACACTGGTTTCCAAAAAATCGAAGTCGATGCTGATTCGCGTTGATGGCCCCGTTGGTAAGGGTGTCGGCGCTAAAGACATCGTGCTGGCCATTATTGGCAAAATTGGTACCGCTGGTGGTACGGGCTACGCCATCGAATTTGCCGGCAGCGCTATTCGTGGTTTGTCGATGGAAGGCCGGATGACCGTTTGTAACATGGCCATCGAAGCTGGTGCGCGCGCCGGTATGGTGGCGGTAGACGATACGACGATCAATTATGTGCAAGGACGTAACTTCGCGCCAAAGGGCAGCGACTGGGATAAGGCCGTGGCCTACTGGCGCACGCTGCATACTGATGAGGGTGCAAAATTCGACAAGGTGGTTGAACTCGACGCTCGCACTATCCAGCCGCAAGTGACCTGGGGTACTTCACCAGAAATGGTGGTCGGCATTAACGAGATGATTCCTGATCCGGCCAAGGAACAGGATCCGGTTAAGCGCGAAGGGATGGAACGCGCGCTGGCCTATATGGGTCTGAATCCGAATACACCGATTGCCGGTGTGCCCGTCGACAAGATTTTCATTGGTTCGTGCACCAACTCGCGTATCGAAGATTTGCGTCAGGCGGCCGCCATTGTGCGCGGTCGTTCTGTGGCCGCGACTGTAAAGCTGGCCTTAGTGGTGCCGGGTTCGGGTCTGGTGAAGCGCCAGGCCGAAGAAGAGGGTCGGGACAAGATTTTCAAGGCCGCAGGCTTTGAATGGCGTGAACCGGGTTGTTCGATGTGTCTGGGCATGAATGCGGATCGTCTGTCGCCGGGTGAGCGTTGTGCCTCGACCTCGAATCGTAACTTTGAAGGCCGTCAGGGCCCGATGGGGCGTACCCATTTGGTGAGCCCGATCATGGCTGCTGCTGCGGCCATTGCCGGCCGCTTTGTAGATGTGCGGGAGGTGCTGTAATGGATAAGTTTGTTGTGCTGGATGGCCTGGTAGCACCGCTGGATCGTGCCAATGTCGATACCGATGCCATCATCCCGAAGCAGTTTCTGAAGTCAATTAACCGTTCGGGCTTTGGTCCGTTTGCGTTTGACGAATGGCGTTACATGGATGTGGGGCAACCGGGTCAGGATTGCACCAACCGCCCACTGAATCCGCAGTTCTCGCTGAACCAGCCGCAGTTCAAGGGCGCGTCGGTGCTGTTGACCCGTCAGAACTTTGGTTGTGGTAGCTCGCGTGAACACGCCCCATGGGCGCTGCTCGACTATGGCTTCCGCGCCATTATTGCCGAATCCTTTGCCGACATTTTCTTCAACAACTGTTTCAAGAACGGCATTTTGCCAATCGTATTGCCAACGCAATTGATCGACCGTCTCTTTGCCGAAACGTTGACCACACCGGGTTACCGCCTAGTAGTCGACCTGCCGAATCAGGTAGTGCGTACGCCGTCCGGGGATGCGATTCCTTTTGACGTGGATGCCTTCCGCAAGGAATGTCTGATCAACGGTTGGGATGATATTGGCCTGACGCTGCGTCATGCGGATGCAATTCACGCCTATGAAGATCGTCGCCGTAACGAACAGCCCTGGTTGTTTGCTAAATAATTCTCTGGAGTATTTCTGATGTCTCGCAAGATTCTCGTACTGCCGGGTGACGGCATTGGCCCCGAAATCACTGCCGAAGCGGTGCGTGTGCTTGAAGCACTGAATAAGAATGCCCTTGGTCTGGAAATCAGCACAGGCCTGCTGGGCGGCTGCGCAGTTGATGCCACGGGTGAGCCCTATCCGGCCGAAACGCGTGCCAAGGCTGAAGCGGCTGACGCTGTGCTGCTGGGTGCGGTAGGTGGTCCGCAGTGGGATACGCTGCCGCGTGAACAGCGCCCAGAGCGGGGTCTGCTCGGTATCCGCAAGCACCTCAATTTGTTTGCCAACCTGCGTCCGGCTATTCTCTATCCGGAGCTGGCTAATGCCTCGTCGCTGAAACCGGAAGTCGTGTCGGGTCTGGATATTCTCATTGTCCGTGAACTCACCGGTGACATCTACTTCGGTCAGCCACGTGGCGTGGAAGAGCGCGATACGGAGTGGGGCCGCCAGAAGGTGGGCTTCAACACCATGGTTTACGCCGAAAGCGAAATCCGTCGTATTGCCCATGTGGCCTTCCAGGCAGCCCAGAAGCGTGGCAAGAAGCTGTGCTCGGTCGACAAGATGAACGTGCTCGAGTGTACGCAGTTCTGGCGAGATATCTTCGAAGAGATCGCCAAGGAATATCCGGATGTTCAGCTCTCGCACATGCTGGTGGATAACGCCGCCATGCAGCTGGTGCGTGCGCCGAAGCAGTTTGACGTCATGGTCACCGGCAATATGTTCGGTGACATCCTGTCGGATGAAGCCTCAATGCTCACGGGTTCGATCGGCATGCTGCCGTCGGCCTCGCTGGATGAAAACAACAAAGGTCTGTACGAACCATCACATGGTTCCGCCCCGGATATCGCTGGCAAGGGCGTGGCCAACCCGTTGGCAACGATTCTGTCCGCCGCCATGCTCCTGCGCTACACTTTCGGTTTAGAAGCCGAAGCGGTGCGTATCGAGAATGCGGTACGCACGGTGTTGGCTCAGGGTTATCGTACGGCCGACATCTATGAAGAGGGTACCCGCAAAGT
>JACCDV010550783.1_pt1 | contig 13886 bp, 15 predicted proteins | sample 7446131 | NCBI WGS metagenome assembly JACCDV01 (sample SAMN15323448, study PRJNA562643) | freshwater metagenome | isolation source: river surface water | place: USA:Blue River Watershed | collected 2017-08-17 | reverse complement strand
CACCCGAAGGTGGTTTTTGAGATGAGAATAATCTGAATGAGAAACTAGTTGCAGGCCGTATTTACAATAGCAGTAGATACTTTTGATGCACCAGTGCTATCTACGCAAACACTTCCAGAAGTCGTAGAGGCCAACACTGCCCAGGCACTCTGTGAACCTGTAGGGCTAGAAGCACATACTACCTTGCTCGAACCTAGCGTACCTCCGGTTTTTGTAGCAGCGTCATTAAGTAAACTATACAAACCACCGCTAGTAGATGAAGCAGAGAAGACTGTTCCGCTCACACCACACTGAGCATACGTACCAGTTGTAGTAACTGTAGTTGAAGTTCCATAGCTGCTATTAGTCGAGTAGTACAATTCCGCTTGTGCTCGCATGTTAGACAAAGTTGACTGTACTGCCGCATCAGTTCCCTTAGACCTTGCTGTTGTCAATGAAGCTAGAACCACGGATGAAAGAATACCGATGATTGCAATAACCACCAAGAGCTCGATCAATGTGAATCCTTTTTGTAATGATTTTTTCATTTTAATTTTAAAAGTTCGTGAATAATTAACGTTAATTTCAAACCAAACCTATTTCCTTAGACACTAAGTGTCGAAGGTATGAGGTGATATTAGTATATCAACATAAGTGACATAGATGTTTAATTTGGAAATATAGATGTGGATATCTTCGAAAACTTTTCAAAGTCTAAGAAACTTTTTATTACTAGAACGCTGACGAAATATTGTAAATCGGAACCAGAACAGATACGAGTAATACTCCCACTCCAAGACCCAAGAGTACGATCATGGCAGGCTCGATTAGATCAATCAATGTATCGACTGCTTGCATTACTTCGCGTTGATAGAATTTTGCTAGAGTTTTTAGGATATTACCCAATTCACCAGATTCTTCTCCAATCTTCATCATCTGAACCATAATGCCGGGAATTTCACGATATTTACCGAGTGCATCAGATAATGCCGTACCACCTTTGATATCTTCAAGGCTCTTGGACATGATATTCTCATATACTTCATTATCAATAACACTAGATGTTAGTTCCATGGCCTTTACTACAGGCACACCTGATGTGAGAAGGGTGTTCAGGTTATCGGCAATTCTAGATAGATATAGCTTACGGTAAAGATTGCCCATATATGGTACCGATATCTTAAATGTCGACAAGGCATATTTACCCTGATCTGTCATACGATATCTCCATAATATGAATGCAATTACACCAATTACAAGAACTCCAGGTAGCCAAAATTCTCTGAGAAAATTACTGATTGCAATCACAATTCTAGTGTATATAGGAATCTCCTGACCAGAATCGATGAGGATCTTGGTAATTTTAGGAATCACTACCGTGAGCATCAAGGTCATCACCGCGATGAATGTAAAGATGACGAATGCTGGATATATCAAGGAATTTCGCACTTTGCTTGATACCTCGTAATTTCTGTCCAAGTAGTCAGCCAAGAATTGAAATGTCTCATCTAGCTTTCCGGACTCTTCTCCAGCCTTTACCATATTCACATAGAAATTTGAGAAAACCTTCGGGTGTTTAGATAATGCAATAGAAATAGAGCTACCAGCTTGGATTTCATCCGATACCTGAGTAAGAATTGCTCGGAGAGGACGATTCTCTGATTCAGAAGACAAGAGACGGAAAATTCTAAGGGCAGAAACCTGAGATGTGAACAAGGTAGACATCTGTCGCGACAAAATCACCACATCTTTCTGAGAAACCCTCTCCATGAAGCTAATTTTTTTGCTTAGAAAACTAACCTGATCTGCGCTATGGATCGAAGAAACTACAAATCCTCTCCGCTGCAATGAGCTAATAGCAATATCTACATTATACGCATCAATTGATCCATCTTCTTCTACCCCTGATTGGTTTATGACTTTGTAATTGAATAACATCGCAGTTTTTTTCTAATATTATTAGATGAGCCGTTCCAAAACTTTTGGATTGAGTGAGCGTTGATATGCATTCTCGATACTGATTTCTCCTCTACGAACCAAGTCAGCTAGGCATCGATTCATGTCTATCATACCCTCAGCTGCGCCAGTCTCGATAACTGTATTGATCTCATGAGTTCTTTTTTCTCGAATAAGGTTGGCAACTGCACTGTTGGCGATCAGGAGCTCATATGCCGGTATTCTACCACCAGATATTCGAGGTACTAGTCTCTGAGAGAATATTCCTGATAATGCACTGGCCAGCTGAACCCGTACCTGATCCTGTTGGTTGGCTGGGAAGGTGTCTATGATTCTATCGATAGTCTGAGCGGCACTATTGGTGTGAAGAGTGGAGAAGACCAAGTGACCCGTCTCAGCAGCGGTTAGTGCCGCTGCCATAGTCTCATGATTTCTCATTTCCCCTACCAATATCACATTCACATCTTGTCGTAATGATTCTACGAGAGCCGTCTCGAATGAATCTGTATCTATACCAACTTCTCGTTGATCGATTATGGATTTTTTCTGTTCATATAGATACTCCACCGGGTCTTCGATAGTGATGATATGTTCCGATCGCTCTTGATTAATTAGTTCCACAAGTGCTGCAAGTGTAGTTGTTTTTCCTTGTCCTACTGGTCCTACCACTACAAAGAACCCTTGTCTTTTTCTGGCAAATGATTCGAGCGTGGCAGGAAGACCGAGATCTGTAACACCTTTGATTTGCTTTGGAATTAATCGGAGTGCTATACCAATTTTATTCTGTTGTACAAATGCATTTCCTCGGAAACGGGCAATGTCCTTGTATTGATATGAAAAATCAAGTTCTTTTTTATCCTTAAATTTCTGCACTAATTCAGGAGTTGTAAGGACATTAAGCATGCCATCCAAATCTTTATGGGTAAGTAGTGGTGACTTTAAAAGCGGTAGTAGCTGCCCAGATGTTCGAATAGTAGGATGTCTGTCCTCAGATAAATGAATATCCGAGCCACCCTCTCTGACAACTATTTCTAGCAATGAATCGATTGTTGATTTGTAATCCATAGTATTTTTTGAATAGATTTTTATACCTGCATATTATGATGCTTATTAGCAAGCATGCGCAATACCTCAGTCACCACTTCTGATGGAATAGTAGTAGCTTTGACAATATATCCATCGATATGTAGACGTCTGGCCTTTTCTATATCACTAGACTGCCCTTGATTACTGAGAATAAGAACAGTGGCGTCCTTGGCAAGATTCTGTTTTCGCATATTTTCAAGCATTTCTAACCCATCCATGATAGGCATGACTATATCTAAGATGATAGCGTCTGGTACTAACCCTCCCTGTAATTTATCGAGGGCATCTTTACCATCCCCAGCGGTAGTCACTTCAAAATGTTCTTTCTGAAATTTAATTGAGTACATATTCAGAAGGAACTTATCATCGTCGACTATGAGAATTTTATAAGGAGTGCCATCATTCATATGTATAAGTGTATCATACCTAAACTTTATATGTCTCTTCTAGTGGAATCTCTTTTCTAAGTGTTCTAATAATTGCATCTTCCTTCATTGTTATCATACCTTTGTTTTCTCTTAAATATTTGAATATTGCTGAATCGGTTGGGTCTTTGAGGATAATTTTTTCCAAATCTTTATCCATTTCATATGCTTCAAGTACAGCGATACGTCCCTTGATTCCTTTTGGACATTCTGGGATAGGATTAATGCGATACAATTCTTTCATCGGAGGGATCTCATTTCTAAATTCATTTGGTAAATCAGCAAATTGTTTTTCAATCATAACCTTGAAGCTGTCCTCTACTGGCATTGATTTCACTGCAGGTTCATATGCTTTTCCTACCAATCTTTGACCCATACCAAGTATTAAAGTAGGAGCGATGAGGTATGGGTCAACACCCATATCAATCAATCGAGGAATTATTCCAATAGATGAATTGGTGTGAATTGTGGAAAGAACTAAGTGTCCAGTCAGGGCGGCCTGGATTGCCAATTGTGCCGTTTCCTTATCTCGGATCTCTCCTACCATGATAATGTCAGGGTCCTGTCGTAGTGTAGTACGCAATCCGGATGCGAATGTATAACCGATTTCTGGATGAACCTGGGATTGACTGACACCATCCATCACATATTCAATAGGGTCCTCAAGTGACAGTACATTATGCTCATTTCTATCGACCTCTTGCATCATGGCATATAGAGTACTTGTTTTTCCTGATCCTGTGGGACCAGATATGAGAATCAAACCATATGGCTTGCCTAGGGCCCGCTTGATCATTGCTAGATTTCTAGGACTGTATCCCAACTTATCTAAATTCTGAACACTTTTGTCTGGATCGAGAATTCGCATCACCACCTTTTCACCCCAATTGGTCGGGAATGTTGAGACACGAAAATCAATCTTACGGTTTTCTATACGTGCTGAAAATCGACCGTCCTGTGGTTTTCGTTTTTCATCTAATTTCATATTAGAAAGAATCTTGATTCTAGCGACTACTGCATCATGTACCTTGGCAGGCAGGATAATGCTTGTATTGAGGACTCCATCTACTCTGAATCGAATTCTGACTTTTTCGCGCATTGGCTCTACATGAATATCAGATACATCACCCTCAATGGCATAGCGGAGCATGGTTGCCACAATCTTCGTCACTGGTGCATCCTCGATGATATTCGGGACACCTTTCTTTTGCTGATCTCCCCCACTCTCGATTTCTACATCCGCACCAGCAAACTCGCTCTCTAGGTCCGTCAATGCTTTGTTCACTTCACCTCCCAGACCTTTGTAAAAACCGAGTGCCCGATTAAAATCATCTTCAGAGATTAGAAAAATCTTGAACGGCAAATTGATCTTTGATGAAATGAAATTCAGTGCATCTCGGGCTTCGATATTATCTGGATCAACAACCCCAACCTCCAATACCCTATCCTCAATTCCTAGCGGAATGAGTTTGTAATGAATAGCTGATTCTTCGGGAATATATTTTAAAACCTCAAATGGAATTTCTTTATCTCCCAGTACCTTAGCTGGAATCTGCATGTACTCGCTCTTTGCTTTTGTAATTAAATCGCTAGAAATACCTCGGTCATGCAAAACCTCCTCTATGGACTTGCTACCCTCCTGTGCTTCCTGGAGAATATAAGTAATATCCTCTGTGGTTATAACTGATTGCTTAACTAGTACATCTAGAAAACTCATGATTATATTTTACATTAAAAAATCTATAGCGACAGGCACAATATTTGCGAAGCAAAGAAAGTATTTATCTATCTTCTGGTTGCCCCAGAAGTCGTCGAAGTGCCAGTGACTGTAGCACCACTGTCTGTTCGTACGAATCCTGTCCCAGACGAGCCGGATAGCCCTGCTGTAGAGGTGCCAACAAATCCATTGTCCTGGCCGATAGGATAAAAAGGATTCGGTCGTCCTACAGGTCTATCGCCGAGTGGTCTGAATTGGTCAACCAAATTTCTATATACCGGATCGTTAAAGAATTCGGTATTAAAATTAATATTTTGAATAGCGAGAAGCTGAATCACAAATTCATCTCCTAAACTATCATCTCCAGACAAACTACTTGCCCCAACCACCCCTGAAGAATTAATGCCAACTGTGATCCTTTGCACACTCCCCTCTTCTTTTGGATCAGATTTAAAAATGCCATAGCCGATGAATATTGCAAAAATAGCAACGATGCCGATTATGATAAATTTGTATTTTGAAATAAAAGGGCGCATATGTTTATTTTAGCCAATAGGTTTGCATGGTCAAACTAAAGGTCGACACCCCTGTTTTAGGATCAGGAGAGTTGAATGACAAACTGGTGATATCGACCAATCGAAGACTGTTTTCTAGCTCTGTCAGAAATTCTATAAATCGATCATATGTAGTCGTAACTCCAAAGGACATACTGATTGATCCGTATTTTTTACCATCACTTGTTAACGCCGATGCCCCAGAGCTAGGGGCCGGTGCGCCTCCTGCTCCGCTGATACTAGGATTCAGGAGCTCAACCCCTTTTGCATTAGCAATATTATTGAGCTCAATGATGAGACCAATATTTTCCACACTATCGGGAAGCATTCTCTTTATTCTTTCCAAATCTTCCTTGGAAATCTGATTGTATTTTTCCGTCAAACGATCTCTTATATCGCTTAGTTGTTGTGCTTTTTTCAATGCATCTGTGACTTTGGCCAAACGTGCATCGTTTACTTTTGCCTCGGTATACATCGGTTTTGTATACATAAAAAAGCCGACGATTGAGGCTAGGATCATTAGGATTGGTAAAAGTATTTTGAACATAATTGGTTAAATAATCTATCTGGGATTAGTTGGCTCTACCGGTACCGAACCCAAAGGTGCAGCATTAGTGGCACCTGCCGACTCTGTTGCTCCGACCTTTGACCTATAATAGTCAACAACATATGGATCTATTCCAGAAGAGAAGGTAAATACGACTTTGTCACGAACTTTACTAAAGCTGGAGAATATAGGGCTCTTGAATGCATCACTTGCCTCCGCACTAGTGAATTGTTTCGCTTGGAGAGCCATACTTTCATAATCAGCAGCTTCACCAGACATACTTATCTGTACGTTTCCTGATCCATTATAGGAATACGTAAAATTATTAAACTGAACTGTCTGGAGAGTATTCATTCCAATCTTAGGGAATAATGCTGAGGCTTGAATATGTTTTCTTAGTAGTGACTCAGCCACATCTATTCGATTATCAAGCTTTGTATAGGTAGTGATTGTATTATTGTCAAAGCCTTTCTTGCTCTCAGCTAGTTGAAATTCACCTTGTTTTATATTGGACAGGATGGTTTTGTTCCAGATGAATACACCAGCTGCGGCAGCAATGCTAATTATCAAGAATAAAAATCCGATTAAGAAAAGAATACCGCCACCAGTACCTAACCGCCTGACCTCCTCGTTGACGGGTTGTTTTGGGATAAATGAAGTTTGGAATTTTGTTTCGACCATGAACTTTACACTAAAGTATATCACCTACTGCACAATCGACTCAATCCTTGGCTGTATATAACTTATAAATGATTAATGGTATTTTTGCTCTTATCTCATCTCTTGCAATTTGCGCAACGCCACGCCAATTGCCACATCGAATTCTAAACCGGTTTGCTTTAGAACATCCTCCATGAAAGCAGGAGTCTCGACTTTAGCAAAAGGATTACCGAGTTCCACAGGTGTTTGGAAATTAGCTCGTGCCAGTTCGAAGACACCCTTCATGGCACATCCTCCACCGACCAAGATAACTTTTCCAAGCGGCTTGTTGAATTTGCGTTGATAGCTGAGAATAACGCTATTTGTCTCAGAAAAAATGAAGTCTAGAGTAAGCGATATGATCTCGTACACATTTTTCTCATCAGAAACTGTTCCAGTTCCTAAACTACGCTTGATATGTTCTGCCCTATCAAATGTGAGATTAAGTCCCCGAGAAATCGATAAGGTGATGTCCTGTGATCCTTTATTAATTATGTGCGTATACTTCACGATACCTCTCTCCAATATATAGATCTTGGTAGAAGATGCACCAAGATCGAATACCATAGTAGGTGTTGTCTCGCCTGTTAGAAGTGATCTAGTGCCACTAAACATCTCGATTTCAAAAAAACCAGTATTTAATGCGGCCTGTTGCACGATTGAACTATAAGTATTCAAAGCATCATTGTGGATTGATACAACCAGTACCTGAGTTTTCGGTGCGGGCGCAAGTTTGTTATTATCTTCATCCTCTGGCTGAGCGAAATCCAATTCCCCTGCAGCTTCTTTTGGGATAATCCACCAATCAAGAGTTACTTCAGTAATAGGAACTGGAATATACTTTCTCGCTTCAAGCGGAATCATCTCCTTGAGCTGCTTTTGATCTATGATCGGCAGTTCCATGAGTGTGACAAGACTGGACTTGAATGGTATGGCAACACCAGCAGAAAGAGATGTCACGTTGGCTTCACGAATCAAATCCTTTATAGCTTCAGCTATCTTATCGGCTGGGAGATTGGTTACCTGACCTACTGCACCACCACCATAGGGTCCGAGTGCGATTTCACCATAAGTCTCTAGGATTGCTCGTCCTTTTTTCTTTCTAAGCTGAACTATCTTGATTGACGATGAGCCGATATCAAGTCCTATTACGCTTTCTTCAGATTTTTTAAAAATATTTGAAAGGAAATTCACCATAGGTGCGTATTGTGCTAATTATATCCCACAAATTTTATTAGGGCTAATGATTGTGGGCATCAATGGGCATAAATATGTTTGAAAAAGATTATCGACATGAATTCTTGATTAAGTATCAGGATCCGGATAACAAGGAACTGCTTCGGAATATAAAATTACTTGATCCAAAGGCACTAGATCGAGGGGCAGAGCTACTTTATACATATATATGTATGGATAAAGGACTACAGGTGCGAATCTTACTCCTCCATGCCCCATCGTCGGCTTATGCCAAGGGAGAGCGCAAAGTAGATCAGGTCCTGGAGATATTGAAGCGGATTGGCAAGATTGCTCCGATGATCGACATCATGCCAAATTTCTTTATTCTGAATTATGACAAAAGAGATGCTCAGCATGAGGCGAATAGAGAGGTGCGCATTGCCAATGCTAGGAGCAAGTTCAGGATATTTTTGGATGTGCCTCATTTCTTTATAAAAAGATACGATCTAATCTATGTCATCGACGATGTCTCGACGACTGGGCATACGTTGCATGCCCTGGCGAATCTGATTGTTGAGAAGTATACGGATGTTGCGGATAGGGTGAGAACACTCTCGATTGCTCATTGAAACGAAACGCTCTCCAAAATCCTCTCCGCCTTGGCATTCAATCCACCCTCCTCCGTCCTGTATGTCCTAAACGCAAACCATATTTCCCTACCTCTTATATATGTAGAATACCAAAGTGTTACGACTGGGCGATTTTCGAATCCAGAATAAGTCTCATCGAGTAGATACCAATAATATAGATTGTCATTGATCTCTCCTTTTCCAAATGTTCGAAGGGTGGCAGACCTTAGCCCTATCGGTCTTCCTTGATTGATATACACAGGACTTGAAAAATATTCCGCTGACTCATTACTAGTATGAAAATCCTTGAAATTATCTCCTGCTACCTTGATACACTGATTCTCTGAAGATCGCGCTAATATATTCACGATGAGGTTGTCATATGTAAAAGAAACTAGCTCGTCATCCATACCTCTTGCACCATTTGCAGATGTATACTGCCAATCGGTGACGGGGCCATCCAATCGCATGGACATATTATATGTATCACTCGATATAATGCTCGAACCAGAAGTTTCTCTAGTCAGGGTGGCATCACGGACATGAGGCATGAAGCTTGTAGCAGGATCTATACATGGGTTAGATGTACGCCCAGCTGATGAGGTTCCACTCGAGTATGCAGGATTATAATTGGTGGTCGGTCCTATCTCCCAAGGGTTTGGAATCCTACCCATAGACATATATGCGAGTGGGACCAGTACGAAGAGGACGAGGCAAATAGCGAGGATGATGATGAGAAATTGCTTCATAAGCGAGAGGTATCATTTTGCTCATTTTGGGGTAAAAATCAAGTGGGCTTCATGAAGTACTCCTTTATGGTAGTTTCTCCAAAAATATGTTAGCTTATATTCACATTTGGAGACGTGTCAGAGCGGTCGAATGTGCCTCTTTGCTAAAGAGGTAAGGTCCATCAAAAGGCCTTCGAGGGTTCGAATCCCTCCGTCTCCGCATCAATTATAACAACCCCATGTGCGACAAATAATCTTGCTCGCAATATGTGTTATTCTTTACACATGTATAAGGAACCCCTCACCATCGCCCGGACCTACCTCCTCGCTGAAATAAGCAAGATCTTTACCTCCGACTCTATCCAACCGGAACTAGCCTCCGGTATCAATAATCTTTCCGAAAAACAAACCTGGCGCCTTTTGGAAGCCCTGGCTTCAACATATCGCCTCAATCCAATGTTCCAATACCTCTCCGATAGTGGCTATTCATGGAGAGAAGAATCGGTAGACATATCGACTCTCACCCTAACCAATATGAATCCAGCTATTGATGCAGTCACCTATTCTCCAGAGATCAATCATGATCCTCTCAAATTCCGCGATTATCTATTGGAGTATTTCAAAGAACATCCGTCAGATGACCCTCTTGGATTAGAGCAATTTCGTCCTGCTGGAAAAGCAATTCAATATCCAACCATCTATCTCGAAGAAATCGATGGAAAGCTAAAGCTACTCGACGGATCAAATCGCGTGATTGCGTCTTTACTCCAAGGCAAAGCCAGTATTCATGCCTACATTGCAAAAAGAACTACTCCAGGAAAGCCGATGATTGGTGATAGTACATTCTTTATCCTCCAGAAATTATACGAACGAATCGATAATGAAGCGGATAAAGCCCTAATCATATCCATGGTCAAATTAATGATGCGTGAGAGTACTGATGGTAGAGATGCTGTCGATAATTATTGGGTTCAGCATGTAAAAGATGCGGAAGGGAAAAAAATTGGTATGAAGTTGTTGGAATGAGATATCAGTTTACACCAAAGGAATCAGTCCTTATTTCATACCAAATTTCATACTCAAACCCAACCTACCCTCACCCCTTCTTCTTCATCCCATTTATCTTCTTTTCCAATCTCGCGATAAGTTTTTCCAACTTCCCTGTCCGCTCAATTAGATCCACCTCAATCTTATTTACATGACCTGCAAATTTTTCGGCTACTGCGATCATATCGGTGACATCTTCCATAGCTAATAAGATTATGGGCGGAAAGAGCTTGGCACCATCCTCATTGTCAAATCCAGAATGGATCTGTCTGGCGTTTAAGATCATTATCTTTCGTCCTATCGAAGGGAAATCATGAGCTACTTCGAATCCTTTAAAAAAAGTATTCTTGGGCAGGATATTCTCGAGTAGTTTTCGCAGTGTTGGAATATTCCACTGGCCATCACCTAATTCGTATACTAGCGTACGTTCGGTATCTTTGGGCTCCACTTGGAATGTTCGGTAAAATGGCTCATTTGCAGCCATGACACAGAGATTCTTGTCTAGGATGAGTATTGGCTCATGTACTACGTCTACCACTGTCTTTATATAGGTCCAGCTCTCTTCCCAAGACCGCTCAAAGAAGTCAAATTCGACAGGAGTTGCCCTGCTCTTGGTTTTAGACCTTATTTTCATCTTTTTGACTTTATCGCCTTTTTTTGCCTTCATGCTACCGTAGCCGTCCCAGTACCAATATGATTACAAGATCTGATCACGAGCCTTAATGATGACTTCATGATAATTGAGTAATATAACACCACCTGGGACGGCTTAATCATATAGACCAATGATGGTTAAAATAAGATGGCTCAAAAACAAACTGCCAAAGAAGAGGTGCTGAGGCGTGATGAATTGACGGTCGCACATAACGACTTCAGTAAGAGTCTAAACGCATATGCTTTTTTCAAGATCAGCAATCGAACCCTAGGACAGGAAATGGTCCAAGATACTTTTGTCAAAACATGGAGCTACCTTCTCCGACATGGCAAAATCGACAAGATGAAGGCTTTTCTATATCACATCCTCAATAACCTCATCGTGGATGAATATCGTCGCAAAAGAAAGAGTAGGACAACATCCTTAGACGCCCTCCTAGAAAAAGGCTATGACCCAAGCACCGAGGACCCGAATGCCTTTATCAATATATTGGATGGCAAAATTCTTATCCTTCTTATACCCCTTCTTCCGGACATGTACAAGAAAGTAGTGCAAATGCGATATGTTCAAGGATTATCTATTGCTGAGATCGCCCTACTAACTCGGCAATCGGAGAATTCCATTTCCGTCAGACTCCATCGGGGAATCATCAAACTCAGGTCTTTGTATTCGAATAGGAATAATCCTTAACACCGCCTTCATTCATGTCAAGAGTTTCCTAGGGGAAAAACATGAAATCCATGCACATCCTTGTAAACTGTGTTATAATCTCCTGCATACTAATAAAATCAAACAAATGCCAACAAAAAAAGCCAATTCAGCCTTTATGAAGCCTTTGACTGTCAGCGAAGACCTTGCGGCAGTTATCGGCAAAGGGCCATACCCTCGATCTGAAGTAGCGTCTAAGATCTGGGCATATATCAAGTCAAAAAACCTACAGGATCCTAAGGCAAAGCGAAACATCATCGCTGATGCCGCTCTCCTTAAGGTCTTCGGTGGAAAGAAAGTTGTGGACATGTTCGAAATGACAAAGCTTATCTCTAAGCACCTTTCGTAATTCATTTACAAGGAATTCTGCTAGCTATCAGAAACAATAACACCGCCTTTCACGGCGGTGTTATTGTTTACTATGATGATTACCTCATTAACAGATTTGCCTTTGCTCTTGTTATGGGTCCAAAAAATCCTATAGCCGGCTTAATGCCAAATGCTTTTTGGAATCGAATAACAGCAGCCTTAGTAGCAGGACCAAAGTAGTTTGTCTCGTTTCCGGGAGAACCAGGACCACTGACAGCAACTGCAAATCCTCTAGCATTGAGCAATTTCTGCAAATCTCTTACCCTATTGTCAGTCTTTCCTAGCTGAAGATTATTGGTAAATTCCGGAAAAACTCTATCTGTAATAGCTGGGGCAACAGGGGGAATTACCACTGGACGGCTAACGAACCATGGTAAATACTCAAAGGAAAAACCACTCCTAGTCGGACCGATGTTAGTCGACTGATTAGTATCAGTGGACGCAGCAGCTGGTATAGCATCTGTTGTGAAAACATCATCCGTGGTAGTTGAGGTATTCTCAGATGAATCAGTGGCTATGAGAGCATAGTGATACGTAGTTTCAGGTGTTAGTCCTGTGAGATTCGCCACTTGAGTCGTAGACGCAGACAGTGTTAGGTCCGTCATGAATCCATATGATGAAGTTGTTCCATAGACAACCCTAGAAAAAGCAGCTTCATTTGTCGTCCAGACAAAAGCTGCAGTAGATGTTGATTCAGTAATAACCAAACCAGAGCTTACCGGTGCCACCAGATCGAATCCCCAGTTTAGATTGTTTCCAGAATCAACCATGTCGCCAGAAGTGGTTATGTATGTTGCATTGACATTGTGGCTATCACTTACATCTATATATGAAAGCGTCCTAGTACCCTGTGGATCAATACGCCATCTAGTACTTGGGGTGGAAGAACGCAAGTATAATAGCTGACCAGAAGCACCATTTGCTGTCCAGGTATTAGTAACTGTTTGGGTTGTTCCCGCGGCAAATATGAGACTACTGGAAGCAGTCACTGTTTTGGTCAGATTATAAAAAGTCGTCGTTCCATTAACACTCTGAGCCAAACCGTCCAGAATTACCGTTCCCGATCGCCCGGTGAATGTACCAGTATTCGACCAATTTCCTTCTACATTTAACGTATACGCATTATTAACTATATCCAAAGTTCCTGAGGCTATATTTAAATTACCATTTATGTCTAAGGATCCAGGTAAATTAAAAGTAGCACCAAGTCCCTGTATTGTTAGATTTTTATATGAGAAATTTTTCAATGTATAAGGACCAGCGGTACCGTCATATGTCATCGTAGAGCTTGTAGCAAATGTTGATGTGCTGATAGTTTCGCCACCTTGAATCTGAAGATTACCCCCGCCACCAACAGCAAGACCGCTGACAGCGGTTGTAAGATTAAATCCAGCTGTACGAAGCGTACCTGTAGCAACATTGATTGTACCTGAAGAAGTTAGATTAGTTCCGAGAAGAGCGGATCCTCCTGACTTATTGATAGTCCAATCACTATCCGACGTTATACTACCCGCACTTCTGGATATAGTCTGAGTACTGGAGCTTGCAAATATAATATCGGACCTCAATGACATACTTGAATCTGACATAGTCAGGTTGCCTGCCAGGTTG
>JACCDV010216049.1_pt1 | contig 13889 bp, 10 predicted proteins | sample 7446131 | NCBI WGS metagenome assembly JACCDV01 (sample SAMN15323448, study PRJNA562643) | freshwater metagenome | isolation source: river surface water | place: USA:Blue River Watershed | collected 2017-08-17 | reverse complement strand
GCACGGCGAGCGTGCGCAGGTTGCCGCCGCGCGTCTGGAGGAAGGCCCCCTGCGAGGTGGCGTCGCCGGCCTTGCTGAGGCCTTGGAAGAGCGCGCCGCGCTCGGGCGGGCGCGCGTCGACGGCCGCGTAGTGGAAGGTCGCCGAAGCCTTGGCGACGTCGCGGTCGGCCTTCACGCGGATCCAGGCGCCGGGGAGTTCCGCCGGGATCTCGATCCAGCGCGCCGGCTCGCCGGCTTTCAGCGCGACATCGCGCCAGGCTTTCCACCGGCCGTCGCCCTCCGCGTCGATTTCGAGCGTGAAGGTGGTCGCGGCGGCGCCGTCGTGTCCCAGGAAGGCCGCGCGCTTCGCGAAACCGTTCAGCAGGAAAGGATCCGAAGCGACGCCGGCGACGACGGCTTCCTCCACCCAGACGCTGCCGCGGCCGACGGGAGGGCCGAGCTTGTCCGGCGTGTCGAGCGCGGTGAACCAGAGGTTGGACTGGGACTGTCCGGGCCCGGCGAGCGCGCCCTTGGCCGGACGTTTGTTGAGGAACTCGGATTTCGCGGTGTCGTCGCAGCCGAAGACGAGCCGGTCCTGCCAGCGCGTGAAGTCGCCGATGACCTTCAGGTAGGCGGAACGGGGCGCGATGCCGGCGGAGCGCTTGGCGGAGAAGCCGGCCGGGAACCTCCAGAACAAGCCGTGCATGGTCATCAGGCGGCTGTCCGGTTCGCCGATGTCGCGGATGCGCGGCCACTCCGTGTTCCAGCCATGGGCGCCGTCGTAGGAATGGCTGCCTTTCGGCAGTCGGTAGCTCGACCACTTGCCGTCCTCCATCACCATGAGGATGACCGAACGGAAATCCCAGCCGACGGCCCAGAGCGGATCCTTCGCCGGATCGGCGTTGCCGGTGAGGCCGCCGGGCCCGGTGACTTCGGTGAACTGGTTGCGACGCACGAGGGTCCAGTTGCCCTTGCCGTTCCATGAGCCGAGGGCCCCGCTGGTCGTCGTCGGGACCAGGCGGGCGGCGGCGGTGTCTTCGCCGTTGTTGCTGATGATGACCTGGCCCTGGCCGGAGTACAGGCCCTTGCCGTGGTAGCCGGCGAGGGTCGAAGTGATCGTCGCCGGGCTGACCTCCGCGGTCTGTCCGGGCTTCGGCTTGTTCTTGATCTCCTTGATGAGTCCCTTCACCGCGAGCGTGCGCACGTCGACTTCGTAGAGTCCGTCCTCCATGGTCGCGAAGTAGACCTTGTTCGCGGGGTCCGTCAGGTGGCGGGCGTTGCCGGTCAGGCGACCGGGCATGAACTTGGGCGGGATGACGCGCACCGCGCGGTCGGCCCCGATGAAGTACGGACCGATGATCAGCTGGTTGGATTCCTGATGGATCATGCGGTTAGCGGGCGTGCCGCCGACGCTTTCGGGCCGGACGATCTGCCGCAGGTCCGGGGTGATCTCGTAGAGCTTGTCGCTCGAGCCGTAAGGCATGTGGGGGCCGTAGGTGATGACCCAGAGACGGTCGGCCCAGGGGACGACGGCGCCGGTACCGCACTCGCCCTCGTCGTTGAAGTAGGCGAGTTCCGGGTAGATGCCGGACCAGGCCTGGGGCGCGGCCTGGGTGGTGAGCACGCCTAAGGCGAGCGCGGCGAGGGAGCGGAGAAACGGGGACATGGGGGTTAATTCTCACCGCCGTCGGGGGCAGGCAAGGCTAAGATGCCGCCCGCCAGAGGAGGACCAGGAGCAGCCAGGCCATGAACGCCGCGGCGGGCACGCCGAGGAGCAGCCGCACGCGTCGAGCCTGCGCCTGCGCGAGGAAGACCGTCGCGAGCAGCGCGGCGCCCGCCGGCCCCAGCCAGTGGTGCGGAAGGGTGAGCTCGAGCTGCATGCCCGGCAGGCCGGCGCCGACTTCGGCCAACCAGCCCATCGCGCGCAGGACCAGCGAGGCCGCGCCGTTGAGCCAGGCGGCGGGTCCGGCCAGCCGGTCGGAGACGCTGAGCGCGACCGACGCCATGCCGAGCAGCAGCGGGATCTCCGAAAGCGGCACGAGCACGAGGTTCATGAAGACGCCGCCCGAGCTGGTGGCGCCGAAGAGCCCGAGCGCGAGCGGCGCGCCGGCGAGCGTCGCCGCCGTCGAGATGGCGAGGCCGCCCAGCACGAAGGCGCGGACGCGGGCGCGCAGGCGTCGTCCCGGGCTCCGCGCCGCGGCCGGCGTGAGGCGTTCTTCCCTTCCGGGCTCCGACAGCAGGCGCGCCGCCGGTCCGCCGGCGACGATGATCGCGAGCACCGTCGCGTAGCTCAGCTGGAAGCCCGCGTCCGCGCAAGCCTCGGGCGTCAGCAGGAGCGTGACCGCGCAAGCCAGCGCGAGCGACTGCAAGGCGGGCGTCGCGCGTCCGCCGAGCCGTCCGCCCCACAGGAAGGCGGCCATGATCCAGGCGCGGACCGACGACGGCGACGCGCCCGTGACCTGCACGTAAAGCCAGAGCAGCGCGAGGATCGCGAGGCCCGCGGGCACGTCCGGCAGGCGGGCGCGTCGCGCGCACCAGAGCAGGATGGCCGCCATGCCTGCGATATGCAGGCCGCTGATGGCGAAGAGGTGCAAGGTGCCCGTCGCGGCGAACGCCGCCTTGGCGTCGGCCGGCAGGAGCGCCGTGCGTCCGAGCATCGTCGCGGCGAGCATCGCTCCGCCGCCCGGATCTTCCCATGGCAATGCGCGCAGCCAAGCCTCCAGCCGCGCTTGCTGGGCCTGTCGCCAGCGCGCGAAGCGCGGCGCCGGCGCGAGTTCGCCCAGCACCCGGCCGCCGCGCAGCTTCAAGGTCGCCCCTTGCGAGCGCAGCCAGGCATCATAGCCCTCCGCTCCGGCGTCGAGCGGCGCCAGGCCGCCGGCGACCATCAGTTCACCGCCTTCGGCCGGGCACGGGCCGCGGGCCGATATCGCGACCCGACGTCGGAAAAGGGCGTCGTCGCGGTCGGTCACCCAGCCCAGCCCGCTCCAGCCTTCGTCGTTCGGGCGCGGGGTGGCGCGTTCGATCCGCAAGGGGAGTTCGACGAAGGTTCGCCGTAAAGTGGGAGGTTCGCGCGGCGGCGCCCGCAGGTGATGCCAGGCGGCCCCGAGGGCGATGCCGGCGCAGGCGAGGGCGCATATGGCGAAGCCGGCGGCCCGGTGACCCGCCCAGGCGAGCGCCAGGGCCAAGAACCCGCCGGCCAGCCATGGTCCGGGGTTGATGGCGAGAGCCGCGTCAAGCGAGGCTCCGACCAGTAGCGGCAAGGCGAGCCAGAGGGCCGGGCAATGCCCGAATCGGTCAGGGGTCAGGGGGTCTTGCTCCAGGGGGTCGGGCCGGTCCATGCGCGGAGGCCTTCGCCGCCGGTGGGCAGGGTGGCGACCTCCGCGGCCAGCGAAACCCAGGTCGGGTGCTTGGCGAGTGCCGGGTCTTGAAGCAGATTACCCAAGGGTTTTACGACAAAACCTCGGGAAGACCACCTAGGGTGGGGGAGGGTGACCGACGGACTGGCCCAGGCCCCTCCTTCATAGAACAAAAGATCGATGTCCAAGGTGCGGGGGCCGTTGCGCTCGCCGGTCCGTCGCCGACCTAGGGCCTGCTCGATGGCTAAGGTCCGGACGATGAGTTCATCCGGATTAAAACCACAATCAATTGCCAGACAAAGGTTTAAGAAGTTTGGCTGGTCGGCGTATCCTACGGGGTCAGAGTCAACCGCAGTAGAGACGGCCAAGATTCGGCAGCCTGGAAGGTTTCCGATGGCTTGGATGGCCTGAGCCAGGATGGCCGCGCGGTCGCCGATATTACTCCCCAGCCCCAGAAGATACTGCCGGGAGGTCTCTTTCACGCCCGGACCCGGCGGATTTTCACCGAAATCGCATCAAATTCCGCGGCCACCGGCGCGAACGGCTTGTTGACCTCGACCGTCACTGCTTGGACGCAGCTGAAAGTGCCCAGGATCCGCGCCGCGATCTGCTGGGCGAGGGTCTCGATCAGGTAGACCGGCTGCCCTGTGAGCTGGCCTTCGACCGTGCGGATGACGTCGGCGTAGTTCACGGTCAGTTTCAGGTCGTCGGTGGCCGCCGCGGGGCGGGTGTCGACCTCGAGGTCGACCGAGACCGTGAAGCGTTGACCGAGGCGTTTTTCCTCGGGCAGGGCCCCGTGGTGTCCGAACGACTTGATTCCGGCGATCCTGATGATGTCCACGCCCCGATGAATGCCTGCCGGAGACGACCCTGCAAGCGCCTTCCCGACCTGAGCCGGCATTTGTTAGAAGTCCCCACTTGACCAACCTTCCGAGGGTCGCTGACAGTCCGCGGAATACTATGCCTAAGAGGACCGATATCCGCTCAATCCTCATCATCGGCTCGGGACCGATCATCATCGGCCAAGCCTGCGAGTTCGATTATTCCGGCACCCAGGCCTGCAAGGCCCTGCGCGAGGAGGGCTACCGGGTCATCCTGGTGAATTCCAATCCGGCCACGATCATGACGGATCCCGAGACCGCGGACGTCACCTACGTCGAGCCCCTCACGGTCGAATCCGTCGAGCGCATCATCGCGAAGGAGAAGCCCGACGCCCTCCTCCCGACCCTCGGCGGCCAGACCGCGCTCAACCTTTCGCTCAAGCTCGCCCGCACCGGCGTGCTCGCCAGGCACGGCGTCGAGCTGATCGGCGCCAAGGAAGCGGCGATCGAACGCGGCGAAGACCGCGAGATCTTCAAGAAGCTGATGCTCGACATCGGCCTCGACGTCCCGCGCTCGCGCGTCGTCAAGACGCTCGAGGCGGCGCGCGAGACCATCGCCCTCATCGGCGGCGAGTTCCCCGTCATCATCCGCCCCTCCTACACCCTCGGCGGCACCGGCGGCGGCATCGCCTACAACCGCGAGGAGTTCGAGCGCATGGCGCAGGCCGGCCTCGACGCCTCGCCCGTCCATGAGGTCCTCATCGAAGAGTGCCTCCTCGGCTGGAAGGAATACGAGATGGAAGTGATGCGCGACCACAAGGACCAGTGCGTCATCATCTGCTCCATCGAGAACTTCGACCCGATGGGCGTCCACACCGGCGACTCCATCACCGTGGCCCCCGCGCTGACGCTCACCGACAAGGAGTACCAGCTGATGCGCGACGCCTCGTTCGCCGTCATCCGCGCCGTCGGCGTCGAGACCGGAGGCTCCAACATCCAGTTCTCCGTCAACCCGAAGAACGGCCGCATGATCGTCATCGAGATGAACCCGCGCGTCTCGCGTTCGTCGGCCCTCGCCTCGAAGGCCACCGGCTTCCCGATCGCCAAGATCGCGGCCAAGCTCGCGGTCGGCTACTCGCTCGACGAGCTGCAGAACGACATCACCAAGTCGACCCCGGCCTGCTTCGAGCCGACCATCGACTACGTCGTCACCAAGATCCCGCGCTTCACGTTCGAGAAGTTCGTCGGCGCCGACACCACGCTGACCTCGGCCATGAAGTCCGTCGGCGAGGCGATGGCCATCGGCCGCACGTTCAAGGAATCCTTCCAGAAGGCGCTCCGTTCCCTCGAGATCGGGGCCTGGGGCTTCGGCTGCGGCGGCAAGTTCGGCGACGCCGCGTTCGCGGACCTCACCGAGATCCGCGCCCGCCTCGCCCGCCCGAACCCGGAGCGCCCGTTCTTCGTGCGCTACGCGATGCTCGCCGGCCTGACCGAACAGGAGATCTTCGACCTCTCCAAGATCGACCCGTGGTTCCTCCGCCAGCTCCGCGGCCTGGTCGACCTTGAGCTCGCGCTGAAGGCCGCCGGCAAGTCCGTCGGCCCCGACCTCCTGCGCCAGGCCAAGGAAGCCGGCTTCGCCGACCGTCAGATCGCCCACGCGACCGGCCTGGCCCCCGCCGACGTCTACGCCAGGCGCAACGCCGCCGGCATCAGGACGGTCTTCCGTCTCGTCGACACCTGCGCCGCGGAATTCGAGTCCTTCACCCCGTACTTCTACTCCACCTACGGCGACGAATCCGAGGTCAAGCCTTCGGCCAAGAAGAAGGTGATGATCCTCGGCGGCGGTCCGAACCGCATCGGCCAGGGCATCGAGTTCGACTACTGCTGCGTGCACGCCTCCTACGCCCTGCGCGCGGCCGGTTACGAGACCGTGATGGTGAATTCCAATCCGGAGACCGTCTCGACGGACTACGACACCTCCGACCGTCTTTATTTCGAACCGCTCACCCTTGAGGACATCCTTGAGATCTACCGCACCGAGCAGTGCGTCGGCGCCATCGTGCAGTTCGGCGGCCAGACCCCGCTGAACCTCGCCGCCGACCTCGAGGCCGCCGGCGTGAAGGTGGTCGGCACCTCGCCCGCGAGCATCGCGCTCGCGGAGGACCGTCAGCAGTTCAAGGACATCCTCATCGAACTGGGCATCCGCCAGCCGGTGAACAAGACCGCGCTCTCCGCCGAGGAGGCCTGCCGCGCGGCCGAAGAGATCGGCTTCCCCGTCCTGCTACGCCCCTCGTTCGTCCTGGGCGGCCGCGGGATGTTCATCGTCTACGGCATGGACGAACTGAAGTCCGTCGTCCGCGAAGCCTTCGACGTCGCCCCGGGCAAGCCCGTGCTGCTCGACAAGTTCCTCGAAGACGCCATCGAACTCGACGTCGACGCCATCTCCGACGGCGAGACCACCGTCATCGGCGGGATGTTGGAACACATCGAACACGCCGGCGTGCACTCCGGCGACGCGGGCATGGTCCTGCCGCCGCACTCGCTCCCGCCCGCCCTGGTCGAAGAAGTCCGCCGCATCACCCACTCGCTCGCCAAGCGCCTGAAGGTCGTCGGCCTGATGAACATCCAGTTCGCGATCAAGGACGGCATCGTGTTCATGCTCGAGGTCAACCCGCGCGCCTCGCGCACCATCCCCTTCGTCTCGAAGGCCATCGGCGTGCCGCTGGCGAAGCTCGCCTCGCTCTGCATGCTCGGCGCCAAGCTCAAGGACCTCGGCTTCACGCGCGAGATCCGGCCGCCTTACTGGTCCGTCAAGGAATCCGTCTTCCCGTTCAGCCGCTTCCCGGGAGCGCCGGTGGCGCTCTCGCCGGAGATGCGTTCGACGGGCGAAGTGATGGGCTGCGACGACGACCTCGGCATGGCCTACGCGAAGGCCCAGATGGCCGCGCAGCCCGCCCTGCCGTCCGCCGGCAACGCGTTCCTGTCCGTCAAGGACCGTGACAAGGAGGGCGCCGTGGCCGCCGCCCGCGAGCTGGCCGCCCTCGGTTTCAACCTTTACTCCACCAGCGGCACCGCGGCGGCCATCGAGGCCGCCGGCATCAAGGTCACCAAGCTGGGCAAGATCTCGGAGGGCGCCCGCCCCAACGCGCTCGACCTCCTCAAGAACGGCCAGCTCCAGATGATCGTGAACACCGCGGCCGGCATGCTGCCCCGCAAGGATGAGAACGCGATGCGCGCCGAAGCCGTCCTCCGGGGCGTCTACATGGCCTCCACCCTCAACGCGGCGCACGCGGCGATCCTGGGCATCCGCTCCATGCGCGCGCACCCGCTCACGGTCTGTTCCCTGCAGGAACACGCGAAGGTGCTTCCCCCGCAGGCCTGAATGGGATACAAGACCATCTCCTCATGAAATACCCCGTCCTCGCCGCGCTGGCCGTCGCCGTCGCTTCTCTCCAAGCCGCCGACGAGCCCAAGGCCGCCGCGCCCGCCGTCACTCCTCCCCCCGCAAAAACCGTGAAATCCCTCACCCCCGAACAGGTCAAACAGGCCTGGACCATGCTTGGCTACTCCATCGCCAGCCAATCGCCGATGCCGCAGGTGAACTCGCAGCTCGAGCTCACCCCGGAAGAGATCGAACTCTTCCTCGCCGGCGTCCGCCAGGTGCTCAACGGGGAACGTCCCCAGTTCAACCCCGAAGAACTCGGCGAAGGCGCCGACGCGCTCTTCCAGGCCCGCATGAACGCCAAGGCCGGCAGGTGGGGCAAGCAGAACGACGACTTCCTCGCCAAGATCGACGCCGACAAGTCGGTGACCAAGACGGCCTCCGGCCTGCGTTACAAGATCCTCGCCCCGGGTTCCGACGTGAAGCCGACCGCGGCTTCCACCGTGAAGTGCCGCTACGAAGGCAAGCTCGTCGACGGCAAGGTCTTCGACTCGACCAAGTCCCGCAACAACGAGCCGACCGAGTTCCCCCTCAGCGGCGTCATCCCGGCTTGGACCGAAGGCGTCCAGCTCATCGGCGTCGGCGGCAAGATCGTCCTCTATTGCCCGTCCTCCATCGCCTACGGCGACCAGGGTCAGGGCCCGATCCCCGGCAAGTCCGTCCTCGAGTTCGAGGTCGAGCTCGTCGAGATCGCCAAGGCCAAGTAATCCCTCCGCAGGTTCTCTCACCGCGGCGCGCCGAAAGGCGCGCCGCTTTGCTTTACGCAGGGAACAAACGCCTCCATAATAGGTACTTACCCCTGACCTGATGCGGCTCGCGCTCACCATGGCTTTCCTGTCTTCGGCGACCTTGCTCGCCGCGGACGCGGTCGTGCCGGCGCCGGGCGTGCCTCCGTCCGCCGCGGTTTCTCCGGCGCCCGCCCTCACGCTTCGTCAGGCGGTCGACCGCACTCTCCTGTACAACCTCGGCCTGGCGGTCACGCGACTCGACGCCCTCCGTTCCCTCGATGCGGTCGAGGTCTCCCTGGCCACGTTCGACCCGACCTTCGCGTGGAACAACCGCCTGAGCGGCCAGCGCACCCCGGCCGAGATCCTCGCGGGCGATCCGGCGGACCGGCTCCATGATTCCGACCTGAGCCTGAGCCAGCGCTTCTCGTGGGGCGGCAAGCTTTCGATCGGGACCAGCCTCACGCGCACGTGGGCCGACTCCGGTTCCCTCGGCCTGCCTTCGTCTTACGGCATCGGCACCAACGTCGCCTACACGCAGCCCCTGCTCGCCGGCGGTTGGCGGGCGGTGAACCTCAGCGGCCTGATCTCCGCCCGGCAGTCGGCGCTCCGGAGCCGGCTGGCCCTGCGCGCCGGCGTGCTGGACCTGATCCGTGACACCGAGGTCGCCTACTGGACGCTCTCCTCGGCCCGGGCGCTCATCGCTTTCCGCGAGACGAGCCTCCGCTCGGCTTCCTCGTTGCTCGAACAGATCCGCGCCCGTCGGGCGCTCGGTGACGCGACCATCCTGGAAGAACTGCAGGCCGAGGCCGAGGTCGCCGCGCAGCGGGTGGCGGTGCTCAACGCCCGTCAGGCCCTGGACAACGCCGAGATGAGCCTGCGCCGGCTGCTCGGACAAGGCACGGCGGAAGACGTCGAGCAGCCGCTGGGCGTCGAGCCGCTGCCGGCCGGGGCCGTCCCGGCCGCGGAGCCTTTCGCGCCGTGGATCCGCACGGTGGCCGACTTCGATTTCGGCACGGCCATCCAGCTGGCGGCCATCGTCCAGGCCGACGCGCTCGTGGCGCAGGCGGAGCAGAACAATCATCCCAGCCTGGATCTCTCGGTGGGCTCCGGACGTTATGGCGAGGCGGGTTCAGGCGTCTCGGACGGTCTCGAAAACTACCGTCGCCGCTCCGGCTGGACGAATTTCGCGGAGCTCCGTTTCTCGTTCCCGCTGGGCTTCCGGGAAGCCGAGGCGAATCTCCGCGCCGCGAGCCGTTCGCGCCGTCAGGCCGAGCTCCGGCTGGCCGACGTCCGCCAGGGGCTCGTGTTCTCGGCCCGGGCCGTCTGGCGCGAACTCGACGCCGCGCGGGCCCGCGTCGTCGCCGCGACCTCGGCCCTCGAACTCCAGCGGCAGTCTTACGAAGGCGAACGGGCCCGTTATTCCGCCGGGCAGTCGGACCTGCCCCGCGTGCTCCAGGCCCAGGCTTCCCTCGACGCGGCGCAGCTCGCCTGGGTGCAGGCCAGCCTCGACGCCCGCGCGGCGTCCGCCAAGGTCGCCCGGCTTGATGGTTCCATCTTGGGACGGCATGGTTTCACGATGGACGCCGTGGAGCAGAAAGCCGGCGCCGGCCTCGGCGCCGAAGACCCCCTTCCGCCCTTGACCGCCTCGCCATGAAATTCCTCAAGCCCTTGCTCGTCGTCGCCCTCGTCGGCGGACTCGCCTTCATCTTCTGGCCGGCCAAGAAGTCGACGCTCCGCCCCACGGGTCCCGTCTCCGAGGCCCGCGCCGAGAAACGCGACATCCGCGAGACGGTCGAGGCGTCCGGCTTCGTCCGGGCGGTCATCTTCAGTTCCATCCGCGCCCAGGTCAGCGGCCCGATCCTCAGGCTCCACGTCCAGACGGGTGACATGGTGAAGAAGGACCAGATCCTCGTCGAACTCGACCCCGTGCTGGCGAACGCCGACGAGGAGCAGGCCCGCCGCACCGTCCAGCTGCAGACCTTGACGCTGGAGCGGCTCGAACGCGATCTCCGCCGGGTGGAGGTGCTCGTGAAGCAGAATTTCGTCTCCGAGCGCGAGGTCCTCGACCACCGCACCGCCTTCGAAGTGGCCAAGCTCCAGCGCGACATCGCCCAGGCCAAGCTGGACACCGCCGTGGAGATGGTCCGCCGGACGGTCATCCGCGCGCCGCACGACGGCCAGGTCTCGGACTGCACCGTGCTGGCCGGGCAGATCGTGATCGGGGCGCAGTCCATCAACAACGGCACGCCGCTGATGACGATCTCGGACACCTCCGTCCTCCGCGTCGACGTGAACCTCAACGAGTTCGCCGCCACGCGCGTCGAGCTGGGCAAGGAAGCCGAGGTCACCTTCGACTCGATCCCCGGCCTGCGCAAGTCGGGCAAGATCACGTTCATGACCCCCTTCGGCACGGCCGACGCCAAGGTGCCTGACCTGCGCATCTTCCCGACCCAGGTCTCCTTCCAGGCGGGCGACGGCGTCCGGCCGGGCGTCAGCGCCAACGTCACCGTCACCGTCGACCGCGTCAAAGGCTGCGTCGCCGTGCCGGTCTCCGCCGTCTTCGTCGACGGGGCCGACCGGGTCGTCTACGTCCGGGCCGCCGACGGCGAGTGGGAGGCCCGCAAGGTGAAGCTCGGGCTGAGCGACGCCGCTTGGACGCAGGTCCGCGAGGGCCTCGAGCTCGGCGCCGTCGTCAGCCTCGTGCGCCCCGCGCTTTCCCGCTGAGATGCCCCCGCTCATCTCCATCCGCGGCCTGCGCAAGACCTACCGCATGGGGGATGAGAACGTCCACGCCCTGGACGGCGTGGACCTGGATTTCCAGAAAGGGGAGTTCGTCGCCATCCTCGGCCCGTCCGGTTCGGGCAAGTCGACGCTGATGCACATCCTCGGCTTCATGGACACGCCGACCGAGGGCAGCATCGTGTTCGACGGCGAAGAGGTCGCGCGGCTCGACGCCGACCGGCGGGCGTGGTATCGCTCCAACCGGGTGGGCTTCGTCTTCCAGGCCTTCAACCTGCTGCCGCGCCTGACCGTGCTCGAAAACGTCGCGTTGCCGCTCATCTACCGCGACGGCTCGGATCCCGCCGCCAACGCCGCGGCGGCCACCGCCGCCCTCGAACGCGTGGGGATGTCCCATCGCCTCGACCATCGCCCCAGCCAGCTTTCCGGCGGCGAGCGCCAGCGGGTGGCCATCGCGCGGGCCATCGTGGGCTCCCCGGCGATCATCTTCGCCGACGAACCCACGGGCAACCTCGACGTCCGGAACGTCGACCGCGTGCTCGACCTGCTGGGTTCGCTGATCAAGGAGGGCATCACGGTGGTGCTCGTCACCCATGACCTGGGCGTGGCCGAGAAGGCGCGGCGGGTCATCTCCATGCGGGCCGGCCGCGTGCAGGAGGACCGGGTCCGATGAGCTTCGTCGAACGTCTGCGGCCCGCCGTCGTCAACGGCCTCCGTGAGCTCCGCGCCAATAAGGTCCGCTCGCTGCTCTCGATGTCCGGGATCATCCTCGGCGTGGCTTCGCTGGTGGCGATGGTCACGGTCGTGCAGGGCATGGTGGGCAACTTCCGCCAATTCGTCGACGCGATGGGCGGCATCGAGAAGATCACCGTCACGCGCGAGCCGCTCCCGAAGGAGCAGGAGCATCTGTCGGAGCTTTCCGAGGGGCTCACCCTGCGCGACGTGGGCCGGATCCGCCGCACGGTGCCCCTCGTGCGCAACATCTCGCCCGAGGTCCGCGTGGGTTTCGAGAAGATCGTCCACGAGGACCGCGAGACGAACACCTACGTCACCGGCGTGACGGCCGATTACCTGCCGGTCGCCAAGCGCTGGGTCGACGCCGACCAGGGCCGGTTCATCAGCGACCTCGACGTCCTCAACATGAACGACGTGATGGTCATCGGGTCGGCGGTGGCCGCCGAGCTTTTCGGACCCAACATCGATCCGGTGGGGAAGGTCGTCAAGGTGCGCGGCCGGCGTTTCACGGTCATCGGGGTGCTCAACAACATCGAAGGCAGCGGCGTGCAGATCCGTTCCGCCAGCGCGCGGAATTCCGGCGGGGCCTGGCGCTGGCGCAACAGCGGCGCGCTCATCCCGGTGAGCACGGCCCTGACGAAATACAACGGCAACGACCGCCTGACGGGCCTCGGCCTGCGGATCGAGGATCCGTCCCGGCTACGCGACGCCGTGGAGCAGACCGAACGGACCATGCTCGCCTCGCACAAGGGCCTGCGCGACTTCGCCATCTCGACGAACGAGCAGACCTTGGAGGACTTCCGCAAGACCGAGGCGGCCTTCAAGCTGTCGCTCGGCGGCGTGGCGGGGATCTCCCTCTTCGTCGGCGGCATCGGCATCATGAACGTGATGCTGGCCTCGATCAACGAACGCATCCGCGAGATCGGCGTCCGCAAGGCCTTGGGCGCCCGCGGTTCGGACCTCTTCCTGCAGTTCCTCGCCGAAGCCGCCGTGGTCTCCGTGGTCGGCGGCCTGATCGGCCTGCTGGTCTCGGTCGGCATCGTCGGCCTGATGAATTATATCCTGACCGCGGCGCTGCCGACGGGGGCCGTGGCGGCCTTGGACTGGGTCATCATGGCCGAGGGGCTCGTCTTCTCCGTGGCCATCGGCCTCGTCGCCGGGGTCTATCCCGCGCTGCGCGCCGCCAAGCTCGATCCGATCGAGGCGCTCCGCCATGAGTGATTTCCCATGAAACTCCCGTTGCTCGCCTGTCTCGCGGCTTCTTTGCTCGGCGCCGAACCGCTGCCGCCCATCCCGGTGTGGGACGGGGCGCCTCCAGCCGAGACCTTGACCTTGAAGCCCGGCCAGGACCCCAAGGGGATTATCCTGAAGGGCGGCCAGCGGACGGATGTGATGACGCCGGAATTCGTCGTCTGGCCGGCGGCCAAGCCGGGCGCTCCGCTCATCATCGTCTGCCCCGGCGGCGGTTACGGCGTCTTGGCCGAGCAGCATGAAGGCGCTGAAGTCGCGCGACGGCTCAACGCCTTGGGCGTCGCCGCCGTGGTCTTGCGCTACCGGGTGCCGCGTCGCGACAACGAGCGCCCATGGGTGGTGCCGCTGCTCGACGCGCGCGAGACGCTGCGGTCGGCGCGGGCGCGCGCCGCGGAATGGAACGCCGATCCGAAGAAGGTCGGCGTCCTGGGCTTCTCCGCGGGCGGCAATCTCGCGGCCCGCGTCGCTTACGCGCCGGCGGCGGACGATGTCCCGCGGCCTGATTTCGCCGTGCTGGTCTACCCCGCTTATCTCTTCGTGAAGGACAAGCCCGACAGCACGCTGCGCGACGGCCCGGACGGCGTGATTCCTCCGGCCGGCCGGAAGCCCGTGCCGGCGTTCTTCGCCCACAGCGCCGACGACCCCTATCCGGCCGAAGGCTCGATGGCCCTCGCCGCGAAGTTGAAAGCGCTGGGCGGTTCCGCCGAAGTTCATGTCTGGGCCAAGGGCGGCCATGGCTGGGGGGCCTCGGCGCGCTGCGAGGCCGCCCGGACCTGGACGGACCTGCTCGGCGTCTGGATGCGGGAGCAGGCGCTGCTGCCGCGCTGAACAGTTCCAT
>JACCDV010247594.1_pt1 | contig 13890 bp, 14 predicted proteins | sample 7446131 | NCBI WGS metagenome assembly JACCDV01 (sample SAMN15323448, study PRJNA562643) | freshwater metagenome | isolation source: river surface water | place: USA:Blue River Watershed | collected 2017-08-17 | reverse complement strand
TCTCCACGCCCGGGGTGATGCCCACTTCGGGGTGGCCGGCGGTCTTGCTGTGCAGCTGGCGGAAGTTGCGCAGCTCCTGCATGGGCAGGTTGTAGCCCGTCAGATGCAGCAGCGCATAGATGAGCATGGAGCCGTGGCCGTTGGACAGCACGAAGCGGTCGCGGTCGGCCCACAGCGGGTGGGCGGGGTTGTGCTTGAGGTGGCGGGACCACAGGGCCACGGCCATGTCGGCCATGCCCATGGGAGCGCCGGGGTGACCCGAGTTGGCTTGTTGAACTGCATCCATCGCAAGCGCGCGAATCGCGCTTGCCATCATCTGGGGATTGGCCATCGGGGCTCCGGGAAGGTGGCGGGGTCGGGGAAACCCGAAATTTTAACGGTTGGGCCCCGGCCAGGCTTTGGGCAGCAGGAGCCCGGCTCTAAAGGCCATGGACGGTGCGCTGGCGCACGAACCTGGATGGCCGCGGCGCTGCGCGCCTCGCCATGACGGATGTGGTGCGTGGCGCCATGCCTCCTCTTGGCGTCCTCGCAATGCCCGAAAGGCCGTGGCACGTCATCGCGAGACCTGCAGGGCCGCCGTACGTCATCGCGAGGCCCGCAGGGCCGTGGCGATCCAGCGGGCGGCGCCATGGCGCACAGCCGATGCCGGTGTCCGCAAAACGGTGGCCTACACTGCCCGGCCATGACTGCAGCCACCGCCATGATTCTTGCCGCCGGCCGGGGTGAGCGCATGCGCCCGCTGACCGACGCCACACCCAAGCCCCTGCTGGCCGTGCGCGGCCAGTCGCTGATCGGGCGGCATGTGCGGGCATTGGCCGCCGGGGGCTGGCACGAGCTGCTGGTCAACACCGCGTGGCTGGGCGAGCAGGTGGCGCCACACCTGGCACCGCTGGCCGGCGAGCTGGGCCTGCACATCCGCTATTCGCACGAGGGCCAGGACTTCGGCCGCGCGCTGGAGACGGCCGGTGGCATCTTGCGCGCGCTGCCGCAACTGGGCGAGGTGTTCTGGGTGGCCGCCGGCGACGTGTACGTGCCCGACTTCGCCTTCACGCGCGAGGCCTTCGACCGCTTTGCAGCCAGCCCCGCATTGGCTCACCTGTGGCTGGTGCCCAACCCGGCGCACAACCCGGGCGGCGACTTCGGCCTGAGCGAAGGAGGGGTGCGCAACCTGCCGTCCGGCGACGTGGGGCGGCGTTACACCTTCAGCACCATCGCCTTGTACAAGCGCGGCTTCTTCACCGGTGCGGACAGCCCCGCACCCGCCGGCAATCCGCACGGCCTGGCCTGCGCACTGGCGCCCATGCTGCGCGCCGCCAGGGAGCGGGGCGAGGTCAGCGGCGAGGTCTACACCGGCGCCTGGACCGACGTGGGCACGCCCGAGCGGCTGGCACAGCTCAACGCCTGAGGGCGGGACTGCTCACGGACGACGCCGCCTGGATCGCCGCAGGCCTTCGGCCTTCGCGATGACGCTGCGGTGGGAGCGATGCGCACTGTACCCGTCATGGCGAGCCGCGCAGCGGCGTGGCCATCCAGCGCGGCTGCCAAGGCTAGACGCCTGAAGATGGGGCTGCGCGCGGGCGACGCCACCTGGATCGCCACAGGCCTTCGGCCTTCGCGATGACGCTGCGGTAGGAGCCACACGCCCCGCAACTCGTCATGGCGAGCCGCGCAGCGGCGTGGCCATCCGGTCGGCCTTCAGCGCCACCAGGCCAGCCAGACCAGGGCGCCGGCCAGCACGACCAGGCCTGCACCGGCCAGGCGGGCCAGGCGGCTTTGGCGCTGCTGCATGGCCTGCAGCTGATCGACCAGCAAGGCGTTTTGTTCGGCCAGCTCCTTGACGAGCTGGGCGCTGGCGCGCATTTCCTCGTGCAGCGCCTGCACCTGGGCCTCGAGGGCGGCGGCTCGGGCCTGCAGCTGCGCCAGTTCGCTGGGCGCCTGGGCGGCCGGGTCGGGCTCGGGCGGTGGCTCGGCGCGGCGGTTCTTGACCGTCTCCCACAGGCGGCCGGCGCCCTGGGCGATCTTGGGGGCGGACTCCACCACCTGTCCCCAGGGGATGTTGGCGAGCAAGGTGCCGAGCACGGAAGGCATGGCGCCATGTTAGCGGGCGCCGGCCCCGTCCGCCGCGCACCAGGGTCTTTGTGGCCGGCTCCTAGAATCGGCCGCACTGTCTGCCAAGGAGTGAACGCGTGACCCCAGCTTCTGTGTATGCCCGCCGCCGCGCCGCCGTGGCGCGCGCCCTCAAGGCCGCCGGCGGCGGCGTGGCCCTCGTGCCCACCGCACCTGAGCAGCCGCGCAACCGCGACACCGACTTTCCCTACCGGCACGACAGCTACTTTTTCTACCTCACGGGCTTTGCCGAGCCCGAGGCCTGGCTGGTGATCGAATCGAGCGGGCGCAGCACGCTGCTGTGCCGCCCCAAGAACCTCGAGCGCGAAATCTGGGACGGCATCCGCCTGGGCCCCAAGGCCGCGCCCAAGGCGCTGGGCGTGGACGCGGCGCACAGCGTGGAAGAGCTCGACCAGCGCATGCCGCAGCTGCTGGCCAACCAGAACGCCGTGTGGTTTCCGTTTGCCACCCATGCCGGGCTGGAAAGCCGGATCGATGGCTGGCTGAACCAGGTGCGCGCCAAGGTGCGCATGGGCGTGGCATGCCCGCAGTCGCAGCACGACCTGTGCAAGCTGCTCGACGAGATGCGCCTGTTCAAGGACGCCAGCGAGCTGCGCACCATGAAGCGCGCGGCCCAGATCTCGGCGGGCGCGCATGTGCGCGCGATGCAGACCTCGGCCGCCATGCTGCGGGCCGGGCAGGATGCGCGCGAATACCACCTCGAGGCCGAGCTGCTGCATGAGTTCCGTCGCCACGGCGCGCAGTTCCCCGCCTATACCAGCATCGTGGCCGCCGGCGCCAATGCGTGCGTGCTGCACTACCGCGCCGGCGATGCGCCACTGAAGGCCCATGAGCTGTGCCTGATCGACGCCGGCTGCGAGCTCGATGGCTATGCCAGCGACATCACCCGCACCTTCCCGGCCGGCGGCCGCTTCTCGCCGCCGCAGCGCCGCCTGTACGACCTGGTGCTGCAGGCGCAGGAGGCCGCCGTGCAGGCCACGCGAGCGGGCAAGCGCTTTACCGACCCGCATGACGCGGCCGTGAAGGTGCTGGCCCAGGGCCTGCTGGACCTGGGGCTGCTCAGCCGGAAAAAGCACGGCTCGGTGGACGACGTGATCGCCTCCGGCGCCTACCGCCAGTTCTACATGCACCGCACCGGCCACTGGCTGGGCATGGACGTGCACGACTGCGGCGACTACACCGAGCCCGGGGCCAGGCCCCGGCCGGACACCGACGCGCTGGGCCAGAGCGTGCTGCGCCGGCCCAGCCGGGTGCTGCGCCCGGGCATGGTGCTGACCATCGAGCCCGGCCTGTACGTGCGGCCGGCCAAGGACGTGCCGCGCGAGTACTGGCACATCGGCATCCGCATCGAGGACGACGCGGTGGTCACGGCCCGGGGCTGCGAGCTGATCACGCGCGGCGTGCCGGTGGACGCCGACGAGATCGAGGCGCTGATGGCCGGCTAGCGCACGCAGGTCAGTCTGGGCGCTCGCCGAACGCCAGGCGCTGAGCCAGGCGCCCCAGAGCTTCGGGCAACTCGGCCACCGAGGGAACCACAAGGTGTGCGCCGGCTTCGCGCAACACCGCGGCGGCACGACCGTCGGCCTCGCGGCGCTCGTCAAACGAGGCCTGCTGCCATTGCTCGAAACTCCAGCCCAGGGCGTTTCCGCTGGCGCTGACGCCCACAGTCCAACAGCCGGCGCGCAGGCCCTCGGCCAGCCCCGGCGCCGTGTCATCGAACTTGACCACGGCGTGGGGCTGGTCACGCAGACCCATGGCATCCATGCAGGCGTGCATGCCCATGGGGTCGGGTCGGCTGCGGGCCACATCGTCGCAGCACACCACCAAGTCCGGCGAAAAGCCCAGCGTGCGCGCCTTTTCAATCAGGGGCCGCATGATGCGCCGGCTGTAACCAGTGGTCGTCGCCACGCGCAGGCCCTGGCCCTTGAGCCAGGCCAGGCTGTCCAGAAAGCCGGGAATGAAATCGCTGCGCTCCATGGCCGCCGCCGCACTCATGGGCTCGAACTCCGCGAGCAGGGCCTGGGCATCGGCCTCAGCGAAGGCGCGCCCGTGGGCCTGCTGCCAGGCCTGTGCAATGTCAGGCATCTGGCCCAAAGCCCGGATGTGGTCGAGCTTGGGCAATCCCATGGGAATGCGCGCCTGCGCGATGCTGATCGACACCCCATGGCGCGCGAACAGCGTCACGAATGCACCCATGGGCGCCAGGCTGCCGAAATCCACAATGGTGCCGGCCCAGTCAAACACCACGCCTTTGATCATTGCTGTTCCTCCTTGAAGCCCAGCCAATCTTCGGCCAGGCCAAACGCGGTGCTCATGCCGGTGCCACTGGTCACGCTGACCAGCTGAACCCCGGTCAGCACCTCTTGCACAAAGGCGTCCTGTGGCGCGCTCGGGTACACGCCGGTCCAACGCTCCAGCACCTCGTAATGAGGCAGGGCCAGCAGGCGCTGCATCTCCTCGAGGATCAAGGCTTCCACCCGAGCCGATGCAAAAGGCGGCATGGCCTGGCCGTAGTAGTGCGAATCGCCCACCACCAGGGAGCCGTCGGCGCTTTGCACGATGATCAGGTGCACGCCGTGCTGCAGGTGTTCACGCTGCTCGGTGCGCAGGCGCTCGGCCAGGGCGGCGCTGGCGGGCAGCTCGCTGTACCCGCGGTAACGCACCAGGCTGAGATCGCCCATCACGCCGCCGGGCAACCGGTAGCCGGCCGGCGGTCGCACGCGAAGCATCTGCAGCTGGCACAGCTGGGTCTGCTGGCCCTGAAAGGCCAGGGGAAACAAGCCGCGCAGGTCCGGCCCCGGACACACGGCAATGCGGTCGGCCTGCAGCGTGCCCGCATCGGTCTGCACCTCACCGGGCCGCACCTGCTGGACCGCGCGCCCCATGTGGAACACCACGCCCTGACCGGCCAGCCACTGGCGCAGTTGCTCGATCGCCAGACGGGCTTCGACCCGCAGCTCGTAGGGGCTGTAGAGCGCGCCGAGGATGTCACCATGGCGCAGCTGCGGGGCCTGGGCCGCCAGCTCGTCAGGGTCCAGCCACGCCAGCTCGCGCCCCTCGGGCTCTTGCTGCAGCGCTTGCAGCACGGCCCGGGCTTCGGGCCGGCGCGCCATCACGTACAGGCCCCGGTGTTCAATCGCAATGCCGGCCAGCGGTGCCAGCCGGGCCCAGATTTCGCGGCTGCGGCGCGCCCGGCGCCAGGTATCCCCCCGCCCCTGGCCCGTCACCGTGACAAAGCCAAAATTACGAATGGAGGCGCCCACGCACACCGGGTCTCGGTCGAGCACCTGCACGCTGTGGCCTTGTTGCAAGGCGGCATAGGCACAGGCCATGCCGACGATGCCGCCGCCCACGATCACGATGTCCGAACTCATGCGCCAGCCATCACAAAATTGGCGCCACGCTCAGACGTCAGCGCCCGCGCCAGGCGGGCCAGGCCTTCGGGGCTGTCGCGCAGATCGCGCGAGCGGATGCCCAGGCGCTGCAGCCAGTCGGACAGCAGCGCGGCAGCCTGCCCGGCGGGCTTGTCAAACACGGTCTGCAGGTCGGCCTGCACCCGGGGACTGTTCTGCGCAGCCAGGTCCACCACCATGGGCAGCCACACGGCGCACGCATGGCCATGGGACAAGCCCTCGTTGAGCGTGAGCTCATAGGACAAAGCATGGGCCAGCGCAGTCTGGGTGCGCCCCATGGCCAGGCCGCCGAGCAAGCTGGCGTGCGCCAGGCGAATGCGCGCGCCCACGTCCTGGGGAGCCGCCAGCACGGCCGGCAACTCGATCAAGATCCGCCGCGCGGCCTGACGGGCCTGGCCCCGGCTGGTGGCATCGGCCCGGCGGTTGCACAAGGAATCCAGCGCATGGGCCAGGGCATCCAGGGCGCAGTCCCGCGTGACCTCCGGCGGACAGCTCAGGGTGAGCATGGGATCCACCCGAGCCTGATCGGGCATACCGTGCGGCGGGTGCCAGGAACGTTTGCGCGGGGGCATGCATCCAAGCTCCCAGACCGTGGCCCAAGGGGTCACTTCGCTGCCGGTGCCCGCGGTGCTGGGGCTGCACCACAGGGTGTGCCGCAGGGCATGGTCGGGCAAGTGGTTGGCTGTCCAGGCGGCGGCGGCCTGGTCGGGCGAGGCCAGTCGCCAGCGCAGCAGCTTGGCCAGGTCCAGCGTGGTGCCGCCGCCGATGGCCCACAGCGCGGTGCCAGCCTGTTGCGCCAGCAAAGGCCACAGCTGACCGGCCAGGGCCAAGGCCGCCGGGACCGTGGATTGCCCATGCGCCTGAGCCACCCAGCCCCGGCACGCAGCGCCCCACTGCCGGCGCCACTGCCATTGCAGCGCCTCGGGCACGGCTGCCGGGTCGGCCAGCACTACAAAGGGCTGCTCGGGCATGGATTGCCCGATGAGCCCCGCCTCGAACTCGATGGTCAGTTCCATGGGTGTGTTCAGATGAAGCGCTTGCGCAGCGACGCAGAGACCAGGTCGATGGCCGAGACCGTGAGCACCAGGATCAACAGCACCGCGCAAGTCTGACCGTACTGAAAGCTGCGGATCACCTCGAACAAGATGGCGCCAATGCCTCCGGCACCCACCATGCCGACCACCGAGGCCGAGCGAACATTCGATTCAAAGCGGTACAGGGAGTACGACAGCCACAGGGGCAAGACCTGCGGGATGACGCCGTAGGCGATCTCAGCGAGCTTGTGCGCGCCGGTGGCGCGTATGCCCTCCACAGGCCGCGGGTCAATGGCTTCGACCGCCTCGGAAAACAGCTTGGCCAAGGTGCCCGTGGTGTGCACGAACAGCGCCAGCACGCCCGCAAAAGGCCCCAGACCGACGGCCACGATGAACAGCATGGCGAACACCATCTCGTTGATGGACCGAAATGCATCCATCAGGCGGCGCACCGGCTGGTGCACCCAGACCGGGGTGATGTTGGCCGACGACAACAGGCCCATGGGCACTGCCGCCACGATGGCCAGCACCGTGCCCCACAAGGCGATGTGCAGCGTGACCACCATCTCGCGTGCATAGAGCCGCCAGTCCTTGAAATCGGGCGGAAAGAAGTCGCTGGCAAAAGTGGCCATGTTGCCCGCATGCCGCACCAGATCCAGGGGGCGCATTTCAGCGCCCTGCCAGGCCCAGGCCAGCACCAAGGCGGCCAGCGCCCAGCCCAGCCAGACCATGGTGGGCGTCTTCTGGCGGGCTGCCAGATGATGCAGCTGCGCCAGGCGCGCCGCACTGGGAAGAGGCAACACCTGGCTCACCGTTACTTGCTCAGAGCGGCCAGTTTTTGGTCAATCTCGGACAGCTGCCGGCTGCGCTCGGCCGCGCTGAGCTTGTCATCGGCTTCGACCTTGATGCGCTCGCGGTAGAGCTCGAGCTGACGAATAGGGATCAGCTGGTCGTTGCTGGATGCGCGAAAGCCGGCGTAGTTGTAGATGTTCTTGAGAATGGCCTTCTCTGCCTCGTCGGCCTTGGCGTAATTGAGCACGAAGTTGCGCAGCTTGGTCTTGACCGCCGGGTCCAGGTCCTTGCGCCAGACGAACGGGTCGCTCGGGATCAGGGGGCTGCGCCAGATCACGCGCAACTGCTGGAAGAGCTCGGGGCGGGTGGTTTCGAGCCGGCCCATGTCTTCGGTGTTGTTGGTGGCCACGTCCACCTGGCGGGCCAGAACGGCCTGGATGTTGGCCCCGTGGCTGGCGTTGCGCACCGTCTTGAAAGTGGCGCGCGGATCCACCTTGCGCTGGGCGAACACGTAGTAGGTGGGCACCAGAAAGCCCGAGGTGGAATTGGGATCGCCGATGCCAAAGTTCACGTTCTTGGCGTTGGCGAACACATCGTCCAGGGTCTTGTAAGGGCTGTCCTTGTGGGTGATCAGCAGCGCGTGGTAGCCGAAGCTACCGTCTGCGTACATGAGCTGAGCAAACACCTCGCCGTTGGCACGGTCGACGGCTTCCATGGCAGCCTTGTTGCCGTACCAGGCGACCTGGATCTTGTTAAAGCGCATGGCTTCGATGACGCCGGCATAGTCGGGCGCGTAAAACGCCTGGACCTTCAAGCCCGTCTTCTTTTCCATGTCGCGGAAGAAAGGTTCCCAGCGGTCGCGCTGGGCCGCAGCCGCGTCAGTGGAGATGATGCCAAAGCTGATGTCCTGGGCCTGAGCCAGCACGCTGGCGGCAGCCAGCCCGAGGCCGGCAAGGAGATGGCGAAGTTTCATGAAAGGAAGTCCTTGAAGAGGCAAAGAAAAGCCCGCGGCTTCAGGCCGCAGGTGCGAACTCGAACGGCTCGGGCTCAGGGCTGTCGCCCAGAAGTTCCAGGCACTGGGGCCCGTAAAGCTCAGCCAGGCGCCGGGCATCCAGCCCCTCGGGACTGCCGTCGTAGACCAGCTCGCCCTGCCTGAGTGCGACGATGCGCCCGCAGTACTGCCGCGCCAACGCCACGTTGTGCAGGCTGATCACCAGGGTGATGCCCTGCTGCCGGCACAGCTGGCGCAGGATGTCCATGACACGGCGGGTCGATTCCGGGTCGAGCGGGGCCACCGGCTCGTCGGCCAGCAGGGTGCGGGCCCCCTGCACCAGCGCCCGGGCGATGGCGGCTCGCTGCTGCTGACCGCCTGAAAGGGTGGAGGCGCGCTGCAGGGCATGGTCGGCCAGGCCGACGGCCTCCAAGGCCCGCATGGCCACCAGGCGCTCCTCGTCATTGAAGCGGCCCAGCAGGCTTCGCCACAGAGGGACGTGCGGCAACAGCCCGGTGAGCACATTGGCCAGCAGGCTCATGCGGCCGACCAGGTTGAATTGCTGGAAGATGATGCCGGTGTGCCGGCGCAGGCGTCGCACATCGGCCGTCAGCCGACCGTCGGCCTGCAGGTCCTGGCCCTGCAGCCTCACCCGACCGCCCGTGTCGAGCAGTTCCAGACCGCACAGGCAGCGCAGCAAGGTCGACTTGCCCGAGCCCGAAGCACCCAGCAAGGCCACCATCTCCCCCGGACGAATGTCCAGCTCGATCTGGTGCAGGGCCTTGCGAGCGCCCGCAAACGTCTTGCTCGCGCGGCGCACTTCGATGGCAGGGACATGGGCAGACATGACCGGCATGTTCCCGCCAAACCATGACCGCCTCGCGACAGTTTGGTGAAGCTTGCATGACAAAACCCTGTCGCGATCCTGTCACGCAAACGGCGCATGCTCGCCCATCATGAAGGTTGTCACCCTGAGCCCCCAGCACATTCTTGATGTCTACCGCAGGCACGGCCATGAACGCTATACCGGCGAGCCGGTGTCGCACCTGCTGCACGCCTGGCAGTGTGGTCAGCTGGCCTATTTCGCGGATGCCAGCCCAGCGCTGCAGCTGGCCTGCTGGCTGCACGATCTGGGGCATCTGATGTCAGGCCTGGAGGGGACGCCCACTTTGCGGGGTGAAGACGACGGTCATGAAATGCTGGGGGCTGAGCTGCTGGAGCCGCTGTGGGGCCCCGGCGTGGCCGAGCCGGTGCGGCTTCACGTGCTGGCCAAGCGCTACCTGGTGTCGCGCCATCCCCACTACAAAGCCAGGCTTTCGCCAGACTCGCAACGCAGCCTGGCCCTCCAAGGTGGCGAGCTCTCGCCCCAGGCCTGCGCCGACTTCGAGAGCCACCCGCAGCAAAAGTCGGCGCTGCTGCTGCGGGTGTGGGACGAGCAGGCCAAACAGAAGGACTGGCAGCCGCCGAGCACCCACGAGGCCCTCAGCCAACTCAGCGAGTTGATGGCCAGCGTGCCGCGCGTCTGAATTCAGCGCGGCCCCTGGGCCACGGCACGGTCAATGGCCGCCTGGAGATCGCGGTATTCCTCGCAATCGCGGCCACCGCAGAGCCTCTCCAGCTGGGCCAGGTGATGGCGTGCGCGCGCCAGATCGCCGCGCATCAGGTAAGCCTCACCGATGTATTCATGCGCGCCCTTGTGGCCGGGATCCAGCCGCAGGGCAGTGCGGTAGTGCTCCAGGGCCTGCTCCAGCTGCGGCGGCTCAAGCTTGCGCAGCGCATAGCCCAGGAGGTTGTGTGCGTCTGCGTCACCGGTGCGCTCGCGAACCACGATCTGCAATTCCAGGATGGCGCGCCGCCACGCCCCATCGGCGATGGCCGCGCGTGCCGCTTCCAGACGCGCGGTTGCGGTCGGGTTCATCACCGGCACGTCCACCGCGCCCACAGATCCGGCCGCCAAAACCGAGGCCAGGGCCCAACACCTGCTGCGCATGACGACACCTTCTTCGAAAAACATGGCGTCATGATGTCCTCGCACCGGCCGCCTGCGCGCAGGTCTGCGCAGAGGCCCGACGGATGGCAGGGCTACGTCATCAAACTGCCATCGAACCGACATCAGGGCGACGCAATGGAGGCTCAAAGTAACGGGGTGTCACCCCAAAGTGCGACACATGAATGAAGGTGAGGCTGCCCATGCGCAAATGGATAGATCCCATCGAAGGCGACATGTACGAGCCGCCTTCCTCGAAAGAAGACACACCGCGCTACCGCGCCGTATTCATCTCGGACCTGCATATCGGCACACCCGGTTTCCAGGCGGAGGCGCTGATCGACTTTCTCAAGCACCACCCCAGTCAAAGCCTGTATCTGGTGGGAGACATCATCGATGGCTGGCAGTTGCGCAGGCGCTGGCATTGGCCGCAGGCTCACAACGACGTGGTGCAAAAACTGCTCCGGCGGGTGCGCAAGGGATGCCGGGTGATTTATGTGCCCGGCAACCACGATGAGTTTGCACGCCAGTTTTTAGGCCACAACTTTGGTGGCATCGAGGTGGTGCAAGACGCGGTGCACGTCCTGGCCGACGGCCGTCGGCTCTGGGTGATTCACGGTGACCATTTCGATGCGGTCGTGCAGTGCGCCAAGTGGCTGGCCTACGTGGGCGACAACTTGTACGAACTGTCGCTGCGGCTCAATCGCCACATCAATTCGTGGCGTGCGCGCCTGGGTCTGCCTTATTGGTCGCTGTCGCAATATCTCAAGCACAAGGTCAAACGGGCCCTGAATTTCATCACCGCCTTCGAAGAAGCCGTGGCCACCGAGGCGCGCAGGCGCGGCATGGACGGCGTGGTGTGCGGGCACATCCACCGCGCGGAAATGCGCGACATCGACGGCGTGCTGTACTGCAACGACGGCGACTGGGTCGAGAGTTGCAGCGCACTGGTGGAACATCTCGACGGGCGTCTGGAGATCGTTCACTGGCACCCACTCAATCACACGCTCAACGCCCTTGAGCCGGCGCGACAAGGGGCGCAGGGTTCTCTGGACCTGTCGGGCACCGTGGCAACAGCCCGGATTCGGGAGCAAGCGTGAAGATCGCCCTGGTCACCGATGCATGGCAGCCTCAGGTCAACGGGGTGGTGACCACACTGGTCGAGCTGGTGCGCGAGTTGCGACTCATGGGACACGAGGTGTTGGTGATTCACCCGGGCCTGTTTCAGACGCGGCCCTGCCCAGGCTATGCCGGCATCGACCTGGCTGTTCGCCCTGGCCAGCGCCTGACGCAATTGCTGCAGCACTTCTGGCCCGATGCCATCCACCTGGCCACCGAAGGGCCGCTGGGCTGGGCGGGCCGGCGCTACTGTCAGCGCAAGGGACTGGCCTTCACCACGGCTTTTCACACCCGCTTCCCGGAAATACTGCAGGCCGCACTGCGGGTTCCACTGGGGCTGGGTTACGCGCTGTTCAGGCACTTTCATCGACCCTCGTCTGGGGTGATGGTTCCAACACAAGGCGTGCTGGATATGCTGACGCGGCGCCGATTCGGCCAGCTTCGCCCGTGGACGCACGGCGTCGATCTGTCTCTGTTCGAATTCGCCGAGCATCCCGCCGCCTGCCCGCAGCTCGGGCCCCTGCGCGAACCCGTGTTCCTTTACGTGGGCCGGGTGTCTTATGAGAAGAACATCGAGGCCTTCCTGCAGCTCGACCTGCCTGGCACCAAGGTGGTGTGCGGCGTGGGTCCGCGTGAGGCGCCACTGAAAGCACAATTTCCGGATGTGCGCTGGCTCGGACTGCTGCCTCGGGAGCAACTCAAGCAGGTCTACGCCGCGGCCGATGTATTCGTCTTTCCCAGCCGCAACGAGACCTTTGGCCTCGTGATGCTGGAGGCCATGGCCTGCGGCACGCCGGTTGCAGCGTACCCGGTCGACGGTCCGCTGCAGGTCTTGGGCGCCGACCAGGGCGTGCAAGGCGGTGTGCTGCATGAAGACCTGCGCCACGCCTGCCTGCAAGCCTTGCAGGTGCCACGGGCCCAAGCACGGGCCCGGGCCATGGCCTTCGGCTGGGCCCACGCCGCCGACATCTTTCAGTCGCATCTGGTGCCCGCGCGCCGCGCTTGAGGCACTGCCGGCGAGCGCGAGCGGCTGCGCGGCCCAGCCAGCGCCACTGATGGACCTTTGCTGCGCAAGCGGAAAAAAGCCCCCTCCAAGAGGGGGCTGAAAAGGATGCTCTCAAACGAAATGGGAAGGCTCAGAACCGGTAGCGCATGCCCAGGAGGAAGGTGTCTTCCTTTTGCGTGGCGGTGAAGCTGGCGTGCGAAGCCTTTTCAACGCCGTAGACGCCGTACAGGGTGGTGTCCTTGTTGAGGGCATACCACACGCTGGCCTGCGTGGCCTTGAGCTTGGCCTTGGTGGCTTGCAGCGTCGTGGCGGTGCCCACGTCGGCCTTGCCATTGCCGGCACCAAGGTTGAATGTCCAGGCACCCACCGGCACGCGGACGCCGTAGTTGCTGGTCTTGAACTCGGATTTCAGCGCCATCGTGCCCTGGTCACCCTTGGTGCCCACGTAGTACAGCGACATGATGCCCAGGTTGTACGAGGCGCCATACATCGTTTGCTTGCGATCGCGGGCCGGATCGATGGCCGTGCCGCTGGGGACGGTGAGGTTGTTGTCGCCCACCTTGACGGCCTTGTAGAAGTTCTTCACGGTCTCGGTAGCCAGCTTGACCGACAGCGGGCCCTGGGCGTAATTCAGACCAAAGGAGCTGGAATCGCCCGAGTTGCCATCGTCCCGAATGCCTGCAGCCGACACGGCAATCACTCCGCTGGCGGGCGTGGTTTGCTGCGTGCTGCCAAAGCCGATCTGGGCGTCCACGCTAAAGCCGCTGAAGGCGGGGCTGGTCCAGGTGACCACGTCATCGCGGCGCGATTCGCGGAAGTTGTCGCCCAGATAGCCGGCAGCGGTGGGGCCGTCGTTGGGATCGAAGGCGTTTTCCAGATCCTTGAGCAAGGTGTTGCGGCGACCGATGCTCAGGGTGACCATGGAGCCGGCCAGATTGACGATGCCCACGCGGGTCTTGACGATGCCGGAGTCCGAGCTTTGGTCGACTTCGAACTCGAACACATAGCCTGCTTTCAAGCCCGAGGCGATTTCGCGATCACCCTTGAAGCCAAGGCGGCTGGTGGACAAACCGTTGGTGATGACATTGCGGGTATCGACCTTGGTGTTGGCCGAGCTGGTCTTGCTGTCGCTGTTGATGGCCAGGTCTGCGACGCCGTAAACGGTCACCGATGCCGGTGTTTGCGCGAATGCAGCGGTGCTGCCCAGGCAGGCCAGGGCAAGAAGACTTTTTTTCATGATGAAGTTGCTTTCAGTTGGAGTGGAAACAGTGCCGCTGGGCAGGTCAATGCCCTCGGCAGCTCAGCCTTTGTGAGGCACCTCCATTGCAACGAATTGCAATGTCAAACCGATGAAATGCAGACAGCTGTCGGTATGGCGCCACGTCACAAAAGTCTCATCAAACGGACACATGCATTTCATA
>JACCDV010442815.1_pt1 | contig 13891 bp, 10 predicted proteins | sample 7446131 | NCBI WGS metagenome assembly JACCDV01 (sample SAMN15323448, study PRJNA562643) | freshwater metagenome | isolation source: river surface water | place: USA:Blue River Watershed | collected 2017-08-17 | reverse complement strand
GTGCCAACCATGGCGGACATGCTCCCGACAATCGCGTTTATACCACGCGATAAAGCTGAGGACGTGAAGAAGCACACGGAGTTTCTCGCCCGCCTCTGTGCGCAAGGGTACACAATGGATCAAGCGCGTCGCTTCGTTGAGTGGTATGTGCGCCAGAGTACCTAGGTTCTGAGACAGAAGGAGAGTACGCGGCCGCCAAGAAATTTGGCGGCCGTTTTTTTAATGTACCTCTATTCAAAAGCATTGTGCATTCCGTCTGGTATACTATTCGTAGGAATTTTTAATTCGTTTTTCTTTTTTCATGATTACTACCACGGTCTCTTTATTGTTGCAGACGGTTACTTCGCTACTTATGCTCGTGCACGACGATCCACGCGTGCCGCTTTCACTCGTTACCGCTTCAAAGGAAGCTGCGGTCCGTTCGGTTGAGACGGTGCAAAAAGCACTAGCTGATGTTTCTCAGAATTCATTAGTATCTGCTGCAGCTGTGGCGGAAGTTCCTCTGCTAAGCGCGAAAACGCCGGCACTACAACTTTTTATGCAATTAGGGAGCGATCCGAGCTGGACAAGTCTTCCGGCGCTCTACTCCATGTTTTATACGGGAGGATACGCAAACAACCCGATAGTAACGGCGATGCCGCAGAAAATAAAACAGCAGTACATCGCGGTTGGAACAGTGCCTAAATACAACTACCCAAGCTACCCCGTGACCGCCGCGGATCTCGCAACGACCGATGAGAATACTTTCTTACACTCTACCGACCCTGCACTCCTAACGATCTGGAAGTCACCCGCCAATGCGAGCATGCTCTCCTGGCGTGCCGATCAGCGCCCGGATGCTATCAGTGCGTATCGTGTGTACAAGGCATCACTGCCAAAAGGGTTTACTCCCGGAATGCTCTGGAGTGAATGGTGGAAAACACAGTCTTTTGTCAAAATCGCGGACATTCCGTATTCGAGCGCCTCGACCTTTTCCTTTGAAGACAAGCCGTCGTCGTCCGAGATTACGAACGATGCATACGTGTGCTACATGATTAAGAACGTTATCGCAACGGGGGAGCGTATGTTTTCGTACCCAGTATGCGCCACGGTATCCAAACGCGTCGCCGCGCCTCCTGTGTATCTCACGGGTATCAAGGCTTCCAAAGGAATTGAAGTAGTGGATGCAACAAATCCTCTCTATGCAAATGTCTCGTATACATTCGATGCAGTACTCAGTGGTTTAAGTGAAAAACAGGGCACCTATAGCGCGCAGCTTGTAATCTACAACCAAGATAACGGACTTGGGGTTATGCACTCACCGAATCAACAGATCGGCCCTCTCGTCGAACAAACGCCGCGTATATCGTTCGTTAAAAAACCACTCGGAGGCGGAATGACCTTACAAACCACGCTCAGGCGTCCCTATATGACCTTTGTGCAGGATGTGCTTAAGATAACCGAAACACCAGTATTTCGTATTGCCGTCACTGAGGGTGGGAAAACCACGCTCTATCCGCTTGATGGTGGGTATTACACCTTTGGTATCAATAATCGTGTACAGGATCGTCTCTGGTATGGAAGTCTCGTTAACCCAGGAAGTGCGGGCTGGTTTAAGATTTTGCAAAAAATTGCAACACAGATGCAGTCGCGCGGATTCACGGGTGTATTTTTCGACACCTGGGCGCCCGATTTCCCCGAACAATTTTCGAGCGAAACACCAAGTATCGAACTCAATCCAAAAGGGGTGATGACAAATCAGTATACGCAAACGCTCCACGCACTCGGGCCGAAACTGACGGCTGCATTTCCAACGATGACCTTCTTTGCAAATACGATTGAGCAGATTGGAGATACAGTAAAGGAAGTTGATTCTATTCGCACCATCCACGGTGGCATGAGTGAGAGCTGTATTATTCGCGACGGCGAGCGTCTCACGGGAGCCAGTCTCATGAAACAGATTGAAGGAATCGAAATGATATTCAATCTCGACAAAACAGTGCTCTGCTGGCCTAAGTATCAACAAAATCGATGGGGTAGAACGATTGCGATCAGTCCGTTTGATCCAACTTCACGCATCTACGCCCTTGCAACTGCGCTTTCGATAACGCCGGGAGTAGGAGAGCGTGGCAAACTTCTCTTCGGACCAGAAGAGCTCTACTCGTTGTATACCGTCACCATGGGTGGAACAATCGGTCAATCAATAAATTATTACCCTGAATATCGGGTGCCGATCGGCGCGCCAACGGGAAAGCGACAAATAGTAACAAAGTACCAATGGCAACGTTCGTTTGAGAAGGGTATTGTTGTCGTGAATGCGGATCAAAGTGCAGCGTATGAATATATGGTTCCTCACGATCGAATGTTTCGCGTGCGCATAGTAAACGAAGCGCTCGAGATTAATCAGATGCTGAAAAAAGTAGTGCGTGCAACACCAGGAGAAGTCGTGTTCGAGGCGATAGCAAAGGGAACGAAGGTGTCCCTCGCGCCTGGCACCGCGCTCATTTTAGTATCCAGTGCCCCACTACCAAAAGCGTTGCCGCTTATTACTATCACTTCACCGGATGCAGCGTCGGTCATTGCTCCAGGATCTCCAATGACCGTACTCTGGAGTGCCGAGCTGGTGACGGATTCGCAGCTTACGATCAATCTCTACCGAAATAACACCTACTTAACGACGCTTGGCGCGTATATACCCGTCTCGAAGGGTTCGTTCAATTGGACGATGCCTGCCACTATGGCAGCAGGTACAGGATATATGATTGCCATTGGTACGTTAGGTGCGCAGCAATTGTTCTCGGTATCGCCACTCTTTTCGGTCGGAGAGCCTATGAAAGCAGCATCGATCGCGGTCACGCATCCAACACAATCAACATCGCTTACGCTCGGTTCATCGCTTGGAGTAACTTGGAGTGCAACAGCCGTTACGGATTCACAGCTCATCGTCAATCTCTACAAAAATAACGTCTACATTTCGACGCTTGCAGCAAACCTTGCAGTCTCACAAGGTGCATATAGCTGGAAAATTCCCGAGAATTTGCTTCCTGGAGCAGATTATCAGATTGCACTTGGTACAACGGGCGCGCAAAAACTCTTTGCTATATCACCTAAATTTGCACTGACTACGCCTGTCGTTCCTCCACCGATCCCGATTACACCGACGATTACACCCACGATTACCGTCAAGACTCCAGTGTCGGGGGTGCAGGTTACTGCGGGTACGGCGCTCGCTATTTCATGGGGGGCAAGTGCCGTTACCGACGCAAATCTCACCATCAATCTCAACCGAAACGGCACCTACGTTACCACCTTGGGGACGAATATTCCCGTAGCGCAGGGTGCCTTTTCATGGACGGTCCCTACAACGATCCTTGCTGGATCAGGATATAGTCTTTCCATGGGTACTTTAGGAACCCAACAGGTATATGCTGTTTCTCCCGTGTTCTCAATTGCCTCAGGGGTTACGACGCAGCCGACGCTTACGTTTGGAAGCCCGAACTCAAGTACGGTAGCGACGCGAGGAACGCCACTTTCGGTGGTATGGACGAGCGCTCATGTGACCGATACTCAGCTCACCGTGAATCTCTACAAAGACGGCCTCTACGTAACCACACTGGGGGCATACATTCCAGTTACGCAAGGCTCGCTCTCATGGACTATTCCTACCAGTACTGCAGTGGGGACAGGGTATGCAGTTGCAATTGGTACGCTCGGAACCCAGAAGTTGTTTGCAATTTCTCCGAAATTCTCGATTCAGTAGCACATCGACCCCTCATAGCCTCGGCGCTTAGGTGAGGCTATGAGGGGTCGAGAACAGCGACTTGCGAATTTTCCCCATATAGTGCATACTCCGCTACGTTCTATGACAGCAGCAAAGACAGCAAAACCTCGCGCCGCGCGCGCAAAAAAGGCAGAGGCAACACACCGCCTCCGCATCAAGGTCCGTGCCTATGAGCATGCTGTTCTCGACCGCTCCGTTAAGCAAATTATCGACACGGCTGCCCGCTACAACGCAACCGTCATTGGCCCTGTACCACTCCCAATCGACATCAAGAAGTACACCGTGAATCGTGGTGCCTTCATCGATAAAGACTCTCGCGAGCAGTTTGAGATGCGCATCCACAAGCGAATGATCGATATCCTCAATCCGGAGGCAAAAGTCATCGAGGCTCTCACCAATATTGACCTTCCGTCGGGTGTTTCGATTGATGTGAAGATGATGTAACAGGCACCGAGCAAAGCTCGGACCAGGTGCCTGTTGCTGAAGATGTGCGGCCCACCGGCCGCTCTTTTTTATTTAGCCGCAAAGGCGGCAACTCAGTAAGAAGGGCCGCGCCAAAGCGTGGACCAGGCACTTCTTGCTGGATATGAACGTGCCACCGCACGTTCTTTTTAGTTAGCACCTAAAGGTGCAACCCAGTAACAATGCCGTGCCCGAGCGCGGATTATACGTTTCTCATGGAAGCACGCTCGTCATCGTACGTGTACGTTCGATAGTGGTATCGTATTGGTACAGTATACGATAGCGCTGTTTGATCTCTCACGAACGATTCGACCCTGTTCGAGTTCGCTGCACCTAGTACTCGTAGTTATGTCTCTTTCACCAACAAAGCTTATAAAGATCTTCAAGGCGGTACTCTTACGAACAAACCTAAACATGTCGGAAGGAATTCCGTGGTTACCGTGGAGCGTAATTGCGTGGCTAGAACAAACTCTCACCCCACATATGACTGTGTTTGAGTGGGGAAGTGGAGGTTCCACGCTTTTTATTGCACAGAGGGTACAAAGGATAATCTCAATTGAATACGATGTTGTACAGTATTTTGTGCTTCGGATTCACATCGCTCTGAGGCGTACGAAAAATATTGAACTGTGGATAATACAACCAGAGAGGGGAAATAATACATCTCTCTATTCTTCGACGCACGCGAAACACCTCGGGGAAGATTACAAACAGTATTGCGAGATAATTGATTCTTACCCTGACGAAAGTTTTGATGTAGTGCTTATCGATGGACGGGCTCGTGTGGCGTGCATACATCACGCGCGCCAAAAAGTACGTGTCGGAGGTTTTCTTATTCTTGATGACAGCGAACGTGCGCCATACCAACAGGTACTCGCAACTCTTACTCATTTCGAACGCTCTGAGTTCTACGGCACAGGCCCCCATCTAACCACTCCACACAAAACTACTATTTTTAAGCGCGTCGCATAAGAAATTTTCGAGCTCCATATTCGTTTGGTATTCAGGGAGCAGTCACGTATATTCAGGGAACAGACAGAGGTGCTTCACTCCTGTTTGTATACGCAATGCGAAAAAAGATTCTCTTCTTTGCGCAGGATGGTATCGGAATGGGGCATATGCGTCGCCTCGCACGCGTCGCTGAAGAGCTCCAAGGTCCGTATAGCACACTGTTCGTCACCGGAAAGCGTGAGGTTGTTTGGATGCTTCCTCAAAAGTGTGAATTTATCCACATTCCGAGTTGGCAAGGTTTAGGACTTGGATCACGGGCGATAAAGGGTGAAGAATGGATAGATATCGAGAGCGAATCAGCGATTCGAATGGTGAGAATGCTCTGCTTTTCGATAGAGCGTATATATGCGCCAGATTGCATAATTGTTGATCACATAGTGGGCGGTCTGTTCGGCGAATTACACAGTCTCTTACTTTCAAGTCGTGCAAAGAAAGTCATGATTATGCGCGGAACGATGGAAAAAGATGATGCAAAACATTTCCTTGAGCATCCCTCTGACATATTAAATGCATTCAATGCGCTCCTCGTGGCTTCTGATCCGCGCACATCTGATTTTCAGCCGGAGAATTCACGTCTTCCTGCTCTTGTTCATAAAACGAAGCATGTGGGATATGTGCTCCCACACACCGTTCAAGCGAGTGTCGTGAGAATGCGTCACTCATTACCTCCAGACACGCCCTGGGTTGTGTGTTCAGCGGGTGGCGGGCGGAATGCGGAACGCTTTTTACAGCATTGCATGAAGATGAGCGAGCATTTTCCGACTGTTTTTTTCGATGTGGTTCTTGGGCCGTACACGAATGTAGAGGTCTCGCGTACAAAGCATTCCTCAAATTGTCGTGTTCGTAAAGTTGTTCCAGATTTAGCCGAGATGCATGCTGCTTCTGATGTGGCGGTCATTAATGGGGGATACAATTCACTGCTCGAATCAATTTCAGGAGGTGCGCGAATTATTGTCTTTCCAAATCAAGACAGCCCCGAGGGTGACCAATATGTCCATTCGCGACGTCTCGCGGAGTATTATCCTGTTCAGCTTCTCGAAGGTATTGAAACCCTTCAAGAAACACTTGGAAAAACTCTGAGGAATTGTGCTCTGAGCGACAGGCCATCGTTTACACTTGCACACGACGGCGCGGGTACCATCCGAGGTGTACTCGATGACCTGTTGCAGAGTGCATAGATTTGCCCTCTCAAAACTCGTACGAGTACCATAATTGTTCTCACTTAAAGGCCAAATTCGATTCGTGGTGTTTTGTTATACTCACATAATGGTGCGCGTATTTGCAATGCATGGGATTGTGCGAAAGGCGGATCCTGCGCGGTTTGTGCATCGAAATATGGAGGACTGGGATAGGTTTGAGACACATTTACGAGCAAGAAAAGACCCCTTCGTCACCCTGTCTGATGCCTTGAAGGGTAAAGGCGATGCGCTCACCATAGACGATGCTACGCTGGCAGGAGCAGATGCCGCGCACATGGCGAGGGAGCATGGTCATGAAGTAACTTTTTTTGTGAATCCATGGAATGTTGTAGAGGGAAAAATGTATATTCACGCCTATCTCAATACGTTGTTGGATGGTATCGTGAAAGATACATTTTCAATTCGAGAACGACTAGTGCCAGTGAAGACTGCGCAGGAAAAAAAGATGTTTCGCATGCACTTTAAGCAGTATCTCAATGCGATTCTTTCTCTCGAAAAGCAAGAGAGTATTGTACGCGTGAGGGCTGTCGAAAATGAAATCCCACTCATCGTTCCAGAGTACCTCCATACAATTTCCCTTGAACGCCTTCAGGAGCTTGCGCATCAGGGAGTACATATTCGCAATCATGGATGGCAACATGTACATCACGAAGCATTCTCAGCAGAGGAAAAGGTTGCCAATCTCGAGAAGGGAAGAGCGTGGCTACGAACTGTTTTTTCGATCACCGACTATGATTATGCGATTCCCTTTGGAGTCGAACACCGACTCGCGACGTCGCCAACTGGGGGGACTTGGTATCTCTTAGATTCAGGGCGACCCAGAGGATTTGTCGGAAATGGATTGCTTAATCGTATCCCTATCGTCGTGTAATTGCATGAGTATTCTCTTCAAATTGTTTACGGTAGTAGATTCGCTCTAGTTACATTGGTATGCGTATAGCCTACTATATCCAACAATTTCCTGTCACCACACAAACATTTATTTCACGCGAGATAGAGGGTCTTTTGAAAAGTGGCCTCACGCCTCTTATATTGGTGCAGAAAATCGGCAATGTTCAATACGGAGATCAGAGTGTCGAGTATGTGATGCCTTGCGTACGATCATTGTTTCCACTCGAACGTAATCTCCTCACGCAGCATCAGATGTTCTTTCTACGTCGACATCTTCTGCGCAGTCTCTCTGTGTGGATGACGGTGGTTGTATCAGAGTATGGTTCCCAAAAAGATTTTTCCTCTGATATTCGCATGTTTCAGAGAATTGTGTATCTCGCGGGGGAATTACGTAGAGAAAACATAACTCATATCCATGCTCCGTGGGCGGATCGCTGTGCATTTGAGGCTGTGCTCGCCGCACGGCTTTGTGGAATTACGTATTCAGTCCAAGCGCGCGCAAATACCGATATACACGGTGCGAGTGCTCGTTTTGCGGTACATGAAAAGTTACGCGCAGCCTCATTTATTATCACGAATTCCGAATTCAATCGGAGCTATATACAGCGTCTTCTCGATGGCTCATGTCCACCTATTCATGTGATATATAACGGCCTCGATCTCTCACGTTTTACTGCGCCAACGGGAGTTAAAAATTCGCCACTTAGATTAGTGTGTGTCGCGCGCTTAATTGAAATGAAGGGACTTACGCATTTGCTTGAGGCGTGCGCTGAATTACAACGTCGAGGACACGCATTCGATTGCGCCATCATTGGGGGAAGATATGAATCAGTGTCACCTGGTTACTACGACTCTCTCAAAAAACTTCACCGCTCTCTCAATCTAGAAGACAGAGTGATTTTTAAAGGTGAAATGCCGAATGCAGAAGTTCTTAAGATGGTTCGTGAGTCTGACATCGTAGTATTGCCAAGCATTATCGCCTCAGGTGCGCACGATGTAACTCCGAACACCCTCCTCGAGGCGATGGCTTTCGAGCGCGCGGTTGTCTCGACTACTATTACGGCGATTCCTGAACTTATTGAGAATGGGAAAGAGGGGATTCTAGTCACGCCCGGAGATAGTACGGCCCTTGCGAATGCAATCGAGGAGTTCATTCTGGATCCGTCGTTACGTCAGAGTTGTGGCACAGAAGCAAGAAAAAAAATAGAACGGAGATTTAATGTGATTCACTCGCGTAAGCGATATCGAGAGCTCTTTGAATCACTCTGATTTCGATCGCACGAGTCATTTTACTATGAAGAGAGTTTGTACCTCTATGGCAGTACGTATCGTCAAAATTATGGCAACGTTTGCCTTGTCTCGGGCTCTCCTTAACGTGCTTTATACACACTTTTCATCAGCGCAGAAGAAATTATTTCATTCTCGATTCGCCAAAATTTTTCGCTCGAAACACACAGAGCCATCGGAAGGAATGTGGCGATGTACTTTTCTAGGAAAAACTATTCTCATGCCACTCACTAAATCACGATTTTGGCTCGATTGGGATACTGCAGTTTCTATTGTTGGAAATGATCGGGAGGTGAAGGATACGTATGAAGCGCTAATTGTTTCATCGCATCGCCCGACGTTGTTTGTGGATATCGGAGCGAATTATGGCACGCACTCACTGCTATTCCTTGTACAGGGCATTGAAGCAATCAGCTTCGAGCCTAACTCCTCATGTCATGCATATATGCGAACGGTATGCAGATTGAATCACGTAACGCCTTCAATTGAACCCGTTGCACTCAGCGATGTATCGGGAAGTGCTGAACTGTCCTATCCAGAGTGCGACACCTGGCTCGGAACTATCAGTCCAATCGTGAATCAGGATCTTCAAGGGAGGTGGGAACTACGTACACAACGAGTCGTGCAAACAACGTTAGATCAGTACATGTCTCGAATGAAAGATCAGCGCGTGCTTATTAAGATCGACACCGAGGGAGGCGAATTAAGGGTTCTTCGAGGTGCTCGAGAGACGCTTTCTTTCATTAGGCCGCTCGTCATCTTTGAAAGCCACAAAAATCCCAATGAGCGAGCGTTATTGAGCGCTTTCTTTGCGGAATACGAGTATGAGATATTCATTCTTCCCTGGTCTCCTTACAGTGACCATACTCAAATGCAGTTTGAATCCTTTCAAGCGAGCTTTGCCACAAATTTTATTGCAGTCCCAAAAGGGTATCAATAGAGTCTTCAATAGTTTTAATTTTCCATTACAGAAGCCTTTTATATTGATACCAGGGTCATCTATGGTGCGCTTTGAGTTGAGTATGGCAACATGTGCTATAAACTCTCCATGGGTGACACTATCCGCGCTTCTGTCGTCGTGCCCACTTTCAATCGAGCCACCTCGCTTGCGAACTGCCTCGCGTTTCTTGCGAATCAAAGTGTATCGGATTACGAAATAATTGTCGTTGATGATGGATCATCTTCCGAAACAAAAGCGGTTGTTGAGGACGCTCTACGCACCTATACCCATAGAGCTATTCAGTATCTGAGAGAGGAGAAAAACAGTGGTTGTGCGAGGGCGCGAAACGTGGGAATTAAGAAAGCGCGTGGTGACATTGTATTGTTTACTGATGATGATTGTGAGGTTCCTTCTGAATGGATTGCGACTCATCTTGATGCATATCAAAGATTTCCAGAGGTATCGGGAGTTGGTGGACCGTATTGGCCGAGCGCATACGAGAGTCAGCATAATGGCTACGAGCGATTCTACGAACTCTACTTTGAAGAGACTTTTTCGCGCATGCGCTCGTTTGAAGTCTGGACAAACACGCTTCACTCTCCTGCGGGGAATACCGCGAACATGTCATACCGACGTCAATTTCTTATCGAGACGGGGGGATTTGATGAGAAGCTTTACTTCACCGGAGGAGTTGATTATGAGCTGAAAACGAGATGTATTGCCTCCGGACGTTCACTGCTCTATATACCGCTTGCGGTGACACATCGTAAACAATTCACCCTTACTACTTTTATTTCGAAAAGTATCAAATGGGGAAGGGGTATTGATTACCACGCCAAAAAATTTAACACGGGCGGAAATCTCTCACTGTCAACGATTGCAGGAATGTATGCGCTGTGGACTTCCAGTACGATTACAAAAGGCTCGCATGCCCGTTATTTTTTACTGTGGGCACTGTGCCAGTGGCTCGGGAGATGGATTAATATTTTCACTCGTTTTGCGCCCGATACTACGCACCATTTACAAAACGCGGGTTACTTTCTCAATCGGTACAAAAACGGAAAAGTAATCACGACGCACGAGATGTGTCGTTTTGTCCCACAGGCACTCTCCCAGAGCGCGCTTGAAACGATCCCATGTATCTCGGTCATAATCCCCACGTTCAATAGAAAAGAGCTGATTCAAGGTGCGATTCGAGGGGTTTTGAATCAGAATGTTCCGGCTTCCACTTTCGAACTTATCGTCGTAGATGATGGATCAACTGACGGGACAAAGGATGTTGTGGATTCTCTCAGGGCTGAATATCCCGATCACAAGCTTGTATATGTATTTCAAGAGAACAGGGGCGCGGCACATGCGCGTAATACAGGAGCTGAACGAGCGCGCGGAGAGATTCTCTTTTTTACCGATAGTGATTGCACCGTGCCGAAACACTGGTTATGGACGCATCTCGAAGCGTATCGACAGCACCCAGAAATCGTGGGTACAGGAGGGGGGATGCTCACGGTGCGTACTGATGCGACCCTCCTTGATACCTTTCGAAACACGGGGCAGGATAATCGCTTTGTGATGCGATATCGCAATGTGCTCATTAAGACAAATGATACAACGCTCATTGTGACGCCATTTGACTCGGCTAATATGAGTGTACGTACGGAGGCGTTCAAGCATGTGAATGGTTTTTATCGGGTTGCAGTCGGTTCCATGGCGTACCATGAGGATATTGATTTTGCTCTGCGTATACAGCTAACAGAAGGCAAAATGGCGCTTGTCCCAGGAGCGCCCGCCTTTAATCAGCGGTTATTGAGCCTGCGAGAATTTTGTGATGTCGCGTATGTTCGTGGGGCTACACTACCGGCACTTATCAAAAGATGTACGCCCTACATTACGCAAGTCTGTCGCGCACATACGCGCTCTTTCGTCGGAGCGTATTTTATACAGTCTTTGTTAAGACCTTTTGATAGGTTAGGATGGTTGCGAAGTATTTATTTTTACTATTCGAGTAGAGGTTACCAAGATACGATGATGCACTCAAAGGAGTTTTATACGTCAGCCGATACCTTAGAGTAGACGTCTTTGTGTCACTTCCGACCTGTGTGTTTCAATACTGCTATGCAAACGGCAATAAAGTATTCCGTTATATTACCGACGTATAACCGCGCAAAATCGCTGAGTGAAGGCCTTCAGGCTTTGGCGCGCCAGACCGTTTCCTGCAGTGATTACGAGGTGATTATCGTCGATGATGGCTCAACTGCTGAGACGAAAGACATTGTGACACAATTTTCGAACACGCATCCCCATGTGGTATTACGCTACGAGCGTCTTTCTCGCAATTCAGGTTGCGCGAAAGCCCGAAACCAAGGCATTTTAAAAGCGAAGGGAGAAGTACTCCTTTTCACTGATGACGACTGCATTGTTCCTCCAACTTGGATTCAAGTACATGGAGAGACTCATGCACGGTACCCCGAAGCCGCAGGAGTGGGGGGGTGGTATTTTCCCGCGGATGATCTCATGCAGAGAAATATATTTCACCAATTTTATGATGTGCAATTCGATTTTGCATTTCCGCAACAAAGAAATTTTGAAATACATACGAATACCATGCGAACGGCGGCGGGGAATACGGCGAACATGTCGTATAAACGAATTGTATTTGAAAAAAATGGAGTGTTTGATGAAGTGCTCTATTTTACGGGTGGCGTCGATTGGGAGTTTAAGGCGCGACTTATTGCTCACGGATTATCGCTCGTATTCGTTCCACTTGTAGTTGAGCATCGAAAAGAGCTTTCACTGTCCACCTTTGTGAAAAAAACAATCCTGCTTGGACGAGGGCATGCCTATCGCACGCGTAAATATGCTCCCTCCGATCTGATAGGTCTTCCGATACCACACTCGTTATCGGGTGCACTCTTTTCGTATGCGAAATGGGGTACATATATTCCACGAAGAAGAGCTTATGCACACCTCTTTGCGCTCTGGCTCAGCTGTTTTTTGATTGGAAAATACCTCAATTACATTTTAGGTTTTTACCCAAAGGGGGAGCCATTTCGTACCTCTGTACAAACGACCTTTTTTCGAAAATATGACAAACAGGGAAATGTGGTAGTAAAAGAGGAGGTGCAGAAGCTGCCAGCGCTTCGTCAATTTACTCACAATATGATTACTCAGAGTGAGGTATCGCCACCTCGGTATTCAATCATTATTCCCACCTTTAACCGAGCACCATTTCTCCCGCACGTACTTCATAGTCTTGTATCTCAATCTATTCCACTTAGTTGCTATGAAATTATCATTGTTGACGATGGCTCAACTGATGAAACAGCGGGTGTTGTTCATGAAATACAAGCACAGAATTCGGATGCTCAGATAAAGTATCTCTATCAAAACAATGGGGGACCTGCTGCTGCACGCAACAGGGGAGCTGAAATCGCTCGTGGTTCTATACTTTTTTTCGTTGATAGTGATTGCGTTGTTCATCGTGATGTTATGCGAGTCCATCTTTCCCTCTATGCTCAGAGCGAAGAAATTGCGGCCGTTGGTGGGGGGATGCTCACCACACATACATCCGCACGAGTGTTTAATCGCATCAGGCACGGCTCTTTTCCAAATGCTTTTATCACACAGAATCCGGATAAAATACTCATCACCAACGATGTATCCTTCAAAGTAGCTCCTCATAATGGCGGAAATCTCTCCGTAAAGAGCGAGGTATTTAAAAAGTGTGGTCGATTCTTAGCCCCCGACAACGTGAGGGGTAAAACCGCAAACGAAGATGTTGCATTATGTTTTCGAATTCAAAAAGAAGGGCATGTGATGGCGCTTGTCCCGTATTATGCTGAAAATCTTCGACTTATATCGTTCTTAGAGTTTAGGAAAATGACACTCACTGAAGGTCGTTTTCATCATTTTATATTACAAACACTGAACCCTATTCCTCTTAATCTAGACTACAGACCATCCCGTGTCCTCGTCGGGGCGGCCTGCATTCGGGCACTCGTGCGACCCACTCGACTACATTTTGTGAGCATCCTACAGCAGTATTATCGGTATCAGGGCTTCAGGAGTCGAGACATGGAGCATATTGACAAATAGTGTAGTTACGGTGTCTACTTATAGAGGACAGCAATGGAAATGTCCATAAACTGGGAGATCTCTCATGAATGTGAGAACACTCACCATGCTTGCGACTGCCGTCGCTTTCGCGACGGTTCTTCTGGGGCCTCCGCAGCCTACCGCTCAGGCTGCCCCGCCGCCCTGGATTAAGAAGACCATTGATGCGGGGAAGCCGAAGCCAGTCCCCAAGAAAAAAGTCACGTAGAATGTACGTCGTACCAGCCCCGC
>JACCDV010596972.1_pt1 | contig 13897 bp, 6 predicted proteins | sample 7446131 | NCBI WGS metagenome assembly JACCDV01 (sample SAMN15323448, study PRJNA562643) | freshwater metagenome | isolation source: river surface water | place: USA:Blue River Watershed | collected 2017-08-17 | reverse complement strand
TTATCTATGATTATAGTAATATAATAATCTTTGATTAAGTTGATGGGCAGAAAGGGCAAAGGGAACCGCCGTTAAGAGGAAGAATAGCAAGTTAAAAAGAAGGCTATCATAACGTAATAGCAGCTTATGGATAAAACACATATGGATCGAACTGATTTCATCCCATTCATTACCAGCTAATCCCTCTATGAACCCTTCATCTATAGTGAACCTAATATTGTCGCCATTAAGAAAATAACTACCGACCTTAACCATCTACTGTATATTGATTTCAAGAACTTTTGGGCGACTGTTCTATATAATCCCTCTCTAAAGAACTGTCTTTCGACTTGCCTAACCTACCTTCATCGAAGATGGATGAACAGCTATCGTTATTCTAACTAGGGTTAAGAGGAGTTCAACGCGAATGAATAAAACCAAATGAACTGGAAGAGAGTGAAAGATTAATAATATTACTAATATAGCTAAGGACTTGCACAGGTTTTAATTGTCCTGTTTCACCGTATAGTTAGTTTTAATTCCTAAAACAAATAACTTTCTGAATTGTATAAAATTGGTGAGGAGATTAGTAAGAAGTTTATACTTGATATTCCCAAATTATTGGAAATTGCATAAATCTATGGGGAAACAAATCCATAAATTGTTAAATATGTCATCAAAATGTATTCGAAGACAGTCCCCACCTTCTATCAGCAGTTTACAAGCACAATTCTTCCTATTATCCTGAAGAAGATGGAGGACTTGCTGAGGAGACTTAAAAATATCACTGAAAGATAATAATTTGGAGTGAATTTGAGTTACAAGCGTCTTCAGGGGAAAGAACTCAGCCAGGCAGAGTAATAGCTTTTGAAAAAAGTCAATGTTCTGATGTAAATGATAAGCTTCATAACAATAATAAAGAACGTTATAAGATACTTCCCCTAGGACTGCATGAATCACTGTTACTTCAATTCTCAAATACAGTTAATTTTCTAAAACATGTTCCTTGAGCTTGAAGCAGCATACAAGGTGTGGAACTATCAATCCCAATAGATAAAACTACTAAACTATATCAACTTCGTTATTAAAGAATGCATAGATTACTTTGTCTTATTCTTCGATCGCTGCAATGACATCATCGTACTTAGAAATATAAAGTCATCTACTTTCGATGCCTATGTCAACTCTCTTTAACGTGTCTTCAAATAATTTGGAAGGAGGTATACGATTGGTAAGAAAAATCAAGGCAGAAATTTACTGATGTACAAGATTATAAAAAAAAGATTTGACATTTTGAAAATGGCACAAAATATATATCAGCAACAGATCGAAGACTAATTATAGCATTTTAACCTTTAGTATTTAAAGGATTTTATTATTGCACTGTAAAATTAGTTCAAAGAATAGTATATCAATGAAGAAGAGCAACGTCAATAATAAATTTAAGAGTAAACGCAAGCTCCACAAGAGCAGCAAGACGATTTCTAAGAGAACTAAAAGAAGCATCCCAATATTTAAAATCCTAAGAAACAATAATAAGAACAAAAGCAAGTCAAAGAGAAGATATAGCCATAGTTGAGTTAGCTGTAAACACTTGTACCCAAAAGACTGAGAAGTTAAGATTTCTACTCTAAACTCTATGCTGATTTCAATAACAAATTCTACAAAGGATAATATGAGGATGACTATGATGACGTAGTTGATTTCGATAAACGCCCTCTTTTCTATGACGAGGCGTCTTCTGATAGTGAAAGCGAAACATAAAAATAGCGACATCTTGTAAGCAACGCTAATAATTTACAATACATTCAAAGTTTACACCAACAAACCAAAATTAATCGAGAAAAAGTTAGGGCATAGAATGCCAATAAGCCTAAATATTAACGAATACAAAATGAGCCTAATAACTCAAAAACGCATGCCAACTAAGGAAAGGCAGATAAGCCAAAGCCAAAGTATGTAGCTAAGACCGAAGCTAATGAGGTTAAATAATAGAAACCTTTCCAATAAGAATAGAGATACGAGTAGTAGAAAGGCGGACAAGGGTACAAAAAGAGTAACAAGAGCTACAACTACAAGCCAAAGGACAAGCATGAGCCTCCTCGTGACAAGCACCGAAACACCAATAAGACCCGAGACGATCGAGGTGGCAATACAAAATATCGATAGAAATGATAGGATGTATAAACAGATCTATGTATCAGAAATGATAATTCTCATCATCTGGCTGATAGGAATCGCTTCTTCCATCATCGTCTATCTCCATGAGTTCTCCAGAGGGGAATTGGAAGTTGGGCTAGAGCATGTGGGAGTGAATATCGTCACCTGGATGTTAAAGAATTAGTTATTCTTCAATTTATTAGTGCATTTTGTCTTGCTAGGAATCTAAGTGTCCTTCATCTGGATGATACTCATCTTCTTCTTCGGCTTAGAACTGAAAGTTGACCTACAAATAATGCTATTAAGCAGGCTACATTTGGCTTGATGCCACCCTACTTGACTCATTTCTTCCTCTGGGGGTTTTCTTTAAATGTTTTGTTCTCATTGCAACAAAGTTACTCAGTTCTTTCAAGGTTTTAGCGTCCATTTTTTCGAGATCAAACTAATAAACCCCTTCTTAATCTCTCTTCTTATCTCTCTTGCGATAGCAAATCTATATAATATACTCTAATTCAGAAGAAGAAAGCTGGTATATTTTTTATACTAATCTTTTCTTTTCTGAAGTTGTAATATTACTAAAATTATTGAAGTTAGGATGCTAAAGCTCAGTGTTTCGTATTGCTGGTATTTTTTGCTTAGGCCTTGGAAGCTGGTATTCACTGAACTTCTTCAATAAATCTGTCAGCTTCTTTTGAATAGTATTCACCATTATTCCTTTTTCATTTTAGAATTGTGTTACCTATTTAAGTTCTTTAATCTATTTCATGGTCTATAAATTTTAAGTTTTATCTTTAAATTTTTTCTATTTTTTGGACTCCCCAAGTTTGATCCTACTTTTTTTAATTGGGTCGTTGGAGAGTGAAAATTAATCCTTCTCTAGCTTATAGGTATTTTTTTCTTGACTTGCCTCAAATATATCGAATTTCATGGTATCTTATTTTTATTTTTCCTCCTCAAAGACCTATCTTTTTTATTTCTCTTTCTATTTTTCATGCTATCTTTATTTTTATTTCATCTTGTAATTTTAAGCCCATTATTTCTTCTTTATCTTTTATTATTTCGCCATCTTTATCTACTTCGTTTTCTATTTTTATTTAAGCTTCTCAAATTTATCAATACTTTCATACTTTTCCATTTATTTTGCTTCCTCCTTCACACCAATTTAGGGAATCATTTTATCCTTCAGCTTTTCCTTCAATTTATCCTTGTTTTCATCCTATTTTTCTTTTTTAATAATTTGCTTTGGCTTTTGTTCGAATGAACTCTTTTATCTGATCATTACAGGAGTGTCATCTTAAAGACCTCCTTCTATTTTAATTTTTTTCTAAGGAGGAATGAGTTTTCCTTCCTTGGCCTCCTTCAAAACTTTCAAATACTCTTCCTAAAACTCAGCAGTGATAGCAAAGACCTAGGTTTTTTTCTGATTAAATTTATAACTATTCATTAAGATCTTGTATATATCTCTATGAAACTAGGCTGGATGTTTATAGGCTTATTTCCTGATATTGTCTTCAATAGTCCTGAGATCCATTGGCTCCAAAACGATGTTGGAATACTCTGGAATCCCAAGTGCTTTTGGATCGACTGGATTTCTAAATGGCCAAGAATAGTGGCTTTTCTTGAGGCGACGTAAAATATTGTAGCACTAGATAAAGGGCTACCCGCCTGGTATTGTTTGACTACTTTATATTTTTATCGAAGGCGGGGGAGGGACCTACTTTGGCACACATACATATGAGGCAGAATAATCAGGATCTTTTTGCTAACGATTTTTCTCTATGTATCTTTTAAGATTTACTTTTTTTGACCTTCAAAGGCTAAGATCTGAGCGACTCCTCATCAAGAGAGCGGGTGCATTTGAATGGCTGAAAAGAGTAGTTGGTGGGTAGAAAATCGGTCAGCACTGTTTGCTGTTCTCGTGTTAGTGAAACCTTAAAGATGTTATAGTAAGCGGATGGGTTAAAATTTTAGTTTTATGCCATGGAGAGTCTGCCTATTTTTATATTATAATGATATTAATTGAAGGGGATTTATTTGTACTGATATTGAAGTAGTTGAGGATCAATCACTTTGGGTTGATAATTACTTTATATTGTTCGAAGATTGATGGATCATAAGAGAAGACTCGCGGCCAACTTTATCCTGTGGTAAGGGAAACCTTCATGACTTACTTCTTTTAGCATTACCATTCCCATCTACTACAACTCTTTTAGTAAAACTAGAAAATTACCTTGGACTATTCCATTTTGGCTTAAGATATCGTAGAGGTTCTTGGAAACACATTATCCGCCTTTTGACTTGACATATTGTATGATTTTTGAGTGGAGTGGCTATAGTTTCTATTCAAGTTAAACCAGGATTCCGAACTTCTCACTCCACAATTTCATAATTGCATCTATATCAATTTGTCCTTTTCTTTCCTCTCGTTTATGTTATTTCACTGCTTTTAGGAGAACCCCAAGGATGGTTCTGATATCACTACTGTACCCTGCTAGCTTCTTGCTAGCGAACATGACTGCTCTTTGTGTGAATAATGTGCATCCTTTGAGGCGGTCTTCGACAACTTGCATGATTTCAGGCTGAGTGTAGGGGGAGAAGACTAAGCGAAAATGTCCCATGCGAGATGATACCTTGACGTTTAGCCTCTCAGGAAAATCCATAATATTGGCAATAATGATTAGTGAAAATTTGGTAGAAATTGAGGAGGTCCATTAAAATAGATTATAAAAAACTCTCTAATCGTTGGTAAATAGGAAGTCAATTTCATCAACCACTAATATGTGGTTTGTGTTTGTTTCTTTAAGGAAACTCTCAACTTGGGTACAATAAAATCCTTTTTCCTAGTTTTTCTTGTCATAATTTTTAGGCTTTTACTTTCCATTTGGGCAAAGTTTGTTATAGACAATCTTGTAAATATCTTTGGGATTCTTCAGGCTGAGTGAGTTGATGTAGAAAAAGTTAATTTTATCTTACATCTAGCTGATAACCTTCCTCATTATCTGCATTGTGGATGCAGTTTTGCCCACACCAGGTACGCCAGAAATGTCTAAATTATACCCAAATTACATAGAACTTTGCTGTTTATCTTGTTCATGACAGAGTTTTTGACGAATTCGTATATTTCCTCCCTTTACTTTTATCTGCCGATCAAGGTTTACGGTACATAGTTCACGGTTAGGCGCTATTCAGACCATCCTGCATTTTCCTCCTTCTTCGGGTAAATGTTCTAAGGTTCATCTTCCTTATCACTTGAATCCTCGATAATTTTTTTTGTCTCAAGCTTATTTTTACTTCTTGTTTTCATATGTATTTAAATATGTTGAAGCAATCATTATATTTATTACTTATAAGCATAGATGTTCTTCGGCGACTAAGATGAAGGCGAGCAACAAGGATTCCCAAATCAGGAGGCTGCAGGCAAGTCTTAAGTTAATACGACTGAATTTTATTAACTTCTCGAAGTTACAAAAGATGCCACCACATAGCAGATTAAGAAAGCTTTTAGAAAGAGAGCACTGAAGGAGCATCCTGACAAAGGAGGCGATCCCAATAAATTCAAGAGATTGAAAGAAGCCTATGATACTTTAATTGACCCTTAGAAGAGACAACTCTATGATGAATATGGAGAATAAGGAATGAATAGTCAAGGAGGGAGTAACATGTTCAATTTTGGGAATGCTAACAAAAAAACTGGTCCTCAAAAAACAAGGCCAAAACTTGTCAAGCTCGATATAACTTTAGAGGAGGTTTATTCAGGAACTACAAAGGAAGTAACTGTAAACAGATACAGAGCTTGTACTGACTGCTAGGGAAAAGGAGGAGTAAATGCTCAGACTTGCAAAGATTGCTCGGGAACTGGGATTGGGATAAAGCTTGTTCAACTTGGACCTGGAATGTATACCCAAGTTCAGGCTCCCTGCTAAAAATGCAATAAACTCGGTGTAATAATGAGCGAGTAAGACAGATGCAAGGTTTGTGAAGGGAAGAGAGTGTTGCCGAAAGAAAAAGTTATCCAAGTGGTGATTGAGCCTGGAGTGCCAGATTCTCATGATTATATTTTCTACGGAGAGAGTGACGAGTACCCAGGCGCACTGGCAGGAGATGTGTATGTTCGAGTCAATCTAATCAGTCACGAATATCTAGAGAGAAGAGGTGCAGATCTTATCTATCACAAGTAAGTAACACTATTGGAGGCACTGACTGGCATGACTACAACTTTAAAGCTGCTTGGTGGGAAATAATACCTTATTGCAACTGCTCCAGGATAGATATTAGAGAATAAGGAGCTAAAAACATTGAGAGGGCTCGGTATGCCTTTCTATAAGGATTCTATGTCATATGGAAATCTTTACTTTGAATTCAAAGTGGTGTTCCCTCCCAGTTCCTTCCTCGATGCCTCCTCCGCCAAACTATTGCGGCAAGCATTTGGATATAAAACAGCGAATCCTTAAGACCTGTAGCAGTACGATAATGCTTATCCCCTTGAGGACTTCGATGAATAGCTTTTACACCCAAAGGCAACTGGTGGAGAGGATGATGAAGATGAGGAGGAGTAAGGCCATCAGCATGGGCAGCAAATTGGTTGTCAGCAACAATGATAATTTGGTAATCTTATCATTCTTATCAATTATTTATGTGTATTTTGATAGCTAAAAACCATTACTGATAAATTGTAAGAAATAAATTATTTATAATCAAGTATTTCGCTTCATTATTGCTTCATTCACCAAATAAGCATCATCAAAAGGTTTATTTTTACAATATCTCCAGTTGCTTCTTTTCATTTTTAATCCCATTTATTTTTATTGCCTTATCGATTTTAAGTTTAGATCTAATAAAACTGCTAAAGGATTATTTTCGTAAATATGCCTCCAATATAACTAAGCTCTTCTTAATATATTTGAAGTCCTTTTTATTTCCTCTACACAACTTAATTGTAGATTCTAATAGCCTATATTTATATATGATTTACACTCAATAGCATCGCTTATAGTTTTTTTATACTTTTGTAGGCTTCGCTTACACTCTTGCTCATTTACATTTGAATTATAGACCATTAACTATCCATCTTAGCCAACTCCTAATTAAGGATTTGCTTCTTACTATTAATCTGGGAGGAATTAGCGGAGAATATTAAGGAAATTAATAAAAGAGTCAATACCTTAATTGTTATCACTAACAACATAAGCTTGCTACTATTATTAATCAACCTCGTTGAATGATACCGAGCTTGTATTTCTCTTAAACTTCATCCAATACTTATTTTAATAATATAACAGTTCTATTGCCAATATACTTGCATGCTTTCATAATCTCAATAATTGCCAGAAAATGATATAAGATAAAACTATCAATCTCTTTTATTTAAGACCTTAAACCTACTCAACTGATCTTAGTATTCTAAATAAGATGATTGGTACATGAAATAGAGTCGACAATAAACTGACTATAGTTAACTTCCTTTAAGCATTTAAATTGTTTTTTCCTACGGTCAGGCAGTAAGAAGTCCAAGAGCATTTCTTCTTCCTCAGATAGTTAGAAACTCAAGAGGTCAACCTAAAACTAAGGCAAACCTCTGCTACTTTCCTCCTATAACTGCAAAGAGTGATAGGGATCGACTCTCTCTTGCTAACTTGGGATTGTTTATTGGTGATTGAATGCAAGTGAGCATCTTGGAGTGTGTTTTTCTATTCTCATGTTCGTTGAATTTTAAAAAATATAATGATTTGAAAAGTCTAGGGCATATCAGATATGGCTAGTAACAAAATGGATGATTGAGTAAATTCAAATATCAGCTGTTGTAGGAGTATCGAAAAGAAAATGGCTCAAATTACATATGTTAAGGAAATGGCATTGCTTATATCTATTTGTCGACTTTACAGACTGGCTCAATCTCCATTTTTTCAACTTTGTCGCAGTTTGCACAGTCCTAGCAGCTACAGTATCTCCCGCACTTTACGCCTGCTGAGAAACAAGTACAATATTTCTTATTGCATTTTGTTTTCTTGCAAGTACAAAATATTTTATCTTTCTTTTACTTTCTTTGGGCCTTTACTTCAATGCATTTGCGACAGCATAAGTCTTAAATGCATTCTTCGTCGATTGCATCTGCACAGGGGCAGCTTTAAGCCAAGCAATTCAAATAACATAAGCAAATGTGATTTATCTTATTCTCTTTTTCATATGAAAACCTTCTTTAATCTTTTACTTCGGCCTTGAACCCACTTTTGAAAGGCTTTGAGTTGATATTGATTGGATTGGACTTTCGATATTCATAAAACAAATTGTTATCTTACGCGAGCATCTTTTAATATATATCTGATTTCCTTGAGTCCTCAATGCTCATGACCTCGACGAGGCTTTTATTCTTACTCAGAGAATGATCTTTAGAATTCCAGCTTGGTCTTTCCAAGGATCGACAGCTGGAAATATTTGATCTTTTCGAGTCTACTGAAATAATGCTGGCGTATTTAGAGTTTCTTTGGGGCTCCATTAAAAATTATAAAAGAAGATGCTTAAGAAGAGAAATCAATTTGTTAGATTATTGATTTGCTACTATTAAATATATGGAATCATCGGAATCAGTTATATCAAGACTTCTACAAAATCATAAAATAAATGTGTGATTTTTAAAAACCCTCAGGCTAAATCCTTGCATTTTACTAACTAATAAGTTTTTATCGCTATGATTTCTTTAGACTTTTTAGCAGTAATGCTTGAGATATTTTATTCGTAAATAATAAAGGGTTTGTTTTAATGGATAATAAACAAAGGCACAAATTTTCATCTCATATCTTAAATTTAAATATAATACCACTCTTATAATCTTTTCGCATAGGCTTCCTTTATTATATTTTGATAGCTTAAAGGGATGAGCCAAATAAAATAAGGGCTATAAAAATCTATATTTGGTAAATAGGATCCTCAGTTTAGCATCTAAAAGCTCATGAGTCAAAGTTGGGACCACAAAAAGTATATCAACACTAATCTTTTTGCAAAATAAAATTTCAATATTGTATTTATTAGTCACGTCGACGCGGGAAAATCTACATTTAAGAGAAATATCATGAAATAGTCGTAAAAGATTGTTAAAAAAAGCAATCTTGCGTATTATTAAATGGTCGAAAGAGTTAGAGTAAGGGAGATGCTGTAATTTAGATGTAATTGAAGAATAAGCAGAAGATTAGATTATATAATGTGCAAGCAGCTTTTAAGTAAAGACAAAAAGATTCACAGTCATCGATACTCCGAGAAATAAGAATTTTGTACCAAATATGATTTTAAATGCCTGCCATATAGATATTGCCGTCCTTGTCATTTCAGCGAAAGAGGGTTAGTTTGAGTCTGGCTTTGATCAATATGGACCAAATAAATAGCAAGCTATGCTGGTCAAAGCTTTGGGCGCAACTTTGCTTATAGTCGCGGTGAATAAAATGGGGGCAGTCGCTTGGAGCTAAAAAAGGTATCATCAAATCTGCAACGATGTCTCCCCTTATCTAAAAAATGTTTGCGGCTTTAACGATGTTGCCTTCATTCCTATTGAGTCAGTAGAGAATGCAAATATTCACTAAAAAATTTAGAATTAGTGGTATAAAGGACCCTGCTTTTTAGAATACTTATAAGAAGTAAAGCTGCCTAAACGAGAGCCACTCGGGCCTCTTAGAATTCCTATTATGGAATATTTCAAGGAAGCAGGTAATCATTATGTTAAAGGAAAGATATAGTCAGGAGCCATTATCGAGGAGCAAACCGTAACTCTCCTGCCGAAAAGGATTCAACTTATTATTGAGGAAATTTACAATATCAAACACCAAAGGCTTCCCTGCGCAATAGCTGGCGAAAACGTGAAAATAAAAGTGAAAGAAACTGAGGAAAACATCTTTAGGGGAGACATCATTTGCAATAATATATGCTTCTGTCAATAGTCCTCTTAATTTAAGGCTGTCGTCAACATCCTTGGACTGCCTGAAAATAAAAAAATATTCCCTCCTGGATATCAATGCATTATGCACCTTCATGTAATCTCGATCCCAGTTTAAATCTTGGGATTTAAGGCCAAGATTGATAAATAAACAGGTAAAAAAACAGTTGCTACGTTTTTAAAGTCAGGGTAGAGAGGAATTTGTGTGATAAAAATATAAAAACCAGGTTTGCCTATAAAAATTTTAATTCATACCAAGCTTAGGAAAATTTACTCTTCGTGATTAAGGGAAAACTATTGGTTATGGTTAAATAATTGGGATAAAGCCAGCTGCTAATTAGTCATCTAAGTAGAAACAACAAGGATAGGAAAAAATTGTTCCAAAAGTTGAGTAAGAAAATGTAAAAGTATCAATTATTAGCAAACAGTAATGATCTTTAATATCATTAATTATATTTAAAATGAACTAATAACCAGAGCATTCGCCGAATGAATTCCATCAATATATTTTTCATAATTTGAATATTTTATATAACTTAACAATTATAGAATGGACATCAATAAGTAACGCCTAAAGAATCGACTGAACGTTAAATTTTAACCCCTAAAATTTCAGCCTGCCTCGATGAAAAAACTCACAATTGTTGATAAAATTACAAAAGAGCTCTCAAAGGATGTGTAGCGAGATCGTGAGAAATAAAAAAGCGTTTATTAGACCTCAAGAAATCGTTCAATAAACCACATGCGTCTCCCTTCACTTGAGAAGAACTCAGCAATTATAAAAAAGATCTAAGATAAGACAGAATAAATCATCAATATCCGATAAATGAAGCAAAGAATAAAGTCCATCAAAGTGCTTCCAACGATAAAAGTATAGAGCAAATAGCCAATAAATGATACAATAACATACTTAATGAGAAATGAAATCCTCAATATCCCAAAAATAGTGGCAATGCTTCAAAAATCTCAAAGCTAATAATTTCTCTACATGAAAGTGATCGGCATATATGAGTTTTAGGTGTGCAATTAACAAGAAAAAGGAAGTCATTATATTACTGTTAGTAAAAATGGAATGATACGTGATGGAGAGCTCACACCTTTGGATAAACTTATCTATTAATATGAAATTTTCAATAAACTCAAAAAAAATCCTTTCTTTAGATACTTCCTTGTGATCAAGTTTATGAATAAATGGCGAAAAGGATCCAAGCTAATAAAATTTGTGTAGAATAAATTCAAATTAAAAAAACTACTTTTCCTGGATAATGAAAAGATATTAGGCTGGAAGGTCGAATTGAAAAACTTGTTATTTATTTCTGACAAAGGAGGGCATGTAAATTCGGGATGGGTGAATAGAGTATCTAAATAAATCTAATCTAACAAAAGCCTCGTCTAATTAAAATTATTAGCTATTTCAGCTAAACTGCTTTAAAAATTTCAATTGCCGATTTCCTAATCGTTCGAACTGATGAATAAAGTCTTAGTAAATCTGCTGAACCTAAATGTTAATTTCTAAAAGAAAATACGGATAGAGAAATAGTTATAGATAATTTATAAGTTAGGCCTGATGCTTTAGTTTTATGAGCTACAATCTATCGCATTTTATCTTATTAGTCACATAGAACTTATATCCAATAAATTTTAAGAAAAAAATAATTTATATTTAAACAATCTTTTAATTCCCATCTAGCAATTAGATTTTAAGGATCCGAATTACTCCAGCCTTAAGGAGAAGATTCTTGTTGGGACTGTAATCAAATAAGAAATTAGTTTTAAGATGCTTATTAACGAACATGATGAGGTAATGATTTAGCCTAGTATGAAAACTATTTTGTAAAAGATTAAAAACGATATCAAAGATTTTGTCTCAAAAATTTAACACTTTGATTATAAGATTATTAGAGTTTCTAAGTTTGATTATGTGACGAAAAACGTGATTAAACCTCATTAAATAGACCACAGCAGTACAAGTGGATATAAATAAACAAATTTAAAAGAATACATCTACTCGATCAATGCCTACTACTAAAAGCTAAAAATCCTATAAAAAAACGCATAAACAATAAATGAAACAATGCGAAGAAGAATTAGACTAATGGATCCCTTCTATCGAATTTACCGCAGTTATAAATAAAAGCTAAGCAGTCAAGTTTATATGAGTTTTACCTACGATCAAATTTCTGATGAAATAGACTAAATCGACTAAAATATACTAACCTGCCAAAACAAGCTTCATGATGGAGAATTCTTTCTTCTTGGGTACTTGAATCTTCTTGAGGTCAAAGAGCAAATATTGGGTTTTTTAAAATAGTACAAATAAAACATCCTGCATATAATACCCAATAAAATTCGATAAAATAAATAAAATTTTAACAAAAATGTCACTAAACATCTAGATGTCATGAGGATTGTTGTTAAAAATGCAGATGATTTCATCCAAGTATCCACTTAGTGTGAAGAGTTAGATTAAAAAATATTGGTTTACTCAGCTGATCTTACAGAAATAGAAAAACTGCAAGAACTTTTCCTAAGAATCAAGAAAATTTAGTCGCTATCTCTTATTGAAGAAAAAGGGATTCTTAACGAGTTGAAGATGAAAACTAAGAATTTCAAGGACACTAAATAAAACAGTTATTTACTGTATAAAAAAGAACTTTAAACATATAAAAAAGATTTAATGCATAAAGTTGATTCTATAGTTGCTTCGGAAATGTACTACTAGGTCAATACTGATCCAGTTGCCATTTACAATAAGTGCCATCAAAATAACTCAAAACTCAATTAATTGAGTGGATAGTTAAAACACCTCAATTTCCTACAAGGTTTTTTTGATATTAAACTTACTCTAATTCCTAAGCTGTAAACCCTGATTGTGAAATTTGAATCTTTATAGTAAATTTGGCAGATATACAAATAGCACGAAGTGTAAAAATAAGCTAATTTCTATGTAAATATAATGAAGATCGAGGTGATGCCGCTAATAAAGAAATATGAGATTTACATGAGAAAATGCGAAAGATACAACAAAGATCCAGATTATTATAAAATTGCCCAATACCTTCTTTAGAAAATACCATTGCTGCTGAACTCATTCTATCTTATTGAGGATCTCCACAATCCCATCCTTCGACCCATCGACTACGATGAAATAACCCAGCTATTCTAAAAGTAGCATAAAATTGGAAGGCAGACGAAGGATCTAACGCTTTCGATTGTTTACGATAACAAACTCTATAATCTAAGATAGCAAGTTCTAGAAATCAACTTCAAATCACACAAGTAACAATAGATCTTAAGATTGCTAAAAGAATACGATTTATGGTGGAAAGGCATAAGATTATAAGGGGAATACTTGGATTAGTATCCACTCATCATTATCTTTAATGATAACGACCAACTCAGGAAATAAATTTAATAGTACTCCACTATCCTCCTTAATATCATCAACCATAAGTACGGTGCCTTTGCCAGAAGATAGTGCAACAATAATCTAAGAAATATCAATAATCTTGCAGGTTTGCTCGAACTTGCCATCAATCACCAGGACAAATTTTTGAACTTGTTCCCCATTCTAACAAGTAAATATGCTGAGAAACAAATCCCATCTTAGGCGAAAAAATTCATGAGTATCATTCAAAAGACCATGAAAAACGTCAAATGGTTGATTCGTCCAACAGAAAATCTGAACTAAAACACTAAAATGCTTCTTAATAATCACATCAAACAATTTGATTCAATCTCCAAGACCTTAGCAAGTTTCTTATAAAAGAAAAGGGTTAAATTTCAAAGATTTTATTTTTTACAGGATGACTAACTTCTTGAAGTATTAGTGGGAAT
>JACCDV011184556.1_pt1 | contig 13898 bp, 11 predicted proteins | sample 7446131 | NCBI WGS metagenome assembly JACCDV01 (sample SAMN15323448, study PRJNA562643) | freshwater metagenome | isolation source: river surface water | place: USA:Blue River Watershed | collected 2017-08-17 | reverse complement strand
CGTGGCTGACACGGTCAAAACCCGCGAGCCGGGCAAGGACCCTGCAACGCGCACATTTCAGGCTTTTCGGATTTTCATCAATGCCGAGCTTGAGGAGTTGCAACAAGCGTTAAGCGCTTCGTTGCATGTCTTGCGTCCCGGGGGTCGATTGGCTGTGATCAGTTTCCATTCGTTGGAAGACCGCATCGTCAAGCAGTTCATCACGCAGCATTCGCGTGAGGTGTATGACCGTCGTGCGCCTTTTGCTGCGCCCAAAGTGATGGATTTCAAAGCGATTGATCGCATCAAGCCCAGTGCTGCGGAGGTGGAGGGTAATCCTCGCTCGCGCAGCGCCATCATGCGTGTGGCTGAGCGCTTAGGAGCTGGTGCATGAGTCGCGTGAGTTTGCTTCTCATGGTGGCTGTGATGGTCAGTGCACTGTACTTGGTGCGCACGCAGTATGAGTCGCGTTCGCTCACGACAGAGATTGACCGAGCCACCAGTTTGGCGCGTCATCTAGAAACAGAAAACGACCGTTTGGATGTCGAGCGTCGAGCACAAGCCACACCCTTGCGCGTTGAAAAACTCGCGCGTGAGCAACTGCATATGCGCACCATCACACCTGCGATCACGCAATACGCCACCGTGACAGGTGGTGCGGCTGCATCGGCTCCTGTGGAGGTTCGCCCATGAGCAGCCGCAGCGTGCAGTACACCTCCAGCCCCTTGTTGGCCAGCAAGACACCCATCTGGCGCAGCCAGTTCATCGTGGCGGTGATCGCCGCGGGCTTTTTGGGCTTGGTGGCGCGTGCAGCGTACGTGCAGGTGATTGATAACGCGTTTTTCAAGCGTCAAGGTGCGGTGCGTTTTGTGCGCACACTTGATTTGCCAGCGAACCGTGGCCGCATCTTGGATCGTCACGGCAATATCTTGGCCTCTAGCGTGCCAGTGCCCAGCATTTGGGCCAATCCCGAAGACATCGAGCGCGACCCCGTCAAGCTCAAAGCTCTGGCGAAGTTGCTGGGCATGAATCCAGCTGACCTCGACAAGAAGCTCCAAGACGAAGACAAAACCTTTGTGTGGCTCAAGCGGCAAGTGGATGAGTCGGTGGCCAAAGACATTGCCGCGCTCAAGATCAAAGGCGTGTACGACCGCAAGGAGTACAAACGCATTTACCCAGAGGGCGAGTCGGTGGCGCACGTGGTGGGTTTCACCAATGTGGAGAATCTGGGTCAAGAGGGCGTCGAGCTGACGTTCAACAAAGACTTGGGCGGTAAGCCTGGTTCGCGTCGCGTCATCAAAGACCGCTTGGGTCGCGTGGTGGAAGACATCGGCGAAATGGTGCCACCTGTGGATGGTCGCGATTTGCAGCTGAGCATCGACAGCAAGGTGCAGTACTTTGCTTACGAAAAAATCAAAGAGTCGGTGATCAACCACAAGGCAGCCGCTGGCAGTGTGGTGGTGCTCGATATTAAAACGGGCGAGGTGTTGGCCTTGGTCAACTACCCCAGTTATTCGCCGGGTAAACGAGGCAGCCTGAGTGGGGCGCAGCTTCGAAATCGCGCACTCACCGACACGTTTGAGCCAGGATCCACCATGAAGCCACTCGTGGTGGGTTTGGCTTTGGAGAAGGGTATTGTCAAACCTGAGACCTTGATTCAAACCGCGCCTGGCAAATTGCAAATGGGCTCGGCCACCATCACCGATGCGCACCCGCACGGCGTGTTGAGCGTGAATGAAATCATTCAAAAATCCAGTAACGTGGGCACGGTGAAGATTGCGATGCAAATGCAGCCCCACGACATGTGGGAGGTCTTCACGCAGGTGGGTTTGGGGCAAAAACCTCAAGTGCCATTTCCGGGGGCGGTCGCTGGCAAAGTGCGGCCCTACAAAACTTGGCGCCCGATTGAGCAAGCCACCATGAGCTATGGCTATGGTTTGTCCACCAGTTTGTTTCAGTTGGCGCAGGCCTATACCGTGTTTGCACATGATGGCGAAATGGTGCCCATGAGCTTGGTGAAAACCAACCAGGCGCAAGTCAGCGGCGCGCGTGTCTTGTCAACGCAAAACGCAGCAGCCATTCGCAATATGCTGCACTTGGTGACCATCCAAGGTGGCACAGCCCCTAAGGCCCAAACCATGGGTTACTCAGTCGGTGGCAAGACGGGTACGGCGCACAAAGTCGAAGGTAAGGGCTATGCCAGCAAAAAATACCGCGGCTTCTTCGTCGGCATCGCGCCTATTGACAACCCCCGCATTGTGGTAGCGGTGATGGTGGATGAGCCCACCAATGGCGCTTACTTTGGCGGCGATGTGGCAGCCCCCGTGTTCAGCCAAACGGTACAGCAAACCTTGCGCATGATGGGCGTTCAGCCCGACATGGCGGTCAAACCCCAGGTGGTGACCAAGGTTGAAAAGGAGTCGTTTTGATGAAACGACTGCATAGCCCCCAAGACGCCGCGCAGTGGCTGCGCGGCCTCGTGCGTGGTGTGCTGCACACCGACAGCCGCCGTGTGGACGCGGGGGATGGTTTCATCGCTTGGCCGGGTGGTGTGACGGATGGGCGTCAGTTTGTGAACGCTGCATTGAAGCAAGGTGCCACGGCCTGCTTGGTTGAACATGCCGGCGCTGAAAACTTTGCGTGGGATGCGCGTGACGCCATTGCCACCTATGACGGCTTGAAAGCCGACAGTGGTTGGATTGCCGCTGCGTATTACGAACAGCCCAGTCATGTGCTGGACGTGGTGGCCATCACGGGGACCAATGGCAAAACATCCAGCGCGTGGTGGCTGGCCCATGCGCTGCAAAACGCAGGCAAGCGTTGCGCCATGGTGGGTACTTTGGGTGTGGGCGAAGTGGGGCATTTAGAAGTGACCGGTATGACCACACCCGATCCTGTGTTGCTGCAAGCGCGTATGCGTGACATGGTGAACGCGGGTGTGAAGGCTTGCGCCATTGAGGCCTCATCGATTGGCTTGGCTGAGCATCGTTTGAATGGCACGCAGGTGCGTGTTGCCATGTTCACCAATTTCACACAAGACCATTTGGATTACCACGGCAGCATGGACAGTTATTGGCAAGCCAAGCGGGCCTTGTTCAGCTGGGTAGGTTTGCAATCGGCCGTGGTGAATGTGGACGATGCACATGGCGCAGCCTTGGCGACACAGTTGCAAGCGCGCAGCGATCTCAAAGTTTGGACAGTTTCTTGTGCGGTCAACCCCGTACCACGTGCACAACACATCATGGCGCAGCAAATTCAGCATGGCGCCACTGGGTTGTGCTTTGAAGTGGTTGAAGGTCAGGAGGTTCATGCGCTTTCAACGCACGTGGCGGGCCACTACAACGTGAGCAATCTGCTGGGTGTCATCGCTTGCCTGCGTGCCTTGGGGTACAGCTTGGTTGATGCGGTGCAAGCCTGTCGTGTGCTGCCTGCGGTGCCAGGCCGCATGCAAACAGTGGGCAAGGTTGGCGAACCCTTGGTGGTGATTGATTACGCCCATACCCCAGATGCCGTGGCGCAAGCAGCTCAAGCCTTGTTGCCTTTGGCCACGTCGCGAGGGGGTGAGCTGATTTGTGTGCTGGGTTGCGGTGGTGACCGTGATGCGGCCAAACGCCCCATGATGGCCGCAGCCGCAGAGCAATATGCACATCATGTGGTGTTGACCAGCGACAACCCACGCAGCGAAGAACCACAAACGATTTTGAACCACATGCGCATGGGTTTGCAAAACGCAGCTCATGCGAGGGAGGTGGTCGATCGCGCACAAGCAATTGCCGATGCTGTGCAACGCGCACGCGCCGAAGATGTGGTGTTGATTGCTGGCAAAGGTCATGAAGACTACCAAGAGATTGCCGGCGTCAAACACCCGTTCAGCGATGTGCAGCATGCAGAGCATGCCTTGGCCCGTCGCGCCAAGCAGGAGGTGGTCCATGTCTGACATGAACCTCAGCCTTTCACGTCTGAGCCAATGGCTCAGCGGCGCGCACATGGTGGGCGATGGCGCCCTGATCATCCAACGCGTACACACAGACAGTCGTACCTGCCAAGCGGGGGATTTGTTTGTTGCCTTAAAAGGCGAGCGGTTCGATGCCAACGACTTTTTGCCACAAGTGGCCGCTAGCGGTGCGACCGCAGCCTTGGCCCATCATGGTTTAGATGCGGCCAAGCTCGCTGGCGCACAAGTGCCTGACACGCGCGTGGCTTTGGGGCAGTTAGCCAAAGGCTGGCGCAGCCAATTCAAATTGCCTGTGATTGCGGTGACCGGCAGCAACGGTAAAACCACGGTGACCCAAATGATTGCCAGCATCTTGCGTGCTGGCTTTGGCGACGATGCGTTGGCCACGCAAGGTAACTTGAACAATGACATTGGTGTGCCCCAGACGCTGCTGCGCATGCGTGCGCATCACCGCAGTGCGGTGGTGGAGTTGGGCATGAACCACCCAGGTGAAATTGCCGGATTGGCCAACATGACCCAAGCCACGGTGGCGCTGGTCAACAACGCCCAGCGCGAACACCAAGAACACATGAACAGCGTGGACGCCGTGGCCCAAGAAAATGGCCAGGTCATTTTGGCCTTGCCCGCCGAAGGTGTGGCTGTGTTTCCAGCCGACGACACCTATACCGCCCAATGGCAAGCCATGGCCGGTGTGCGTGCCACGCTGTGCTTCTCGATTGCGCCTCATAGCGCCGCGCCAGTGCGTTTGCAACGTGCTGTGTGGATGCAAGACCATTGGGCGGTCGTGGCCCACACGCCTGCGGGTGACTTGCAGGTGCAGTTGCACATTGCGGGGCGCCACAACATTGGCAACGCCTTGGCTGCCACGGCGTGCGCCTTGGCGGCGGGCGTGTCGCTGGATGTGATTACCCAAGGCCTCAACCAATTTGAACCGGTCAAGGGGCGGTCACGTGCTTTGCACGTGACTTGCCAAGAGCGACACATCACCGTGGTAGACGATACCTACAACGCCAACCCTGATTCGGTGCGTGCCGCCATTGATGTGTTGGCGGATTTGCCTGCGCCGCGTTTGCTTGTGTTGGGTGATATGGGTGAAGTCGGCCAGCAAGGCCCAGAGTTTCACCAAGAGGTGGGGGCGTACGCCAAAGCCCAGGGCATTGACCACGTGTTGTGCTTGGGTGATTTGGCCGTGCACACCGCACAAGCAGTCGGCGCTGCGGCGCAGCATGTGGCCGATATCGACACCCTCAATGCCGAGACGATCAAGCGGCTGCCTGATCTGGGCAGTGTGCTCGTCAAAGGCTCTCGCTTCATGAAGATGGAGCGCGTGATTGACGCGATTCTTCAATGTGACAACAAGAATAAGGAGGCTGCACCATGTTGCTGACCTTGGCCCAATGGCTGCAAACCCTCTCGCCAGAATTTGGTTTCTTTCGTGTGTTTCAGTACATCACCTTTCGCGCGGTGATGGCAGCTTTGACAGCACTTCTGATTGGTTTGATCGCAGGCCCCGCTGTGATTCGTGGTTTAGCCGCTTTGAAAATTGGGCAACCCGTGCGTGAGTATGCAATGGAAACGCATTTGGCCAAGAGTGGCACGCCCACCATGGGGGGCGTGTTGATTTTGATTGGCATTGCCATTTCCACTTTGTTGTGGGCCGATTTATCGAACCGTTTTGTGTGGATCGTGATGATCGTCACTTTTGGCTTCGGTGCCATTGGTTGGGTGGATGACTGGCGCAAAGTGGTGAACAAGGACCCAGAGGGTATGCGTTCACGCGAAAAATACATGTGGCAATCCCTCATTGGTTTGGTGGCCGCGTTGTACATGGTGTTCAGCATTTCGGAGAGCAACAACTTCAAAGTGGCCGAGTTGTTCATCTCTTGGGTGAAGTCTGGTTTTGATGTGAACTTGCCACCTAAAGCCGGTTTGATGGTGCCCTTCTTCAAAGAAATCACCTACCCCTTGGGTGTGTTTGGTTTTGTCATCATGACTTACCTGGTCATCGTGGGTTCGAGCAATGCAGTGAATTTGACGGATGGCTTAGACGGCTTGGCCATCATGCCAGTGGTGATGGTGGGTTCTGCGTTGGGTGTGTTTGCTTACGTCACGGGCAGTGCGGTGTATTCCAAGTATTTGTTCTTCCCACACATCCCCGGCTCGGGTGAGTTGCTCATCTTCTGCGCTGCGATGGCGGGTTCGGGCTTGGCCTTTTTGTGGTTCAACACCCATCCCGCTCAAGTGTTCATGGGTGATGTGGGTGCACTCGCACTGGGCGGAGCGCTCGGCACGATTGCAGTGATCGTGCGTCAAGAAATTGTGTTGGCCATCATGGGCGGGATCTTCGTGGTGGAAGCCTTGTCGGTCATGTTGCAAGTGACGTACTTCAAGTACAGCAAAAAGAAATATGGCGAAGGTCGTCGCATTTTGAAGATGGCGCCTTTGCATCACCACTTTGAAAAAAGCGGCTGGAAAGAAACCCAAGTCGTCGTGCGTTTTTGGATCATCACCATGCTGCTGTGCTTGGTGGGTCTGTCTACCTTGAAGCTGAGATAAGAAGATGCAGCAACTCCACAACCAATCAGTGCTGATTCTGGGCTTGGGTGATTCCGGCTTAGCCATGGCACGTTGGTGCGTTCGCAATGGCGCGCGCGTGCAAGTCGTGGACACGCGTGAGCAGCCACCTCATTTGGCGGCCTTGCGTGCTGAGTTGCCGCAAGTGACTTTTGTGCATGGTGCGTTTGATGCGTGTTTGGTCGAAGGCCAAGATGTGCGTGCGGTGTTCAAGAGTCCCGGTTTGAGTCCTGAGTCGGTGGCGCCTGTGTGGCATGCAGCCGAGGCTGCGGGTTTGTGGGTGGGCACAGAGCTGACTTTGTTTGCACAAGCCTTGAGCGATTTGCAAGACAGCGTGGCCTATCACCCCAAGGTGTTGGCGATCACGGGGACCAACGGTAAAACCACGGTCACTTCGCTCACGGGTCAGCTGCTTGAGCGTGCGGGCAGACGCGTGGCAGTGGCGGGCAACATTGGCCCTACGCTGCTCGACACATTGGCACACGCGTTGGATGTGGCTGCGGAAAAACAAGCCGTGGCTGACGCCGAGGCGGTGCAAGAAGCGGTTCTTGAAAAGACTGAGTCTGAGGATGCACCTGAGGTCGTTCAAGTTGAGTTGCAGGTCGATGAACACACCCATGACAAAGACGAGTTGCTCGACCTCACGCCTGCGCCTCTGGCGCCGCCCCCGCCGCCCCCTCCTGAGCATCCGTTTTTGCCACAGGTGTGGGTGTTGGAGTTGTCGAGTTTTCAGCTCGACGGCGTGACTAACTTCGAGCCCACAGCAGCCACCGTACTCAATCTCACGCAAGACCACCTCGATTGGCATGGCAGCATGGATGCTTATGCTGGTGCCAAAGCCCGTATTTTTGGTAAGCGCGGCGTGCTGGTGCTCAATCGCGAAGATGCATCTGTGATGGCTATGTTGGACAGCGCACCTGCTGAAGTCGCCGACGTTGTAGCCAAGCCCACACGCGCAAAAACGCCCAAAGTCCAAGTGCGTGCACACATGAGCTTTGGCGGTGATATGCCGCAACGTCCGGGGGACTATGGCATTGAAACCGTCAACGGCATGACTTGGTTGGTGCGCGCGCTCGAAGCGGACGAAACCCGCAAGCGCAAGAAAGACGATGAAGAAGAAATTCACATCCAACGTTTGATGCCTGCCGATGCGCTGCGTATTCGTGGTCGTCATAACGCGCTCAACGCGCTCGCCGCGCTGGCATTGGCGGGTCACGCGGGCGGCGACTTGGCGCCGATGTTGTTTGGCTTGCGTGAATATCAAGGTGAGCCGCATCGTGTAGAGCCCGTGACCGTGCTCAACGGTGTGGAATATTTTGATGACAGCAAAGGCACCAATGTGGGGGCCACTGTTGCGGCCCTACATGGCCTCGGTGTGGATCGCCGCTTGGTCGTCATCTTGGGTGGCGATGGCAAAGGACAAGATTTTTCACCTTTGAGCGAGCCTGTCGCACGTTATGCACGCGCCGTGGTTTTGATCGGTCGTGATGCGCCCGCCTTGCGTGAAGCATTGCAGCATAGTGGTGTGAATTTGGTGGATGCCGCTTCTTTGGAAGATGCCGTTAAGTTGTCTGCGGAGCAAGCGCATTCAGGCGATGCGGTGTTGTTGTCGCCCGCTTGTGCCAGCATGGATATGTTTCGCAACTATGCCCACCGTGCAGAAGTATTTGTGAACGCGGTTCGCCAGTTGGTGGAAGATGCTGGAGGCATGGCATGAGTGTCATTCAGCGCATCAAGCAACGCATGGCTCGCTTGTTTGGCGGTGAGCCTGAGACAGGCATGGATGCTTTGCCTGTGCGTGTGCATGGCACTGAGTTCACGCGTACAGCGGCTTCGCCTGTGCATGTGAAAGGCTTTGATCAGCCCTTGGTGTGGGTCACCTTCGCGCTGCTGATGTTTGGCTTGGTGATGGTGTACTCCGCATCCATTGCCATTCCAGACAATCCTCGCATGGGCGCGGGCTACAGCCAAACCCATTTTTTGGTGAGGCATGCGCTGTCGTTGTTTGTGGCGTTTGTGGCGGCTTTGTTGGCTTTTCAAATTCCGCTGAATACGTGGGAACGCATTGCCCCTTGGGTGTTCATTGCTTCTGTCGTGTTATTGATTGCTGTGCTGATTCCGTTCATCGGAAAGTCTGTCAATGGCGCTCGCCGTTGGATCAGCTTGGGCTTTATGAACTTTCAGCCGTCTGAATTGGCCAAGTGGGGGGTGCTGCTGTATGCCGCCAACTACATGGTGCGCAAGATGGATGTGAAAGAAAACTTCTTCGCTGCGGTAACGCCCATGGGCGCTGCGGTAGCGGCAGTTGGCTTGTTGCTGTTGTCTGAGCCCGACATGGGTGCATTCATGGTGATTGCTGTGATTGCCATGGGCATCTTGTTCTTAGGTGGCGTGAATGCCCGCATGTTCTTTTTGATTGCCACCGCATTGATTGGTGTGTTTGGCTTGATCATCGCCACCTCTGAATGGCGTCGTGAGCGCATTTTTGCGTACCTCGATCCATGGAGCATGGAGCACGCACTGGGTAAAGGCTATCAGTTATCGCATTCACTCATTGCGATTGGCCGCGGTGAAATTTTTGGCGTGGGTTTGGGCGGCAGCGTGGAAAAACTGCACTGGTTGCCAGAAGCCCACACCGACTTCTTGTTGGCTGTGATTGGCGAAGAGTTTGGTTTTGTGGGTGTGGTGGCCGTGATTGGCATGTTCATGTGGCTGACACGTCGCATCATGTACATCGGCCGTCAAGCCATTGCGATGGACCGTGTGTTCGCAGGCTTGGTCGCGCAAGGCGTGGGTATTTGGATGGGTTTTCAGTCTTTCATCAACATGGGCGTGAACTTGGGTGCTTTACCCACCAAAGGCTTGACCCTGCCGCTGATGAGCTACGGTGGTTCTGCAATTTTGCTGAACTTGATTGCCATTGCAGTTGTTCTCAGAGTTGATTTTGAGAACCGTGTGGTGATGCACGGAGGTCGCCTATGAGCACGACTCAACGCACCGCACTCATCATGGCCGGTGGCACCGGTGGCCACATCTTCCCAGGCTTGGCCGTGGCTGAGCAACTGCGCATCCATGGCTGGAACGTGCATTGGCTCGGTGCGCCCGAGCCGAGCATGGAAAGCCAATTGGTGCCGCCACGCGGCTTTGTGTATGAAACCGTTCAGTTTGGTGGTGTGCGTGGCAAAGGTGTGAAAACTTTGGCGTTGTTGCCATTCAAGTTGCTGCGTGCGTTCTGGCAAAGCTGGTGCGTGGTGCGTCGTGTGAAACCCGATGTGGTGGTGGGTCTCGGTGGCTACATCACGTTTCCTGCAGGCATGATGGCTGTGCTGTGGGGTGCTCCATTGGTGCTGCACGAACAAAACTCAGTGGCAGGTATGGCCAACAAAGTGTTGAGTGGTGTGGCGGACCGTGTGTTCAGCGCCTTCCCCCATGTGTTGACAAAAGCCGAATGGGTTGGCAACCCCATGCGCGATGGTTTTGTGAAGCAGCCAGAACCGGCGCAACGTTTTGCCGACCGCACAGGTCCGTTGCGCGTGTTGGTGGTGGGTGGCAGCTTGGGTGCGCAAGCGCTCAACACCGTGGTGCCGCAAGCCTTGGCCAGAATTCCACATGACCAACGCCCCCTCGTTACCCACCAAAGTGGCGTCAAACAAATTGATGCTTTGCGTGCCGCCTATGAAGATGCGCGCGTTCAAGCAGAGTTGACACCTTTCATTGACGACACTGCGCAAGCCTTTGCCGATGCCGATGTGGTGATTGCCCGTGCCGGTGCCAGCACCGTGACCGAATTGGCTGCTGTGGGTGCTGCTGCGATTTACGTGCCCTTCCCGCATGCGGTGGACGACCACCAAACCACCAATGCCCGCTTTGTGGTGGATGCAGGTGGCGGTTGGTTGATGCCACAAAACGAATTGAAAGCCCAAGACTTGGCGGACCGCTTGCAATTCATGACGCGCCGCACTTTATTGGCCTGTGCTGAAAAAGCGTATGCCGTGCGCCAAGTGAAAGCGGTAGATCACGTGGTGGCCGCATGCGAGCAGCTCGCAGCGAAAGGAAAGAAAGAATGAAACACGCCATCCGTCACATCCATTTCGTCGGCATCGGTGGTGCAGGCATGAGCGGCATTGCGGAAGTGCTGTTGAACTTGGGCTACACCATTTCTGGCTCTGACTTGTCAGACAGCGCCGCGCTGAAACGCTTGCAAAGCTTGGGCATTCAAACCCATGTGGGTCATGACGCCAAAAACATTGCTGGTGCAGATGCTGTTGTTACTTCCACCGCGGTGCACGCAGACAACCCCGAAGTGGTGGCAGCGCACGCCAAGCTCATTCCTGTAGTGCCCCGCGCGGTCATGCTGGCTGAGTTGATGCGTCTCAAGACTGGCGTGGCCATTGCCGGCACGCACGGTAAAACCACTACCACCAGTTTGGTGGCCAGTGTGTTGGCCGAAGCCGGTATGGACCCCACGTTTGTGATTGGTGGCAAGCTCAACAGTGCAGGCGCCAACGCCAAGTTGGGTTCGGGTGACTATATCGTGGTCGAAGCCGATGAGTCAGACGCCTCGTTCTTGAATCTCTTGCCTGTGATGGCGGTGGTGACCAACATTGACGCCGACCACATGGACACCTATGGCCATGACTTCAACAAATTGAAGGGGGCATTCATCGAGTTCTTGCACCGCATGCCTTTCTACGGCGCAGCGATTTTGTGCACGGATGATGCAGCTGTACGTAGCATCTTGCCCGAGGTGTCCCGTCCCATCACCAGCTATGGCTTCAACGAAGAAGCGCAAGTGCGTGCACTGAATGTGCGTGCCGACAACGGGCGCATGTGCTTCACCGTTCAGCGTCGCAACGGGGTCACCTTGCCCGATTTGGACATCACCTTGAACTTGGCGGGAGAGCACAACGTACTTAACGCCTTGGCTGCGATTGCGATTGCGGTGGAGTTGAACGTGCCGGATGCTGCGTTGCAAAAAGCCTTGGCCGAGTTCAAGGGGGTGGGCCGACGCTTTCAGCGTCATGGCGAGGTGCCCGCGAAAAACGGTGGCGAATTCACCCTCATCGAAGACTATGGACACCATCCTGTGGAGGTGGCAGCTACTTTGGCTGCGGCACGCGGGGCGTTCCCGGAGCGTCGCTTGGTGTTGGCTTTCCAGCCGCATCGTTACACCCGCACACGTGATTGCTTTGAAGACTTCGTGGCAGTCATGGGCCGCGCTGATGTGTTGTGGCTGTCTGAAATTTATGCCGCTGGCGAAACGCCGATACCCGCTGCCGATGGCCGCGCGCTCTCGCGTGCCATGCGCGTGGCTGGGCACGAAGCTTTGGTGTTTGTGGATGACATTCAAAAAATGGCCCAAGTCATTGCCGACCACGCCCAAGACGGCGATGTGGTGATGTGCATGGGTGCAGGGTCGATTGGCCAAGTGCCAGCCAAGGTGCTGGAACTGGTGCAGCAACGTAAGAGCTAAAACATGACTTTCAATCTCAACACTGCCAAAGTTGCCGTTCTCATGGGTGGCCTGTCTGCCGAGCGTGATGTGTCGATCATGTCGGGCAGTGGGGTGCTCACAGCACTGCAAAGCAAAGGTGTCAACGCCACCGCGTTTGACCCAGCCCAACGCAGCTTGGATGAACTCAAGCGCGAAGGCTACACGCATGCGTTCATTGCATTGCATGGACGCTATGGTGAAGATGGTGCGGTGCAAGGTGCTTTGGAGTTGCTCGGTATTCCCTACACAGGTTCAGGCGTGATGGCATCAGCCATGGCCATGGACAAAGTGATGACCAAGCGCGTGTGGCATGCCGTTAGTTTGTCGACGCCAGGCTATGTGTGGCTGTCGCCCGAAGAACAAACGGCTGACAACATCCAAGCTATTCCCGCCAAGTTGGGCTTGCCGTTGATTGTCAAACCACCGCGCGAAGGCTCGTCGATTGGCATGAGCAAAGTCACGCAAGCCAGCGAGATCAAAGCCGCTGCGGAGTTAGCTACCCAGTACGACCCTGATTTGTTGGCTGAAGAATTCATCACTGGCGAAGAGCTGACATGTCCAATTTTGGGGAACGGCTCCCATGCACGCGCATTGCCAGTGGTTCGCATTGCCGCGCCTGATGGTGCGTATGACTACAACCACAAATACTTCACCGATGACGTGAAGTACCACTGCCCAAGTGGTTTGCCTGAAGCCGAAGAGCAAGACATTCAACGTTTGGTGGTAGCGGCCTACCGTGCACTCGGTTGCCGAGGCTGGGGTCGTGCCGACATCATGCTGCGCGCGTCTGATCGCAAACCTTTCTTGCTCGAGATGAACACATCGCCAGGTATGACCAGTCACTCCTTGGTGCCCATGTCGGCCCGGGCAGCAGGGATCAGCTATGAAGACTTGTGTTTGATGTTGTTGGAAAGCGCCACGCTCGATCACCCTGGAGGTCCTCAAGCCGTATGACCACGCGCTACACCCACATGCGTCCCCGTCCTGAGGTGAATGCCCCGGTGCCGGTGCCGCTCGACGTCAAGCTCATGCACATGGCGGCTTCGCTCATGTTCGTGGGCTTGATCGTGGGTGCTTTGGCTGGTGGTGTGTGGGCTTTGGTTCAGTTGCCTGCATTTGCGTTACGCGGCATCACGGTGCTGGGCGATGTGGAGCACAACAATGAAGTGACGTTGCGCGCCAATGTGGTGACCAAGTTCACGGGCAATTTCTTCACCGCTGATTTGGCTCGTGTGCGCAGTGCATTTGAAAGCGTGCCATGGGTGCGTTTGGCATCTGTGCAGCGTGAATTTCCGAATCGTTTGCGTGTGACCTTGCAAGAGCACAAGCCAGTTGCGTACTGGGGCGATGAGGGAGACCAACGCATGGTCAATAGTTTCGGTGAAGTGTTTGAAGCCAACGCGGGTGATTTGGATGACGACAAGATGCCGCGCTTGAGCGGGCCTGACAGTCAATCGCAACAGGTGTTGCAAATGTATTTGGCGTTGGCTCCAACATTCAAGCACATGACATTGGCGCTGGATAGTTTGGAGTTGACCGAGCGCGGTAGCTGGCGTGCCAAGCTGGCGCACGGTGCTGTGATTGAGTTGGGGCGTGGCAATGTGAACGACGTGATGGCACGCGTGGAACGCTTGTCACAAACCTTGGCACAGGTGACGCAAAAGCTAGGGCGCAAAGTGTCTGCGATCGAGTCAGCAGATTTGCGACACGACAACGGGTATGCACTTCGGGTGCGTGGGGTGAGCACGCAAGACGTGCCCAACAAACGCTAACGAGCACAGAGAGAAGTAGAGAAAGAACGAGGCTGTTATGGCAAAAGATTACAAAGAACTGGTGGTCGGCTTAGACATTGGCACAGCCAAGGTCATGGTGGTCGTGGCCGAAGTGTTGCCCGAT
>JACCDV011172427.1_pt1 | contig 13898 bp, 12 predicted proteins | sample 7446131 | NCBI WGS metagenome assembly JACCDV01 (sample SAMN15323448, study PRJNA562643) | freshwater metagenome | isolation source: river surface water | place: USA:Blue River Watershed | collected 2017-08-17 | reverse complement strand
GAGGTATTTTCTTATAGAGCTATTTGATCTATAAAAACTATTTGTAGTTTGCATCGTTTTTGTAGTATTTCTTCACTGGCTCTAAGTTGCAGCTCATCAGGATATCGTGTAGCTGCAAATTGATGCTGTCGGCCTGCCTCAAGGCTCGAAAGTTTAGGAAGTTTTAATCGCAATATTTGTTGGGGTCTTCGCATTTCATCCAAGCATCGTAGGCATTGAGTAAGGTCTAGTGGTCGCCAGTTTCGCACAGGAACTTTTTCATGCATTAGATGTACTCATTATACTCCTATTCATTTATTTTTAAAACTTTCTTCCAGACACTCTCAGTGGACAGCATACTGACCAAGGTTATCATCTTATCGGGGATTTCAAACAAGGCTGCAGTAATCAAAGATTTGGAGTATTGAGGTTATAGTGGAAACCTGCTCATCTCGATCCCCAATTCCGTGATTTATCCATTCTCATTCAATGCTTCAAGCAAAAACAACTCACTTAGGGCCTTAAAAATAGCTTATTTGTCAGGATTTTCCATATACTAAAAGTTAATAACATCGTGGATCTTCATCGATTTCAATGTAAGCATAACGTTGCTTAGTGAAACCCTAAGAATTTCAGGTAAACTGTAGTCCTTCATTTCTACATTATAAGTAAGATACATTCGTAGAATTTCTAACTATATAGCCTCAGACATTTCCCCTACTGTGTACGCCCAGCCCTACCTTTCCTTTGAATGGCTTGCACCTTCGATATAGGAACTGTAATAAGAGAATCCATGTTGGTCTTTGGATTGAAAGTCTTTTGCTTTACATATCCGCAATCAATCACGAATCCTATATTATCGATGGTTAGAGATGTCTCAGCTATGTTTGTACTAAAGACTACTTTTCTTATTCCCTCTGGGGTCTTTTCGAAAACCTTTGCTTGATCCTCATTACTCAGGGCTCCGTATAATTGATACATGATCATTCCTGGCACCTACCTCCCTTTCATCATGAGTTCCTGTAGTTTTTGCTAGCAGAGTCTGGTTGCTGATTCGCACTACTCAGACCCAGTCAAAAATACAAGGATGTCCCCTGAGCCCTAATGGAGATGCATCCTTATCGTAGCCTTAACTGCCTCCTCCACCCTGGCACTCTGCTTAATGGTGTAATATTTGACCTCTACAGGATAGAGTTTCCCATGCATTTGAACCACCTGGCACTTACCATAATAATTGGAGAAAGTTTTAGTGTTTAGAGTGGCACTCGTAATAATGAGTTTGAGTGTTCCTTTCCGATAGAGTACTGCCTTCTTCAACAGGGCGAATAAGATATCAGTATAGAGTGACCTTTAATGCGCCTCATCCAAAATGACAACATGGTATTTGAAAAGATAAGGATCAGCCACACACTGCCTCACAAAAATACCATCAGTTATATACCTCAGCCTTGTCCTTTGACTTGTCTTGTCGTCGAATCTTATTGTGTATCCCACCTACTCACCCAGCTTGGTGTTTCTCTCGTTGCTGACTCTGCTCGCCATGCTCACTGCGGCCATCCTCCTTGGCTGGGTGATGATTACATTGATGGAGGTAATTGGCTTTTGAATGCCCTTTGCGTATTATTATACATTTGCCTGGCTTTATATGATCTGCTGCTTGATAATTTACGAATCCATCATATATTGTGGAAGTTGCGTGGACTTTCCAGACCCAGTATCCCCGGTAACAATGCAGAAATGGTTGTCCTTGACCGTCTTCTCGATTTTTTCCCGGTACTCATAGATGGGGAGTGCCTTTCGAAATTCTTGAATATCTTGAGTAGCCATTTATAAGAGTTCCTGAGGTTATGATTATAGTGTTTCGTGCAGATGATATCATAGAATTAGGAAGATCATCATAATGGTTCATCCTAGATATAGTTGATCTCCAGGTAGTCGTCTTTGCCTCGGTTCTTCTGCCTCAGCAGGTAGCTGCGGAGTTGCCAGGATAAAATTTATTTCTTTTGTTACATCTACTGGATCTAACGCTTTAGGTTTGTCACTCCTGCCTTGAGGTCCTTTAGGCCGTTGGGCTAGCTCTAGGATGATGCCAGCTTTATCTTCTCCAAGAGCTCCACTAGCTTTTCCTCGGTTTTTTAGAGGATGGCTGTGTTTTATCGGATGTAGGTGGTAAGCATGGAGGCTCGATTGCCCAACTCGAGGTACTCCTGGTTCTTCTTATTGTAAGCGAGACTGGTGCTTTCAAAAGAGGATCTCAGTCGGCTTTATCCTGTCTTTATTTTCTAAAGGTCCTCCTCAATCTTTCGGTAGAGGATCGAAGCATTCGGCTTTACGTATTTAGACAAATCAGTGAGTTTCTTTATAAGGGCATCCTTACCGCTGAGCATATCCTTGCAGTCTATACATTGGAATAACTGTGCTTTTTTCGAGCCTACTTCGCACCGTTGGTTAGCTAACCGAATTTCTTCTAAAGTCTCAAGCACTAAGCCCTCCATTCCTTTTCGTCTGCTTTGCCCACAATCATCATTCTATTTTCCTCCTCCTAAAGTTCCTCAATCTTATCAATAAAGGCTTCGTTTATATTTCTATCCCTTCGATTGTTCTTATTGAACAGGATGGACTGCTCAAACTGGGACTATTCTAGTTAAGGCGAGTGATACATTCAAGTGACTCGTCGGAGAGTGACTTCTGCTCTTCCTCCACCTACCTCTCCTGCCTGTCTTCCTGGAAATCGTCGCGGTTGTTGAGGGCCTCGTCTCTGCCCTCAGCTGGGGGCTGGAATTGGAAGTTCGTCCGGATAAGTTCTCTCGTGAGAAGTTAATTGAGGATATAGCAAATAACCTCTCCGTAACCCTTTCTTTGATTATCAAAATAAATACGTTGCGAATATTGTTCACTCCCATATTGTCCTACAGCTTCAGGCCGTATCCCGTGATGTCGTTGATGAGTTTCTTGCAGGCCGCTTCGGGGGAAGACCAGTCGATGAGTGTCTTAGTGAAGATGGCAAGTTTATCCTTCTTTTTCTCTGGCTTAGACAAGGCCATGATCCAGTAAGCCAGCTCCAGGAAGTAAAACAGCTGGTAGTTTTCTTAGTTCTTGTTTATGTCCTCAATCGCAAAGTAAAGCTTGTGGAAAGGCTTTCGCTAGGCGATCTTACAGAAATCCTTTTCGTAGTTTAGTAGTTGGAGCTTTATCGAGATGTCGTCCATGGCAATGATGGGATCGAGCAGTGGGCGACGCACGTCCTCCAAGCATTTAGCTGCGTAGTTGAAGACCTGTTCTGATGACCATCGCTTGGTGGGGTCAACCACGATCATATTCCTGATGGCCTCTTTGAGCTGGGGGGAATACCTCGAGTCGATGGGTTTATAGTTGCATTTAGTAATATTATCAAAGAGGTCCATCAGTGACATCTTTTCTTACTTGTTTCGAAAAGGGGATTTGAGTTAGGCAAGCTCATAGCAAATACATCCTAGAGACCAAACATCAGCGTTCTAGGTATATCCTGAGTCTTGAATGAGTTCTGGAGACATATACAAGGGCGTGCCAACTTTGGAGTAGGCCTCCAAAGTCTCAGAGCTAAAGCTTCTACCGAGCCCCAGATCGCCAATTTTGAGGGTTCCATCGTTGGAGATGAAGATATTGGCTGGTTTTAGATCGCGGTGCATTATACGTTTGTCGTGCATGTGCTGGAGGGCACTCGAAATCTGCTTCATGAATTCCCAAATGGTGGATTCTTAGAACTGAAGGTCCTCACTCTCTTTTTCCTTGATGAGTTTCTTGAGATCTCCTCGCTCGGCCCACTCAGTGACGATGATCAATTCGTTATTGTGGATGAAGGAATCAATGTATTGGATGATGTGTGGGTGGTTGAGCTTCTTCATGATGTCTACTTCCCTGAGGCACTTCTCTCTCTGCCTCTGGTCGGCCATGTCGAAGATCTATCTATCTACCATTGCTTACCTTGATCTTCTTGAGAGCGAAAGGGATGCCCTGCTCGTTTTATGCGCGGTAGACGATTGAGAATTTGCCCTGCCCTATTGGCTTGGCTATCGTGTAGCCTTGCATCTTTTGACCCGTCAGATCGTAGTTTTCTCTGCTCATTTGATTTAAATCAATCAATAAAATATCAAAAACTTATTTAAATATCATTCAAATATTAGTTTCATATTATTTCAATTTTACTTCTTCGATAAAAATCTGTTTACAAGACCAATACTACGGCTAATTTTCGATTTATCCTGTGTTACTAATAGACTGAAGAGTGATAAAATGGATGATGATGCTTAATTAAATTTATCATTTGTTCAAAATCGTTTTTGTTTTTACAGATCCCTCTTCCATGACTAGCTGAGCTCATCATAATGGGACATAAACTAGTCGTGATAATCATTGATATTCATATTGCGTATATTTTGAAGTTGCAGGCCAAGACAGATTTTATCTTTCCCCTTGCAGTAATCCTCATTGACCCTAAACGTTTGGGCCTATTGATAGTCATATGAGGATATCCTCAAATCCTCAGATGGCTCAGATGGTTCAATTGCTAGCTCGGTGAATATAAATCGGTCAATCAGTCTTTCGTATTCGTTTGTTATCTTCAACAGATCTTTTCTTTATATTGTGTCTTTTAGGCATAATTTTTTTATACTGCTTTGAATCTATTTTCTATGATTGTTCAAGTCCTTGAAAGATAACTCGGAGCCAAGTGTTGATTTGTTTTATTCCGTTTTGCCTTTGTTTTTCGTTTAGTTCAAAGACAAGCGAACCTTAGCTGACTTCCTGAAAGCATCATTTGCTGTGGTTCTTTCGGGACTCATAACGTTGCTGACAATGAGTTTCTGTTTTTTACACTCCTTTTGTTTTTGGACTTTATTGGATAGGAACTAAGTCAAATAGCGACTATTAATATTATTGGCCTTTATATTATTGACGGATGATGCTTTCAATAGCATTTCCTTTTTATCTTTTTTATGTCCGCTCACACTCTTTCTTATCATCGACTTATTCCCAAAACTCTCCTTTGTTTACTACAGCCATTTCTTAGAATTTATTGTCCCTTTTGATTTTTTATTTAAGATCTTAACCTAGTTTTCCTTTTGGCATTTTTTAGCCTTTTCCATATCGAATTAATCAAATAATATTAATCGAATTGATAAACAAGTTAATAGTTCACTATTAAGCATCATTTTATATCGAAACCGTAACTTTTTATTTTGCCTATTGCCGATTCATTCGAATTCTCTCCTGCATTAGAAATTGCAAATGATTTTTTGTTTATCTTCAAATTCTTTATATTCTTTGCTCGATTCAATATTCTTGCTTCTGCCTTTTCATACTCCTGAATATTATTTATCTCTTTCTTTGCTTCAAAGATATACTTGCCATGGTGAGACTTTCTTTTTTCTTATCGAGCACGGTCAAGTTACTGCAGTCTTTTGGGGAGTGGCTTTGTCAAATCTTGGATATATCTCTATCGATATTGATAGGATGGGGGTAGTTTACTCTAATAATCCAAGCTAGCGTTCTTTATATTCTATTCTTTCTTGCTTGACCAATACCGTTCTTATTCTTCAGGATTATAGTACCTACTGTATATCTTGTCATAGTTGTGACTATCCCTGTATTTACTCAGCAATTTGTCGGTTAGCTCCTTCTTTTATAACTCATATCTTAACTCATTGTCTTTCTTGTATTCGAGGTTGACGATATTGAACTATCGAGAATGATCCACGCCTTTCTTCTAATGCTTTACTGGCAGTAGTATATTCCTATCTTTCAAGTACTCATCTCTTAGCTTTTTACCTGTAATAGGATCGTATAAATTTCTAATTGGCGCATTATTTTTCCTTTTCCTTTCGAATTAGCTCTCTATCATTGATCCACCCAGTGGATGGTTCGTCACGATGTCATATTATTTTTCATGGTTAAATCTTCTGTACTGTAATTAATGTAAAACTACCATGTATCTTTTCAAGGCGCGATCGATTTATTCATGTTTTTATTGCTTCTACTGAGAAGGAAGCTGTGCACTCTCGTATCTCTTTAATGAGTCATGAGATTTGTCTTGGCTCTTATGGTTTTTGATAGGGAGGAATAATTTTTCTCTTTATTAATCGAACAAAAACTGTCCACGTTTTCTAATTTCATACCTCGATAGCTAATTTTTCCAATTAGTAATGTCCTCTTTTTAGAATCCAATAATCATAATAAAATTAAATAAACCAACTAAGGAATATAAATAGTATTTCCATCACTTACAAATAATGACCTTGCCATTCATAACTTCATTCTATATAAGCCACCAATTACTAGTATTTCTTTATGCATGAATTAGTAGTTTTGAGGAATTAGGATGAAGTTTTCATAGTTACTGTAGAATTTTTTCCAGTATTTGCCCAAAAGCGACCGTTTCTATATTTCCTTCACGCTTTTGGGGAACTCGTAGATTGATTTGAAAATAGGTGGCTACTACTTTGGACTCACAAATAGGGAATTATAATAGGTATTGTGCAGTATTTCCCCGAATAGTTTTCTTTTGAATTGGTTCTAAAAGACTATCTGTGTGGCTTTCCCCCCTTCAAGCAAATAGATCTCCTTGACGATATGCTGATGCTTCAAATACTTCCTAAAGAACAAAATGGAGACTGCATGAGATGAAGATTACAAAAGGCTATTCCTGCGACATAGCCATGGAAGACAACAGGAAAAAGATCCATATCTAAATATACTATATTTGTACTATGGCGAGTATAGATCAGATAAGCCATGAAGGCGATCCCCGAAGTATGGATGAAATAGTCACTAAAGGTACGAAGAATGGAAGATTTGCTTTTGTATATTAGAAATTTGCCCTCTGTAAATTTGATTGGCTCGCTTACCTTGAATCCCAAATTTCTTTATAACTCAAACCATACTTGATGCTCTCGATGTTGTTACTGGTGAAGCCTACAGTCTGAATCTTCTTCTTAGGCTTCTCGCTTGCAAAGTTTTATCGATTATTATTCAAAAGGGCCAAGTGGCTCCTCCTTAAAATTCTGATCATTGCAAAGTAAATTAATAATGTGATCAACAATATTAATATATTTACCCACTAACGAATAATATTTGAATTAATGGCTTCACTGAGCGAGTTAAAGAAGATCAGAGAGCTCATAAAGGCAGTGGAGAAAGGAACATTGAAGTATCACTCAGTCTATTCTTATATGGATGATTTGGAAAGGAAAGTCAAGGGGGATGAGTCAGAGGATGATAGGTAGATTGAGGAATGTGTTAAGTCTATCAAAAAGATGCAAAGCAACAATAATAGATCCCTGTAGTCCTTGAAAGAAAATGGAGAGTCGCTATTCAATATCCTTCGAGAAGGCAAAAAGAATAGTCATAAGAAGTATACTAATTAGTAACTTGACATGGAAATTAATCATCTTTCTTCCATGCTCAAATCCAAGAAAATGATTAGATGAGTTTTTTATTTTAAAATCAATTATATCAAATCAATTGACAACATGATTTATCCATCTTTTTAGAAGTCTTATAGAACTGTTTGGCTCCCTACGATAGATCCTTACTCTTCTCGACCAGTTTATCCAAAGGCCCTTGATTTTCCAGCAGCTTTTTAATACTCTAATGAAGCACAATTTTCGTTTCCTCTGCCTATTTAATGGCCCCTAAAAGATTATCGCCTTTCGATGGATCCTGATATTTATTGAACAGAACAGTGATGCTCTAAATCCCCAAACTTTGGTCCTATGAGTATGTCTTCCATTTATCGCCTACTTTTTCAAAGAACGCATCCAGAACTTTATTCAGGAAGGAAAATATGACTCTTTAGGGGTAGCCCTCATTGACAAAGGCGTAGGCTGCTACAGGCTTATTTGACATCTGAATGTGGCATACTTTATCGTCGTGAACCACGCTATGCCTCGTATTCTTAGCCACGCATGGGAAGGATTATCGAACCACGAATTTGAACGTATTTTTGACTTAGTTCCTAAGAAAATAGCCGACTGAATCGACCTGATAGTCCTTGTTTACGATGCATATTTATTTCTTTTAGTTCTCCACTGCGATCAGGCAGGCGAAGATAACCATCCTTACGAATAATCTGATAATTTAAAAAACTAATTACCACGAATAGCCAGCCATAAAAGAATTAATCAGAATACCATAATATCCCCTCCCCGCCAAGCCGGGTAAAAATGATCGATCTTAAGGTAGAACTAAGCTTGGCCTGCAAATGATCGAGTCCTCCATCTCAGGACCAAAGGTAAGATATTCTAGATTTAACTTTATACCTTTCAACATGATGATATGAATTATAATCATATCAATGAAGGCAAACTTTGTGCTACTCCTAGCTCTTCTCTTTGTCGGCGCTGTCCTTGCTATCCACGAGCTCCCCATGGAACATCGTAAGCGCACCCCAAGATAATCGAAACTCTTGCTCGAGTACATGAGCAGAGGTCCATTGATGACCAAGGTTAACAACCTCATCTCCAAAATCTTCCCCTCGGAGCTGACTCCCAACATCTACGCCTACCCCGAAGTCAAAATCATCAACTACCTTGACGCTCAATACTATGGGTAAGCCCAAGATAATATAGATAAATCGACATTGGAAATCCTCCCCAATCATTCGGAGTGGTCTTCGATACCGGATCATCCAACCTCTGGGTCCCCTCCAAGGAGTGCAGACTCTCCCCAGCCTGCTACCTTCACAAATATTTTGACTCCTCAAAGAGTTCAACTTACGTCTACAACGGAACTCACTTCAACATTACCTATGGATCAGGAGCAGTCTCAGGATTCGTTGGACAAGACTCCACCTGGGTTGCTGGTCTCTAGGCCAAAAATTCCCTTTTCGCTCAGATTACCCAACTCCACGGTGTCAGCTTCTTAGCCTCCAAATTCGACGGTATTCTTGGTATGGCCTGGCCACAAATCTCAGTTAACGGTCTTCCTTTGATCTTCGACCTTCTTTACAAGCAAAAGCTTGTCGATAGCAACTCATTCTCATTCTACTTGACAAGAGTTGCTGGACAGAACGGATCAGCTTTGGTTTTGGGAGGTGTCAACCCCAAATATTACACCGGAAGCTTCAAGTACTACAAACTGAAGATGGATAACTATTGGTCTATTGCTATGGACGATATTATCTTCAACGGAACCAGCTACAAAGTCAGCTCCAACCTTTTAGGTATTGTTGATACTGGAACATCCGTCCTTGTTGGCCCAACCAAGGTTGTTGACGACATGACCAAGGCTTTTGGAACTGGAAAGCAAAAACAAGTTAACTGCTCTATCGTTCCAACCCTCCCAACTTTGGACTTCATCATTGGAGGCGACAAATACACCCTTAGGGGACAAGACTACATCCTTGAGGTTGACGCGGGTACACAAAAGCAGTGCATTGTTGGAATTATCGGACTCGACCTTCCTCCTCAACTTGGAGAAGCCTTCATCTTGGGAGATAGCTTCATAAAAACCTTCTATACCCATTTCGACTATGATGGAGACCGTGTTGGATTCGCCAGAGCAATTTGATTAAAATAAACCCTAATCAATATTGATTATCATTACTAGATTCATGCCAAGTAGAAATCAATATGTTATTCATACTAGCTACTGGACTTAAATAAACTTTCTCCAAATTGATTATCATTAACTAACTATCAAGTAAATCAAGCTTTGCCTCGAATTGCAAACAATCAAGAGGTACCTTTATCTTAATTCAAAAAATATTCATTTATCTAGCTCAAGGATTGTGTTGCTCATTCATTTTATTATCAAAATCAAACAAATGAACATACTTTCCACTTAATAAATGAAGGATATTTAAGAACAGCTGCTTACTATCAATCTCCCCCCTCCCTATCAGTTTAAGGTTACCAAGATAAGTCCAACTTACACTTTTGATGCTTCAAAGATCAATGTGATTTCCCCTGCATCTCAATCTACTCAATTGGAAATACGCAAAATTGTGTCTCTTGCTGATAATATGAGTTCGCTCCCCCTTAATGATCCCAACTCCACTCTTAAAATCTTTACTCTCACTATCTTCTCAGTACTTTATAGGGACACATATCGTGGCAAGTAAGGTTCCGACAATGGACTTCTTTAAGCAATCAAATGCAGCCTTTTCTCACCAGACATCAACCTCATTACAATAAAAGGGCTTCCAACGCAATGTAATTCCGGTCAAATGAAAGCATTGACGGCAAAATTTTTCCAATTTATGGTGAGACAGCAATAAAACTTTGCATCATCAGCTTTTGGAGCAAGCCTCTTACTTCTACAGGACAACTAAAATCTTATTAATTGTTTTATTCTACTTTTTCGGTGTATTTTGCTTGCTCTCGAAGTTGAAGGAGCTGGAAATTGGAAAGGAAAGCTCAATTAAAAATAATGCCTGTAAAACCTATTAGATTACTTCGACTTGGGGTACAGACAGATCGGCGATATGTTTTTACTTTACTAGTAAGGGTTATTCATCGCACTAAACCAGAAATAGGTTATATACGGGTAATACTTTGAGAACCAGGCCTAAAAATAAAACGAGAAGAAACAAATGGAAATCAAATCTTCCATCAAAATGAATATGATTGAGTCCTTTCTGCTTAATGTCAATCACGAAGAGCGCCCAAACAAGAAAAAGAGTGGAATCGTTGATAGTGACTTAAAGTTGTTCAATTTTATGTTAGAAAGCCAGGAAGAAGAAAAATTGGCAAATATTCGAGAGGATAAAGAGATGGAGACTCCTCACTTCAAAGACAATGAGCAGTTTCATTTCGGTAAGAAAAGGAAAGAATAAACCTCATCATACAAGCCATAGGAGGTTCGTTTTTAATTTGAAAAATTAATAAAAGATGAATCGATGGAATCAATTTAACCAAACGACCTCATAAACTTCAATGCTCAGTTTTAAGAGGAATAGGCTCCCACTCCATTTTTAGGGGGACAGTTTAACTTTAATAAGCAGGAAGCTAAACCTCCCAACCCCAACTCCTTTCATGAGAGAACATTATCAAACCCTATATCGACTGATCAGAATAGAACCTCCCCTAGAAATAGAATGAGTCTTGTTGATCATCCAAACGGTTTTGCCAATTCCACCTCCAATCTTCAAAATCGTTCAAAAAAGGCAGCAACAGAGATAAGCCCAAATTAAAATATCGTTAATCCTAAATTGGCTAACTTTAATGGATGCATTTGCCGCGATTATAGGGTTAAGCGGAATGTTTGCACTTCTAAGGTAGTTTAGTTTGTTTTTGTTCCAAACAATCCTAAACCTGCTTTTAATTCAAATCTTTCTTCTAAAAATATTAACTTTAAATCACCAAGAACTCTAACTGAAGGTAAAAGCTATACACTAAGCAAGGAGTCAACAGTAAAATAGAAGAAATCAGAAGATCGAACCCCATCCTTTTTGAAGAACATGAAGAAACAAAATTCAAACAACTCCAACCATCCTCTCAAACTGCAACAATAAAGCTAATAGTCCATTCAATAGGCCCAACTTATCAAATAATTTTACGCATAATCCTCGAGGTAGATAGGAAAGAAGTAAAGGCTTACGTTTAATGTATAGGACGAAGTAAAAAGGAAATCAACTATTATTCAAGGCTAGTCCTCACAGACTCGATCCAAATTTAGAGATGATTAGGGCTTACTCAAAATGAAGTGCTCTGATAACCCACAGACTGTCAAGAAGATATAACTGCCAGGAAGAGGGGGAGGGCATTCGAACTCAAATTGGCAAACCAGCTCCAATTTTCACCAAAGAAACCTCATGAGTACATCTCCTCTCAACCAGGCTAAGAGTACATTCATTGGGCAACCTCCTTCGCAGACTAAGAATATTTCTCCGTTGAAATTCTTTGCTCCTGTGCAAATTATAGCCCCCACAGTCTATTTAAATTCAAATGGAAGTGACAGCAACAATAATATTGTTTTTAAGTTATCATAGCTCCATTAGAACAGTCCAAAGATACTCAGAGGCCACCATCAATCTCCTTTCAGCAATCAAAATCCAACGAATGCAAAAACAGACAGTAATCCAAATTATCAGAAATTTGGCAAATGAAAAAAGCGGGAAAATATCCGAATTTATATATATTTTTATTTAATATCTATTTTACAGATGAAAAGATAGCGCCCAGCTAGTTTAGAGAAGGAAGAAAAAGTTGAGGAAAAAGTTGTGTAGAAATGTGAGGAAAAGGCTGAGATTAAAAAAGGAAAAATCTTCCTTAAGAGTGGAAATTTCACGATTAAGGATGTTAAACATGAAAACAAACTTGATAGAAAATACTTTCGACAATAAGTGGTAGATTTGTCAAAAAGCCTTCTCGGGAAGATGATGGTAAGAAAGACAAAAGACGGAGTAATAAAGGCTATAATCGTGTAAACTGAAGCATATAAGGCTCCATTGGACAAAGCTTGCCATGCCAAAAATAGTAAAATTTCATCAATTTAGATCATAAAACAGAAAAGACAAAGTATTTTTGGTTGGATGGAGGGCATCTTTATATTTATACCATTTACATGCCCACTAATATCTGTCTCAATGTTGTTGCTGGGTTGGAAGGATAGCCTTAGGCAGTTTTGATACGGGCTGTTCAACCTATTGAAGGCCTTTAGATTGTACGTTCTTTAAGAAATATAAAAAACAATAAGGTTTAGGAGCTTTCAAATGGTCCGGGAAAGGTTGGGCAAGCACTTGGTATTGACAAATAAAAAATGAACGGCATGGATCTAACTGAGGGAGAATTTACTATTGTTGACGCAGGCATTTCCTAGTTTTAGATGGGTATTTCAAGAAGAGTTAACATTGATTATGCAGAGTAATGGATCGATAAACCTTGGAGATTCTTTATTAAAGGTAATACATTCGTTTCCAAGGTTAATTTTGATGCCCCCAAAAAATAAAAATCAACAAAAAAGAAATAATGATTTGCGAACATTAATCTAAGTGGTTATTTAGCCAGCGTATTGATTGATGAAGGATACTAAATATGAACATCTTTTGTTTCTCTGCAAATCATAGTTATTATGGTGTGTCCCATCCCCTTATATCAGGTTTTTATTTTTTTTATTATTTCTTAGGAAGATCCAATGTTTTTCTCTCGATTTTTTGCTATCTTACAGGCTATCGATGAGGTGGAGACAAATTAGGATGTTTCATTTGAAATTAAGCCAAAATCTTTTTCCGTTTGCTTTACCTTTTTCTAATGATGGGAAGTTTGTTGGCATGCAATTCGAAGATATTTTCCTGAGCCTCGAATAGATCATCTTACTTTATAATGGCTTTTTGTAAAATATTCATGGTTTTCATATTGGTGTCATATTGTGTGCTAAATGCAAACTTATCTTCAATGCTTGATTTTCTCGATGTGAGCTAGTCTCGGCTCATGAAGTTGTTCTATTGAAGATTAGCCCTCCGATTTGATTTGGAATCCAAGTATTCCTTTTTTTGATTGAAGATCGTTTTTCGTAAATTATGATGGTACTATTCGCCAATATTCCCTAATTCGATTGTGGATTCAAGCCTTTGATTACTGCTCCTTTATCTCTTCAAAGGAGGGCTATAAAGAGGGCTTCGGAATTTATCAAGCAAACTCTTGGGCAATCTGAAGATTGATTATAGAGACTCACTCTTTTTCTTTCTCTTGTAATTCGATGAATTTTTCTATTTTGATTGTGTCGGCTCGTCAGCTTTTCTTTTCAGTAAAATGGCCTGAAGGTCATTCATAAGGCAATAAATTAAGATTAATAAAACTAATTTTAATCAACACAACATATTCGATCACAAATAGGATTTTGAAGCCAACCCTCAGATCTAAATCATATGCGAATATGATTCCCTTTTCTCAAGATTTTTTTGGCTAAAAAGGGAATCTGATTTTTTCGAAGATATCAAATCG
>JACCDV010739532.1_pt1 | contig 13901 bp, 4 predicted proteins | sample 7446131 | NCBI WGS metagenome assembly JACCDV01 (sample SAMN15323448, study PRJNA562643) | freshwater metagenome | isolation source: river surface water | place: USA:Blue River Watershed | collected 2017-08-17 | reverse complement strand
CCCAAACCCCAAACCCCAAACCCCAACCCCTAATATAAATCTATAAATAAAAAACTAAAATTTATAAAAATTAAAATAAATTCTTTAAAAAATTGATTAAAAATAGTTGCAAAGCAGCTATTATGTAATTGGTCTCAAAAAACCCATTTTTATCAATTAATGATATTCATTAGAAGAATTGATGTTGTTTATGGATTTCTCTTCTTCGAAGGAATTTATAGTTTCGTTTTGGTCTGTTTCGGATAAGGATTTTTCCGAGTCAAAAAGTTCTTCTAATTGAGATCTTGTTAGAAGGAACTCATAACTGTATTTGTATATGTTTAATGAGATGTTCTTCTTTATTGTTGAGTTGAATCTGTTCTTTATTTGGTTGTCAGTTCTTCCGCGAAGATATTTTGAAATTTAACACCATTTTGTTCCTAAGTGAAAATGAGCAGACATGATTATTCTATCCTCTTCCTCGGACCATTCTTTTCAACTAATGGAAGGGTCCAAGTGATTATACCAACGTTCTCTCAGCTGCTTGCCGGTTCGGTTTGGAAAGTATTTACTTAAGTCTGTCCATTTGCTCTCCTGAATTTAACCAACAATTTATCATAATCTTTCATCTTCTTCTTTGGTCCAAAAATTCGTATATTTGCTCCTAACGGATTTTTCAGTTAAAATAGATTTTCTATTTTTTTATGATTTTTTAATTACTTTTTGTTAATGCTAAACTACATTGCTACTTTAAAAGTCAAAAAGCTTTCCTTCTTATTGCTAGAAAGAGTTGTCTAAAAGATCATTGATAAAGGATTTATGATTATTTTTGTTTTATTTAAAAATAAGTAAGTTTCAAGTCATTTATAAAAAACGAATAATTTTTATAAAATTTAATGAAAATGAAAATCGTTTATAAAATTATCATTAATTATTTAGTTGTGTTTCTTATTCATTAATATTCATAGTTCTTATTAAATCTAATTATTTTCTATTTTTATCTGTTCGCCTTATAAAGACTGATTGCATTTCCAAATGTTCAAATAACAATTTTATAACAAAATAGAGTTTTTACTGTCAAATCTTTATATTAGTTTTATCAATTATTTCCAGAGATTTTTAACATTTTCTATTTTTCTTATGATTTTCTCCTATTCTTAAACTTTATTGTCTTTTAAGTATTTTTCTATTAATTTTTAACTTATTTCTGTTTTTATCAATAAAATCTCCATTGTTTAATAGTATTTTTCATCAATATCTCCACACATCTCAACTATTCTTTTATTCAATAGTTTTATTCATTATTTATCTGTCTCTTAAAATAGTTAAAATTTATATAAATTTATCTTTCAAAGCTAAATATCCAAAAATTAACCAGTAAATTCTTCTTTATTCAAAAACTCTTATGATTTATTATAGAATTTTAATGAATTTCAAAAATATTACTTTATCTCTTATTCATTTTCGTATATTTTAATCAATGGAGAATTTTAATCATTTTTCATTATTTCCAAGTAATTAATTTTTATCTGAATTTCCTCTTTATTTTTAACGCTTTCCTTTATTATACATAAATTATACTCATGAAGCTGTTGATAAACTTATCCAGTTTTAAACTATAAAATTGCTTAATTTTCTTATTATTTTTCATATTTCTATGATTTCTCTATTAATATTAAAGCAGATAAGAAATATCGCTGTTTTAGCAAATCATCAATTACTAAAGATATAATATCAACATAGGATTCTTCGAGTGGATTAATTATTATAAAATCCTAACTAAAGTTTTAATAAAATATTTCAACAGAATTTTGACACAAAATATTTCGCATTTCAAAGCAGCCTAAATCTTAATAAACTCAGCTAAGTTGTTAATAGAGAAATACAAGTAAAGAATTACTGTTTAAATGAAGATAATCTTCACATATAAACTCTAATAGCAAATTACTTGTATTTTTATTATTATTTTAATTCAATTTTAATATCATAATTCCAAATATGAAAAACTCTTTACTTTTTCCAATTTTCTAATTTTAGTATAAAACTAATCCAATCATTACGGATAAATAAGAAAACATCAAAACCTCTTATTTTGTTTTTTAGTAATTATTTTTTATCTAATTAAATCCCTTTAAAAGTTCTAATAAGCTAAATGCCTATTAAGTGTTAAAAAGTATAATATTCTTAAAAGTGTTTAAAAATTGAAGAATTTCTATATTAAAATAATCAAAGCAAATTTATTGATAAATTATTCTGTTTATATATTTAAAGGGATTTTATTCGTATTTTAAGACTTTTAGCTAATTTATTAGATTTTCCATTATAATTTTAATTAAATATTTTCCAATTAATTTTAATAATATTTCTGCCAGAATAAATCTTATATCAAATCCTCATGTATAATTTTGTATTCATATTTTTCTCTTGGTTTCGTTTTGTATTCTTTCTATTCGAATCTTTTAAATTTCTCTTCATCAATTTCCTTAGTTCTTATTATTATGCTTCCTTTTCTGTAAATTTCTGGCTCATTATTATAGTTTATTCCAAGTCTTGAAAATAGAATTTCTTATTTATCATTAGATAATGTATCTCTTAATATGCTTTCTGCTTCTTATTATGTCTTTTTCTCTATTTAAACAAATCCCCAAAACGTTGTATTATAAAGGTTATTAATATGACAGTCAACTTGTCACCAAGATAGATAATCTCGAATTGTTTTAAATTAAGGGTAAATTACTAATCTTCCATCGAAAATAACATTCCCATAAGGAAATCGCTAAAATTCTTAATAAAAGTACTTCAAATAAGAAGATGAAAACAATGATACAATTATTGATACAATTTTATCTTCTCTTCTTTCATATATTTTTGCACTTTTATTAAACACAAATGAATATTCATCAGACTATCCATAAGCAATTAAAATCTCATTAAACTGCCTACAGACCTCCAAAGCAGAATTGTTCATTATTTATAACGCTTTTAAGTCATTTGGTTTTTGAAAGGAATTTTCTTTGGTAAATTTGTGAAAGTTTTTTCCATCAATTCTTACTACAAAATAAGTGTCTAAAATTACCTATTTGATTTATTCATAGTTCTTTACATACTCATATCAGGATTTTGACATTTTATAAATTTATAATGAATGCTTAAAATCTAATAGAAAAACTATCTTAAATTATAAGTAAAAAACTAAAGGAAAAAACTGTTCAAAATTTAATTCTTAATTTTTAAAGTTAAAAAAGATAAAAGGCATTTGAAAGAATATTAATTTATCAATCTAAAGACAATTTACTAAAAATGTTGTATTTTTTAAACAATGTAAATTCATAGGAAAAGTAAAGTTCCTAATAGTAAAATAAATCTTCGTAATTTCATCATTTTATTTTTTCTTTAAACAAAATAATCTCTTTGAACATTTAAAGAATTAAGTTTTTCGTTTTTAATCAAATCCAATGTAAAATTATTAAAAATGATAAAATCATTTAAAATTAAGAAACTTAAAGGAGAGAAATAGCATCATTATAAGGTAATAATCAATATATAAATAATTAGAATAAGTTTGTTTATTTTTAAATGTTAAAATACTAAAACATTATTGTAATTTTAATAAAGAAATAAATTTAATTAAAAACTTAAACATTGTTCCAAATATAGAAAAAAGAAATTTATTTAAAATATCAAAGAAAAAAACAAAATGTTTATTAATAATTTAAATTTTAACCGATTTTATAATTATGAGAAATGTTATTCTATTTTTAATGTTAAAATTGATTTATTAAATTTCAGTTAACTGAAACCTGTTATTTGGCCCATCTGAATAAGAGATTAAAAATTATTAGAAAAAAATCATCAATGACAGTTAAGCAAGATATCATAAATTTGATCTATAAAATTTGTAAATTGATGGAATTAAAAAAGTGTTGGACTCTAAATAGCTAAATGCAATAGAATAGATTATATGATTAGAAAATCAGTTACAAGGGTTTTAGGATATGATTGATGGAGGATTCGAATAAATAAGACAAATGAATTCATAATTAAATTATTAAATATTTTTTATTCTTTTCAATAGATTTTCTGTATTAGGAATAATAGGATTTTTTATTTTCATTTTTTAACTAGAAAAGTTTAGATCAAATAAAATACTTATTTTCTTCTTTGTTTATTTTATTTATAAATTTTACTCTTTTTCACTTTAGTTTAATATTTGTTAAAAATCCTTACTAAAAACATTTCGCTTTTAAATTAAGGTTAAAATATCAAAGAAAAATAGCTAATTTTATCAGCATTATAATCAAGCTAGTTTTATGTATTATCTTTAATAGTTTTCCTTAATCATCAATAACTAGTTATAACGCAATGAATCTTTAGAGTAATATTAATCAAATGAAAGATAAAGCAAATCTTAGATAAACTAATTAGTGATTTCAACTAGCTAGTTAATGAATGTGGAGAATTTATCGTTTTCTTATCAGAAATTAATATTTTTAATGATTTTTTAGAAATTTATTTCTTTAATAAAATCAAATAAATTCTTAATTTCTTCCAATGATTATTTCGTTGTTTTTAACTTAATTAAAAGTTTTTATCTCTTATCAAGTAACTAATAAGCGGTTATTTGTTCTTAATCTAAAAAAGCTTTAAAATTAAATAAAATATTATCAATAAATCCTATAATTGTTTTAGCAATATATCTATGGGAATATAACTGTAAACAATAAGTATTAATATTATATTTATCTTTTATGGTTTAGTTTATCTATTAATACTGAATTTTTAAATCCTCAAATTTAGCTCCAAAATAATCTTATATTTTTTCAATGATTTAATTTTCAATTTTTTAATAAGAAATTTTCATTTCTATTTTTTCATTAAAATTCTCTGCTTTTAACAACAGAACAGAATCATTTATAACAACTTAGAATATGCTTGATAGTTAATCCTCAAGTTATAATCTTATAAAATTGCTTGGATTTTATTATTAGTTTTAATTGATTAAATATTTGTTATTTTCAGCTAAAAACTATTGAATTTCATCTAAATAATCTTTAATAAATTCCTATCAAAAATCGACCAAAAAACAATAATTAAAAAATGTGTTAAAAATATATCCTGTTTTAAGCTAATCAAAAGTCATTAAATTTAACTAATAAAAACAATTATTGTAAACTACAGTGTATTATGAGCGATATTTCATTTCATCATTTTAAACTCCGAATAAATTTTATAAAAATGAATATATAAGATCCACTGAAGTAAATTCTTATTAAAAAACAATTAAAATTTTGATTGGATAATTTTTATTCCAAAATTCAAATGTTTTATTAATTTATTCAAAAACCTAATAAATTCGTTAGTTTTAATTACTTTGTTAAATATTGATAAAATTTGGTTATTATTTTATCATTATTCATTAATCATAGCTAAAATGCATATTTTATTAATTAGCTTTTACCTATGATCGATAATCTTAATCTATTTTAACTAGAGTCTTAATTTCCTTTATAAAATCCATAAAATTTCTCTTAACCTTTTATTATTAAAACTTGTTTATTAAATTAGCAACATTGCTTTACTCTTTCTTCAACATTTTTACAATTTTATCAAAAAACATCTATTTTCTCTTTTTCTATTTATTTTCTCTCTTTTATTCTATTAAATCTAAAAATTGAAAAAGTTTAATTTTTAAATTTTCCTCTTCAAAAATTATCTTATTTTGAATTGATTTTTATGATTTAAAAGATTGCTCAAAAGGACTTTGACTGAGCTCTTTTTATAAAGGACTTTGCTCCATATCAAATTAATGCTATTTTTCAAACTTGCTAATTTAGCTAATGATTTCTTTCTCTGTATCTTGCTCACTGTATTTAGCGGACTCTATTTTAGACAAGATAAGAATTTATTGTAAAATATCATTGATTTCTTACTGGTTGTTTTAATGCTAGAATTATGGTGTTTATAAATTAGATATTTACTGCTGCATTTAATGACTCCATATTTAAGTCAGGTCAATTTCCTTGTCTAAAATTTATTGATAAAAATCCATTAGTTTCTCAAGGAAATCATTTTAATTCTCTCCATAAATGTCCTCTAGAATTTATAATAGAAAATCCTATAATTCCTTATTATTATAAGATTGTTCTATAATTTATATTAAAATTGGAACAACTACGTATTTTCCTGAACAAATATTGAAAATCAAAGTTTAGGAATTTTTGATCAAAGAAATCATTGTCAAAAAATCTCCATTAATTTTACATTTGATGAAATCTAATAGAAACTCAAAATTTGCTTCTTAATGAAGTTCTTCGTTAAATAATAGATATTCATTAACCAATCCGTGAAATTAAGACTCGCTGGTCAAATATGTCTAAAAGAGATCATAAACCATCACTTGTGTCTCAAACTCGTAATTCTTATAAAAAAACTTACAAATTTAATCTTCAGACCAATTATTGCTTTTCATGTTTTTCATTAACAATTTTCCTTGTTGATAATTTATTATTAAATTCTTTATTAATTCCTGTAGAGTTTTTTCCACTAACTTTTCATCAAACTGAATCTCACTTCAAACTCTGTTAAGAAATATCAATGTAAATTTTAGCATAATTTCATAACTTTCAATTGTCTCCTTTAAACATCATATGTTTTCATTTGTTGAAAAAAGTATGTTAAAGTCTTATCAAATACATCAAAATCAATCCTGAATAAACTCATATTTTTCATACTCGGAGATTCCCTTTGCTTTAATCACTACATAAGACAAGTATTTAGTTGTTTCTAATAGAATCAAAGGAGAACGGATATTTTCTGGCTGATTCAAAACTCTATCAGCAGAGGATCACTGGAACTTCTTAATCATCTAATGTTCTGGCTAAATTATCCCTTTAATAAACTCAAGTCTGTGTCTTTACTACTGTTATATTCTCAAGTCGATTTCTTCTATTGGACACATGAAGTGGCATTGGGCAACACCTTCAATTTCTCAATACAAATTTTGGACATATTTTTTGAAATTTCCGGGCTCAAGATTTTCAATTTCTTCATTTTTTTGTTTTGCCAATTTTTGAATGTTTTTTATATCTTTTTAAATCTAAGAATTCACCTAATCAATGCTAATGGATAATTCTTATTGAAATTTATCCTTAATAGAATTCAGTACGTTTGCTTAGTTGTTTATTTGTAATTTTCATTTGGATTTTATTCACTCCAAAATATCATCCATTTTCTGCTTTACTTCGGTCTGTATTTATGATTCTTCCTTAATGGAATATTCACTTGATTCATTACTGGGTGATTTATTCGGCAATGAGTTTGATATTTCCTATTCATAATATTCGCTTTCTTCGCTTTTCTCTTATTATTATTGTAATTTGTTAATATAATTCTCTTCTCAGAAAGACTAGTTTTCCCAATTGAAAATATTCTTGCTTTTATCACCGATCTTGGGAATGCTGTCTTTGATTGCGACTGGATTTTTATGGCTTAAAATTTGAATCTTTTTATTATTGAAATTCTAAGGAGATTTCTAAGCCTCTAAAGTCATTCTTGTATTTAATCTTATATTCATGTCTTGTTATCCCTTGTGCTCTTTCGTGTTAGATAATTGCTGGATTGAAGGATTTGTGAATGGATTTATATTGAACTCGTTTGTTTCAGTATCTCTTAACGAATGCCAAACATTTCTGTTATTCATTTATAAATTAAGGAATTCTATTTTTAATAAATTTATAAATGAGCTTTAATATGGAAGACTGGATAAGAAACAATCTTACTTTTAATACTGACGATTCAAGAGTAAAAGAAGAAAGCATAAAATGACTCTTGATGCATAAACAAGTAAAGGCAGTTTAATAGAATGTCTTAAATGCAAACACAGAATCTACGAATTTCTTTAATTGAGTTTTGCTTGTTAGGGAAATACCTGTTGTTAATGCAAACAAGAAAGATGCATTTATTTAGGTATTTTCGGAAAAGGTCTTAAAAGGACTGGGCTTATTGGAAAAAGTAGTAAAAATTGAACTTGGATTATCTGATGATGGAGTTGGAATAAGAGAATTATTCATTTATTTTGATACCTTTGAAAGTGCTAAAACAGCTTTTCTCAGACTGGATAAAATCTAATTCGTAAAAGATAAATTGAGATGCCAAATTCTTAGCTAAATTCATTTAAGTAAATAAATTGAATAGGAGAAAATTGAATGTAAAATTGGAAAGTCTTGGGAGTAAGCAAAAAGAGAGGATTTTGAGATGTATTGTTTCTATTGAGATTTTGTTAACAGAATTTACCTTAATTTTGAAGAGAATAAAATGTAATAAAAATAGCAAAATATGAATGCCTTTTTACAATAGGAAAATTACCTAAAAATAAAACAAAGTAAAAATGGAGAATTTATAGTGTTTTTATACGAAAATCATTTTTCCATTATTAGTTCCAGCGGTGAGTTAGTTCATTAGCAAATTCATATGGAACTTGGAGATATCAAGTTTTCCAATGATAATTCTCATTTTCTTACTTTTACAAAAGAAAACTCTTCTAAAACGTGTCCAACTGTAAAACTCTGGTCTTTATATAGCTTGATGCCAATGAAGGAGTTTTATCTTGAATAAATTGCTTTTTTGAAATCTTTTTCGTTTTCTTATAATTCCAAGATGCTAACTGCGATATAAAGCAAAGTTGTGGATGGATAAACCTTAAATCTTCTTTGTGTTTATCAATTGGATTAGATGCAATTGATAGCCAACCCAGCCATTAAGGACTAAGTATAGAAGTATTTTGCAATGGGAAATATCCAGAATGCCAAATGGATGTAAAAAGGAAAAATTGTATAATTTTTCCTTAAAATTCAAAAGGGTGAATAAAACAGTCTAAATCTTGTTCTAGTTGATATAGAGACTGGAAAATAAATAGTTTAAGTTATTGGCTAAAACAATTACGAAAATCCTTGAATTTATTGGTCTTTTGCTGCTTCTTTTGGAGTGTTTGTTTCATAGGTTTAAAATAAGCAAAAAATGGACAATGAAATTTCAGTAATAAAATTCGATTATTAAAATTTCAAAATTTCTAAAATTTACGGCGGACAATTTAAGAATTAGGAGAAATTTCAGATTTCGAAATGCTGAAGACTTTTTTATATAAAAACAAAGGAAGTTGATTAAAAGGTTAAAAATGATTTAATTTTTAATAAGATTTTCTATATAGAAGATAATGGGAAGTTAAATAACATAATTTCCAATGAGTTTAGAGAATACTAAGTTTATTTCACTTCTTATGGATAATTCATTGTTTAATATTTATAGTCAAACTTAGAGTTTGGATAATTTGATAAAAGTTATTAAAAGATTCAAAGCACTTAATTAAGCTATAAGATGACAAACGGGTTTTTCTCATAAGATTAAACCATATTTGTTGCTTGTTTTGCCAATGATAATATTTTCATTTCTTTGTATTAAATAGATGGAACTGAGCTGGGCGTAAAAGCTAATCTAAATTTAGGATATTTTTAAATCAGAAAAAACTCGATTTTAAGAGACAGTTTTCCTAGTAAAGAATAAATAGAGAATTAAAGAAAAGAGTTTTTGAAAAATTAAGATAAAAATTAAGAAAATTAAGATGAGGAAAACCTTAATCCATAAGAACAAGAATAAAATAAATGAAAAAAGTTATAAAATTATTTACAAGAAAAATGGTTGAACTTTTAAAAAGGAAAAAAAGCAAATTAAAGAACAACTGTATAAATATATAGAATTGATAAAGAGGAGCCATTTGAGGCCTTGAAATAAGTAATAAAAGGAGATTAAGAGATGTATGAAATAGATTATAATATTGACAAAGTCAGATTGCTAAAGGAGTTTTTATAAGTAACTTTTTAAATATAATTTTATTAGAAAAATATAATGTGAAATTTGATATTAATATTTATTAGCTATATTTCTTAATGGGAGGTAGAGTTCTTTTAAACTGGCAAGAATTGCATATAAGCTCATATTGTCTCGTATCTTTGTTTTTAATCATTTCTGTGTCTGCAGAATGACATTGGCTGCACTTTACGAATTCCAAAATATAATTTTTTAATATTGACTGAAGTTCCTCTGACTACAATCTTCTTTTATCAATTCTCAGAGACTCGTTGTTGATAATTGTTTCAATTCCCAGCTAAGCGGTTACAAATTGCTATAAGTGATCTGGCTTTCTTTTTAGTTCAGTGGCAAATTCACTAAAATTTGTCCATTTGTATTTTGACTTAGAAATGCATACTAATTCGACTGGTTTTAAATGGATTTTTTTCTATTGAGTTTGTTATTGATTTTTTTCATTCAAAATTATACAGATTGAATCTAGCATTTTTTAATACTCGTATTTTTAAACGTATTTTTATATAGTTTTCCCCTCATTGTTTACTATTGAATTATCTTAAACTTTTTTCTCTTTGTTTTTTGAAGGTTTTTTCAAAGAAATTTTCTTAGTAAAATCAATTAGCTGTAAATCATCATGCTCTTCGGTATTCATTTATAAAAATTAAAGAAATTCTATTAAAAAAGCTCCATTTGAAAATTGTTAAAATCTGTCCTAGAAATCTCAAAGAAAATCTACTATCAAAGTCAATGATCTTTTTCTACGGATTTATAAGACTCCTAAACATTAGCAATTAGCTCATGAACTAATTTGCAACAAAGCTAGAACTTCTCTTATTGATCTCCACTAATCTCAATTATCAATCTTTTAATTGGAAATATTTAATTGTAACAAGTGAGGGTTTCATTAACTGGCTCTTAAATGTTAATATCAATTTATCCATCAAAATACTCTTAATCCAAAATCCCTTTAATTCTTCATATATTAAAACCCTTTGTTCCCTGAATTCTCTTTTTTATTTAAAAATCGAATGAATCCGGACACAAAACTTCAAAGATTGTTTTCAACAGAGTTTTCTCTTATTGGCTATCTTACACTTCTTAGCATTCGAACACCTGAATAACAGCTTACAATTCTTCAATAAGAAATTCATCAAAAGATTCCTTGACAAGTTCCATGCTCTTTATTGAATTAAAAGCAACAAAAAATTCATTTGTTTTCAGCTTGATAATTGATTAGAAAGAAATATCCATTTTATACATAAGTTCCCTTAAGTCCAATAATTCAATTTCATATAAATCCTCTTCCTTAAAAGCGATTTTCATTAAAACATAAAAACTCATTATAAAAACAAAACTTTAAATTAAATTATGGAAATTAAATTATTAAGAAATTTCAACAAAAATATTATTATTTCCAAATGTCTTATTTTCCAAATATTAAGAAAATTCTTATGCTTTATCCAAATCATCAAATTAGACGAGTCCTGTATTAGAATTCTAGACGAAATTGGCAACTTGAATATCCCTATTAATCATTTAGCAAAATGCTAAAAATTCTTCTTAAGTAAAATTACCTGGAAGACCCTTTAAAATAACCTTGATTTTTGAATCTTTGGGAAAACTAAGATTTGATGTGTTTTAAGCTAATTTTTCCATATATTATTGATATTGATTTTCTGGTAGAATTTTTATATTAAAGCCCTCAGGCTTTTCCCATTAGGATTAATTTGTCTGAGGATGAAAGTAGTAACTTTACCCGTTTTGGTCTTTAAACTCAAAAAATACAATTTTATCAGGATTCATGGTTTCCTCTGATTTCTCAGCGTTTTCTTATTCTTCTAATAACTAATAAGCAAATACAACTTATAATGGATTTTTCTAAGAAAATCCCTAATAATTATGAAGCTCTCTTTAAGCTACAATCGCTTGTTCTTTAGTAAAAAATCTTAAAAAACAAAAATTGAAATTTTGGTTGTTTTAATAAGGAATTATTTACATTGTTCAAATCGCCCCAAATCGTAAGAGAAATTTATGAAAATCCTATTCGGATATCATTGATGGAATATTTGATATGAAAATCTTATCTAGTTCCGAATAAGGAATATTTTGCAAACCAAGCTTTTTAGACTCTCCATCAGCCCATTTTAAAGTTAATTTGGCTGGTGAGCCTGGAAGGAAGAAATTATCATTCAAAGCAATCATAGCGATTTCACCTTCAGTAATTGACGAATAAGTTACAAAAGCAGCTCCTTTATGGGTTCCTTTCAGATCTCTTATAACTTAAGTCTCTAAAACCATTCCGAAATTCTAAAAGAAAGATTTCGTTTCTTCTTCTCCCCAAATCTTAGGAATTTATCCAACGAAGATTTTGATTGGAATATTTTTAAAATTGTATAAAACATCTGACATTATAAAAATATAGGAAAATTATAATTAAGATTTTCCGAATAAAATTTATAAAAAATATTTTAAATTATAAATGTCTTTTATTTATATTTTTATATTCGTGTTTTTCTAAGTATTTTAAACTTCCAAGAGTAATTAATAAGATTATATTAATGAATAAAAGTCTTAGTTGAATTATTATATTATTGCTTAACAAATTATATATTGAATAAAATCTTTGAATATTGAAATCCCTGAATAATTTTATAAAGATTTTGCAGCATTAGTTAATTTATAAAAATTAACTTTTAAGGTTATAAATAATAAAATTTAATGTGATTAGGATTAAATTAATTAACTGTTATAAAAGTATAAAATAGAAAATTTTTAAGATTAAATAATGAAAGAAATAAATTAAATCATTGTTGAGGAAACAAAATAATAGGAAAAACCATTGAACACGATACAACTTATAAAAAAGAATAGTTCTTAAAAAGAAAAACCTTCAACAAGTCCTAGAAGCCGATTTGCTCCATAAAATAATGAAAAGAAAATTATTTAATTAAATTATTAATATTATTTTTTCATATAAATTTTCTTTTAAATTTTAATATTTTAAATTTAAATAAATTATAACTCTTTATGAGATTTAAAGAAAACTCCTTAAATATTATGAGTGATATCATTTTCAAATAAAATCAGTAAGAGATTGAAAGTCCTGTTCATAAAAATAAAATTGTCTCTTAAACAACAACGGGTTATTTTAGTAGTTTTAATTTAGATCCGGAACGATAGGGAAAAATATCAAAATTTCTAAAATCTCTTCCTTCTTTATTCGAATATACTTAATAGAGCAATTAGGGTTAAGAGAATTTTTCTATATTGGAGGCTCAGGTTTGCTCTTCGCCATAGGAAAATCATACCTAGGAAATATAGTTCACACCAACCAATAAGCAAAATGAAGATAATGAATTGGCATAACCGACATAATAAAAGGAATTTTAAAATTACTAAGAATTTCCCTTGGATAATTTAAATAATAAATCCAAAGACTTTAAACAAGATAAGAAAAGAATATAATAAGAATAGCAAAACATTGATGCAATCGTAAAATCGATTAAAAAGCAATGGAAAAAGGTTAAAAAATAAACTTTCTAGATTTTCTGTTTAAATGACTTAAGTGATGTGTCAAAGAGTAGTTGATGAAAACCGAGTATTTCAATTAAAAACACAATTATGATCGATATTAAATAATCTGTTTATAATTTATTAAATCAAGCAGTTTTTAAATTTTTATATTTTTAATTAATTTTATTAATGAAATTCTCAAATGAGTTTTTCTAAGGGTTTTAATATGTTTTATTTGTTAATAAATCCTATATTAATTAAGATAATTAAATCATATATAAATTTAAATAAATTTAATCTTATTTATAATCTTAGATTTTCTATTATATATTAAATAGCAAACTTTAAAATATTAATTTTTATAAGAAATATTATTAAAATTATTCAAAGATTTCTTATTCTAATTGATTTATTATTTGAAATTGTTCTTATAATTGTCTTTATGTGTTAATGCTTTATTAGCTATTAATTAATGATCAATAAAATGGAATAATAAAATTTAGCAATAAGTGATTATTGGTAAGAATATAAATTTCGTTACATTTAAT
>JACCDV010120045.1_pt1 | contig 13902 bp, 5 predicted proteins | sample 7446131 | NCBI WGS metagenome assembly JACCDV01 (sample SAMN15323448, study PRJNA562643) | freshwater metagenome | isolation source: river surface water | place: USA:Blue River Watershed | collected 2017-08-17 | reverse complement strand
GCGGCAAAACGGCAACAGATTGCCGTTTTTTAGGTGCAAATGCCGTTTTTTGAGATTATTACCGTTTAGTCATAAAGTCGGCTCGAATTTTGCATGGAAGGTGTCGAGTACTCAACACAACACTTTTTATAAGTTCGTTCCCTATGTCAAACGGTATCAATTCATCGCTAAACAACACGCTTGGTAGCTATGCCTACGCCAGCGTGCAAATGGCCTCGCCTACACCGGCGTTCGGAACGACCACCGACATCTCGGGTTACAGCTCCTCGCAGATTGCGGCTTTAACAGCCTCACAAGTAGGCGCCCTCACCACCGCACAAACTGCTTCTATTAGTACAGGTGCACTGGCTGGCTTCAGCGCCAGACAAATTCAGGCGCTGCCGACCGCCAACATTGCCACCTTTGGCACTGACCAAGTCGCCGCCCTAAGTACCGACCAGCTCAACGCCATGCGCGCCACACAAATTGGTGTGATGACCTCGGCACAAATCAATGCACTGACCAGCACTCAGCTGGCTGGCATGCGTAACAGCCAAGTGGCAGCCATGAACAGCCAGCGCATGGGCTCGATTGACACCAGCGTGCTGCAAAACATGACCGCTGGACAAATCCAGTCCATGACCACCTCACAAATCATCGGCTTGATTGACACCCAGCTGGCTGCATTGGGCACTGCCCAGATTGCCAGCATGAAGGCGACGCAGATCAAAGCCATTGAAACGCGTGATTTGTCGGGTCTGACCACTGGCCAAATGGAAGCGATGACCTCCACACAAGTGGGCGCGTTCTCGACCAATCAACTTGCCGCCATGAGCGCCAGTCAACTGGCTGCCATTGAAACGCAAGACATGTTGGCGCTTTCTGGCAAGCAAATGGCCACGCTCAGCGCTACCCAAGTGGCTGGGTTGACCACGACGCAAGTCGGCAACTTACGTCCGCACCAAATTGCCGCCTTGACCACCGATGCCGTGGCCGCCATGACCGATGCACAACTGCAGGCCATGACCAGCCAACAGATTGGCGCACTCAAGACCGCGCAAATTGCAGCCATGACCAGCGGCCAAATGGCCGCTTTGGGCACCGACCAATTGGCAGGACTCAGCAGCCAGCAAATTGGCGCCATTGAAACACGCGACCTGCAAGGCTTTAGCACCTCGCAAGTAGCCGCCTTAGATGTGCGTCAAGTAACGGGGTTCAACTCCGCTCAAATTTCTAATCTATCCACAGAGCAAGTAGCGGCATTTGAGACCCAAGATTTAGCTGCTTTGAGCGCATCTCAGTTCAGTGCCCTGCGCAGTAGCCAAATTCAGGCCCTCAGCACCGAACAAATTGGCAGCCTGAAAAACAACCAAGTCCAGAACTTGGTGGCTGCCAACGTCAGCGCCATGAGCACCAGCCAAGTGGCTGCGCTCACCACCGCACAGTTGCAAGTGTTCAACACCGCACAAATTGCGGCTTTGTCGAGCGATCAGCTCGGCGGCATCAGCACCGACCAGCTACGTAGCCTTAAGCCCGGCCTCATCAGCGCCTTGCGCACTGAGGCATTGGCAGGCTTGAGCGCTGAGCACATGGAAGCTTTCACGCCTGCACAAATTGTGCAGATGAGTTCGCAGCAAATTGGCGCGCTGTCTGACGACCAAATTGCCGCCATCGGCACGGACGATGTGGCCGCCCTCACAGGCCGCCAACTGTCGGCCATGAGCACCACCCAAATGCAGGCCTTGACCACGGAGCAAATCGTGGCGCTCAAGCCTTCGCAGGTGGTGTCCATCCCAACGCAAAGCATTGCTGCGCTGACCGAAGACCAAATCAGTGCATTCACAGGTCAGCAAGTGGCGTATTTGACCAACAGCCAAATGGGCGCACTCACCAGCGACCAAGTGGCGGCCATCACCACCGACCAAATTCCACAGCTTAAGGCTGCACAGCTGGCATCCATCAGCACCGCAGGCTTGGCAGGTTTAGACAGCACACAAATTGAAGCCTTCAGCGCGGTCCAAATTGGTGGCTTGCGCACTGAGCAAATTGCTGCCATGGCGACCGAACAAATTGCGGCCATTGCCTCTGAGGACATTCGCGGGTTGACGCGCCAACAAATGGCAGCGCTGCAATCTGATCAAGTGGGCGGCCTCACCAGTGAGCAAGTGAGTGCATTCAATGCCACGCAAATTGCGGCGATTGAAACGCAAGATCTGATCGCTTTGACCACTGAGAACATAGAAGCCCTCAGCACCGAGCAGATGGGCGCCTTCACCACAGCACAGATTAACAACCTCACCAGCGACCAAATCGTGGCGCTAGAGACTGAAGACTTGAACGCACTCAAAGGCAACCAAATTGTGGCCCTTGAGACAGGCCACTTTGCGGCCATGACCACCGACCAAGTGCAAAGCCTCAAGCCTAGCCAAATTGCGTCTATTGAAACACGCGACTTGGCCGCTTGGAGCTCAGAACAAATTCAAGCCCTCACCAGCGACCAGCTGCCGGCGCTGACCACATACCAGTTTAAGAACCTGACTACCGATGCCATCGTGGCATTCACCAGCGACCAAATTCAGGCACTGAGCACCAAAGAAATCAGCGTCATGACCGACGCGCAGCTGGGCAGTTTGACCAGCGAGCAAATTGAATCGTTGACCACAGCTCAAGTGCAAGCGCTGCCCACACTCGGTTTGGCTTCGATGAGCACAGACCAAATCGTGGCCTTCACCAGCGACCAGCTAGCGGCTTTCAGTGGCAACCACATGCGCGTGCTGACCACCGACCAAATGCAAGCGTTCACGACTGAGCAATTGCCGGGCTTTGAAACCCGTGACTTGGTGGTCCTCACCGCCAACCAGCTCAATGCCACCACCAGCGACCAAATTGACGCCTTGACAACAGGTCAAGTCGCATCGCTGACCAACGCGCAAATTGCATCCTTAGGCCAAGACCAAATTGGCGCGCTCAACACCGAGCAAATCATTGCTCTGGGACAGCGACAAGTACAAAGTCTGACGGCGACACAAATCAGTGCCATGTCCACCGAGCAAGTTGCCGCACTCGAAACCGGCGACTTGGCTGCCATGGGCACAGCACAAATTGTGTCGTTTGGCCCAGAACAAATCGCGGCCATGACCACCGAGCAGATTGCAGGCATGCGCCGTGCGCAAATCAGCAGCCTCACCAACGAACAACTGGGCGCTTTGGACACCACACAAATTGTGGCCATTGAAGCCTTTGACGTGGTGGGCTTGACGTCGCGCCAAATCAACGCCCTAAGTTCAGAGCAAATTCAAGCGTTGACCACCGAGCAAATTGGGGCCATCACACCACACCAAATGTCCACCATGAGTGTGGAAAACGTGGCCGCCTTGACCACCGAACAAATTGAAGCCTTGCCCACCAACGATGTGGGCGCTATGACCAGTGCGCAAATGCAAGCCCTGAGCACCGAACAGCTCAGTGCCATGACCAGCGCACAGATGCAAGCCATGCGTGCCGAAATGTTGACAGCCATGAGTTCTGAGCAGCTCACCAGTTTGTCAACCGACCAAATCGTGGCTTTGACCCAATCTCAATTTGAAAGCCTGACCACCGAACAAGTCACTTGGTTCTCGCAAGAGCAGTTTGCAGCCATTGAAACACGCGACATAGCGGCTTTCACTGCACAGCAAATGGCCGCCATCACCAGCGACGAAATTGCTGTGATGACCACCGAGCAAGTACAGGCCATCGAAACACGCGACTTGGTCTCCATGACCACCGAACAAATCGCGACGTTTGACACAGACCAAATCGCAAGCCTGACTGGCAACCAAATAGGCGCCCTGTTCACCAACCAAGTGGCCGCCCTGACCACTGAGCAAATCGGTGCGATTGAAACCGCCGACTTGGCCGTGATGAGCAGCAGCCAGTTGCAAGCCATGACCACTGATCACATCGAGGCATTGCTCACCGATCAGCTGCGTGCCCTGACCAATGCGCAAGTGGGCAGCTTGCTGTCGACACAACTGCAAGCCTTAAGCACCGAACAGCTAGAGGCCTTCACCTCCACGCAGTTCAACTCGCTCACGGCGTCACAAGTGGCCGCACTCAGCACCTCACAGATCGAAGGCTTGTCTACCGCATTGGTGGGCAACCTGACCAATGCTGTGGTGTCAGCTTTCACCGAAGAGCAAGTGGTCGCCATCACTACCGATCAAATCAGCAAGCTCACAGGCGCTCATATCGCCGCCATGAGCAGCGCGCAATTGGCGGCACTGGACACCTCACAACTGGAAGCGTTCACGACCACACAAATTGTGGCCATCGACACACAAGACATGGCCGCGTTGCGTGAGGAACAGCTAGCCAACCTGAGCAGCACACAAACCGCTGCGCTGACTACTGCACAGCTCAACGCACTGACCAGCACACAGCTGCTGACCTTGCCAACCGACCAAGTGCAGGCCCTGACTACCGACCAATTGGCTAGCCTGAGCACAGCCAAGGTACAACTGCTCAACGAAGAGCAGTTGACCACCTTGAGCAGCACACAGCTCAACAGCTTCACCACCACACAAGTGGCAGCGTTGGTCAGCGACCAGATTCAAAACCTGACCACAGCGCAGGTGAGCACCCTCAGCACAAGCAGCGTGGCAGCCCTGACCGGCACACAGCTCGATGCCATGAGCACCGAGCAGCTCGAAGTGCTGACCACTGCGCAAATTGGCGCGCTGGCCACAGGTACTTTGGCAGCGCTGAGCGCCAGCGACATGGGCGCACTGACCACGGACCAAGTCAAGGCCTTGACCAGCACACAACTGCCCAACTTAACCACCGCACAGCTGGCCAACTTCAGCACCGCACAAGTGGCTGCTTTGGGCACCGACCAATTGGCTTCGCTCACCAGCACGCAAATGAATGCGATGACGGCCGAGCAAATTCAATCGCTCACCGACAGCCAAGTGGCCAACTTGACGACCACCGCGTTGTCGAGCCTGAGCACTACCAACTTGGCCAACTTCACCTCCACCCAAGTGGCGGCGTTGACCACAGCACAAATTCCAAGCCTGCTCACACCGCAAGTGGCGGCTTTGACCATCGACCAGTTCGACGGCATCACCAGCGCCCAACTGCGCTCGCTGACCACCGATCAACTGGCGGCATTGACCACAGACCAGCTGCCAAGCATGAGCGCGGCACAAATTCAGTCGTTGACAGTCACACAAGTAGGCTTGCTCTCGACCGAACAGCTCACCAGCTTGACGGCCGAAGAGATCACGGCCATGAGCAGCACACAAATTGTGGGCTTGAGCACGGCACAACTGTCGGCATTGGAAAGCCAACAAATTCAAGCGCTGGAAACAGCAGACATTTGGGGCATGAACCCATCGCAAATTGGCGCGCTCAGCACCGACCAGTTGAGCGTCATGCCAAACAATCTGGTACCGGCCATCCGCCCTGCTTCGATTTCAGTGTTGACATCCACCCAGCTCAACAACTTGACCACGGGTCAAATCGAGAGCTTGGTCTCCGACCAAGTGACAGCTTTGTCCACTGCGCAGCTCAGCAACATCACGGGCAGTTTGCTGTCGGCTTTGACGACAGACAACATCGTGGCCATGACGAGCACACAAATTGGAGCCATCACGGCGGCGCAGTTCCCTGCCTTGGGCACGCTGCAAATCACCGCAATCGAGCACACCGATGTGCCAGCCATCACCACAGGCGCGTTGGCCGCGTTCACATCTGACCAAATTGCCGCACTGCGTCCAACGCAGGTGAGCAACTTGACCACAGATCAGATCAGAGCTATCACCACCTCTCAGCTACCGGCCTTGGGTACAGACGACATCAATGTCTTGACCAGCCGCCAAGTGAGTGTGCTGACAGACGAAATCATCGAAGATTTGTCTGTACCGCAAATGCAGGCCATCAGCAGTGGTGCAATTAAGGGATTGACATCTGATCAGATGCGCAAAATTTCGACCGAACAACTGTCCAGCTTGTCGACATCACAGATTCGCGGCTTCGAGTACACGCAGATTCCATCTTTCTCATCAGACCAAATTTCGAATCTGACGACCACCGAAATCGGTGCCTTCAGCACACGCCAAATGCAGGCGTTCACCACCGCACAGGTGGCAGCGTTTACATCGTGGCAAGTGCCTGCCATTCCCGTGGAAAACATTTCCAACATGGGTACCGCGCAAACAGTGGCGTTCAGCACATCACAGTTGTCGGCGTTCACGTCACAACAAATTGCCGCCCTCACCGTGGACCAACGCGCTGCCTTCAGCAACGCGCAACGTGACGTGTTGGGTCTGTAAGCAGACTTGCGCTGAAACACAAAGAGCCGCGAAAGCGGCTCTTTGTGTTTGGTAGCGGGTTCAGCTTACGCGCTCAGATCCAGACGCGAATGCGTAGTGGCTACTTTTTCAGGGTTGTAGTACTTGATGAATTCGACTTTGTTCACAGTCACACGCAAACCTGACTGATCCTCTGTTCTTGTCTTGAGGTGTTCATAGGTTTGCGTTTCATCTGTGCTGTTTTGTTCATCAAGCCGCCAATCGTCTTCCACCCCAGTCAAATACACCGTGTCATCCCCGTCGCCACCGTCAATGGTGACGTCGTTGTCTAAGGCGGTGTAAAACACATCCACAGCTTCGCCGCCTTTGGCCGTGGTCACTTGGCTACCAAAAGCCAAGCCCACATTGTTCAAGCCCATGTAGGTGGCTGCAGACTGAAGCGAGCTGGGAAAGCTGTCCGTGATGCTTTTGGGAATCACGTTGATCGAGCTGAATGCACCTTGACGCAAATCGATGATGTTGGAATTTTCTACCGCCGACGCGTCAATGATGCCGTCTTCGGGCATCCACAAAGTTTGCATGCCCGACCAGTCGACTGTGAAAGTGTTGACTTGGTAGGCATCTAAACCAGCACCTGTGCCCTTGCCATACAAAAACTGCAAGGCCGCGATGTCGTACATCATGTAAGTGCTGGCGTTGACTGCGCTGGCCGAATAGGTGTACGAGATATTGTTGGTCGTGGTCTTGGTGACCTCCATCGTGCCAGCAGGGTTGTGGTACGACATGAGGGTGTAAGCACGATTGTCCAGCGCCTTAGGCAGAAATGGACCGGGCATCGTGCCGCCGCTGGCGTTGTAGTTGCCGGGGTGCTTGAGACCAAGCGTATGGCCCATTTCGTGGATGAGCGTTTGCCAGCCATAACTGCCGGTGGCCATGGACGTGTTCACATTGCCTGGGCCGTTGTCTAAAAACAAATACACCGGATGGTCACCACTGCCATTGGGCACGTTGGCATAGCCCGAACTGCCTTGGCTGTATTGGTTGTTGGTGCCAAAGTTGATATCTGCTTGCCCTGCGGTTGAGCCTTCTTCAAATGTCACACCTACCAAAGACGACAGGTAGTCGAAAGCACGGCGTACACCGTCTTTTTGCTCGGTGCTCATCTCGCGAAAGCCTTTGCTATCGGCGATGTTGTCGTCTGGTAGCTCCGTCAAAAAACTGTAGCTGATGGTGGTCTTGCTGCTGCCTGCGCCCATGGCGTAGACACCGGCTTTGACCAAATCGTCAGAGGTGGTGATGGGGTCTGCTGCATTACGCCACCAATACTCGGTACCACCCAATATCATGGCGTTGATGTTTTTATCACCCGTGTTGGCCACGGTACTGGTGTCGCTGAACTTGAAGAAGTTGACCTTTTTATAGTTGGTTTTGTCGACCGAATAACTGCCGTCGTTGTTGGGGTTGATTTTGTAATCTTTCAACGCCTTGTCAAACGACACCGTCACCGCTGCACCACTGATCTTGTTTAGAAAAGCAGCACCGCTCTTGTATTGCGCTTGCGTCACCTCAAGCAAAGGACGCGCGTCATCTAACAACGCCACCTCAGTGATTTTTCTAACCTTCACCAACTCGTCGAAATTGGCTTGAATGTTTTCTGCAGAGTCTGTCAGCTTGATGGTGGCCCCTGCCAAGTTGCCCATCTTGAGCGCTTGATCGACTGTCATCTCCATCGTGGCGCTACGAGCATCTGTCACTTTGAGTGCCAACTGACTCGCATCTGCAAAGCTTTGTAAAGCTTCTAAATTGGTTTGCACATTGGCCGCCGTATCGGTGACCATGACTTTCAAACCGTCGAGCTCAAACGCGTTGTCGGCAATCTCAGCGGCACTACCTTTGATGGTGTAGGTCACGTTTTGCAACTTGTCTCGCAAATCGACGCTGCCTGTGAACTGTGCAGCCGTGAGTGTCATGGCCGAAGTACGACCCGTTAACTGCACATCCATGCTTGAAGCTGTGCTGGCCAAAGTGCGCATCGACTCAAAGTTACGCAATACGTTTGAGGCGGTGTCTTTGATGGTGACGTGGCTGGCTGCAGCCACATTGACTTTGGCCACATTGGCCGCTGTGTCCACCACTTGAATGGTGGCGTCAGCCATGATGGCGCGCAGTGCGGTTGTGTTGCCAAACTGACTGGCCTTCATCACCACTTCAGAACTGTCAGTGAAGGTCAACGTATCGAGCTTGCCCGTGACGGCGAGTGTTTGCAAACCTGCCAAGTTCTTTTGGATGTTCGCTGCGGTATCTGTGACCGTGACCTCATAGTCTGTGCTGATGCGTGACGCCATACGGGCCGTGTTGGCCGCTGTGTCAGCCACTTGCACCGTGATGTTGGATGCCACGACTTTGCTTAACAATGCCTTGCTGCTGTTGACCTGCGCTGCCGTGAATTGCAAGCTATCTGCGCCATCCGTGAAGCTGAGGCCACTCAATTTGCCAGCAGCAGCGAGCTTTTGCAAACTGGACAAACTCGCTTGCAAATTTTCTTGGCTATCTTCAATGACCACGGCCTGGCTCAGGCGTTTACCCGCCAAGTCAGCCATGGCCTGTTCTACGGTCAGTGGGCCAGACGCAGGCGATGCCATGCTGCGTACCGCAGACAAGCCAGAGACATTTGAGACAGAGAGTGACACGTGAGCGCAACCAAGAAGAGTATTCCTCTTGAATCGGCAGAAACGGTCAGTTCTTTATAGGGCGTTCACCATTTGCGCCAATTGCGCTTCTAGGCTGCGCACCAGCTTGGCAGGCGCAGCTTCGCGGGCTTTGCTGCCTTGAATGAGGGTGTGACGGTACGAGGCCAAACGGGCACGATCTGCGGCCAAATCAACCACTAAGTTCTCATATTCGTCATAGCTGCTGGTGATCAACTCGTCCAAGCCAATCGAATGCAGCAAGCTGCCCGCCATGCGCGACACAAAGGTGCGGCCGCTGAGCGTGACCATGGGCAAGCCACAGTCCAGCACATCGCGGGCGGTAGAGCCCGAGTTGTAGGGCGTGGTGTCCAAGAACACATCGGCCAATTGCATGCGTGCGCGGTATTCGGTGTGCGAGGTACGTTTGGCAAACACCACGCGGTCCAAGGGCACGCCGTGGTAAGCCACTTGTTTTTTGAGTTCGCGTGTGGCGCTGGCGTTGTCATCCAGTAACCACAGCACCGCGTCGTCGACGCGTTTCAAGATGTTCATCCAAGTGGCAAACATCTCGGTGTTGAATTTGTATACGTTGTTGAAGCACGCCATGACAAATGCGTCTTCGGGCAAGCCCAGCTCTGTGCGGCTTTGGCTGCACGGCGGTGTGGGCGTGTGGTTGAGCGGCAAAAAGCTTCCGTCCACATACAACGGTTTTTCAGAAAAATACGGCGTCAGTGCATCGGGCAAAGCAAAACGGTCGGTCACCACAAACTGCACCCAAGGCAAAGCCGTGGTACCGATAAAGCCAAGGTACGTGCCCTGCAATGGCGCTGGCTGCATAGCCAAAATGCCAGGTCGTGCACCCGAGCTGAGGCCGTGCAAATCGAGCAACACATCAATTTCAGCATGGGCAATTTCTGCCGCCGCTTGCGTGTCGTCCAAGGCGCGAATATCGACCACGTGGTCAAACGCATTTTTCAAACGCTGGCGGTATTCGCTGCCGTCTTCGATGCTGTAGTCAAAGGCGTAAATTTCAAATCGGCTGCGGTCATGTGCTTCCAGCAAATCGGCCATCAACAGGCCCACCGCATGGGTACACAAATCGCCCGACAGATAGCCAATGCGAATGCGCTCATGCTTGTAGGGCGCGTTCACACACAGGCGTTGTGTGGGTAAATTGAATTTACGTTGCACAAACGACTGCGCAGCCATGAGCTGCAAAGCAGGGTCATCATGCAAGGCCAACATGGCCAAGGGCGATGTACCCGTGAGCATGGCATTCACCGACACACCTGGCATGGCCTGCATCGCTGGCCATTTGCATTGCTTGCTGCGCAAGTGCACCCAATGCTGCAAAGCATCGGACTGGCGCGGGTTGAGCTGCAAACTTTGCGTGAGCGCGTGCTCGGCCAAGTCGTAGTGTTTAAGCTGTTCTTGCAAGCGGCCAATGTGGTTGAGTGCCAAGGTCTGCAAGTCGACATTGGCTGCCACCTGCAAATAGCCCGAGGCAGCCACTTGGCTCCACTGGAGCATCGCGTCGTCAAACTGCCCCTTGCGTTCTAGCAACAGGCCCAGATTGATGCGCGCTTGGGCAAAGCCCGGATACAAATCCAAACTCATGCGATAGGCGTGCTCAGCCCCGTCGATGTCGCCCGTGTTGAGCTGCATGACGCCTTGGTTGAACAACCCGATGTGGCGGTCGGTCGACGGACTGTTTTGATTCCAAAGGCTATAGAGCGCAATCGCATCTGCGGTGCGCCCTGCCCTTTGAAACTCTTCAGCCAGTTGAATGACTTGGTCAAGCCCGAGTTGGCTGATGTCTTCCACTTGCATGAGGATGTTTTTTTTGCACATCAGTGGCAAAGCATTGCCGCCCTTGAGCGGCAAACTTGCCGCTTAGTGCGTGTTTGCTGACGGCATGATGCTGCCGGCAAATTCGTCCAAAGCCAAACGCTCGGCTTCGAGTTCCAACTGACCTGGGTAGAAATGCAAGCCTTGGTTGGCCATCTTCAAAGCACCGGCTGGGTCAAGGTTGCAACGCAGGGCGCGCACCAACATCACATAGGTGAAAGGTTGGATGTTTTGGCCTTGTTGTTCGACCAACTCTTGCAGCAGTTCAACGGCAGCGGGCCAGTCTTGGCGCATCACAGCCAACAAGCCGCAAATGGCCAGCATGTCTTCGCTGGTGGGGTAAATAGCCAAACCAGCTTCGCCCAAAGCGTAAGCGGTTTCAATTTGTTCTGTGGCGACCAATGTTTGAATGGTTTCGCGGATTTCCAAAGGGCTAAAGCGCTTGATCGTGCCGCCTTGCAACATGCTGCCGGTTGCGCTTTGGTTCATCAATTCTTGGATAAGGGTCATTTAAAAACTCCTGGTTGTGCAAAAAGGTTACCGACACTCAAGCGATTTTTGTGCCAGCTTTGATTGCCGCTTTGTTTGACAGCCTAAGCTCGTTTATCAAGTTGGCTTGGGATTTGCTTATTGACCCCACCAAAGTTACAACTTGTCAAAAAATCGCCACATGGCTACGCCTTACTTCAGCATCATCATCACCACGCATCAGCGGCCATTGCTGCTAGCGCGTGCGCTGGCGTCTGTGCGAGCCAATAGTTTCAGAGACCACGAAATGATCGTGGTGGCCGACACCTTGGATGCCGACACCATGCACGTGGTGGCAGCGGCATTGCACGAACAAGACACCTTCATCAAACGCACCGGCAAGCTCGGGCCTGCACTCAGCCGCAACCAAGGCTTGGCGCATGCGCGTGGCCGCTATGTCATCTTCCTAGACGACGACGACGCGTTTTTGCCCGACTACTTAGAGAAGGCGCACCTGGCCACCCTCGACAATCCCGGCCGCGTGATTTACACCAACTACCGTGTGGTGCAAGAAAACCGCCAAGCGCCTGACGTCCAAGCCTTGCAAACCAACGAATACAGCGTGGCGCAAATGGATGTGGAATCGCTGTATGTGAAGAACTTCATCCAAAACCACAGCGCCATCTTCCCGCGTGAAGCGGTGTTGGGCCGTCAACAAGACCCGCACCTCAGCAGCCTAGACGACTGGGACTTTTTGCTGAATGTGGCAACCGATACCCCCTTTACCCACGCCAACATCGTGGGCGCCGTGGTCTACAAAGACTACGTCAACCCCCATCAACGACGCGGCTCAGCCAGCACAGCCAATGGCTTGCACACCGTGTCGGACTATTTATCCATCTACAAAAAATGGCCCGCCCCCAGCCAAAACGTGCGCTTACGCCGTCAACAACTGCTGGCATCCGCCGGACAAAACGTGCCGCTTGAGTGGCTGTGAACAAGGACATCAGAGACATGAACGCCAAAGTAAACCGCAACGCCTTGCAAGCCATGCTTGATAAAGCCATTGCGCACCAACATGCCGGTGAGAACGACGAAGCCAAAGCTTTGTTTGCCCAAGCCCTGAAGCTAGACAGCAACAACGCCGTGGCTTTGTATTCGCTGAGCGCGATTGAATCCACACAGGGCGACTACGCCCAAGCCTTGGTGCACATCGAAAAAGTGGTGGTCAGCTCGCCTAAGTTTGCACAAGCGCACTTGGCCTATTCGGTCATCTTGTTTAACTTGGGCCGCATGGACGAAGCTCTCAAAGCAGTACAAAAAGCGTTGAAGGTAGAGCCCACACTGCCCGGCGCACAAGCCCACCTCGAAACAGTGCGCTTGGCACACGCCAGCCATGGCGGCGGCAATGCCACACCAAGCAACCCACAAGTGGTGGCACTCAACACACAAGCCATTGCCCTGCAAGGTGCTGGCCAACACGCCGAAGCTGAAGCCCTGCTGCGCCAAGCCCTCGCGTTGGATGGCAAAAACTTTTTAACACTCTATTCATTGGGCGTGGCCCGCTCTGCACAAATGGACTCGCCCGGTGCTTTGGGCTTTTTCAGCCAAGCCTGCGAAGCTTCACCTCACCTGCCACTGGGCCACTTTGCCAAAGCAAAAACTTTGCATGACCTCGGTCTTGCCGAAGACGCGCTGGCCGTATACGACCAGGCCATTGCCGCAGACCCTCACTACATGGAGGCCTACACCAACAAGGCCGCATTGCTGCAAGCGATGAACCGCCACCACGATGCGCTGCTGTGCCTGACCGCCGCCACCGACATCAACCCAGACCATGTACGCGCACTAGAAGGCCAAGGCCAACTGCTGGGCCAGTACAAGCAATACACACTGGCCACACGTGCTTTTGCGCATGCACTGCAAGTGGCCCCTGACGACGCCTATGGCGAAGGCCACCTCATGGGTGCGCGCATGAGCAACTGCGATTGGACTGACTTTGAAGCCGCTAAGGCGCGCATCATCGCGGGCATTGAAGCTGGCAAGCTAACCTGCGGACCGTTGACCATCATGGCCATCACTGATGACGCCGCCGTCATTCGCAAATGCGCCGAGCTGTATGCCGCCGACAAATACCAAGCCTCACCCAACCCACTGTGGAAAGGCGAGACCTACCAACACCGCAAAAAACGCGTGGGCTTTATCTCTGCCGACTTCCGCGTGCACCCTGTGGGCTACTTGCTGATTGGCTTGATTGAACAATTCGACAAATCGCGGTTTGAACTGACCGGCTTCTTTACCGGCGTGAGCGACGACAGCGACTTGTGGAAACGCTACCGCTGCGCCTTTGACCACTACATCGACTGCCACGGCATGACCAGCCTCGATGTGGCCAAACTCATGCGCGCCATGGAAATTGATGTGCTGATTGACTTGTCGGGCCACACCGAAGGAACACGCCTAGACATCTTGGCGCACCGCCCTGCCCCTGCACAGGTGACTTACTTGGGCTTCCCCGGCACATTGGGCTTGCCGTACATCGACTACCTGATTTCTGACCCTCGCATCATTCCCGATGAGCTAGAGCCGCACTACGGCGAAAAGATTTTGAAGTTGCCACACTG
>JACCDV010268436.1_pt1 | contig 13903 bp, 13 predicted proteins | sample 7446131 | NCBI WGS metagenome assembly JACCDV01 (sample SAMN15323448, study PRJNA562643) | freshwater metagenome | isolation source: river surface water | place: USA:Blue River Watershed | collected 2017-08-17 | reverse complement strand
CCGGTTGTTGCCAGCTCCCCGAGGCACATAGGGCAGAGGGCGATGCTCCAGGATCTGCCGACCATCTTTTCCCACGTCCAGTCGGGGCTGGAGACCTTGCCGGAGATGGCGTTGACCGGCCCGTCCAGAGGACAGAGGAAAAGATCGTCGTGGCATGTTTCCGGGAAATCCAAAAACTTCCGCGAGTGAAGGGAGTCAAGCAGGGTATCTCCCGCCCGATGGAAAGGATGATGCAGACGTGAAGCGAAGTGCCAGAAGGCCTTGTCCCCCAGCCCTCCCGCACGACGCAACTCCACTCCCCCGATCGAAAAGTTCATGCAGGCGGTTTCGTGAGAGCCAAGAGCCCGACGGAATCCGTAGTATTTCTCACGGAAGATGCGGCGGATTCCCTTGTGGGAAAGCCTCTGCTTCACGAGAAATCCCTCCAGGGGATTCTCGCCGACCAGGAGAATCCATGCTCCGCTTCCCGACACGGGGGCGCACTGCAGGATCGTCTGGGATTCCCTCGAACGCTCCAACAGGGTCGCGAGGAAGAGGACATCCGCAGTCTCCCCGATTTTTTTGCCGTCACGGGGCGCATGATTGGCGGCGTCGGGCAGTTGATGCGCCATCTTTCCCGGGCGGAGAGATCGATCGGGATTCAAGAGTGACAGATCAGCCAGTGCCTTGGCGCGGTGGCGCTTCGCCGCGGATTTCTGCTTGGCAATCTCCCGCGCATCCTCCTCGATGCGCTTCATGATCATCGCGCGCGACTCCTCGTCGAGATCCTCCTCGGCGAGCAGACTGGCGTAGAGAGGGCACGGTTTCATTCCTATGCCGCGAAGCCGAGGATCTTGCCGGATTGGATTTCCTGTTCCTCCACGGCGTCGTTGTAGAGTTCGGCGAGGGAAATGCTGTCCCCTGCGGGAAGGGGCTTGCCAAGCTTGGCCGCGACCTTCATCGCCTCCTCGCGGTGCAGGCGGCGGAAGACCTTGCGGGCGATCAGTCGCCCGGGCCTGAGCAGGGCTGGGTCAAGCTGCGTTGCCTGGCAGTTGATGGAACACAGCATGGTCAGCGAAACGAAGGCCCCCATGAGACCGTCGGTCAGCTGCAGGAGCGACGATACCTCGCTGCGGTTGTCATCCTCGCGGCGCATGAGGACCTTCTCCCCGTCCTCGATGATCAGCACGAATTTCTTGTCCGGATACTGGCGGGTCTGATCGGTCCAGAAATTCACGAAAGCAGGTTCGCTGATGATTCCCGCGTAGTGCGGTTGGATGAACAGGAAGCGATGGGTCTCCATCAGGTTCGAGATCACCGACTTGATGAAGGTGCTCTTCCCCGTGCCGGGATCTCCTTCCAGAATGCAAACACCCGATCCTTTCGAGCGCATTTTATCCAGCAGGCGGTCCGACCACTCGGCGAAACCTTCCCCGTAGTGAAGGTCCAACCCCTCCTCATCGAGCGGGTTGAAGTCCTTGATCTCGACCTTGTGGGTGGTGAGCCCCTCCTCCCCCTTGCGAAGCAGGTGGAATGAGGGGAGCGGTTTGGCGACCTTGACGATGTAGCGCTTGAGGCGCATGCCTGCCAGCGCCGTGCGACGCGGCGTGGGGGCGTAGACATTCACAGTTCCCTCGTCGTAGTGGACGAACGTTCCCTGACGCGTGCCGAAGAGCATGTCCCGACGATGCATTCCTCCCGACTCGTAGCATGAGTCCCCGCGGATCAATGCCGGGCGGAGTTCGTCGCGCATCTTCTCGATATCCCAGCTCATCGAGCGGATCTTGATGCGATGGAGTGGGCGTGCACCGTAGTGAAGCAGTACCGGCATCGGGGCGCTGTTGTAGGAGTTCGAGAATGCGGGGACATCGGAGATCTCAAAGCGCAACTGATCGGAGTGGGCGATGCAACGGGCAACGTAATCACGGAGATGTGGGCTGCGGCCGTAAGGCGGCTGAGCAGGGGAGGGCTTGGGTGTGGCCGGCACATCCTGATGACCGGGTTTCGTTTCTTTGTCGGGGTTCATGGCGGTGATTTGGTTGTTAATTGAGAAAAGAAGATTGGGTTCATGATCAGCGGTAGCATGGGCGGCAACCGTTCCACGCGGGCCGGTATCCGCCGTTCCAGCAATAGCCGCGATTCCACCCATTCCACCCCCCATAGCAGCTGTTCCAGTACGGGCGGTTCCAGCACCCTGCGTATCCGTATCCATAGACCGGGAAGTACCCGCCTCCATAGACTCCGTAAGTGCCGTAGGGTAAACCATAATATCCGGGATAATAGGTGGCATAAGCCGGTGCCACATAGGGAGTGGTCACAGTGGTTCCATTAGGATAAGTGACTGTGGTGCAAGAGCAAAGAATCATGAAAAAAGCTGCAACGAGATGGATGTAAGTTAAGCAATGCGATTTCATGATGTTATTTATAGCGATTTTTTCCGGTAATTCCGAGCCTATTCGCTCAGGAGGCATCGGATTGCAGTGACATTTCCTGTCGGGCGCAGAGGACGTGAGTGATTATCTGATTCCCGCCAGATCAAGGGCTCCAAGGGCTAGAGCCCGGGCTCCCTCTTCTTCGGGAACCGTATTCTCAACGAGCAAGCGCAACATCTGGGCAGGTGTCAGGGACCTGTAGGTATTCAGCGTGCGGCGCTGTTCCCGCAGGGACTCCTCCGCCTCGACATCGGAGGCCGTTTCCCAGGAACTCCCGTCCCAGACCTGAATAATCCTGCGTGCCAAATAGTAGCCATGCTCCTCGGAGTGCCGGAGATCCGAGTCGACATCGAGGAAGTTGCCCTCCTCGTCCCTGTCGAGGAAGAGCGTGGTGATATGGGTGTCGTTGCTGGGATTGAATTGAGGTTTTTGGACGAGCATGGCGGCTGGGGATGTGGGGTTGTTTTTTCTCACCCAACGATGGCGCTAATCCCCCGACAGGGAATGTCATCCCCTAATCCTTCATCAAAAACATGCAGACACATCCTGTCGTTCCCGGATGATTGATTAAGGGGGCCGAAAGTGCATTCCTCGCCCTTGGGATGAATCTCTTCAACCTCATCCCTCTCGGTTGCCTCGATGGGGGCCACGCAGCTGCTGCTATTAGCAGGTGGATTTGGATTCCCTGGCCGCCGCCTACCTTGGGCTTGTGACGGTGATCGTCGGCTCCGGCTGTTTCATTCTCGGCAATGATATCCTGTCTGTGATGATGTCGGGCACAAGCTACCTTCTGAAGTAATCGTACGTCCGGCGCCACCCGCTGCAGAAGTCAGAACCTAGCTATGAGGTTGGTTGGGGATAAGTTTTTCTTCGTGAGAAACCACAAAGTTAGGGTAAGGGGTTATTATAAGCTCGCCATTACCAGAAATAAATTGTACTATTATTAAATATTATAATAATAAAATAAAATGCATATATCTTTCAATAAAAAAGATACGAAGATAATAAACATTATTATATAATCTTTAGAAAATAAAATAACATACTTAATTATCTAAACCTCGAACCATATATCTGCCCCGTGATCAAACTCAAAAAGAGCAACTCTGCGAAAGCTGCAAAGTCCTCCAATCCAGCCCCTCCGAAGCCCATGGATCCCTCCACGGACCGGTTTGCCCTCCGCATTCTCGGGAAATTCAACGAGGAGCTGGAGAACGTTGATCGGGCTCCGCTTGGCCGTTTCGATGATGAGGTGGATTTCGCCTTCGAGGATTTGGACGAAGAGTTGATGGTGACCCCGGGTGTGACCAAGGCCCGGGAAGGACTCCGGGAGTGCGGACGCATTGTGGCCACACTCTTCGGGATCTTTGCCCGTAACGCGCTCCGAGCCGCATCGGATCAGCTCCGCGCCCGCCGGGAGAAGGATGAAGGCGTGATCCTCTCCTCCATGATAGCTCTTCTGGGGAATGCGGCGTGGATGGCCCTCGCCTGCGATGCCTTGGGCGGCCTTCATGAGGCATTCGTGGGCAATCTCATGGGAGAGCGCCCAGGCCCGCGGGAGGCGGCCCGCAGGCTCAAGAGCGTCACCTGTTTGTTGGAGAATCTCCAGGCAGGGCTGCAGGACGCCCGCAAGGGTGGTCCGGGCAAGCTTCCCGACCTGGTCAAGGAAGGCTTCCCCGCGCTTAGGGAGCGCTTCGGCACCCGAATGGGGGATCTCACGGAGAGCTACCGGTGGCTTTGCTCCAAGGGCCGCTCGGAGGAGGACAAGCCTGCCTTGCGGAAGAAGAAGCTCAACCTCGCCGCGGGCGGCGCGGTTCTGTCCACGGAGGAACTTTGCCGCGACCTGCTCATCTATGCGGGAATGCTGGGAGACATGGCCGAAAACTGCTCCATGCCTTGGACAGACTTGGAAGGAGCCTACCAATGGAACCAGCCCCTTCCCGCAGGGGATGGCAAGAGCCCCGAGACCGCCTACCGCTTTCTTCATGCCCGCAACAAGTTCGAGGCGGTCGGCATGGCCCACGAGATGCTGGGCAACGTCCGGAGTTGGAATATCTCGAGCGTCAGCGAGACGGAACTCCTCGAGTATGCCGAGACCGACAAGGGCAAGGTCTGGATCCGCTACCGCATGGACGCGCGACTTCCGGTTTCGTGATCATGGTGGTCTCCTGCGATGGTCTTAACCTTAACCTCAATGCCTTGATTGCTGGATCTTCGCCAACGGGAATGTCCCAGGGCTGGTGAGGGCAAATCACCGGATCGCCCCTATCGATTCTTTGTTTCCCTCAAAGGATGGCAAAATGAAGTGCAACGTTATAAGTTCGGAACGCAACTCCAATAAGAGCAAGCACCATGCCTCAACCAAAACGTCTGCTGGATGATATAAAAAGAGCGGAGCATAGACTTGCTTTTATTAAGGAGGAGATCCGAGTGAGTCTTTCCAAGATCGTGTCGGAAACATCAATGCGATCTCCCTCTTCGGCTGATGCGATGAGATTCATGAAGACGGTTGATCACGTTTTTCAAGAGCTGACGGATACATTCGCAGCACTTGGGGACGGGATCGAACGTGTGATCGAAGAAGAAGGCAAAAGTATGGGTCCAACGTTCAATGCGGGTTTTGCAACCGGCGGTATGGTCGCCTATTGCAATGACGGATCCATTCCTTGTTTTGAAATCCGACGGAACTTCCTGGGTAAATGGGAGATTCTGGGAGTCTCCGACGTGCATGGTATGGGAAGTGCGGAATATCAGGATCGCCTCTTTCAGTTCGACGAGATCATCTCGTTCAGCAGTTTCTCCGGCACGGCCCACTTGGCAGTCAGGCAAGGTGGCCGGTGGTCGCTGTTGGAAATCAGCGATAACGGGGCACTTCATCCCGGATGGAAATTCATCTCCCAGTTTGAGTATCAGGATGCGGATTCAATGCTGCGGGCACATGGACTCGATCCTTCGCTAGGAAAGCGGTGTTGGTCACCATGAATTGGTTGGGTAAAATCCGACATTCCGTCGGTTATGGTTTCCTCAGAACCGCCTGACATATCCTCCCGGCATGGCCTCCATTCCCCCCGATTATCTGCCAGGAATTCCCGCCGGGGGTGGATCCTATGATGCCGCGGCAGCCCTGGGGAATGTCCGCGCGATTCTGTCCGGGCAGGCATTGTTGATTCCTCTGCATGAAGGGAGGAAAAATCCGTCCATCAAGGGGTGGGCTGATCTTACGGGCCCCCGTGACCTTGTTGACAGGGAAGCGGAACTATTCAGGGGATCAGCAGGCATCGGCCTAGTCTGCGGGCCTCCGTCTTCGGGAATGTGTTTCCTCGATGCTGATTCCGACGGCGCGATTCCGATGTTTGAAAATGCGTTTCCCGGGCTGAAGGATGCCCACCGCATCACCGGTGGCCGCGGTTGCAAATGGATCGTGAGGGTCATGGGGCAGGTGAGGGGATTTGCATTGAGATGCCCCGGCGGAACAAGGTGCGGTGAGTTTCTGGGATTCAGACAGCAGGGCGTGGTGGCGGGAATCCACCCCGTGACCGGCAGTCCTTACAGCTGGAGGGTCGGATCCGGAATCCCCGAGATCGACATTGCACTCCTCAGGCGGGAATATTCATTGTACAACAAACCCTTATCCCACCCCCTATGATTGACCTTAAAAAACAGGACAACGGACTCCTCTTCATGATCGGAGACACCGGGATACCCGTTTCAAAGCAGGATGCGGCTTCCCTTGGGGATCTCCTCAGACACGAAAGCGTCGAGAAGATCGCCGACTCGACCGCCGCAATCCGTATCGGGGAATGGAGTCTTGCCGGTGCCCTCGACGAGGAAAACGAGAGGGAGAGGGACCTTGCTTACCGCCGCATCCTTCTGGGTCACGCGGGAAAAACGTGGCACCTCTCCAGGCAGGAGGCGGTCATGCTCGGTTCACGGTTCCGTACGGAATCCTCCGTAGAGTGAGCCTGTTTTCCCCGGAGGCGCTTGCCGCCGTCTGGCGGAGGATGAGGACCCATCCCGTCACGGGGGCCGTGCGAGAACTCGCCGCCGGGGTGGATGGAATGCGTGCCGAAACCTTGGAAAGGCATCTCGACGCCAATCTCAGGGAAATTTCCCGCATGGTCACCAGGGTAGGGGACGACGGATTGCCATCCTATCGGTTCGCGCCCCTTCTCCGCTTTGACCAGCCCAAGCCATCCGGGGGATTCCGCCACATCCACATCCCGAGGATCCGCGACCAGATCGTGCTGCGCGTCGTCCACGAGGAACTCGTAGCCAAGGCGGCATCACGCGGCATCAGCCTCTCCGTTCCCGCTCCCGCAGGGATCGTTCGCCGCTTCAGGGAGGCCGTCACCTCCCTGGACGAGCCTCGGATCCTGCGCTCCGACATCAAATCCTTCTTTGACAACGTGCCCCGCTCCCGGGTCATGGACGATGCCCTCGGCCTCAGCCTTGATCCGCAGGTTGCCGGCCTCCTTCGCAAATGGGCATGCGGTATCACCGTGCGACCGCCTTGGAGGAGCGGAGGACGCGGCGACATTACGGCACACGGACTGCCCCAGGGGTTGAGCATCTCCGCATCACTGGCAGAACTCTGGGCCTCCCGTTTGGATCGTGGTGCCGCGGGCAAGGGAGTGCGGTGGTTCCGCTACGTCGATGACATCGCCGTCGTCTGCGCGACTTCCAGGGAGGCGGAGGACGCCATGGACTGGCTGCTTCCTTTTTTGAAGGATCTCGGACTCGAGCACTCCAGTACCAAGACAGGAATCAGGAAACTCTCCGAAGGGGTTCCCTGGCTTGGCATGGTGCATTACCCGACCGAGATTGTTGCCGAGGCCGATCGTGCCGGCCGATGGGTCAGGAAATTCGCCTACATCCGCAAAAAAGCGGTTGCAGCTCTCAGATCCGCCTCCACGCAAGAGGAGAAACAGGAGGTCCTGCGCGCCTTCCACCGCAGGATCCGAGACGAGGTCAAGGGGCGCACCAGCTCACGCCCCTCCTGGTATGCGTTGGCCAAGGACGAGGGCAAGTGGAGGGAACTCGACAGCTCCCTCCATGCCATGATCCGTTCCGTCCACAGGATGGCCGGCGTCGCCGAGCCATCGGGACGGAGGCTCCCCTCCGTCCACCGGGCCATCCGTTACCGGAGGGTCACACCATGAATTTCCGTCCCGTCCAATGCCGATCAAGGGCAATGCGCGTCAAGCTCCCCCTCCAAGGGGAAACAAAGCCGATGAAGGGCCTAAAGCGTCCGACGGGGCGGAACCTTTTTGCGGATTCTGGCGTGGATTTCAGACCACTGTAGGATGAATGCGGATCGCACTCACTCCGCCGGCCTTCTTCTCCACGATGATCTGCGTGCCGATGCGTTCCTTGAGCAGACCGACATGGGAAATCACACCCACCGTTTTGTTATGCTGGCGTAGGCCCTCCAAGGCATCGATGGCCACCTCGAGGGTTTCCGGATCAAGACTGCCGAACCCCTCGTCGATAAAGAGGGAATCAATCTGAACGGAGCGGCCGGCAAGGTCGGATAGACCAAGGGCCAAGGCTAGGCTGGTAAGGAAGCTTTCACCGCCTGAGAGGCTGGCCATGGGTCTGCACACTCCGGCTTGGTGGAGGTCTTCGATCTGAAGGTTCAGGGTGGATTGCACATCCCGACTGATCCGATAGCGGTCACTGAGCCGAGCAAGGTGTCGGTTCGCATGACGGGTGAGGATATCAAGCGAGATCGATTGGGCGAATTTTCGGAACTTGGCACCGTCAGCGCTGCCGATCATTTCCTTAAGCCGGTTCCATACGGCCATCTCCGAGCGCATCCGCTGGAGTTTAGTTTGCTGTGAGGCGACCTTCTTTTTGTTGTTATCATCATTATCCCTGCTGATCTTGCGTGTGGTTTGGAGTTTTTTCAGCTCCTCTAGCTCCTCCTTCAGCTCCTGATGCTTTTGTTTGAACGTTTCTGCCTCTTTGCCTTCCAGGGTGTTTTGTACCCTGAGCTTGGCGAGGGTGGTTTGGGCATCCTTGAGAAGCGTGTTTGCCTCAGTCCTTCTGTCATTCAGTGAAGCACGGAGAGCTTCCAGTTTCTGGGCTTCGTCATCTTCCATCCTGGCCTCCCTCAGGGCTTCAACCGTTGCGAATGGGGATCCCTTGATCTTCTCCAGCATGGTTGATTTTGCCTTTTTGACTTTCTCGGATGCAGAGTCGAGAGCCTTGGAAGAGCTCTTGAATTCTGCATCTGCACTATTGAAAGCGCTTATTGCTTCCATGTGTTGGGTCTCAGCCTCTTGAACAGTCGGTAGATCCGTTATTTCCATTTCCTCGTATTCCACACCGGCAGGCAGCATTGGTGCCTGATCCAGGCGCGTCTTCAGAACTTTCAGATCCTTGTCAGCATCTTTCAGACGGGCCTCTTCTGCTCTCAGAACATTGAGTGCCGAGTTTCTATCATCGGTTTTTTTCAGATACGTGTCGGCACGTGCTTGCAGGGCTTGCTGAAGTTGGTGCTCCATGTTGGGCAAAGGGATGGTGAGTCCCAATGGGGCGAGAAGCTGTCCGGCCGCTTTCTCGGCGGTGGAAAGATCGCCGAAAGCATTGATCACGTCGCTCATGCCGGGGGTCAACTTCTTGATTCCATCTTCGAGGCTTCGCTTGGATACGCTCATCTCCTTTCCCGTCTCTCTCAGTTTGTGGACAGACTCTGAAAGTTTATCTACGGGGATTCCCTTCATTGCCTTTCCGGAGAATGGGTGATCCATGGCACCGCAGAGAGGGCACTCCTCACCATTCTTGAGGTGCTTGCGGTGTTCGGCAAGTCCCTCCACGAGTTTGGCCCGATCAAGTTCCTTTGATTGAGTGACGATTTCGTCATCGGTGCGGGCGATCTGATGTTCCAGCTCCTTGAGGGATTGGTCCGCCTCTTTCAGGAAATCGTCCATGGCTGTCTTGATGTCGGCCGATGTGAGGCCCAATGCTTCTTTGGGGAGTGAGTGGGATTTTGCTGGCAGTTGGGAAACTGCTTCCTTCCTCCAGCTAGACCAGCAGATGGTCAAGGTGCGTCGTTCGGAAATCAGGTTCCCAATCTTGGTGCTCACGGATCCGATCTCCTTGGAGAGATCGGCATCCTGTTTATTGGTTTTGAGCCACTCCTCGATGGATTCTTTTTCCTTGGTCAACCTTTTGACTTCGGCTTCAGCCTCCATCTTGACCTTCATGGCACTACTCATCTCGTTTTGGATGGCAGCGCGAAGGACAAAGACAGCTGAATGGCTGTTGTCAGTTGCCTCTTTGAGATTGGTTTCAGCAGAGGAGTGATTCGCCTTACTGGATTGGTGCGCCTCGTCTGCGGTTTCCAGTTCGGCAAGCGGTTTTGCAAAGACCTGTGTTTGCAAGTGAAGTTCGAGGCGCTTCAGGTCGCCCGAGATTTTGCTGATCTCCTCTTTGACCGCATCCAATTCTTGCAGATTGGACGTTTCCTTTTGTTTGGCCTCATCCAACTGCTTGATTTTTCCCAAGGTCTCTTCTCCCTTGGAGACATTTTCGTTTAGCGTCTGAAGCTCGAGATCGCCCGCGGTGATTTCATTATCCAGCGCCTTTCTTCCCTCAGGATCGAGAACCTCGATTAGTTCCAAAGTCCGTTCCTGTGCTTCAATGGTCGCGCTCCTGTTTCCAACCTCCTCATGGGCGAGCCTGCTGATCGCCGAGTAAATCTCCGTTCCCGTCAGGCTTTCCAGAAGCTCTGCGCGTTCGTTGTCGTTGGATTTCAGGAATTTGGCAAAATCTCCCTGCGCCAGTAGCACGCTCCGAAGGAACCGCTCATAGGTCAGCCCAAGTAATTCTTCGATTGTTTCATCGAATTTTCTGCCCTTCTCGGCAATCGCCTTGCCTGCCGCATCGTGGAGGTAGCGCTGAGGATGCTGGAGATTGCCATCCGGACGGTTGCCCGCGCGATGTCTCTTCCACGAGGCCCTGTAGGCCACGGGCTGACCGCCCTGTTTCACCTCGAACTCCACCTCCGCCTCGCACTCGCCGCAGTGGCGACTCATCATCTCCTCCGGATTTGGCTTATCGCCATAGCGTGCGGCCTTGCCGTACAGGGAGAGGGTCACCGCGTCCAGGATCGTGCTCTTTCCCGCCCCTGTGGGGCCAGTGATCGCAAAGATTCCCGAGCCTGAGAGGGGTTCCTCGTCCAGGCGGATGATGTGTTCCCCCTTCAGGGAATTGAGGTTTTTGAGACGGATGGACTTGATTCTCATGACAGTTACAGGGCCAGAGCTTTCTCGTGGAGTGCTGCGAAACTTGTACGCAGCAGCTCCTTATCCTCGGGCGTCAGCTGGGCATGCTGTTCAAGCAGGCGCTCAAAGATGCCTTTGGGATCTGACAAGATGTCCTCGGCGTCGTCAAAGTCGGCATGATCCCCCAAGCCCGGGCCGATGATCGCCTGGTTTTTCCCCCTGATCACTTTCAGCACATCAAAGGGGGCCTTTTCACAAAGTCGCCTGACCTGATCGTTGAGGTCGTCCTGCAGGGTGGCATCCTCCACAACGACCTCGACCCAGGGTTTTAGCTTTCCCTGATCGGGTTTGTGATTCTTCAGATCTTTTTCCAATGAAGCGGTTTTGGTTCGGATCTGTTTCAGCTCTCGGAAGGTCGGAATGGGGATTCCCTGATGCGTGATCGATCTGTCCGAGATATCCAGAATCCTGATTTCTTTTTTGTCTGTAGCCTCGCTAAAGCTCAGCGCGATTGGTGATCCAGAGTAGCGGACATGATCCGCACTTCCGCACTGTTGGGGCCGGTGAAGGTGCCCTAGAGCCACGTAAGCGAATTCCTTGGGGAATGATTCAGCACCCACGGCGCCCAGTCCCCCGATGTGGATTTCCCGTTCCGAGTCCGAAGTCGACGATCCCGTGACTGTCAGATGACCAGCGGCGATGGCTGGCAAGTCTCCGGCCAACGCCTCGGCGGCCTCCACATAACGCTGGCGGATCCCTTCAGCCAGTTCCCGGCGGATTTCCTCCCGGGTTTCCCCAGCTCGCCCGGTGCGCAGATCGCGATCTCTCAGAAAGGGGAGCATCGCGATTGCCACCTTGGGAGCGACGACGGAAGGAAGATGAAGAATCCTATCGGCCGGCGATTCGGGCATCGAGCCGACGACGTGGACATGGAGCGCCTTCAGCGCCTGCTTGGGCGCTTCCAGTAGCGCTGCGGAATCATGGTTGCCGGCGATGACCGCCAAGGTGCGGTTCCCTTTTATGAAGAGTTCCGCGACAAAGTTGTAGTAAAGCGAGAGGGCTGACTGGGGCGGATTGGATGAGTCGAACACGTCTCCGGCCAGCAGCACGGCGTCCACCTTGTGCTCCTCGATCGACTCAAGCAGCCAGTCGAGAAAGAGCCTGTGCTCTTCTTCGCGGGATTGATCGTTGAGGGTCTTGCCCAGATGCCAGTCGGCGGTGTGGAGGATCCGGTAGTTGTCGGAAGATTTTAGGGGGATTTTTTTTGTATCAGGCATGGAGTGGTCGTGAGACAAAGCAGATAATAGAACCATGGCAAAAAGCTGTCTTTTTTAATCTTCCGGAAAAACACAAGGACGACATCTGGTGTCCTCAATCAGTGCGATACTACGTGCTCATCAACCGAGTACTGGCTCCCAACCACCGATACCGCCCTATGAAATTCCCCCTCCTCGCGACACTCCTCCGACTCCTTCCGGGCAAGCGCACGGTCTCCGTCACCGTGGATGTCTCGGAGGATGATTGGGGTACCTTCAAAAACGTGGCCCAGGGGCTGAAGAAGTTGGAGAACCGCTCCGGCGGAATCCTCGAGCTGGAGATCGTCGGGATGAACAGGATGCATCCCACCGTGATCCTCGCGCTCCACGACCTCCTCTCCCGCCGCCCTGCCTCGGTGATGCTTCGTGTCAACATTCGCACCAACCTTGTTGACGGCACTCTCATCTTCCCGTTGCTCGCCGACGAACTGCATGTCCGCAATGGGGTGTGGTTCCAATTCGCCGGTGTCCGTGAGCTTGAAAAGAATCCCAAGCCTGACGATGAGGACGGTGAGGACTGGAAAGGAGACGCCGGCCGCTCACGCGTCAATACCGTCAAGGAGCCGGCGGTGGTCAAGGATTACAGGCACTGTGTGGAAATGCTCGGCGAATACCTCCCCCTTCCCGAGTTCAAGGGAAAGCGCCTGCCCTTGGAGGAAACCCTCAAGGATCACGGCCTTCTCAAGGATCCTGCACGCGACGAAGCCCTCGCCCGCCTCTTTGCAGCCTGACTCGACTCCATCCGTACCCCCAACCAAGGTATGAATCATGAAAGCAACGCCCAGACCACCGCACCCAGCGGATCTCGCGGCCCGAAAGGCCTTGGAGAGCATGCCGCCCGCGCCCTTGAGCAGGGTCTTGGCCCGGGCACTCGCAGTGGAGCTCTGGAGGAAGAGTCATTCCTCAAGGATTGGCTCGCAGAGCAAGGGCGCCTGATTGCCTCGCGGAATTCCTACGTCCAGAATCTGATTAGGAAGGTCTCTGGAATAGCCGGATACGTCCCTTCTCAACAATCCAGAGTTTGCCGTGCAGAACCTCGTTTCTCAGGGCGTAGGTCAGCGTTTTCATCAGATCGTCAAGGTCTTCTGGGGTCAAACGGGCAGGCCCGCGCAACACGGCAATCCCAGCATGCTTTTCAGGAGGGAAGCGGAAAGGATTTGCAAAATCCAGATCCAGAGTCACCAGAGCCCGTCCCTCCTCGGCGCATCGCTTTGCCAACTCTTCGTCGCTAGCTGAGGTCAGGGACTGAATTGCGACCGTGCAGACATCGTGACCGTCTGACTGAAGGAGGTGGACTCCACGACTCCCCAGATTCTCATCAAGTTTCAGCTTCACGCCGCAACCGGCTCCAAAGGCACTCTTACAAAGCGTTCCCGGGACATTGCCGCGCCGTAGGCGATGCAGGCATGGACATCCTCCGGGCAAAGTTCGGGATAAGATTCCAAGATCTCCTGAATGGAGTTTCCATTGGCCAGAAAATCAAGGATCAGGGAAACCCAGATCCTGTGGCCTCGGATGCACGGCTTTCCGAAGCATCGTGCGGGATCGATCCAGATCCTCTCCTCAATCAGCTTCTGTGCGTCCATACCTCACATCTACTCCCGACCTCCACACCCGTCAACGGGGCATCCGCCTCACAGCTCCTTCTACCAGCTCCCAACTTCTAGCTCCCTTCCTGCTCAGGTTTCAGGTTTGACGGCACTTTGCTCCCGCAAAGCGGTGCCGCCCCCTTCGGCTCCCGCAACTGCGGGATCTTCCGCGCGTCATCCCAGACGCTTGGTTCAAGTTTCATCCCTATCTCCCAGTTTCCCCCTGACAGTCTTCAGCCTAAAATCCTAACAGACCTACTTTTAACTTTCTAACGCTTTAACTCTTCAACCCTTATAACTTCCGCTGCCCCCTCCTTCCCGACACCTCCTGTCACCGCACTCTGCCAGAATCCCATTCT
>JACCDV010927583.1_pt1 | contig 13904 bp, 17 predicted proteins | sample 7446131 | NCBI WGS metagenome assembly JACCDV01 (sample SAMN15323448, study PRJNA562643) | freshwater metagenome | isolation source: river surface water | place: USA:Blue River Watershed | collected 2017-08-17 | reverse complement strand
GGGAGATTTGCGTCATGTGGGCAGACGGTCAAATAGGTAACGGCTTAGTGATTGAAACGCTAGGCAATTTGACCGCTGGCATATACAATTACATGAGGTCAAATAGTTCTCAGGCGTATACCCTAAAGAACATTATTGGTAGATCATATGAGTATTTGTACCCGCCACAAGATACGACAAGAACCGTAAACGAATCCCTTTTGGCTTACATTTCGCAAGCTAAGGGGTTTAAACCCAATATGTTTAAGGTGAAATAATGGCGTATCAAAGTATATTAGCTAGATTAGGCGTGGTAATGACCGTAAACTCTGCGGAGTTTAAAAAGGGCATTGATGACGCTACAAAAGAAACCCGTGCCTTTCAGGCAGAGCTAAAACGTCAAAACAACGAATCTAAAAAGTTTGCTGGCGAAGTCGGTGCGGCATTTACCAAGATTGCCACAGTCGTAGCTGTTGCTGGTGCGGCAATATATAAGGCATTTTCATACGCAGATCAAATCAAAGATACGGCAGACGCCCTAGACGTTACCGTTGCATCGCTTATGCGTATGCGCACAGCTTTCCAAAATGCTGGCGGTGAAGCTGATAACCTAGGCAATCTCATGAACAAACTTGTCATTAATCAGGACAAGGCAAGAGAGGGCGCAGACAATGTTCGTGATGCTTTTACACGTCTAGGCATCTCAGGCAAAGAGGTTGAGAGCTTAGGCACAGACGAATTATTTAGCCGTGTTGCCCGTGCATTGGGTGAGATTGACGACCCAGCCAAGCGTAACGCCCTAGCTTTTGAATTATTGGGTAAAGCGGCAAAAGGCGTTAACTGGCGTGACTATTGGGAAGATTACGCTAGTGGTAAAAACGCAACTGAGAATGTTTCTCAAGCAATTGAAGCCAGCGCTAAAGCATGGGATAACCTAAAGCAAGCTGGCACAAGTGCGCTTAATGCAATCTTGGTGCTTGCCAAGCCGTTGGCTGACTTAATAAACCGCTTTGCCGATGCAATTAAAGACGCAGAAAAAAGCGGTAGAACAGACAAATACTCAGACGCATTTAATCAGGCTAAGAAAGAGCTAGAAAGCGACCCTAATTATTTACAGGCTGGATTAAAAGTCCGCCGTCAGATGATTGACGCACGTGCGCAAGAGCTAATGCTTGCGCAAAAAACTGCCGCAGTTGACAGCGGTAAGACAGACGGTGGCGGGGCTAAGGGCGGTTACAGTAAAGCCAGCACAAAAGACATATCCGCACAACGGGAAATGACTGCTTTAAAAGAAGCATTCCGTATACGTGTAGAGGGATTAAGCAAAGTATCAGAACAGGTCGCCCGTGAGCGTGAGCTTATTGGCTTGACCGAAACAGAAGCTGAAATTAAAAAGGCAAACTGGGCGCTTGAAGACGAAGCGCTCAAAATGCAACTTGAGCTACAAAAGCAAATTGAGCTAGAAAAAGCCAAGGGTCAAGAAGCCGACAAGCAAAAGATTGAGCTACTTAAAGAGCAAATGAGCGTGTACGGCGTATTGATTGACATGACTAAGCGTGTCACGGAAGAAGAAATACGCTCTAAAGAAGCCCGTATCCGCCAGCAACAAATTCTTACTAATACTGAACGGCAAGGGCTTGACCAAATGGTCAATAACTTCCAAATTCTAGGGCAACAAAGCAAAAAGGCTTTTGACGCATGGAAAGCCTTTAGTATTGTTCAGACCATTATTGATACATACAGCGGTGCGCAAAAGGCGTTTACGTCATTGGCTGGCATACCGTTTATTGGTCCAGCGCTAGGTTTTGCAGCTGCGGCTACTGCTGTTGCGGCAGGTATGGCAAGGGTGCAAATGATTCGTAGTATGCAATATCAAGGTCGTCAGCGTGGCGGTTCTATTGTTGCTAATACGCCGTATATGGTTGGTGAGGCTGGACCTGAATTGGTTATTCCGCATAAGGGCGGGACAGTCATTCCGAACAATCAATTATCTAGCGTCATGGGTCAAGGCGGTGGCGTGTCTTATAACGGACCTTATATTGCCAACTTACAGGCAATTGATACTCAATCCGCTATGGACTTTATTGCAAAAAACAAGCAAGCAATATGGTCAGCTAACCTTGCCGCACAACGTTCTGTACCGTCATTGAGGTAATCATGCCATTAAATACCATACTAGCTAACAGCGAAGCCGTATCAATTAAAGACCAAAAAATTGTCGGTCAGGTCACTAGCCGTAACTTAAAAATATCCGCATCAGAGTATTTGTCTACGCAAGCGTTTCAGTTTGCGTTTAAACCTAACTCATATATGCGCTACTCGCAAAATCGTGATTTACTAAGCGAGCTACGGGTTGCCGATAAGGTAACAGAACAGTATTTAAACTTTGGCTCTACTGGCTGGCAAAGCTACATTAAATACCAAGGCAATATGACTGGCAGTCAAATATCTGCTTGCCAATGGCAAACAGCGTCTAGCGGTAAAAACTTGGTGCTAGGTAACTTGCCAACTATTAGCTCTACCGCTTACATTGTTAAAGCTGGCGATTTTTGTCAGGTAGGCAGATACAGTTATATTGCTACAGCTAATGTGCTACGTGGCTCAGGCACAACTGTCACAATACCCGTGCATCGTAGCCTATTAGAAACATTGGTATCGCCAATTAATGCTGTTATTGGAGAATACGGCACAACGGTATCTATGGGTGGGTCACCATATACAGGCGTGACATTCCCAGTATTGCTAAATGAATACCCTATATATACGTTTGTGCCGATCTACAACGATTCATTTATTGCATGGAACGGTGATTTTGAGGCATTTGAGGCTATTCTATGAACGTCATAACGCCAGTAGAAAATACCAATAACATACGAGTAGCCGATTTTGTAAGGCTAATCGGTAACGGCATTGAGGCTAGGATTACAACTGCTGGCTTCCCAGTAAGCGTGCCAGCCGTTGATGCTGAACCTTTTGACCCTATGGGCATCTTATTGACTATTGGCGATATTCAGCGTGACATTAAAGCTACATCAAACGACACCAGTTTTACTCTTACGGGCATTGATACCGCCGTCTTAGGTCAAGTGTTAGGCGCTGGCATTAAAGGCTCTACGCTTGAAATGTGGCACGGGTTTTTTGATTCTGATAATCAATTATTAACAAGTGGCGGTACTGGCGGGCTGTATCAATACTTTAACGGCTACGTAACGTCTTACTCTATTACCGAACAATGGAATGACAGCGCTAGAACATTAGTAGGCACAATTAGCGTGTCAGCAACTAGCACTAAACTAATTTTACAAAATAGAATATCAGGTAGATTTACAAATAATAATTCATGGCAGTTTTATGCGCCAAACGATACCAGCATGAACAGGGTATCGTTTATACAAAACATTAATTACCAATTCGGGAAGACCGCATAATGGGATTTTTTAAGTCAGTAGTTAATTTAGGTAAAGCCGTAGTTGACATTGCGGTTAAAGCGGTTGGCGTAGTTACGCAAGCCATATCAGTTCTGTCTTCAGCAATTATTGGCAAACCTAAAATTCCTGACTTAAACAATCAAGGTATTGATGACCCTAATTCTTTAGGTAATCGTTTACAGATACCGCCAGCAACAAACAATAAACTGCCCGTGATTTACGGCTCTGCATGGGTGGGCGGTATTATTACCGACTTATCTATTACGACAAACAATCAAACTCTTTATTATGTATTAAGTTTGTGCGAAGTCACAAATACTGAAAATGACGGTAGCGGTGACACTATTACATTCGGTAACATATATTTTGGTGGTAAACGTTGTACGTTTGATTCAGTAGATCAAACTAAGGTTATTAGTCTTACCGATGAATCTACTGGTGCGGTAGACACTACAGTCAATGGCAATCTATTTATTTATTTATACAGTAATGGCTCTTATACGCCAACTAATAGTTCGCAGTCAGCTATTGCGGTCATGTCAGATACTAACCTTACGTATAAGTGGGATAGCAATAAATTAATGACAAATTGCGCTTTTGCAATTGTCAAAATGAATTACAACACAAATGCTGGTATTACAGGTATACAGCAGACAAGATTTCAGGTTACAAACTCCCGTTCTGACGTAGGCAATTGTTTATATGATTATTGGACCTCTACCCGATACGGTGCGGCAATTCCAGCCAGTCAAATAGACACTACATCATTAGCAGAGCTTAGTGCTTATTCTAATGAGTTAATGACATATACAACTTACAGCGGAACAACTACGACTATTCAGCGCTTTAGGTTTGACGGATTGCTAGAAACCAGCAAATCAATTCAGTCAAATATGCAATTAATGGCTGATTGTTGCGATTGTTTAATTAGGTATAACGAGATTACAGCCAAGTGGGGCGTTATTGTTCAGAAACCTACTTATGTACCAGTCATGGATATTAATGACAGCAACATTATTAGCGCTATTACGATTACCCCTATAGAAACAGCATCAACATATAACATTGCTGAGGTTTACTTCCCTGACAAATCTTATCAGGACAGTTTTAACTCCGTTACTTTTGACCTTGCCGAGATTGACCCTAGCTTACTTGAGCTAAACGAACCAGTTAATAAGCAACAATTGTCTTTACCGCTGGTTAACGATGACGTGCGGGCGCAGTATTTAGCGACTAGGTTCTTAAAAGCTTGCCGTGAAGATTTACAAGTCCAATGTACGGTAATGTTTGTAGGCCTTCAGCTAGAAGCTGGGGACATTGTGACCATTACAAACAGCAAATATGGCTGGACAGCCAAGCCATTCAGAATTAGACAGGTAAGAGAAAACTTTGCAACAGACGGCGCTATTTCTGTAGATCTAAACTTAATGGAGTTTAATGGGGCTGTTTTTAATGATGCTAACATTACGCAGTTTACCCCAGCGCCAAATACAGGCATACCTAGCGCTACAGTATTTGGCAATGTTCCAGCGCCAGTAGTAAGCGCTCAGTATCCTACAAATGCTAGTCCATTGTTTTTAGTTAACGTAACAACTTCTAGTGCTGGCATTATTCAATATGCCGAGGTATGGTATTCAGCATTTAGCAATCCTACGGCAGATCAACTGATATTTGCTGGCACAAGTGAAATCCAATCTAACGGCACACCTTGGAATCCAAATACTACATTACCGTCAATTTCTATTGCTAATGTACCAGCGGGAAATTGGTATTTCTTTAGTCGTATGGTTAATAGTTTAGCGACAAGTCAATTTAGTCCAGCTAGTTTTTTATTGCAATGGCGACCAAGCACTTATCAATTTACAGAAAGATATTTAGCTGTTGCATATTCTGACAGTATTACAGGCGCTGGCTTTAGTTTAAGTCCAACTAATAAAGAGTTTTACGGATTAATTAATCAGACAGGTACAGGTGTAAGCCTAACCGCATCAGATTACACTTGGTATCCTGCTGACCCTAATTTTGGCACAACATTGTATTTAGCGTATGCAAACCGAACAAGTCGTAAGTTTAGTTTTGGGTCAGGAACAGCCGTTGTTGCAGGCGGTAACGGTGCATTTGTACCAAGTAATGCTTTATTGTTTGACCCGTCAGTATGGTCAGCTTTGCCAATAGGCACAAACATTATTGACCTTGATAAGCGCACGGGTCAGCTAACCGAAACAGGCACAACATCGGTTGGAGAAGCGTCAGGCGAATTGGCAATTACAAATAATCCTGACGGAAAAATTGTTGCGCAACTAAAGCCATTTTTAGATTTTGGTGGAAGCCCTACATTTACAGGTGCAGTTAGCAATCTTACGGTTGACATTTATGGGCGTGTAGTAGGTTTTGAACCGCCTGATTCATTTTATTTTACAAAACAATCATTTACAGCAACTTCAGGGCAAACAGCCTTTACCGTTACAAGAGCATCGGGATATATTACTGACCAATGCTGGGTATTTCAAAATGGTTGTTTGCTTGACGAATCAGAATATACAGATTCATTGACTACTGTAACCTTGGCAACGGGGGCTGTAAGCGGTGACATTATTACCATTATTTCATTTAAGTCACAAAATGCAACAACAGGCGTATATCCATCATTTACAAGAAACACGGTTGATTTAACCGATGCAACATCATATACCGCATCAGGGTTTACTCTTACAAGTGGATATGAATTTATATTTATTAATGGCACGGTTCTTAATGAGTTAGATTACAACATTACTGACCAAACTATTTCCGACTTTCCAAGCAACATGACGGGAAAGATGACGATCATACAATGGTCGCCTGATAATCTCAGTCAGCCGAATGGATTTCCGAATAACATTGTGGCATTTACAGTAGTTGGTCAGACTGTATATACTTATTCTTATGATGTAAATGCGTTTAATTTGTATAGTAATGGTGTGATATTATTACAAGGAACGGACTATACAACGGCATCAGGCACTTATCAGCTAGCAGTTACGCCTGATACAACGCAAACGATAATGGTTCAACAAACTTTTGCAAGGACGGGGGCGGTATGACACAGGCGTTTAATTTAAGCCAATTGGCTAACAATCTAAATACATCGGGGCAACTTGATGCAACAGACGGTTTAACAGGTGCTGTACCTGTTGCCAACGGTGGAACAGGTTTAACTGCAACACCAACAAACGGTCAAATTGATATTGGTAATGGTACAGGTTTTTCAAGAACAACTATTACAGCAGGAAGTGGCATTTCTGTTACAAATGGTTCAGGAACAATTACTATTGCAACATCAGGCGGTGGCGGTGTAACATCACTTAACGGTCAAACAGGTGCAATTACCAATACAAGTGTTGATGCAATTGGTAGTTATATATGGTGTTTTAATGGTTCTAGTAGCCCATACCCGCCTTCTAATAATACAGCAGGTGCATATGTAAACACAGGTTCAACTATAGCAGGTTCAACATTGCGTTATGTAGCCAATGTGGCATCAAATAATTCTATTAATCACAATCAAGGCGGTCAATCACCTGTGCCTTGGGTGGCAGGGGGAACTGCATTGTCAGGAACTTGGCGGGCTATGGCAGTTAACGGTATTTTTTCAAACTTTGACCCCTGTAACGGAAGGGCTTATGCAAATTGGTATCCTTCTTTGTGGGTTCGCATTTCTTAATAGGGATAAATTATGTTTACAATTGAATATGTTAAAGATTTAAAATGGGAAAATGCTGAACATACATTATTCTCATGTATTGTTAAATATGCTGAGTTTGATGAAGAACACCCATCAGGTATAAATGAAATAGACACTTACGCACACATTCAAGAAATTTGGGCAAAAGGTAATGCGGGTCAATATGGTGTAATTGCTGAATATGTACCGCCACCTGAACCTGAACCAATTGTTATTGCACCCAATCAAGAACAACCTGTAACTGAAGGAACGCAAACATTGTGATTTATCCAAATTCAACGCCTGAATTTCGTGTGTTGATAAAGCAAGATAAAACACAAGAATTTCAAGTTAGATACATCAATATTGCACAAGGCTATAAAAGTAAATGGCAAGCAATTAAGGTTGAATATGAGTGTGAAAACAACGCAGATAAAACATAGTTTTACTTATGATGGTGCTAGGTTGAATGTGTTTCACGCCAACAAAGGTGAAGGTTTGCCAATGCACGGACATTCATATTCACACGCAACCATGTGTAATGCAGGTTCTTGCCTTGTTACTTTAGACAATGGAAAATCAAAAATTATTGATAAAAACTCAATACCCGTTAATTTATTGGCAGGAATTGAACATGAAATTGAAGCATTAGAAGATGGAACAGTATTTGTAAATGTGTTTGCTGAAGGTAAATATTAATATACAATAGCTAAAACAAAATAATACATGATGCGTACCCTGTGAGTACATGGGGTAATTAACCGAGAATAGGGGCTATCATGGCTGTATTTAATAAAAACACGTTAACGCAGATTAGCGGGTTTGATAATCAAATTATTGCTGGTGAATTAGTATGGGAACAGAACACCTTTTGGAATCTGACCCTAAACGATGCTGACGGCAATCCACTAGATTTAACATACGCATCAATTGATGCGCAGATCATTAGACGAACACTTACAAACGTTCAAGATACCCGCTACGGCTTGAGCTTTGACATTGGCGATTACACACCTACGCCTACACCAATCCCGCTTACTATTGAGAATAAAGACAATTTAACAGGCACTTTTACGCTTGTAATTGAAGATAGTGCTTGGGGGCTAATAGCAAACCAGCCTGAGCTAGACATTAATAGCGTAAACGGCGCTGGCTTTTCAGGGCGCATTAAGGTCAGTTTTCCAGCAATAGGGTCAACTCCAGCAAATGACATGATTATTTTCTTGTTGTTTATTGTGCGCTCTGACGCAATCATTAATGTTTAGGAACAATCATGCCATTTCAATACGATAAGTCACAGCAAGTTACTTTAGTTCTAAACCAAGGCGTTATTGGTCCAACTGGTCCAGCGGGAACGGCTGGTGGTCCAACTGGCGCACAAGGTCCAACTGGCGTAGCCGGTTCAACTGGTCCAACTGGTAGCGCAGGTCCAACTGGTCCGACTGGTGCGGCATCAACAGCCGTAGGTCCAACAGGCGCAACAGGTCCAACAGGATTGCAAGGCGTTCAAGGCGTGGGCGGTCCGACAGGTCCTCAAGGAATTCAAGGCGCTCAAGGTAGCGTTGGTCCAACTGGCGCTACTGGCGCACCATCTACTGTTCAAGGTCCAACTGGTCCAACGGGCGCTCAGGGTATACAAGGAAATGCTGGTCCAACAGGCGCACAAGGTATTCAGGGCATTCAAGGTAATCAAGGCGACACGGGCGCTACAGGTCCAACAGGACCAACTGGTGCGGCATCTACAATTGCTGGTCCAACTGGTCCATCGGGAACTGGTCCAACAGGTCCTCAAGGTATACAAGGCGAGCAAGGAATACAGGGTGTTCAAGGTCCAACAGGACCAACGGGCGCACAAGGTAATGTTGGTCCAACGGGGGCTACTGGCGCAGATTCAACTGTTGCTGGTCCAACGGGCGCAGTAGGTCCGACAGGCGCTCAAGGAGATCAAGGTATCCAAGGTGTTGCTGGTCCGACTGGACCTCAGGGTATTCAAGGTGAGCAAGGTTTTGTCGGTCCAACTGGTGCGCAAGGCATTCAAGGTGTAACAGGTCCAACTGGTCCAACAGGTGCACAGGGCATACAAGGTAATAGTATTACTGGTCCGACAGGACCAACGGGTGCGCAAGGTCCAATCGGAACAGGTGGAACGGTTGCCTATTGGGGTAGCTTTTACGATGACACCGTGCAACCTATTGCAAACACGACGGTTGCATACCCAATTGGATTAAATACAACTGACCCTGATAGCAATGGCGTAAGTATTGTTAGTGGTAACAGAATTACTTATGCTCATAACGGCGTATATAACTTAACGTATTCTTTGCAAGTAGTTAATACAAGCTCAGATGCTGTAGACATGAGAGTATGGATAAAGAAGAATGGCGTAGACGTGCCTGATTCTGCATCACTTTTTGCTGTAACTCCATCAAGGGCTGGGTTTGACGGCAATTTTATTGCTGTATGTAACTATACATACGAGGTAGTGGCTGGTGATTATTACCAGCTATATTGGCAAGCAGAATCTACAGCGGTTTCATTGGCTACAATTGCCAGCGGAACTACGCCAACTACTCCAATATCGCCAGCGGTCATTTTAACTACGCAACAAGTAACCTATACACAGCTTGGACCAACTGGTCCGCAAGGTGACACAGGCGTTGCTGGTCCAACTGGACCGACAGGCGCACAAGGTATCCAAGGCGTTGTTGGACCAACTGGCGCTCAAGGCATACAGGGTGACGTTGGACCGACAGGACCTCAAGGTATCCAAGGTATACAGGGCGAACAAGGTATCCAAGGTATCCAAGGACCAACTGGACCGCAGGGAATACAGGGAGTGACTGGACCAACTGGTGCAACAGGCGCTGATTCTACCGTGGTCGGACCAACTGGTCCAACGGGCGCTCAGGGAGATCAAGGCATTCAAGGACCAACTGGTCCTCAAGGTGTTCAGGGTATCCAAGGCGACCAAGGTATTCAAGGCGTAGTGGGACCAACTGGACCAACTGGACCTCAAGGCATTCAGGGTATTCAAGGGGTTCAAGGACCAACTGGACCAACAGGTGCGCAAGGTATTCAGGGCGAGCAAGGTATTCAAGGTATTGCTGGACCAACAGGTCCGACTGGCGCTACTGGCTTAACTGGTGATACTGGACCGACTGGACCGCAAGGAATTCAAGGTGTGACAGGTCCAACAGGTCCACAGGGTATACAAGGTATTCAGGGCGTTCAGGGTGTTGCTGGTCCAACAGGACCGCAAGGTGTTCAGGGTAACGTTGGTCCAACAGGTCCAACGGGGGCTACTGGCGCATCAGGAACAAATGGCGCTATTGGTCCAACTGGACCGACAGGCACTAGCGGGTCAACATTGTTTACGTATGACCAATTTACAGCAACTGCATCACAAACTACATTTACAACATCACAGACCTACGCTTCAGGCAAGATTACCGTTTTTGCTAACGGAGTTGAAATGATAAATGGTGCTGACGTAACTGTAACAAGTGGCACATCGGTTGTATTTGCAACAGGTTTAGCATCAGGAACACGGGTAGATGTAAATTATCCAAGAGTATAAAATTAGACAGGACACGATAAGATATGAAAATAGCTGTATATGCAATCAGTAAAAATGAAGAGCAGTTTGTAGATCGCTTTTGTAAGTCGGCTAAAGACGCAGATTATGTAGTCATAGCCGACACAGGCTCTACAGATAATACGGTAGGTAAAGCAAAAGAATGTGGCGCAATTGTTCATAACATTCTTATTTCGCCGTGGCGCTTTGACAAAGCCCGTGATGCCGCACTAGCTTTAGTGCCGTCAGACGTTGACGTATGTATCAGCCTAGACCTAGACGAAGAATTGCAAGAAGGCTGGCGGGAAGAAATAGAACGTGTATGGAAAGCAGACACTACACGTTTACGCTACAAGTTTGACTGGGGGCAAGGGATTGCTTTCTTCTATGAAAAAATCCATCATCGCAAGGGATACCATTGGCATCACCCATGCCATGAATACCCAGTTCCTGACTTGCGCACTAAAGAAGTATGGGCGCACACGGATATGTTGCTGGTTGTGCATAAACCTGACCCTACAAAATCAAGAGGGCAATACTTAGATCTACTAGAGCTTGCCGTTAAAGAAGACCCACGTTGCCCACGCAATGCTTTTTACTATGCCCGTGAGCTTACTTTTTACGGTAAATGGCTTGAAGCCGTGGTTGCTTTAAACAAATACCTAGAAATGCCTGAAGCCAATTGGCAAAACGAGCGCTGTTACGCTATGCGCTTGCTGGCTAAGTCTTATGAGGCTTTAAAGCAAGACGGCGTAGAGTGGGCTAAAAAGGCTTGTAATGAATCTCCTAATACACGTGAGCCGTGGGTTGAACTTGCAGAAATTTATTACCGCAGGGAAATGTGGCAGGATTGTATGGATAGCGCATTAAGGGCGCTAGAGATTAAAAATAAAGATTTAGTTTACACAATGGACCCTACAGTATGGGGCGCAAAACCGCATGATTTGATTGCTATATCTGCCTACAATTTAGGTAACAAAGAGCTTGCTATTGAACATGGAAGGCTTGCTGTAGAGCTAGACCCAGCAGATCAAAGATTATCTTCTAACTTAAAGTTCTACGAGGAATAGAATGCAATTTCAAGATTTCGTCAATATCGGTGCTGGTGCTGGGTTAGCTGTTCTAGGCTGGTTTGCCCGTGAATTGTGGGACGCAGTAAGCAAGCTAAAAGAAGATATTAAAGACTTAGAAATTAAAGTCGCTGACGAATATTCTAAAAAAGTAGATATTAATGCTAGGTTTGATAAGCTGGATAATTTGCTAGAGCGTATTTTTGACAAAATTGATAAAAAGGCGGACAAATGAAACCTGAACCATACATTGAATCAGCTAAAGAAGTTGCTGGCAAAGCCATTGGCAAGCATGGCTTAGTCTATATAACAATTATTGTTGCTATGGGCGTAGGCGCATCTATTGTGCTAGAGGAAGGCAAAATGGCGGCAGTCATGGGTTTGCTAGGCGCATCTCTTACCGCTTTGATTTCTATGCTTAACGGTGTAGCCGGTGCAACACCTAAGCAAGACAAGCCTGAATTTGAAATTATGAAAGAATTGATTGCCCGCTTAGACAGCATGGCAGACCGTGACCCAATGAGCGTATCGGTAGACGGCGACAAGGTAATCGTTCGCAAAGGCGACAACGAAACCACTACAACAAGAGGGTAATATGTTACCAATTACAGCGCTTATTGACGTTGGCATGAAAGTATTGGATAAGTTTATTCCTGACCCTGAAGCCAAGGCAAAAGCTCAAGCCGAATTACTTAAGATGCAACAAGAAGGCCGTTTGGCTGAATTAAATGCAGACAACATTGAAGCGCAAGAAATTAGCAAGCGCTGGCAAGCAGACATGGCAAGCGATTCATGGCTATCTAAAAACATACGTCCTATGACTTTGGTTTATCTTTTGACTGCATTTATTTTGATGGCAGTTCTTGACGGTTACGGCTTTGAAATATCCGAAGCCTACGTAACGTTACTTGGTCAATGGGGTATGTTAGTTATGACGGCATATTTTGGTGGTCGCAGTCTTGAAAAGATTATGGACATGAGAAACAAAAAATGAACATATCAACAAACTTTACCCTAGAGGAAGCTACGTATAGCGAAACGGCTATTCGTCTTGAGATTAATAACCAGCCTAACGAACAGCAACTTGAGAACATAAAGATTGCGGCACAAGGCATGGAACAAATCCGCAAGCTACTAGGCAAGCCAATCCGTATTAATTCATGGTTAAGACTACCTGACGTTAACGTTGCCGTAGGTGGTTCACGTCAAAGCTCGCACATGGACGGCTGGGCAATTGACTTTACTTGCGCTGGATATGGCACACCTTATGAGGTTGCCAAAGCATTAAAAGATTCAGACATACAAGTAGATCAATGTATCCATGAATTCGGTCGCTGGGTGCATGTCAGCTTTGCGCCTGAGATGCGCAATCAATTCCTAACAATCTTTAAACCTGATAACAAATACAAACAAGGTATTTTGACAGAGCAAGAATACAAGGCTTAAAACCAGCTTGCCGCAATATCCCGCTTGACTGGTTTGCTAGGCGTTGCAACAGGCTCTTGCTGACTGTATTTAGCCTTGTGCTTACGATTAGCTTCTGTTTGAGTTTGTGGCGCTGGTCGTTCAGCACTCATTTTGTTACCTGACTGCCAGTAAGGCGACATTTGCCCAACGGTTCTTACCCAGTAGGCTATGTAGATCAAGTTTTGATGCTTTAATTCTGCAATGTAATCGTCAATTGTGCCTAGCGAATAACCAGTAGCCATTGCTAACTGACGGCGGTTCATTGGTTCGTGACGGATTAACTGAAGAATACCGTCAATGCGTGTTTGTCTTTTTTCTTTTGATTGCATGATGTATGGTTGGGGTACTTGTGCTAATTATAAAAATGCAAAGTTTAACGTTTTACAGGATATTTAGTGTCGCCGAGCCGACATTCACACTTTCCCCCGTGCTTATTGTATTACTTATCTACCGCAACCGCACAGCATCTTCCCGTTAGGCATTGGCGTACAGCCGTATGGTTGCCATGTAGGACAAGCCGCAGATGCGCCGAATGATAAAACTAACAATGTTGCGAATAATGCTTTTTTCATAATACTCTCCAATTAAAAAGGTAAATCATCGTCAGGCATTCCGCTAGACGTGTTCTCTACTACTGGCGGGGTATCGCCCGCATTTTTGCTTCCCAGCAAATTTAAGCGTCC